>Ga0214923_10000421_pt1 | contig 64914 bp, 49 predicted proteins | sample LL1510_MetaG_FD_177993 | JGI IMG/M metagenome (GOLD analysis project Ga0214923, IMG submission 177993) | Freshwater microbial communities from Lake Lanier, Atlanta, Georgia, United States - LL-1510 | ecosystem: Environmental > Aquatic > Freshwater > Lake | place: USA: Georgia | collected...
TGGTGTAGTAGTACTTGGTGTAGTAGTACTTGGTGTAGTAGTACTTGGTGTAGTAGTACTTGGTGTAGTAGTACTTGGTGTAGTAGTACTTGGTGTAGTAGTACTTGGTGTAGTAGTACTTGGTGTATTTTGCGCTGAAAGACCAGGAGCTAGTCTTCTTATCTCATTAGATACTCTTAACAAATTTACTGTATTTATTATACTTGACGTACTAGTTGCAGTTGGTGTATCTGAAATATTAAAAGGTCTAACTGGGACAAAAGATCCAAATGATACAGGTGAAGCAAAGGATCCGAATGTCGTAGGAGCTCCAAAGCATCTTAACGATGTTCGTGAAACATCTATACTAGCGTTAACTATATCTATCTGTTTTTTTAAACTATTGACTATACTAGCTTGCAATTTATTCCTAGTTTCGGGCAATTGAGCGTTTAAACTTTCAGATTTGTTAGTTACTATATATTTAATATCAGCTACTATTGGAGATCTTTCTGATGATATTTTTCCTATCACAGTGATAGTATATTTATCTGATGATCTATTTTGCAAATGTCTAGTTCCGCATGATGATATTGTTGTCATAATGAGTACTATATGATTTATAGCATCATTTAATGTGTTAAACACTCTTATAACACCAAATATAGATCTATGATTAGATATTAGATGCTGATGCATTCCATCAGGTCTGATATTGCTTGTTATTTCAATATCATCATAATCTTCAAGAGTATACTTGGTATATATATCATTAACAATATGTTCGTGTTTGACTGTCACAGTGTATGGCATTTGGTATATTGATATATTAATATATAAAAGTAGTATTTATTCATATTTTTTTTGTAACTTTAATAAACTATAGAATGTCGGCTATACCAACAAATCAGAAACTATATGATAGTATTGTTGCTAAAGTTAAAGCGCGAGTAGAAAGATGGCCAAGTGCTTATGCAAGTGGTATGGTTGTTTCTGAATATAAGAAAGCAATGAAGAAGCTAGGTAAAAAACCATATAAGGACGCTGATAAACCGCCTAAGAAGTTATTAGCGCGCTGGTATAAAGAAAAATGGATAGATATAAAAACAGGTAAAGAATGCGGCAAAGTGCGCACAGATAAGTATTACCCGACATGTCGGCCGAGTATCAAAGTGACGAAAAAGACTCCAGTAACCGCGAATGAGTTAACTCAAAAGCAAAAAGATAGTATGATAAAAAAGAAACAAAAAGCAAAGAAAGCAAGAGTAGATTACAAATTGCGCTAACAATCAAAAAAAAGTAATATAGTACTAATTATTCATAGGGAAGCATAGTCATCGGAGTCCTTATAGTAAGATAATCGACAATTGTAAATGGGCTACATGTTAATTTAGCAATCTCTGTTTTATATTTTTCACGTATATGAGATGCTAGAGAGGCAGTATTACTTTGCGAACTATTAAATCTGTAAGTAATTATTATATCACAAGTAGAAGCAGGTACAGGAGTATAGTTTTGTGGTACTTTTTCGGAAGCAACTAATCGCACAAGTTGTGCGGCATAACTATTATCCATATTATTTGATTTAAAGCAAATAACGCAGAAAAACATATATTGTTACAGTTATATTTATTTTTATTTAACAAAAAAAATCATCAAAGCATTCAAAGACGCAGTCCGAAACGAACTTCCTTCTTGATTGATTCGCCACAGTACTTGTTGAAAAGCTTCATAACATCATCTTGATTGTTGTACACAATTTTGATGTATTTAGTCATGTTGTTCTGAGTGTTGTGGATCGACACACTGAACTCGCCTGACGGAGTGTGGTTCGCTTCTTCAATCCACCATATTGCTGAAATGATGTTTTCAATAAGCAAGTACACCTGATCGATTGTTCGATAATCCTTTTCAAAGCATTGCTGCTCAGAATTAAAGAGCACTTTATCAGTGATTTTGATGTTTAAATTTTCGAACACTTTCTGAAATTGATCAGGGTTCTTGTCATTTCGAATGGTCACCGTAAAGTCTGCAATGTCAAACACAACATTCGCGGGGTACGGAATTCCGTTTGGATCACGTCTAGGCGGAAACATATCGAACATGTTTCCAGCCCAGGTAATAGAGTCGTCGGAGTCGTTGAAGTCCGTCATGAAATCGGAGTTGGAGTTGGTTGGGGGTACTCTTGCTCAAGGAGTGGTTTAGAGGCATATCTATATAAGTAAATTCATTTTTTTTTCTAACAAAAAAAATATATCATCAGACATATTTCAAATCATTGATTGCGCAGATCACATGCGAAAGATTATAGGTGGTTCTTCTTTCTTGTTCATGTCCATCTCAATCATTTCAGCCAGAAGATGATCTTTTGCGATCTGAGTGCAATACTCATCACACAATTCTTCCCAGTCGACTGATTGGAAAACTGCAAAATCCTTGATGATGTAGTGGCGGTTTGCACCAAGAATGCGGATTCGGTAGTTGTCAGATTCGTACTTCTTCAAGTGTGCGACACCATGGCTGGCAATTGATTCGACGCAATGAGAAATGACTTGAATAACTTCTGCTTGCGTGTAGTCAACACCAGCCATGCTTTGGCGGCGCTGATTTATCGCAAGTGGTTCTGGTATGTGATGAAACACCGGACGTTTGTCATTCTTCATGCGATTGAACACTGGGTTGTTGCGCAAGAGACTTTCAATTGCTTCGTACGTCTTTGTGCGTGATTCATGGGTGTGAGAACTCCAATATCTTTCAGGATTTGGGAGCCCAAAGTCGTTCACGTTGATGAACTCACTGTGAAACCAGTAAGTAATTGAGACTTCGTACAGAGGTTGTTGGGGGCGGAGTCGGGCAATTTGAGCAGCTACAGAGTTAACTGACTGCTTCTTGGGAACATAATTGCAGGAAAGGGGGTGATCGTCAGGGACACACATTGTACTCTTGCTATTACTCATTTGACTGAATATGAAGGTATCGAGGCATTAGATTATAGGCTTATTCATATTTTTTTATTATTATAGATAGTAAAAAGATATATTTACTCTTCTACCCTTCTACTCTTCTACTCTTCTACTCTTCTACTCTTCTTCTTTTTTCTAGTTGTTTACTATTATATTGATGAGTCTAATCGCAATATATATTTGTTTGACATATGTTCATTATTTTTTATACTATATCCGCGTTTCTCTAACCCCGCGATTTCCGCCTGAATTAACTCAGAGACGCGCGAGTTACCACACATAAGAGTCGCGGAATAACAGTGCAGACGAATAAATACATATAATAGTAATACTATATGCTGAATTACTTCAGGAGATTCACTCACAAATCCGCCATCAATCACAATATCTATGTCAACAAAGTTAAAGAAATACGGCGAAGTAAGTGCGCGCCCGGTCTCTATATATCGCGCAATATTAGATATCAGTATACTACCACTATATATCTTTAAAAGCTTCTTTGTATCTGTTACTTCTAAATTAACTAATCTGTTAAGCGCGGCTATATTAGCCCCCGTAATTCCTATCAACATCTCGCGGTTATGATTACCTGATAAATCATACACAAGAGAATGTCGGCGTTTATTAGTATCTTCTGTACTTTCTAAACACTTATTTATCTTGCGACATACGCGGCTTTTCTCTATCAACTTCTGATACTTATCGGCATCTATTTTTTTATACAACACTGCGCGCGGCTTCTCGTTATTATTTTCGGCGTTATCCTCTGCGCTGGAGTTCTTCAAAGATTCCGCACAAATGTCGGCCGAGAACTTATACAAGTAGATCTCATCAGAGTAATTAATCTGATTATCTAATATGCCTAATGTATGATATAATAGATATCTCATACCTGATGTTTGCTGAGCAATGCGGTTATTATTGTTAGACATTGATCAGAGAATAGTTAGCTCTATTTTGTACTACTTTTCCAACTTTAATCAAATTTATATTTTGCAAATAATAATATATCAATAAGAATATAATATATCAACAAAAATACAGTATACAATGTCGCACTTTACTGAAGATGACTTAATTAAAGCACATCTATTTGACGAAGTACACGAAACACGGCTTCCTCAACGTTCTGGCAGTAGTTATGGAGGCGGAAATAGCGGCGATAAGCGCGAAAGGCAGAGTATGTCTAAGTCTTCTCGTTCTAAGTCGCGCGGGCATTCAAAGTCTAGCGCGAGTTCTAGTGGCGCGCGATATTCCGCATCTACCGCTGAAACAGATAGTTTCAATACCCCACTTCGCAAGAATAATCGCGGCTCAGAGTCTGTGCGCTCTAGAAATGGCGCTCGTACTATTGCAACCCGCAGAGAAGCCGCAGATAATGAATTTGATAGCGACAGCGATAGTGATATAGAATATGATTCAAGCAGTCACGCGCGAAGTCGCAAGCGAAGTAAATCTAGTATACTCAGCAAAATAAGAGATACGAATGAAACTATGACATTTAAGAAGCATATCAAATTACTAATACTTCTGTTTATCTTTTACATTATTATCCATAGTAGTTACATGGTTCATTACTTTGCTAAATATGGGCTAGCAAATAATACAGCACTTGCGTCAACAACTAAAGGTGGATTAATACAGTTTACATTACTTGCGGTAGTATATGTACTCGGCTTTGTTTTGATATCTTATGACATACTATAACCCGCGACTTCTCTTAAGTAATTTCTGCCGCGGATTCTTACTATTTTAACCGGGTGCTTTTTTTTGATAAGGCAATAACACATCCTACCACCTGCAAAAAAATAGTAGTTACTCTAATATATAACTACTCATTATCATCAACATCGGCGACTTCATATTCATCAAATCCATAGAAGATATCGCGCGCTATAATAGCAAATCGCGTCTCGTTATCGGCCGCAAGTATTTCAGTATCTTCATTATATAATCGCTGTCTACACATTTGATAAATAGTATTATTGTGATTTATTTTCTCAATTGCGCGCGCTCTTATCTGATCATCAGTGAGTAATTGTTTTATATAGAATTCTGGCCGAGTTTTGAACATATTGAGCAAGAATTCATATATTAATTGCGCGGGTTGCCGGTTCTCCATTCCGCCCTGGATATTGCATTTACCATTCGGCGAAATGGATACAGTAATATCTTTTCTCTTGATCTTTCGCGGCTTATTGTTCTTACTCGGCTTAGTATTCTGTTTTACTAGTTTAACAGTAGGAATATTAAACCCGACATATAACACTGCATTTTTCATATCATCATTAATGTCACTTATATATAGATTTTTATATGTCAATGGTGTATCTTCTATATGAGGCAGATCAGTTGGAATTAAGCCTTTAGTCGCGGCTAACATCGCGGCTTTTAATTCTTTGATATGGCGGTTTACTTTGGTTATATTGATTATCCAACCTTTGATGACTTCAAATTTGTAATTTAACAGATTAATATGAAAGTACTTGCCATTATGTGAGGCCAAGTAGTCGGGCGCATAAGTGATAGTTCGCTCAAATAGCTTGCTTTCATATTCAATAACGCGGTCAACAGCATATTTTGCATCTTCGAAAGTATGTTCATCTATAGTATTAGGAACTTGTATATTACCTGTAGTAAAACGTTTAACTCTATAAATCATTCCATTGAGCCCTATTACATTATACTGTATACAAGAATTCATATATTGCTTTATTGTATCTTTTATCCTATTTTCTGATGACAAGATCCGGCCGAGCTTATCAGTAGTAGTCACAATCTGTAATTTACTTGTTGACTGCTTTTTTGATTGCTTCTGCTTAGTCGGGTATAATAATAACTCCGCGACTTTAGTTATAACAGGATGCGCGCAATCCACGCAAATAGAAATCGCATAATTGCATTCTATGATAGGTATATGTTCATTTGCTAGTAATATTGATGATATATCTATCTCAGCAACTTCGTGATTGATTTTAGTCGCCGCGACTATTAGTGTTGTTGTCATTGGTATATGTGGCACATTATCTGCTAAATGTTCTAAAGATATCGCTTCTGAATCATTGAGTAATAAATCATCAAAATCACATAAAGCGTCATCATCTTCATTAATATATTTATTATGCGCTGGACTTCGTCCTAAAGCCGGATATTGAAATTCTTCTATAAGTTCGCCGTTGCTGTCACTATTATCATCTTCATCTCTATTGCTGTCGCTGTCACTATTCTGGCCGCGATTACTATCTTTATCACTTATATTAATCCGGCGCTCTAATGGTATATTAATTTGTTTGACAGTGTGCTCAGTGGCACAATCAGAACTAATATTGCGGATATCTGCCACTCTGGAGTGTTTAAACATATTAACCTCCTTATTACTATTATATTACAAAGTTATTCAATTTTAACGCCCGGATATAATATAGCTAAAAAAAGATCAAGGTAAATATTATAGAATAGAGGCGCGCGATTAAAGGTCATCTAATACATGTAAAGAATCTTTAGTTTGTTTTGTTACATTTCTTTGTGCAGTTCCTGTGCTTTCGCGCAAGACATTAGATTTGTGATGAGTATATAGCGCGACTATTGATTCCATCAAGAGTCGTTTCCAGCCGATTATACCATTTTCGGCCATAATGTTCTCAGTTAACTCAGTTGCTTGAAATTCCATCTTCTTAAGTCGCGCCATAGCAGTTTCATTCAATCCCTTGAGATGCGGCTTTATACCAAACACTGACCGCGTTCCATCAAAGAACTCACCGATTGCCTCACAAGACATATCTACTACAGAAGAAGTAATCGCGTAGTTACTTTGCCGGCGATCTATGTACTGCAACATATCATGTACATTTTCTATTACTTTGTCCTCGGACTCGTAATCTACTTCAGGAATTAATTTCATCATTGATTCGTCTATATCATCTTCTAAACTCTCTCGCAGTGTTCTGATATTTGCTAGAGTTTGTATCCTCCAATTCTTCTGTTTGATTTGCATCAACATTGGATCAATATTAGTAGCCGCGTAATCAACTCCGATAATATCATCAACAATTGCGTTCTCGCGTTTATATTCGTCTTTGCTCATACTAGGGCGGGCAGATGGAGCCTCTCTGTAATGAGTTTTGTTCCATTTACTATCTCTGTCAACTTTTGTCGGTTTACGTTCTCGCGACTTATTGCGGCCGCCTCTTTGTGAATCTGACCCGCGTCTATTGTTAGAAGATTGTGAAGATCTTGAACTATTATCAGATGATGCGGATGATTTAGATGTCGCAGATGATTTAGAAGATTTAGAAGATCTAGATGATTTAGATGACCCAGACGACTTAGATGCACCAGATGAACGAGAAGATTTTGACGCATTAGTTGATTCTGAAGCATTTGATTCACTATCACTTGCGACATCACGTCTTCGACGGCGACTTTTGTCTTCCTTTTTAGTATCTCGCCGATCGTTGCGTACTGAGACGCCGCGCGGAGATGGCTTAGATTTTGAGCGGGTGTCGCGCGAGTAGTTGTTGCCTCTCGACATGGGTATAGCAAACTCGTCATCGCGATTAAGATCTGCTAATACTTTATCAATAGCAGCATCCTCATCAGTAATACGCCGCGAGTCTGAGTTACTACCGCGAGAATCTGATATTCCTGTTCGAGAGATCTCATTCTCTAATCTCTCTAGGTCGTGCTTATTCGCGACTAGCGGCTTCTCAAATAAGTCGCCGATCCCTAAAACGTTAGTAGATACATCGTTAACGTTCATTTGATTATTTTTATGTACCAATAATGAATTTGAATTAGTATGAAATTGCATTAATTTAATACTGATAATTAAAGTTATGAATTTCATTAGCTTTGATTGTGGTATTGTTACATTTGCTCATATAACAGGCACAGTCAATTCTCTGACATTTGACCCAATGCTTAAAATCATATCTAATGCCGATGTCTCAATTAAAGATTTAGCTACAACAAACTTAAATACGATAAGAATCGCGGAGATATATCCAAATACAACTCTTAAATTGCTTTCCGCGCTTAAGGTTCATTTAGATAATATAACCGCGGCACTCACGCCGGCATCTACTATTGCGTTTATAGAACAGCAGATGAAGATATCGCCTGATATATATACTATATATGCCGCTACTATTATGTACTTATTGACAAAAGGATTTGCAGTACAAGTAGTCAGCGCGACTATCAAGAACAAGTATTCATTTAACTCTAAGTTGACTAATGAATTTCATCAGATTAATGGCAAAAGTATCAAGGCACACGCGCTTAATAACTTCACATATTACTTAGATTCAAATCATCCCACAATATATCGCGCAATTAACAAAACGCAAGCATATTTAGTACATATATCTGATGCATTTATGCAGATGATATGCTTTGTATTAGAGCACTCTACTTACTACCCACATGTTAAATTTACTCAGATTAAATATATAGAGGCCGCTACTCTGATATCTATAGCACCAAACACACTAGATAATAAGACTGTACTTGATAATATTGTCAAAAAGATATCTAAAGAGAAGAAAACTGCAAATAGTGCAAAAGGTAAATCCGCAGTTACAACTTCTGTAACTTCTAAATCAGATATATTATTTAATCTGTTTGCTGAGCCTGCGCCGGTTCCTCATGTAACGCCGCTTATTCCGGTAGTTGATATTCCACCCGGCGGCATTGATTTGAATATTTCCACAATAAATGACGGCTCGCGCAATACTACTGCTGATATTATTGCATTGATGACTGCCGCAATTGATAGAGAAATAGATGAAGAATTAGATCATTCCGCGATTATTAACCTTGAAGAACCTACATTTGAGATGAATTTACAGGGGGACTATTTTGCTATAAATCAGACATCATCTTCATTGCTTACATCCCCTACACTCTAAAAAAGAAATATGTTTTTTTTGATAATAGTGCATTTTATATCATTTATTATTAAAAATGAAAGAATATATATAAAGGCGAATAGCACAACTATGAATAGTTCAGCATTTGAATCCAACTTGCCCGCAATCGCAACTGCAATCCCAACCGCAATCCCAACTGCAATCCCAACTGCAATCCCAACTGCAATCCCAACCGCAACCACGGCTCTTCCTTTGATGAAAGACAGAATGTCAAATAAGATCCCAAGCATTTCCTCATTGCCTCCAATCATACCAATGATGACCCCGAGACCTCTGCCGATGAAAGTTGCGTCAATACCAATCATGAGATCTTTGCCGATGATGGTTAATCCAGTGCAAGTCAAACAGAGTGTCAACCCCTCTGAACATGATTATGCATCAAAGAAGCGAAAGAGATCGACGTCTATCACTGAGTCAGTTGCAACTGCTACTGTGCCCGCGGTTAGTGTGGTAAAACCACTGACCAAGCCCCTGAGCGCAGAGAAAATTGCAGCAAAAAAGCAATTGGAGGAGAAAATGGAAAAGCTTGTGTTTCTTCCTGATGAGGTATACCGAGACATGATACTTCCTGAGAACTGGATGGATTTGATACACTTCTTGATCTACAACAGAGGAAAGCCAGGACAAGAGCGCCAAAAGCAACTGGATTTCTTCTCTCGCGTCATTCGAGAAGATATGTCGCTCTTCGTTAAGATTCTGAATGTTCCTGACAAAGACCTTCGACAAAGTCTAGATGACATCAGATCTTACGAAGACGTGACTAGCGGCGAACGGCTAGTTCACATGTTGGCCAAGTATGCAAAAGGCGAAGAAGTCTATGATTACGAAATCAGTTGCAAATTTGTCATTGATACATTTGGAATGTACGGAAGTCGCGTAACGGACTCACTTGCAACTGCGTGGCAATATCTTGCAACCAACCACGACTCTGACTTTGTTGGGTCAACTATTCGTCTTGTGCATAATGCCAAGATGTTTGGATCGATCAATGTTGAGAAAGAGTATCTGTATCATCGCGGAATCGCTTCTCTCAACTGGGAGTACCTCAGAGCAATCTCGCAGGTCTGCGAAAATGAAGCTACCAACTTACTCATGAAGACAGATAAGTTTGGTCTGATGCCGATTCATCACATCTTTCACAACTCTTGCATTCCAAAAGGAGATGTTTCTGAGACAGAAGAAGAGCGAAATAAACGCGTGGAGAGATTGCGCTGCCGAGTCTTTGAATGTACCAAACGCGTGATGGATCAAAATGGTCGCAGTGGTAAATTTGGATGGGAAGTCTCGCCCAAAATACTGCAGCTCATTCGCAACTGTGTTAGACCAGGAACTCCTGGTTTCAGATACCGCCCCGGCCACATTGATTATCTGTGGCAAAATTTCCCAAAGTATGTCGGATATATGATCTTATTTCTTGGTTACCCAGTAACCAAGCAACACGAAGATGGTTCTACATCTATTCGCATGATTGTCTGCAATCCTTTGTAAGGTAAACTTGCTCTGACCTTGGTTCAATCACTCACTCGATCTCTCTGTCAAAAAAATCACAGTACATCTCGATCTTGATCTCGATCTATTCTCTCTATTTTCTGTTCTTTTTTTTTACATAACAGCATTTAAGTGATTAGTACTATAAGTGCGCAATACTCTCATTCGCATTGGAATTCGAATTCGCCGAGTTTCGACAAATATATTAGTAAAAGTTGGTCGCGCAGGATCAGAGGCAATTGCGCCACTAAAATCAAGCGGAATACTAAATGTTGTTGGATCAATAACTGTTACTTGATACATGGTTTCTCGATAAACTACTGAATCGTATGCTGCCGAGTTGTAGCCGGGAGTGCTAGACACAACAAAGTTCATAAAGCTAATGCAGTCAGCAGAAGCATTAGTAAATTCATGGCCAGACTCACCAGCTCGATTAGGCGCAATCATAACTGTAAAAATAACCGGATCAGTGTAGGTAATTTGTACAGTTAATATATCATCACTTGGTCGCGCAAGGCGTACTGGAGTTCGAAATACAAAACTTAAACTTGATATAGATACCGTATTACGCAGAACTATCTTTGCAGAATTTGTACTTGAAGAAGATACAGGCATTAGTTGCAATCGATTGCGGCCTAGTAGACGTCCTTTTGTAAATCGAAATTGGAAATTAGCAATCGCATCATTATAGCCATGTGTCATCAATTCGCGGATTTGCATATTTATTTCGTTATGTAAATAATAACCAACATCTACCGCGTCTTCAGCAACGTAATCCATTGGATAAGCAAACTCGCCAGTAACTTCGAGTTCTACAATATTAGCCGGTTCATCTGCGAGTCTTATTTCTGATTGCTGCGCGATTCCCGAGATATTACTAAATCTGAATACATACCCGCCATCTATAAGTCGCGATACCGAGTCGCGCGATTTAGAGTCAAGAACAAAATAAAGATCCACGAATCCTAGATTGCCATTCCGGGGCAGATTCTCTATCAATTGATTAGTGTGATCTCGGCGATTTATCACTCGACTTTGATAATCAGCAATAGAATCTTCGTAAGATGTAATACCACCTAGCTGCATATATTATCTTCTCTGCTAATTTAACCTATTTTATATTTGTTTATGAATTTAATAAATTACATAAAAACAAACAAATAGTACTCACTAACAATAGACATGTCTGTCAAAAAGATGAAGAGTAAGAAAGCTGCGGCTAATATGGATGGAATAATGGGTGATCTTAATGATATCATGCTTGATTTAGTCGGCGAGGGCAAAGCGCATCTGCATCTCTTGATTCCAAAAGTCGCGGTATTACTTCACATACAAAAGAAAGTAACTAAATTACTAGAAGTACTCGGATCATATACTAAGAGCGAATCTATCGCGCGGGATACTCGCGAATGGTCGGAACGTTCGGTAGTTGATTTGAGCAAATATCCTAAACTATCAGAAGAACTAGGCAACTTTTACAATCTGTTAACACATCACGCGGTTACAATTGATACTGTGACGGCATATGCTTATTCCACTATTTATGACCTTCCGCGAGACAAGCTGAAAAATGCAAATCTACTTATAAAGCTTGTTGTAAAATGCGACAAGAATACTAGCGCGGATTGTGAACAGTGTAAAGCCAGCGCGACTCCTATAACAACTGCGCATTACATAGAGAATGAGATCGGCCTAGAAACCCTTTACATGAACCGGCAGTCAGAGATGACAGATGAATATCTGATCGCCGTCTCTAAAGAGTTCTCCGAGTTTAAAAAAGAACTATTTGCTACTGACCTATCTTCCGCATTTGTCAAAGCATATGAAATCAAATCAGTCACTAAGTATATCCGCGAGTTAGTAGTCGCAGATGATCTAGTCGCATTTGGTGACTCAAAATACTCATTTATGCGTAAGTTGCCATTTGGCGGCTATTTTATGTTCGCGCCGATTTTGCCTCAAATTGATTTCAAAGTTCTCTTTGATAATGCTCGCGGCGATAGTGTATCAAGTAAGATGTTGTTGTGTTTGATAGATAAATTTGTTACATATGCAACTTGCGTTGTTAAGCTAGTAACCGGCCATAGTTTTGATTCTAAGAACTTTAGCAATGTTATTACTCAAGCACTAATGTCGCTGCGTGACTCTTCGGGCGGCCGTAACAATAAGATATTCAACATTATTGAGAACTCATCTCATGTATTCGAGAATAACTTTACAAAGTATTACAATGAATACCAAGCTACAGAGAATCCTTTTATCATGTTCTCGTCCTATATTGATGAACTACAGCGTGATGTTTTGAATACTAACGATTCAAAGAAAGATACTATTGAGATCATCCGCCAGTTCCGCGACTTGCGTAAGACTCTTCAATCGCGAATTAATAGCGCGCCTATTAAGAGTAACAAACTTAAGCAGTTCAACAAACTATCTGCTATCTTTGATACTCTTATCAAAGACGAGAAGGTATTTGATGATGATGAGAACAAAGAAGGTGAAGACGGAGGCGAAGGCAAATATGAAGACGAAGTCGCGTGTAATAACGACCCCACTACTACTCGCGGCGTCTCAAATGAAACTACTGCGGCAGAAACTAACACAGAGTCGCGCCAGTTAACCCGCGAAGAAAAGTTAGCACAATGTGTAGAGCCGGCTCTTCCTGATAAGCGTGCCGCCGCGACTAGTGCTGCAGATAAAATATCTGAACTTACAAGTGTTATGAGTGAGTACTTATCAGAGATGCGCGCGGATTTACCTAATCAATCGGCGGATAATGATGAAGAAGACTCGTCGGAAGAAGAGCTTGGGGATGTATCTGGTAGCGACGATAGTGATGTGGATAGTATTAGTGCTAGTGAAGATGGTAGTAATGAATCAGATTCTAACCCTGATTCTGATCCCGTTGCATAATAAGATGAGTAAGCAAGTCAAAAAAAAACAAACTACTTTTTTTAATGCATAAGTGCAATAGTGCCGAGTAGTGCTATCATATAAGCAATTATCATTCCTACTCCGAATGAGATAAATATTTTGTTCCAATAAGCTGCGCGTTTGTTTTTCATATATCTATTGAAAAGCATCGCTTCTTTTTCAATATTAATACTTAGGAACTTTGTGATCAGTGTCTTTGAATATTCAATCGCGACTGGACCAATATTATCAGGAGATGAGCTTAGTACATACATTACATTATCTAACTCGCGATTAAATTTGTTGTATGTTTTATATGACACACGCTGAAGAAAGTAGTCATATAATTCACTATAACCATATTTTACAATAAGATTATATACAATATAGAGCCTTTTAAGTCCGGCATATGCTCCGTATAAAGATAACACTACCATTATTTTAGGAATAATAACACTGAGAATTGCTTTACAGTGTTCAGCATTATAGAAAGTATCACATTCGTTGAGAGGATTCATATCTTCAACATTGCTAAATTCGTCTCTATCTTCTTCACTACTATATTCACTTTCTTCACTATTTGCTTCTTCGCTATTTGCTTCTTCACTATTTGCTTCTTCACTATTTGCTTCTTCACTATTTGCTTCTTCACTATTTGCTTCTTCACTATTTGCTTCTTCATCAAGTTCTTCTTTCTCAAGGATTCTTTCTTCAAGAGGTTTGTCACTAACTTCTATACCAACAGTCTCATCTGTCGCGATTAGGTTTGTATTTGATTCAATATCATCGCGATATAGAATACGTATTTTTTGTTGATCTAAATTAGGAAGAACCTCTAGGATTTTATCTAACATCTTGACTTTGCATATTCGACATACTAATTCTCTATTAACTACTGTAAAATTTTGACTACATTCATGTATGACCATTCTAGAATCAGTATTAACATTAACCATACTTTTAATCATATTAAGAATCTCTTTTTCTTCACAAGAAGGTTCCAAAACAACAGGATGTTCCATATTAGTTTTTTTATTAATTGATTATTGTGTTATCATTGTGTGAGTATTTTATTAAATTATATGCCGTAAAACTAATAATATATAGTTACTTACCACCAGTTTTGATATATTTCTCATCTAGGAATATTGCTCGCCGGAACTTAGCCATTTCATCATCACTGATAGTATGATTGGGGTCAGCAAACTTATCAGCAGTAGCGCCGCCTAGTAGCCGCGAATATATAAAATAAATAGAGTAAACTCCACATTGATAACTAGAGCGCTGATGACTTACTTTACATAGCGGGATAAATGTTACTTCTACATTATCTTTTACTCGCTCTCTAATAGCCGCCGCGAGTTCTGATGTTCCACTGCGTATACTCATTCTTGATTTCTTGCCGCCTCTTGTACTTTGAGATTCTCCGCGGGCATTATTAATTACTTTAGTAAATCCATCTACTATCTCGGCGCAGAACTCTGTAATCTCGGGATAACATCCTTCTTTGACAGAGTTAAAGAATTCAACCGTCCAAGAATGGCGATCGCGCAAATCAACAAAAAGAGACACCCAGTGCTGACCAGCTCCTGTAGAATAGTCGCTATTGAGTACGCAGCCGAATGTGTCATATAAGCGAACTTCGCCGTTAGTCGCTTTCTCGCACTCTGTGGCAAATATAACATGAGGCGGGGTAGTGGCAAGTCCGGACATTTTACCGTTTAACTTCGCCTTACGGAAATCAATCATGTTAAACTCATATGGATAGAATAACCCATGTTCTTTATTTTGTAAATTCTCCGGCGATTCATACACTATTTTCATCATTCGCATATATGAATCAATATCTACATTATCTAACCATTCTTTGTTGCGAGGCCCAGTTTGCTTCATATTATTTGTTATAATCTCCGCGGCTTCTACTGTAGTTACTACGCCGTCTTTGATAGCTACTGCGAGTACACACTCCGCCGCGCGTTCTTTGTCACAACCACACCCAGTTGCATCAAGAATAATCTTGGCGTCTTTACTAGATATTTCTGATTTCTCTACAACTGCCGCGTCTTTGGTATCAGCAAGTTTTCGCGTAGAAGAACTGTTATCATATATATTTTCATTGATTTCTTGTATACTAACAGTCACGGGTGCATCTATTAAATCACTATGCTTTGTTAGTTTCTCTCCCGCTTTTATTTTTGCTATTAGTGCTTCGGCTATATCGCCCGGTACACACAGTTCACCGCCGGTTAGACAGATATTACTATTAAGCTTATTCATGTGTTACTATAGTATATTAGTTTGCTAAAAAAAGAATTAGATATATAATCAGCCGCGAGTCTTTGCTCCGATTTCTTGCAAGTTTTAATAGCGCAAATCTCGGCGCAAATTGCACTATGAGACATCGGCAGTAAGTGATAGAATGAGTTAGTAATCGCGTATATAAAATATGAACAATTATAACATCCGATGTATTTACTTGATAATGTCTGACAAAGATGCTGTAATAAATGTTCCAAACTTAGATACATTACCTGTAGAATTACTTGACAAAATAGCAGAAGACTGTATCAGTATTAATAATTGGTTATCTATATGGGCAGTTAATAGCTGTACTCATAATGCGGCCAAAGCATTGGATAAAAAGCCGCCTATCACAAGATTTATTGCGCGGTTCTCGTCAGGTAGAACTATAAATGATATGATGTATAATATAAGCGATAGACACGGCGAATATTTACAGCCATCAGATATAGACACAATATTACAAACTTTGCTTTATAATAAGGAGTATATAGATAAAGCTATTACTAATGATATATTTATTCGAACGGATGATAAAAATATAAGCGGTGCTATATATTTTGCTATACATAGAATTTTAAAGTCACTTGAGCGCGATTACTGTCTCTATCAGAAGTATATTAACTTGTTGTGTCAATTTCAAGAATATATAGTTATATTACATGACTGGGGTTATTCTGATAAAATATGTCTGCCGAACTATATAGTTCAGTATTTGAGATTTATCAGTTGTGAAGCTCAAAGTTATAGTATGACAGAAAAAATAGAAACTATCAAAATAAATAACAAGATGACATTTCCTTATGCTGAGATAATTACTAGTATATATGCTCAGCCCGCACATTATTCCAGAGTAAATGATCCAAATCGCTATAAGTCAGATAGAAAGATTAGAGCATCATTTAACAGAGATGAATGGCAAGAAGTTAGGAACTTAATAAAAGACAACCCACACGCGGCGTTCGTCAAAATAATAAACAAGGCTAGTATAGATAGTAATATTGCGGAGGATCTTATTATACATTGATAAACATCTTAGTTTATTTTTTTGTTTATATATCAAGGATAAGTACACGGAATTTAGTTTCTTGTCTATTAACGTAGATAATGTATTTGTAGCTATATTTACTATATATAGAAATGCCTAATACATTATCCTTAATATATTCACTATATGAACTCTATTCTTGATAACCATTAAATAGTTCAATTACTGACATAATGTTATCGCGATATATTCTACCATGTTGATACCATACTTTATCGCCTTTTTTCATAACTACTAAACCATATAGTTGTACCAATACATGATTTTCTTCTTGTAATATATAATCTTTATTCTCTATAAGTATAGTTGATATTTCTTTGTTAGTCAATAGAAACTCTTCTATATCTGATAAACATAAATACTTACAAATAGTCAAAATAGTATCTGCGTTGTAAACAAACATTATATAAGTTATATAATCAAAAAAATATTCAATTATTTATTTAACATGTATCCCATCTATCCACCACTCTTGATGGCCATTTGTACAAACTACTGCGGGTAAATTATTACCTCTATGTATTTTGCCTCTATAATACCATATTTTGTCACCTCTTTGATATCTACTGTTAGGATCGAAATTATTTCCCATAATTACTGCTGGATTATCTCCTTCGCGATGATACTCTCCATTTATAGCCCAACACATGTCGCCGTCTCTATGTATAGCAGCAGGCAAATCGCTCTCGCGGTGTAGCTTTCCGTCTTTAATCCACTCTTTAGTACCATTTACATGATCTATAGCAGGTAAATCTCCATCGCGATGTTGTTTGCCGTACTTTGTCCACTCGCGATCACCATTTAATCGAGTCATAGATGGTAAATCCCCATCGCGATGTTGTTGGCCGTCTTTATACCATATTTGAGTGCCATTAGCAAAGATTATTGCGGGGTTGTCCCCATCGCGATGTCTTTTGCCATTTTGATACCATTCCATATCACCTCTGAGAGTAATTACTGCTGGATTATCATTATTGCGATGTAACAGTCCATACTGATACCAATATTTAATACCGAGATCATCTATTTCTGCATATTGATCACCATCGCGATGCTGCTTACCATTGCGCCACCATTGTTGCGTACCATCTGTGCGGATCACTGCAGGCAGATCTCCATCGCGATGTAACTTAGATTCCTTATAGTATGATTGATTTCCCCTATCATCAATGATTACTCCATGTGGTTCTATAGGCATATGGCATTCATCTCGCAATATATAATCTTTATTCCTTATAAGTATATCAAATATACTTTTGTTAACTAACTGATATTCATTTATATCTGACAAAGTTAAGAACTTACAGATTGCCACGACAATATCGGGGTTATAGATAAACATCAGGTATTAATATATGTCAAAAAAAAAGATATTCAATTATTTATCTAACTATAGATCCATATTCCCAATATTCTTCACTACCATCTGCGCGAATTACTGCAGGCAAACCTCCGCCGCGATGTCGTCCACTATTTATCCACCATTCGCGATCACCATTTGCGCGAACTATATTAGGTCCATCACATACACGATATCTATTGCCCATTTGATACCATTCGCGGTCACCATTAGCATGAATTCTAGCAGGTAAGTCACCTTCTCGGTGTAAGTCGCCATCTTGATACCATTCTTGTTTACCGTACGTGTATATTATAGTGAGTAATTCACCATCTTCTAGCCACTCTTTGGTACCATCCGCGTGAATTATAGCAGGTAAATTTCCATAGCGACTCACTCTACCATTTATCCACCATGCTTTATAACCATCTATGCGGATTATGGCAGGTCTATCATTATTACGATGTCTATGACCATGCTTCCACCATTCTTTATCACCATTTGCTTGAATTACTGCTGGGTTGTCTCCATTACGATGGCGTTCATTGTGATAATACCATTCTTTATGTCTATCAGAATATATAATAGCAGGCAAATCTCCATCTCGGTGTAATTCATCATTATGCCACCATTCTTGACTACCGCTTGCTGTGATTATAGCCGGTAAGTCTCCATTGCGATGGTATTTACCATGATTTATCCATTCTTGACTACCATCCGTGCGTATTATAGCAGGTAAATCTCCATCACGATGATGCTTATTATTTTGATACCATTCGCAATCATTATTTCCGCGGATTATAGCTGGTAAATCACCATCGCGATGTAATTCATTATGCTGCCACCATTCTTTATCACCATTTGAGCGGATTTTTGCTGGTAAGTCGCCATCACGATGTAGCTCATTATTTTGCCACCATTCTTTATCACCATTCGCGCGTATTTTTGCTGGTAAGTCGCCATCGCGATGTATGCGTCCCTCTTTATACCATGTCTCAATATATATATTAGATATATTTTCTATTACTACACCATGTGGTATAATAGGAATGTGGCATTCATCCCGTAATATATATTCTTTATTTGCTATAAGTATATCTGATATATTTTTGTCAACTAATTGAAACTCATCTATATCTGATAAAGTTAAGAACTTGCAGATTGACAAAACAAGATCAGTATTAGAAAATATCATTAATATAATATCTCTACTTTTTTTTCATATTTATATTAACTAACTGATGTCTTACTATATCATAGGAGGCGCGGCTATTAATAAAGCGCGACATCAAAAAAGCAATAACGCGGCTGAAGCTATTATACAAGATCATTTAGAATCGGCCGGACATGCGGTTGAAAATTATGTAGCATTTATACTCAAATCACATGAGTTAAACGCCGGGTACTCTCCATATACCCGCGATACTTATATACCGAATCTATTCTTAAAAGTACTTAGATCATCTGGCGCGACTACTATCTTTGATATGCTTGACCTCCCTAACTCTTTGCATTGCCCTTATGCTTTAGAAAACTTTACTAAGAGATTTATTTCTGATACTCCATCCCCGCCCTTTCATCGAATTACAGTAGCATTCGCAGATGATGGTTTATTTAAGCTTATCCGCGATACCCGAGATCATATGATTGCTGTAGAGCACTATTATGTAACAATACTTAAGTTATGGATGAAACACGGGTTAGTTCAAAAAATAATTGCAGCCCATCAAAGTAAATAGCTGTTTGCTGTATATATCAAATAATACTCTTATTCCTATCTTGATAGGAAAAAAAGACTAATAACTCAAACATATAAGTATCGGCGAATATCGCGATTGCGGAGAATTGCTGTATTAACTAATTTTATCTTATATATTAAATTTGCGCGATTACAGTCTCTCAACTTATCTTCTCTGATAAGCCGCAATATGTTTTCAGGATTGTATATCATATTTAATATAGCTATATCATATCTACCTGTATCTATTTCATCAAGTTCTGTTATATATGGAACAAAATGACTAAATAATTTACATATGCTATTATAATTAAGAGTAGTATGACAATTTGTATTTGGTAATTCTATTATCATTATATTTTTATTTATCCACATCCCACTATGAAACTTAATAATATTAACTAGAGGTATAATCGGCTTATTGATGTAATATTCTTCAAATATATCTAGATACTTTATATGTGTATCATTTAATGAGTTAATTTGAGAAGCATAATATACTATGTTGTTTACCAATAGTCTATATATCCTACATATAGTATATTTGATGCTTATACATTTTATAGTGCAGCTAATATGGCGCAACCAATTTAAAGAAAGCTTTATACCGAATAAATATTCATCTGTTACTTCGATATATCGCGGGGTCCAGAAACTTATATATTTACTAGTAATGATTTCATGGGGCGCGGCTCCACAATAACGGCATTTACGATCAGGTAACATCATCAATACTCCGTGTTTGCGCCGGTCTTTACACATATCCACATATTGTTTGTTAAATGACGGATTATTACAAAGAGCGGGTAATAGTCCTAAATCTATATACATCGATATAATAATTTCATTCACAATATCTTGTCCTAATATCACATGATATTCTTTGCGAGCATTAAACGCGGCCGCTAAAGCATCTGAGGAGTCTATCTTAAGCCTGTCAACAGGCGCAAGAAATGTATATATCATATAGCGGATTTCTTCTGGTAATATCATAATAGGTGAGTCGCGAATAGCGTCATTAGCATATCGCGCGCGTTTATGTCCTTGCGTTATAGCGCGTATTTCGCTGCGGGTATTAACCATGTTAATTCTGTCCGTTTACTTAATTAAGTAATGATTCAATTTTTTCAATAACACAAACCCCGCGCGACTGCTCATTTGAAGTTTTTCGCCGATTATCGTATTAGGAGAGCGCCTATAAATCCCGCGCGACTGTCTTATTAAAAATATGAATATCCATTATCTTAATTTGCAATAGAAAGCGCATCGCTACTATTTATCAAAAAATGTCTATCATAGAAACTCCGAAAGTGCTAGAATATACTGATTTACCTAATGATGTGCGATATTATATATTTACATTTGTTGGTGATTACATGAAACTATCTACATCAATTATAGGTAAGATATTTAATCCAACGCAATATAGTATACTTAATGAACCATTCAACCCGGCTATATGGAATGATAGCTCAAACGAGTTATCTATCATTTATATAGACAAATGTATATATACTATTCTATATTACATCTTTAAAGGCAAGTTTTATATGATTAAAGAATCAGTATATAAATTTGTACATAAGAATCACAAAGCCGTGATTGATCTATTACGGCAAAGATTCCCGCCGGTTATTGATATGTATAACTCAGAAGCAATAGAAGGAATATATGAGCTTAGAATCCCGGAAAAAATGTTAAGTATATATATGTTCAAAGAAATAATTGAGCTATCTTTCTATGCTACTAGTATTGTTGATGAAATGTTGCATATTGATTTTCAGAATAATATGAAGTATCATCAGTCTGTTGGATTTGTTGGAAATGTCTTTGTATATAGTTCTGATAATATCAAAACTATACCAAATAAAGAATATTATAATATGAGTGAGTTAATTAAGTATGCATTATTGAATCCTAATGTACTTGTCCCCGATAACTATTCCTTAGTAATTAATGATATTGATCTAAATGGATACTATTATCAATTGGTGTATTATGTATATGTGTTTTTACTCAATGCATCAGATTCTATACTTCATTATTTGCTCAACAATATCAGATATGATCCTGATAGATTTATAGAATTATCTATAACACAATTCAGTGTGTTTATAAATAAATCAGGCGAATATATTTATAGATTTAGATTAATAAAGTTTATAAACAAAGTGCTATATATAAATTATGATTATTATGATTCATTAAAGCAGATAATTAAAATATTCAATGCTATCAGTAGTGATCGCACGATAAGCTATATAGATTATACTGATTTATTTACCTTAAGCCGGATGTATAGTATTTTGACAGATATTAACCATTATCAGGATTTAGATAAATTAGCAATAGATGAGTTTGTAAAATGTATATCTTATACATATGATGTATTTGAGGTAGATGAGTTTCAGGAACGAATGTCTGAATTTACAAAAGCAAATATTGAAAAAAGAGGATATTACGATGATCATAGTTTACTCTGTAGTCAGATGTATATATTTGCCGAGAAGATAGTAACTTTACTCTAACCCCGCGGGTCTCTTGTAAGCAAATTCGGCCGCATTTCTCTCTTATTTGATATTGCAAAGAAGTTATATTTTTTTTTGACAACTAGTCGCGCGGATTTCAACAGGTAAACACATAATAAGCGCGGCTTCATTTAGTGCGGCGATTCTCGCTTGGTTACATTCTTGAGCTCGCACATATTTTGTTCAACTCGCGGCAGACATTGAGGAGGTATATTAATCAAAAAAGTATTCATATTTATTCTTCAACATTATCTGCATTAGTATCATCTTTTTCATCATCTTCATCATCTTCGTCATCTTCCATTCCGTAGTTTATTATTCTGAAGTTCTCTAACTTCATTACATGTGGATTTGATAGTAGCGCGCTATATTTATTACCATCAGGATATTTACTGTCTTCCCATCGGCAATAATTGATGTCTTTTTCAAGTTCACTAGTTATAAAACTAGTTATAACTCCTTTTTCAATAAGTCGCACTATATACATCTCTAACTCTGATAAGTTTATTAACCCAAATTTTTCTAAGTCAAATAGTATGTTAACTAATTCTATATGATTTATATTTAACATATATACATGCTTTACTCTATCTGCGCGCGTTTTGTTATCACTAAAGTAATCATAGTTGTCCATAATTCCGAATCGATAGTTATTTATTATGTCTCTCATTAACTCGGGCATATGTCCGGTAGTATTATTTACGTAATATTCTGATAGTATATCATATAGAGCAGATACATTTTCATCAGTCATTTCTTTATTTGTACAATATATCAGTGTATTCATTATTGCGCAATATATATCACAGTAAATATTCCATACTCCAGACAGATCGCCAGATATTTCATTATATACCGGATAGTCATTCCAGTATTTATCAGATAGCTCTTTTATATAAGATATAGGGCTATGTGAATGAATGTCTCTGTCGCGCGCGAGTTTGATCAAGCAGAATCTGATAAATATAATATGTTCTTTGACAGAAATTGTATTATATTCGTATATTCTACGTTTATTAAATATATCATACTTACATATCTCTTTCATGAACTGATAATACTCATCCAAATTATTCATCGAGTGATATAATTCGTTAAACGGATTAAAAGTATATAATCTAGATAACGGCCATCTTTTAGCAATATATTCGCTATATAACGCGGGGAATACCTTATCAAATAAATGAGCTTCAATATACATATATAATACTAGAAGAAACTTTTCATCTTTGTAGTCTAACTTATATATTCCATTTGGATTGAATACTCGGCGTAATTTAGGACAGATATTAACCCGGAATTGATCAATCGGTGCGAGGCTATCATATACCATAGCGCGGATTTCAGTCGGCAAACACATAATAGGCACTACTTTTGTTAAAGCAACTATTTGCTCATATTCGCGCTCAATCTGGCTTCCACGCTGCATGATATATATTCAACAAAAAAAGTTATTCATATTTATTCAAACTTTACTAATTACTAATCAGATAGACAACACATTATCATTTTCTGTATATGATGAGCTCTCATCGCGCTTTACTATATGGAATGTATGATGGCTGTGACTTATGATATCTTTTTTGTCCGCGCTATGAGTGTCATCATATTCAATTATTAATACTGTATCAGATATCATATATATAGTAATATAGTTAGCAAACAATACATTAATAATCGGTTTGATAAATGCCATATTTAAGCAGCACACAATAACCTCGCCATCGCTCATTCGGTCAATATGGTTGTTCTTATTGTCGCCGATTGCAAAGTTACTTATTTGTTTCTTTTTGCTGCTGTAAATCAGTTTAAGAGACTCGCCGAATACTTTTTGAAACGTGATAAACCCGCTCTTAGCCGGATTACTGAAGTTCTGTTTAAAAGGTTTTGACTCCAATTGAATCATATATCGCGCATCATCTTTTGTCAAAGTACATACAGGCGCGCCTTCTGTCTTTTCGGGCTCTATTATAAGCAGAGTGCCGCGTTTTACTGCTTCAAGAGAGTCGAGCTTAAATTCAAGATCTAATTGTACATTCATCAACATCCGGCGATATAATATCTTGATAGAGACAACAGATACTGATGTACAACTGAAATTAACCGCGAAATCCAACTTCTTAATATTAACTTTAATAGGATAGGACTCGCAATAATAGCGAATAGCATAATCGCAATCAATAACACAAGAAGAAGATATTATATTGCCGTCATTAACTGATGTGATCTCTACAGTGTTCTCGCCAAATATGAGAGCAATCTCGGCGGCATTAGTGTCTTTAAAATATGTATTTAGCTGTTTGAATAGCTTTGTATATGAATATTCAAACTCAACACAATTTCCTAAGTCAATAGGCGCGGCTTGTTTACCTAAAAGAATTGGCTCTTCGGGTTTAACGTGCTTTCTAGGCCGGCCGGGTGGTTTCTTTTGCTTTACTCCGCCGACTACTGCTTGCACTGTTGCCGCGCTTCCTATTGTATCTATATCCAAATTCTGTCCTATTTCTGACATTTAATTGCACCAACACAGTTATGTATATTAATTTATTTTTAACAATAATTCATTAAAATTAATTAACAATAAATATTTCTTTCAAAAACAGAACACTCGCGCAATACGATTGAGATGTTTTTGTAAGTTATATTTGTAGATAATGTCACTAAGTCTATACACTAAACTATTCTTATAATTTTCATATTCTCCTTCTGCTAATGGAAAATCTTTTTGATATATAACGGCTTCTAATCGAGTTTGTATATGTATAACAAAGTTATTAATGATATTATAGTATATAATATATTGCTCGCGGAATATTGGCGATTCAAAATCAAATGTACCGCCTATTAGAGCCTTAGTAAGAAGCGCGCGTAATTGTAAGGTTAATTCTAATATAACATCATTTTTAGATGCTGCCGATTTAACAAAGATAAAATCTATATTAGTAGTTATATTATTTAGTATATTTTGTGGTGCTTTAAATTGTTCTGTTGTATTACATAATACAATCGCGCTTGTTATACCTTCAACAAGTTTATCATTAGTATGTGATATATAACATGGATGTACCTTTTCTTGCATTTGTAAATACTCCTCGCGATTAATTTCTGCTTCATTAATTCCATATTTCTTACTATTTTTAACATCAATAACCTCAACTATTGGAAGATGTATTTCACTTAATCCAGCACTTGTATCTATCTCTTGTATTTTTGGCAGTAGTTCCATGAATTTAAAAATACTTCCTGACATTTTAGCTGTATAGGAGATGTTCCAATATCGGCGCGATAGTTCACTCAAATCATGTCCAGTCGCGGCGGACTTCTCCTTTCCAACTGATGTTGCTAATTCTTCTTTTATACTATTTATTGCAACAATATTGTCACCAGCATTATTTTTAGATTTTAGTGCGGCTGATTTAGTAGATATAGGCCGGAATATAGGAACACATGTATTAATAATTTCAAACTCTTCACGCGCTTTATCAGCTAAATTCTTGTGATTAAAATAGTTCAAATACTTAGTACATTTATATTTCCGATAATACTCAATAAGAGTAGAGTTATTTACTTCATTAATTTTGATAGAGTTATTCGCGCGTTGGAGTAAAGTATCTAATTTAGTTTGTAAGTTCCGCGCTTGCTCTATATTCATTTTATTCTTCTCGCGGTCTTTAGTAATAATAGGAATCTTCAACATACTTGATAGTTTGTTTAAGAAGCAGAATATATTAATTAGCTTATCTCCATCAGATATATCTGTAATCAATACATCTGCGCCGTACTTCTGTCTATAAGTATTTACTTCTGCTAAGAGAGATTCATAGTCTTTGATGATGGTAGCTTCTAGACTCATTTAGTGTTATATGGAATTAAGATACTAATCACGCGGTTTATAATATTAAGCTAATTTTAATATATTTTTATTATATTAATGTACATATCATAAGATTATAAATGCAACTAATATAAACAAATGTATATTTTTACCTAAATTATTATACTATGGATGAGTTGCTAAACGAGATGTATTTTCCAGCTGATGCGGATTTGCAATATACCGAGGCAAATACTAATACAAGATCACAAGCGCCGTCTCAGCCTCACCAACCACATCAGTCAAGAACGGTTCGTATATCAGATTCTAATCCGACTCATGTAAATAATCAATATCGCACAATCTCTGCTGATACAAATACAAATACAAATACAAATACAAATACAGCAGTTACTACCGCGCCTACAAAATCTAGATCTTTTTCAAAATATATACCAAAGTTTGCACAGACTACTGCTAAAATTAAAGAGTTCTATAGCACACATAGAATTAAAGTTATTGTTATGTTAATAGTGTTAATATTTATTGTTGTGATTTATGGATCGTATAAAACAAATGGCATTCTATACAAAAAAATGTCTAATATGACTTTGCTGAAGAAACTGTTGCCTAAAAAAGAAGCATTAGTTGCACCAACACCTACCGCGGCAAATATGAATCCAACTATAGGCACAATTACTACACCGGCTCTATCTCTTGTATCTTCTGCCGCGACTACTCAAGTGCCGTCAAAACCACAAGAACCATCTAAATCAAACAAAAAAGACGCAGAAGACGAAAAAGACGAGGAAGAAGAAGCAGAAGAAGCAGAAGAAGTAGAAGATGAATCTGAAAAGGAAACTCCTCTATTTTCTCAATCAAAACAACAATCTGATAACAAAGAGAGTGGTTCAGAAAGTGACAATGATATATCTATTGAACAAACTAATACCGCCGGCGACTCTAAGAATAGTAGCGGCGCTAAACCCCGCGCTACAGCACCGGCAACTAAGCCAATGTCCGCGCCACTTAGAAAAAAAAAGCGCGCAACTACTCAAACCCCGGCATTATTGCCAAATAAGCCACAGAGTAAACGTGCGGTTACATCAAATATTACATTACCCGCGGAATCCACTGAACCTGCTAAACCACCAAAACGTCAATTTCTGACAAATAAAGAGATACTAAAATCAGAAGTAAGCAAGAAGAAAGTACAAGCTGGTGAAGATTCTGATTCATACTATCAATAATCATCTATTCTTGTTAACATATTTTTTGTTACCATTTATCTCAATATCGCATTTTAATTTGAATGATCTTAATGATAGATATAAATCAATCAATTAATGTCTGATCAAAGCGTTTCCGCCGTAACCCCTGCTTCTGAGTTGTCTGCTGACCAAGTGTCCGCGACTCAAAATGTTGCCGATGCTCCTAAGAAGACGCGCAGACGATTGGGCGGAGAGCTAGACTTGATGATTCCCGCGTCAAGAGTTAAAAACGTAGTTAAGAGCCAACTCGCGATATTTAATCTCGAGTACATGAAGTATGAAGTTCGAACCCCGGATACTAAGACTAAAAAGGTAGAAAGTGAGACAGTAAATGCTAATGGTGAAACTGTCAAAGTATACAAAGAAGTGGTACATACTCATATCCCTGAGAAGATCAATCAATCACTCAGACTTGGTACCGAAGCAACTCTCGCATGTACTTGTATGTGTGAGCTGTTAGCCGAGTGGATGCTCGATTATGCTGTTCGCGGTTGCATCTCGCATTCGAAGAAGAAAGTTGAGGTTAATCATCTTTATGATAATGATATTTCTAGTATGCAGTTCTATAATATGATCTCTAATTGTCCTAATGTCCGCATTGAGCAAAATAAGGCAACTGTCCGACAATTTGTATCACTCTGCAGCAGCAACTATTCTAACAACAAAGATATGCTTGCTCAAGTTCAATTGTGCCATGAAAGCACTCAGCGTAAGTTTGAACCATTTGTTGTTAGTGAACCCGCGATGTTCTCTAAGTTCATTCTCAACATCTTCAAGCGAATGCAGCATGATGCATACTATAAGGACTTTATGTTGACCAGCGAAATCAAGAATCACATCTCTGTTGTTCTTCAGTGGTTCTTGCGTATGATGACTCTCACTACTTTGCCGCTTGTTGAGAGTGTTGAAAACGCGACATTCAAGATTAACAACATCCTTAAGGCGATTAAGACCGCTCTTTTCTTCCAGAATGATACCGCGGGTTACAATCGCTTGAGAACATATGTTAATGACAAAATGCAGTTGTATTACACATATGTGCAAAACAACCCTAAGCCAACTAAGTCAAAGAAAGGCAGAGATGGTGAGGAAGAAGTTGTTGATGACGCCGCAGATGAGGAGGATGAGGAAGATGAGGAAGATGAGGAGGAATCAACTTCTACTCCTACTCCAGCACCAACTCCCGCTCTTGCTCCAGCACCGACACCAACTCCTGCTGTCTCTGTTCCTGTTGCCGAACTAGGAGAAGCCGCAACAGTCGTTAAGAAGTCGCGCCGAACTACTGAATCTGAATCAGTTGCACAAACTCCCACTGCAACTCCCGCCGCAACTCCCACAACTACTACACCAGCTCCAGTTGCTGATTCCGCTCCAGCAACAACTGATGCGGCTGCTGTTCGTAAGACAAGAAAGCGTGCAGAAACACCCGCGGCTTAAATTCATCTATACTGATTAACAACCAACTCATTTGACAAAAAAGTAGTTACGCTCTTATGTAAGTAGTACCTGATGCGATACTAGATGTAGTAACTATCTTTTTTTTGACTCATTTAGCCGCGTCTTAAGAGAAGGAGGAGGACATTATCTAAATTGTACTCGATTAGAGATAATATCTGATAGAGCATCAGATAATGCATAAATATCATCATCAGTATTTATATCGCCTAAACTTACTCTAAACCCGCCAAGACTTAAATTCTTAGGTATGCCATGTGCTTCAAGTACATATGATTCTTTGTCGCCGCTGCACATTGCGCCTCTAGAGACTACTATCCCGCGTTTATCTAGCTCTGAAACAACAACTGCGCCATCAATACATTGCGCGTTTTCTAATGATCTTTTGTTATCTACTATTGCTATACACATCATCAAAGTATTACATAGTGTATTGTCGCGATCTCCAAATATAACATAATATATATAATTCTCTTTAGATATAAGCGATGGGTTGCGCTTATATTTAAAGTAGCTTATCATATTTGGGGAATTTATTTCACAAAACAAGTTGTATAGACTTGTTATATGAGCATTCTTGCGCGCGCGTCCTTCGAAATTATAGTCCATTCCTAATCTTGATAGTTCTACCAAATAAACACTCTCAGTGCCACCGCGCATTCCGCAATTCTGATTGCCGTGTATTAGAGGCGATATCCGCGATAACATTGAGCAGCGAATAATGACTGCGCCACAACCAATCGGCCCATATAGCTTATGAAACGAAATACTAATCGCATCTATATTACATCCTCGCCCGCCTAAGTTAACCGCGCACTTACCAAATGATTGCACAATATCTGTATGACAGAATATAGCCGGATTAGCGGCTTTTAACTCGGCAAATATTTGTGATATATTAGTAATAATCCCGGTTTCATTATTGATAGTCATCAAAGAAACCATATCTATCTCGCCAATAGTTTTACCTGCTCCTTGTACTGCTTTATATACCTCGGCCATAGTTATAATACCAGTATCTAAATTCGGCTTTACTTTGATTATATTTGCATAATTAAGCTCTTCCAATTCATTAACGCAATATATACTTGTCTTATGCTCAGTCGCGCCTATTAATATATTTGGTAATCTTGTTGCCGCGACTCTCCCAGCGCTATTTACGCCTCGAAACTTATAAACAAATCCTTTCAACAACATATTATTTGACTCACTTGCACTAGATGTTATTATAACTTTATAAGGCGAGTCATTAACTCCGCCGCGTCCACAAGTAATTCCACAGCGCCCTAGCAATTCTTTTTTGAATCTGCTTATTATACCATCTTTATCTTCGCGCACCATATTATTATAATAATCTTCTAATGTTGAATAACATCTATGATCGCGCAGATAATTTGCAAAACATTTCGGACTTAGCGTGCTAGCGTTATTATTTAGATATACAAACTGACTATCAGTATTTACTTTTGATTTAAGCCAACTAAGCATAATAAATGAAGAACTTCGATTTATAACATGTCTTAAAATAATAAAAAATAAAACAATGTTCTACTACTCATAACATTTCTCCCCGGCATTATTATCTGTCTACAATAACTCGCAACATATTTATACTATTGATATATTAACTATTTCTATGGGATCAATTAATTTATAACTGTTATTGTGTTTATTTATTAATAGTCGCATCAGTTGATCATAGTATTGCCAGCGAGTTCTAGACTTTATATATATCATATTAAAATTTATTATACGAGTAGTCGCGGCGGATAATCTACTTAACAAGTTATAGAATCCCGCAGTACTACCATGTTTACAAAATGTATCATATATATCTATATTTGATGGGTTTGGGTATTCGGCAATTATTTCTTCCATATTTATTACTAATAGCGGCACTTTGCCTGACAAGAACTCACAGAATTTGTTTAAATAAGTATCGCCGCTTTTATATATCTTTGAGAAGTCCGCCCATGGTATGTTTATATATTTCAGTAGAAATTTAGCTTCATTAATATGGTTATGTACTATTAATACTGTACCAGGGTTATACATATCTCCTCCATTTATTGCAGTTGTTATCGCGCGAGAACTCAGAAGAATATTATTAAGCCGCAAATATGCCAATAACTTATCCTGTATAAGTTGTGTATCTAAATAAGTATCAACTTTATTATTAATATTGTTATTATCTTCTACTGATAGTCGCGGCGGTATGTATATATGATATTCGGGAATTGAGCGTCTAGTAATCTCTTTATGTATCACACTATTGCCATCACTGCTATCAAGTAATTTAACATTAACATAACGCATGAGTGATGATTTAATATTTCCTGCTCCTAACAACTTAGTCTTTATTAAAGCAGAGTATAGTAAATTTATATTTGACACAGTTGCAATGTTTTCTAGTGAATATATATTTAAGGCAACAGCTGAATCTGTAATTGTATATCTACAATAAGGACATATATGACTAGATCTATATATCAATTCAGCAAAGCAATCCGCACATAATGTATTAAAACAACAAGTCAAGAAATATGCCCGCGGTTTAGATACATTACATATATAGCAATGATGTATATCAGTTATATTTGCTAATGTACTATATCTATTATAACCCGCGATTCTGCCCATAAGTAGATAGTTTTTTATCACAGTAAGATGTAGCAATTTTAACAAAGATATATCAATATTATTATATGTATGTAAGTTGATAGATAATCTTCTGCCATATATACTTATAGATTTGATATTGTAAGGAGTCGCACTATATCTGATAGAATGATAAATTTTTATTGATTTATTATTTATACATTCGGTAGACAATATAGGAGTATTATTAACAAGTACGCTAATATTAGACAAATCATTTAATACTTCAGTAGATGTATTAGTTAATACTTCAATAGATGTATTAGTTAATACTTCAGTAGATGTATTAGTTAATACTGCAGTAGATGTATTAGTTAATACTTCAGTAGATGTATTAGTTAATGCGGCGATAGATGTATTATAGGAAGTAGGTAGATATTTGATTGTATTACTATATAAGTTAATATATATACTATTAACTGATGCTATATTAGTACATATATTATATTTATAACCATGAATACTTTGTTCGGTATTTCCTATATTAATATTAGGCAGTATACAATTATTGAATGTAAATGATCTATCTTCTCCTATAATAGCCACGGATTTAGGCTTTGTAATATTATTGATATATCTGATTGTATCAACTAACACAAAATATACCTGCGCGAGTATTAGTGGGAAATTAATATACTTATCTATATCAATAACACAGTAAGCAAATAATGTGTCTATAAATCGGCGATATTCATTATTTGCGGATAATTGGTTGTTATAAAGCGGCATAAGAGCCGGCGCCATAATAATCAGATATTTATATCCCGAGTAGTCGCGGCGGATTAATATATTTAATTGTTGCTGAGTATATATATAACAGCAGTTTTCATTAGATAATAGATATCGCCACTTATGCATAGTTCTATTATCTACTATCACAATATTCTGTGATGAAACCCTTTCTGCTCCATATAGTATCACTCCTTCACGTAATATAATAGGGGAATATATTCTCTCTGATAGTGAGTGACTCAACATAATATCCCGCGCGACTACTGATTTGCCAGAACTCGGCTGTATTCCTATTATATGATAAGGCAAAGTCGCGGGCTTACTATCAAATAAATGATCTACATATCCCATCGATGTAAATTGTTGAACCCTATTTAATATAACTTGCGAGACTATCTCTGTAGATCCTGATGTTATATAATCCTGCATTGCTTATAAAAAATATCTATTTAATCTGACCTAATTATTATATATGATTCTATTTTTTTAATATACTGCAGCGGAAAAGTTGTCTATTTACTTATAAATTTAGCATAAATATTATCACTTGTCATTGGTATTCCTCCGCGCTTTAGATTTACTAAATCATACCATTCAGCAGAATCTCCATCTTTTATTACTTTACTATAAAGTGTATATGATTCTAACTTATTTTGATTTGCTGGAGTAGAGAATTTCTTTGACAAGTAATCAGCGCGGGCTTTATAATCATCACCTACAAATCCCTCTGATCTATTACTCGATGAGTTCCTGCTCTTATTACAAGAACAGAATTCTTCCCGCGAGTTGTATGGGCAGAATCCTTCTCCTAAAGCGCTTTGAGCCGCGGCCGCAGCATATGGGCAGAATCCTTCTTGTGTACTATTTGCATTGCAGGGGCAAAATCCAATTGCTTTAAATTGTGGTTGTATAAATTCAACATATATATATGCCAAAAATAATACAATTGCCGCAACAATAATTAAAATTAAATATATTGACATCTCGTTACTAACATATAGCAAAATAATTAGATTAAAAAATAATTAGATTAAAAAATAATTAGATTAAAAAATAATTAGCTCTCTAAAATGGAATCCGAATACTTGTCAGAAGATACAGATGAATATTATAATGATATAGCTTGTGAGTATATCACAGATGAATTTGGTGATCTATATATCAGTAAAGAAGAGATAGCTACATCTGATACTTGCGCGGGTAACGATGATAAATTAAGTAATAAAAGCGCGGATAGTGATGATAAATTAAGTAATAAAAGCGCGGATAGTGATGATAAATTAAGTAATAAAGGCGCGGATAATAGTGGATATAGTGCGGGAGACAATGTACAAGAAGGAGATGACGATAGTAGTACAAGCGAAGATGTTATTGGACTTAGTAGAGAACAACAAAATGCAATCAAAATACTCTCTCGTAGATCAAACCTGATAGTTAATGCAGTAGCTGGATCTGGTAAATCTACAGTATTACTTGAGTTTGCGCGGTTGCATCCTAAAAGAACAATGATTATGTTTACTTATAATAGCTTTCTACAAAAAGAAGTCAATAAAAAGATATTAAACCGCGGGCTTACTAATATTAAGATATTTACATATCATGGATTTGCTAATAGATATTATGCACATTGTTATGAGGATTATGATATGTTGTGTATCATTTATAATAGACTCGCGCTTAATACTGAATTTAGACAAGATGATATTTTAAACCCAATCACTGGCGCGGGTGTAGACTATATATTTGTTGATGAAGCGCAAGATATTAGAAAAGAGTATATGTTGTTAGTAGTCAAATTAATAGTTGACGCGCGATATCGGCCTAATATAGCAATACTCGGCGATAAGTATCAGAACATATATAGTTACTCCGGATCAGATTATAGATATCTGTTACTTTCAAATGTTTTACTTCGCGATTATGTGCGGCCCAATACATCATTTGCAACTCAATCATTTAAATACACTTTCCGGATTAAGTCGGGCGCAATTATATGGTTTATTAATGATATCATGATTGGCCGCGAACATAAACGAATAAAGCAAGGAATAACTTATGAACAGAGTAATAGCAAAGTAGAGATCATTAAAACTTCTCAATTTGTTGATGGAGATTATCGTAAGGTTAATTATAAAGCCGTTAACCGCATTTTAGACATTGTATTTGATCTAATACAATCGCGCCGATATCGCAATGATGATATCTTTTTATTATTCCCTTTTGTGCGTTCTAACATGTTTGCTCGCGCGATATCCGCCGGGCTCGTAAACAGTCGCAATCGGCGAAAAGCGCCTTATATAGATTTATATATTGCAACTTCTGATGAAAGCGCAATCAGTGATGAAATAATAAATAACAAAATTGTAATATCTACATATCATCAAGCAAAAGGAAGAGAACGCGCGGTTGTATTTCTATTCAATTTTGACAATAGTTACTTTAAAATCAAACGCGAAGAACCCGCGTTAAACTGTACTAATGATATGTATGTCGCGGCAACAAGATCGCGCGAACTCTTATATATTGTACAGTTCAGTGACTCGCCAATTAGCTTCAGTAAAATAGATACCGCGTGTCCTACTGATATTGAAAAATATGTCAATTATACTGTTGATCTCGCGGGTTATCAAGTAAAAGCAACTAAGCCGGCACCCGCGCGAGTCTCGGATTCCCGCGTATTTGTATCAAGCAATAGACTGTTGGAGAAACTCAGTAGCGAGGATCTATATAAAAACATTAATCTAATTAATCAAATGTATACTATTGAGTCGCCATCAGCAAATCGCATTGAAATTCATAATACTATGCGAATAAATAACAAACACTATGAAGGCGGCTATACCAAAGAGTCCGCGGCCGACATTACATCTACAGCAATTAATATGATGTTTGAATACGCTTACTCGCGGACTCAACCAATATATGTATTTGACACTCTGCGCGAGTACTTCGGCACTAATTTTAGCGCGCTTCTTAGTGGCGAATATCCGAGTGGGATCTCTAATTGTATATGTGATTATTTCAATATTACATCAGAGATGAGAACCGCTATTCTACTCTTTGTTAGAGCTCCCGACGCGTTTCAAGAAAAGTCCGCGCGCGACTCTAATCTCTCAAAGTTAATAGATTCCGCGTTTAATATCTTTATTAATATAGCAGTGATATATTGTGATAACTATGAATATATACATAAGAGTTTGGCCGATTACCCACTAAATCGCCGGGGACAGCCTAACAAACTAAATATGCCGCGAGTTGCTAATATCATCTCATCAAAGAAAAAATGCGCTGGGAGCAGTGTAATATATGGGCGCGTTTTACAGAACATTACTCGGCGATTAACAACTCGCGCAAATTCTTCACTTGATTTTGAAAAGAGAATCGGCGCTAGTACTCATGGCGTGCGACTAGTAGGCGCGATTGATGTAATTGATGCTGATACAGTATGGGAGATTAAATGTGTATCAGAAATCACAGTAACACATAAATTTCAGCTGTTATTATATGCTTACATTATTCATTTCAATGCCGCCGCGACTAATAATGAATTTTGGAGCGAACTCGCGGCTAAATCATTCCGCCTATATAACGCGCGGACAGATGAAGTGTATTTACTCACATATAATCATAAACTGACCTGTGATATCCTCGATAATATATTCAGCGCGACTTCTGTAGTACTATCAGATGATGATTTTGTGCGGGAATTTGCTGAATCTGTCAAAAAATATATATTACCTATTGCAGCTTCAGAAGTTGCCACGCCGACTATTTAGAGCGCATATTGAGTCGCAATACCATATCCCCGCGGACCATATGTTCCAGTAAATGTTGAAGCTTTATCAGTATTAAAGCCATCCACATACATTATCAACGAAAATACTACTACTATGAATATACATGCTAATATTAAAACCACTATAAAGAATGTATCCATATTGCTATCCTTTAATTAGTTTATTAAAAAAATATATAAATATAATTAATAGCTATTTAATATCTATATCTACTAGTAAACTTTGATGCGGCAGGCGTATTAGAAGCAGGAGGAGGTGTTGTAGAAGAATTAGCTGCAGGCTTATTAGAAGCCGGTGGAGTACTAGTGGTAGGCGGTGCTGCAGCAGATGTCGAGTCTGAGGTTATGGCTACTTTCTTTTTTGATTCAGTTTCTTTTTTTAGCTCTTCTATTTCTTTTTCCATTTTGACAACATTTTCTATTACCTTATTATATTTTGTTATATTATATACTTTTCCTGAGGTCAAAATAGTCATAAAAAACATCATAAAGCATACAATTAATAGTATAATTGCTGCATACATTGTCAAATCAGCTGGATTAATCATTATTACTTTTAATAGTTATATAAATTTATTTTTTTGATATTATTAATTTTTTAGACTTATTAGTTCTGAAGCTAATTTAATTTCTCTATTTTCTAAGTCTATAATATCTCTTCCTGATCTTTCTGGCAATTTACTATAATAATATATCAATACAATTGATATCACTAACAATATTACACTTAATGATATATTACCCCATGCTTTTATCTCTGGATTCATTTTTATAGATATATAAAAAAATAATAACTTATTTTAATCATTCAACGTTGATTTATTTATTACTCTTGTCTACTTATTCTAATATTAGCACTTTCATCTAATATCACGCGAGGAGATTGCGGGATTAATCTGACTTGTAACTGTTGTGCATGGTACTCTCGTTTGTTTATCTTTTCGCGCATGATATATAGGTAAAAGTAGAGTAATATTATAGACAGTCCTAAGTGCCCTAGTATATCAATAATAAAAAGAGTAGTTTCTTTGTTCATCGTATCAAATATCATAAGTGTATATATCTTCTTTTTTTATCTATTTTTATTTACTGCGTATAACTAGCTATCAAAAAAAGTATTAGGTTTATTAGATTAGCTAGATTAACTTAATCAATGATTTACTTAATCAATGATTTACTTAATCAATGATTTACTTATTAATCTATTTTTACATTAACAGAATGATTTTACATTCTATAGTTTGTCATAACTGGGCGTCCTCCGAAGTCAGATGACTTAACATTGTGCGATTCAGTGGCTTGAACAATAATTCCAACTACAACATAAATAAGCAAAAGCACGAGTACTGCGAGTAGTACCATGTCTCCAGTACTATAAGCTCCGCCATAATATCCTCCTAGTATCGATCCGCCGAGAGCCATTTATATAGTTAACTTTTAATTAAGTCTTTAAAAAAATAAAATCAATAAATAATAGATTATTTAAATTGACATAAGATGGTATCAGATATACTTTTATTGATATAGGTAGATTTATATCATATATAATTAAGGACGCGATGAACTAAAGTTTGGGAATCGGCGGCGAAGTGCGGGCATACCATATCTGCGCATTTGCATTTGGTTCTTACTATAGTGATAAAGTGAGAACAATAGCATTATAACAAGTACAACGAGTAGCGCTTTGACCAAATCACTGGACAACAATTGCGCGGCTCTTGATTTAAATGATCCACCAGTATATCCAGTAGATCCGCAATTTCCTCCTCGAAAGCTGTTGCCATTATGGCAACTGTCGCCACCATACTTCATGGAGTCATCGGGTTGTTCTGTAAGAAATTGCGTATCTTCTATTGTTATATCTGCTGCAGAACTTGATTCATCGTCTACATATTCTTTATTAGAATAATATTCTTTATTAGAATCATATTTTGATTGACTGTATTCATCATCTTCACTCATTATTATTGTTCTGTTATTTAATCATTAGTAATAAAAAATATATCTAATAAATAAATATGAAAGAATTGATAATCAGATATAAATATCTATATTTCAATGGCATATGTTACTGTCGCAGATTTAACCAAAATAGAGCAACTAATGAATAAAGAGTGGTACCATAAGCTGTTTAAAACTAAACAAGCAAAACAAATATTATTACCCATTATAACTGCGCTTGAGAAGTATCCCGCAGATTCACTATATCCAAATATAGTCAACGCGTTTGAAGCATTTAATTATGCATCTCCGCGCGATATTAAAGCAGTTATATTTAGCACTTCTCCATGTGAAACAAAATCTACAGGCAGTGGTTTAGCATACGGCTCTAAAGTAACTAAGCTAAATAAACTACCCTCACTTACTCTGATAGATCGATGCCTTAAACAGACATGTTCTGTTACTATTACTGACCCGAGTCTTGTATCACTTGCAAATCAAGGAGTGCTCCTTATTAATCTTGCAATGTGTTCGCGACTAGGAAAAGAATCAGAAATGTTAGAATTATGGCGCCCGTTTATTGAGCGAGTTATAACTATACTATTTACTGATGTAAACACTCAACTATCAACAGATACATATGCGGCTTTTCCCGCTTTCTTCTTATGGGGCGCAACTATAATATCGCGAGTAGAGCCTATACTTATTAAACTTATGACCGAGCTAACTATTGCGCCGACAGATATGAAAATATATGCATATGCTGGTACACCTTTTGTTGATCCTAACTCGCGGAATCCAGTTGAATTCTCAAAGTGTATGAATTTCTCTGAATATAACAAAGCAATATGTATGCTAGCCGAATACTCGCGCGATAGAGTAGAATTACCCTATACTACTGATCCTGCTGCATGTGTCAACATTAATCGCGCTGCTGAATATGAATCACTCCAACAAAGTGTATATAATAGAATTATGTCGCGGATTATTAAATGGGGCACAGATTATATCATAGAAGACTTGCGGGTTTATGATAATATTATATTTACTGATGGGTCTGCAAATAATAAACAGGCAAAAATAGATGCCGGGTATGGGATATACTTCAGTAAAGGATTTTTAGAAAATCGTTGTATTGCAGGCAATATGAAGTATACAAATACCAAGTTAGCAAGCGGCGGCGCAGAACTCAAAGCAGTGTTAGAAGCACTTATACTCATTAACTCTGCTATTGATCTGCGCAAATCATCACTCGCGGCGGCTATCACTAAAACTCAAGAATCTGCGCCAACTCCTGTTGATGTATTTGTCAATAACAATGCGATTAATCAAGAAACCGGCGAAGTGCTTACAAAAGATAGATTCGCGGAAGATTCAAAAACAGATAAAGCGCGAGTTATAATCATACTATCTGATTCCGAATATGCAATTAACACAGTAAACGTCTGGGCTGATAACTGGGTTCGTGAATCGCGGCTAGAAAAAATGTGTAACTCAGATATAGTCCGCGATATATTGATAAACAAAGCGAAGCTTAAAGAATCAGGTTATTTAGTCAGATTATGTCATGCAAAAGGACATGGTAAAGAACCAACAAGTAAAGATACTTTAGAATACTTTAAGTGGTACGGCAATAAAGTTGTAGATGCACTAGCTAATATAGGACGAGCAAAAGAAACCTATTATGATACTCCCGCGAGTGTTCCTATGTAAAAAAAGAAACACTCTGTTCTCGTTTATTATTTTGACAACAATATCATTATTTGATGACAATATAGTCATTTGATTTGTTAATATCTTTTTTTGTTGATAGCAATTTCTCCTTCGTTAATCCCATCTATCAACAAAACTAATAACTGGTTCAATAATTGGCGGCGATTGAATCACTATCACAGGCTCAACAGTCGGCGCGACTTCTAGCTCAATATTATCGAACTTGACTAAGTCATTGACATAAGTATATTGATCCAAATCGAGTCTTCCAACATATGCCATGTTGTTATAACATATACCTTTCAATTTCAGCACTCTATCTAAATAATCAATAAATTGATTATAATACTCAATAGGACAATATTCCTTGATAGAATCTCTATATACACGCATTTCACTCAAAGCATATGATAAATCTTCTCTCAAAAAATATTCTCGTATATGTGTTTTGTTAGGCTGCACAAATTTAACAGTTTGGAAATCTGGAGATATCCTGAAACAATAAAGGTTTCCTGAAATATATGTGTTTACCCATAATAGTTTTGCATCCGAAAGAGATTCATAATATTTATTCGGGCTAATCATACAAGCAATATCAACACAGCATTTTAATGCGTTAGATTAACAGCGTTAGTCTAATATATATGTATAAATGTATATATGTATATATGTATATATTTATTTTTTACTTCTATAACCTATATACTAATACCAGCAAATTGACTATATACATAAGACTCGGGCGCGATCATCTCATAAGATTTACTACCATAATACTTCTTTCTTGACGTATATTGCGACTTTAGACTAACCCCGGCGTCTACAACGTCGTATATGATTCGCTTGATATTAGGATCTCCTCCTTTTCTAAATATACGCCCACAAATCTGTCTCATATTGTTCTTCCGCGGGGTCATGAACAAAATAGTGTCTAAACACTTAATACTTAATCCCTGCCGCGAATATGCGTATGTAGTAAATAAAATTCGCCCTATCTTTGGAAGCGCGGCCGGGTTTGTATCCCCCTTAGAAGCGGTGGCGATAGTCGCGCTAGGAGGATCAGGAATAGGTGACTCTTTATTTGTTGAGAATATCCGCTCTAACTCGCTATCAGATATACCGCCGATCATCATAATAAAATTTGACACATCTACTCGCCCGGTTAACTTGTCAACTAAATACTTCATAACTCGCTGTAAGAATTCGCGCTGTTCACCAAATATAAGAATATTCCGGCCTTTCATTGCATTGTTTATGATTATATTAATCAGCATATGATTACGATGCGAGTCGCGACTTACTTGATTTAACATCTCTCCGTTATTGATCATTCCTGTTGATTCGGTAATAAGAGTCTTTGTAAACTCGGGCGGACCTTTATACATGATAGTACGCACTTCACAGTCAAATGTTTGAGTATCGCTTTCAAAGCCGACTATCTGCTCCACATCAATAATTGGTCCTATGAATGTAGACAGGCATTTATCATACCCATCAAGACGTTCATCGGGACTCGCGGTTAGAGCGAGAGTATAGAATGATTGAGCGCGCCAGAACACTTCAACAAATACAGTGCTGCAATAAGAATGTGCTTCATCAATAATAGTAAACCCGAAATCACTAAAGAACTCTGGAGGTTGTTTAATAACAGAGTTAATTATTCCAATTACAATATCGCCGCTATTATCTGCTTGATTTCCGCCCACATATGTTACTCGCAGTTTTTCTTCAGTTAACACGCGGATTTCATCTGCCGCTTGTTTCATCAATAGTTTATTTGATGTGACATATAGAATCTTATGCCCTAATAACATAGCTGTCGCCACCGCAATCCGCGTTTTACCAATGCCCGGAGGCGCGACTAATACACATCCGGCTATTCCAACAAGTAATTGGCCGGGATTGAAGTACTTCTCAAGTAAGTGATTTATTATTACTTTCTGATTCTTATCTAGCCGATTTATGTCTAAAACTCGGCGCCAGTTTGATTTAGCTAATTTAGAGACTTGTGTATGATTAATATCCACTGCGGCGCTCAAATAAGCCGGTGTGGCTATTTTATATGATTTAAGCATTGCGCCGGCACACTTAGGAAATATATACGTGTTATTTATTCGCTTAAACATACTCAAAATCTGCTCATAACCAAATCGCGGCTTATATGTAATCTTAAAGTGCTTTAGTCCTTTACTATATTCTTCTGACAACATTGCGTCAGGTACTATAATGTACTTCTTAGTAGTCAGTATATTATTTAGTTCTCTGCCGCGATCAGGCGATGTCTCTTTGATAGGCGCCGCGCTAGTCATTGCTTATCTGATATCGGCGTAAAAGTACTAATGTATAGAGTATTATAGATTCCTTTAAAATAATAAAAAAGTGAAATACACTATATTAAAGTGACTATTCTCAACCACGACTCATATCGTACTTGACGAAATGCTCAAATCCGCCTCCAATGCCGATTCTGCTGATGCTATCTTCGATGCCGATTCTGCTCCCAGAACCCCACCTCCGACTCGCTTGACTAGCGCACCAAAACCTCGAAGAAAAGGAGCTAAACGCAACATATCTAGTTTCAATGAACTCGATCTATGTGACCAAGTTGCTGAGCAAGTTGTTGAACAAGCAAACAAGCGACTCCGCGTGATTGAAGATATTGATAAGGTGTCAAACAACATGTGGCGCATTGGGCTTGAATCCCCGGCTCTATCAGCGCCACTAACATCTCATCTGACGAAAGACAATGTTCCCAATGCCAATTCTGAAAGTTCCAATCAAGAAAACATCACTCGTCGGGTATATCGTCCGAAGCGATTTGACGTGATTCCAGAGACTCCGGTCAGTTCACAGCCTTATTCTCCCAAGAATGTTGACGGTATTTTCGATGAAGGTGCTTGGAAATACGAAAAAAATTCAACCACTGAGCTTGTTCCTGATCTCCATGAAGATGAACAACTTGTTCCTATTCGACTCGCACCTCAAGACAAACCGTGAATCTATGTGCTGACCTTTATCCAACTTGACTCATGTTGAATAGAGACATTGTTTTCTTTTTTTTATTTAATAAACATATTGCGAATCATAATAAAAATGAGCACTAAATCTGGCGCTAGTTATTTCATATTATCAAAACAGAAATCTATGCTGAGTACTCTATTAACAGCAAATACTATACTCATGAGTAGATTAGCTAATAATAATATTTCAGATATCAAAGATTATGATACTACTCATAACACATTTATAAGTACAGGAAATAAGCCGGGGATTAATATATTATATGATTACTACGCGACTCCTCTTACTAGCGGCAATTTCATTTTGAATGATAATAATGAGCTTGTATTTAGTTTGCCAACAGTCGGGCAGCAGTTTATTAATGATATAGTGATTAATTTAGAATTAACACAGTTTGGGACTCCGGGATCAACAACTCAATATTGTTATGCTGATTGGCCGGGTGTTAGAATGTTTAAAGAAGTCAGATTTATATATGATAACTTAGAGATAGATATGTATACTCCTGAAGATGTCATGTTCGATCGTCAATATCGTATACCGCTTGAAAATCGCATACAGTGGGATTCAGGAATGGGACAAGCGCGGCCTAAACAAGCTAAACTCTATAACCCCGATTATCAGATTGAACAAATTATTACTATTGTAGACGGCGCGCAGACACCTAAATCAGTACAACCGCCGTTAGTCATGTGGATCAAACTTAACTTTGATTTCAACCAGAAGATCAAAAACGCATTCTATATTCGTCCAATAGTCGGCGGTAGACGCGAGATCCGGCTTTCTCTTGCTGATCTATCTACGTTCTTTTTCAAGAAAGACCCTAATGGCACAATAACCGGCGCGACTGTCGGCCCGTCTATCCAGAAAGCAGTTATGTATGTACAAAATATATATACTGCGCCGGACTTCTATGACTATTACCTAGATACTATATCTTATATAATCACGCGGACTTATCAAGATATGACGCGAATAATTACAAACGCAAATGACACTCTTAAACTTGATGGATTGCGTTATCCTACTGAATCTATCAGATTTGGATTTCGGCCGCTTGAGAACAAAAACACGCCGGATCGCTGGTATAGATATACAAAGTGTTCTAAGCGATCTATACCCTATCCAATGTCGCAGATTAATCCTGTTAATCCTACTGGTCCATCAATACTTACGCGTCTACCCGCCGAGTACTATTTAGAATCCGCGCAGATAGATACTATATTATTTAGTATACGCGGGGATTACTTCTTATATCCCGATTTACCACTAGGCTTCTTCACGCGCTATATTTCTGTCAGATATGGGATAGATATCGCAAGCGAAGACTTCGGGAGTGGCATTATTACATTCAATGTCAAAGAAACCGATGGCAACGATAATAATGGATTCTTAGATCTAAGTACCGGCGAATCACTAATCGCGAAATGGACATCTAGATCACAAACAATAACTCCTACTGATAGTAGTGAACTAGTGCTATCTGCGCGATGCCTTCGTATACTATTACTCCCGCGTGATAGTTCTGTTATATTTCAGCCCAACTCAATAATAACTACTATATAATATATCGCTGCTACTTACTCAGATATTATAACAAATTGATTAAAAGCCGGCTTGACATTATTTTGAATAATTTTTTGGCACAAACAATAATATGTCTAAAGTAAGGATTATAGAGTCAATACATAAACTAATAACAACAGTACATATAGCTATACGTTATAAGCGCTATTTACCTATAGATGAACTATATATGACTAATTCTGATAAATATATATTTAAGTGTTACTCGCGGCTTTATTATATAGTTTCTGGCCAATATCTTTACTGTGAGAAGTTCACTTTGATGATAGGTGATTCGGCTTATCATAAGCGCTTAAATTCTTTTGATGTTTGTTGGCCGCGATACTGGTTGATGGAAATAGGCACATTTAATGTGTTACCGCGCGATTTAAATACTATAACTAATATAGACTTAAAGAATGATATTGTAGAGATATACAATACTCTATCTTTCCGCGGCAAAGATATATATACTATAATGCTAGAGTGGTATGGGATCACTCGCGCCGAGCTAAGTAGTAATATATCTAATGATATTATTGTTATTAATAAGTCAGATTTGCCTATATTAGTAAACCCGGCAAATATATCAGAATATAGTCTAAATTGGTATCGCTCGGGTAAACCTCTATTTGTATATCCCGACTGTATGCGTATCGCTATCGCAGGATGTAAAATGATGCATGCGGCGGTTATTGATAAAAGCGGCGATGAACTGTTTATTCGTAAACATTCTAAATTCTGCATTAATAGAGTAAAAAAAATGAATATATTAAATATGATTAGCTAATACGCACACTTCTCTTCCTCCTAAGACTCGCGGAAGAAATATGGATACTAAAATCAACAAACAATTATCTCGCGACTATGAAGAAGTAATAGTTAACTTAACAAATGCATATCTTGATAGCTTAGTTGATATTGTGGATGAATCTAGTGATAGAATGCTTAAAGACTTAGACACAATTCCAAACAACTATAGAACTCCTAAAACATATAGTGAGTGGCATGACTATATTCAAACTGTTAACAAGAATAATAACAAATCTATGCTTTCTATACCAAGCGCGTTATATAAATCACTGATAGAAGCATGCCGGGGATATACTCTAGAAGATATGCAAAATAAGTATCTTCTATGTAAACTTAGTTTAGTCGATGTCAATCAGCCTAATCTATTTATGTACTTCTGCAATTTACATTTTGCGGATATCATTACAAACTTAGTAGATTCTAAAAATATCAATTATGAGGTGATGTATTTGACGTCAATAGAAGATTCTATATTTGGTACTAATAATACCAATGACTCATTATATAACAGTGTCAAATTAATGACTGAATATATCTCTCGGGAGCAGACAGATATTACTATGATTTGTACAACTTACAAAGCGTCTATAGATGTAAATGGCAAATGTATACCTGATAGACTTATATCTATATTTGATAGACCATCTGTAATGATTTGTAATCAATTGCCGACTGGATCAGTTAAATCATCATTCATGTGGTCATATGATTCAACAGAATCGCCTAATTATTTGTTTGATAAGTATCATTGTATGTTGAATCAATTAACAGTAATTTCACCTAATCCTATCTCACCAATGTCTCCACTTGTTATGCGCTATAGCTTCTCTTTGTATACCAAAATGCTGACAACACAAACTGCGCTATCCGGGCTACATGAATTCTGTAAGAGCGATGACGCTGGCGATATGTTGTTGAACATTTTGAATGCTAAAACATTAGAACCGATATCTTTAGCATCTAAGAGTAGTAATTCTGTTAAATTTATGTTTAACTATCCGCATATTGATCATAGATTTGTATTTGATGTTTCTACAATTAACGCGACTCAGAGTCCATCGCCGAAAACAGTATCATCGTATGTTTTGCATCGCAATCTAACAAGTGATGCTAAGATGATTAATACATTCGCCGAGAACTGTAAATATGAATATTGTCCTTATACAAATACAAATACAAGTTCTATATTTGAGATAAACGCGGTAAACAAATCAAATAAGGATATTGAAGAGGTTATATTGCGCAAGTTATTAAATGAAATTTACTTTGTATTGTTTGATTCATTTAAACAATTAGTAAATGAAACTATATCTCTTCATGATTCTTATCTGAGTCCTTTAGAGTTTCCGAGATTATTAGCAGTAATATTCATTGGAGTGTTTAATGAACTTAAAACTGCTTTATTATGTTGCGAATCTGCTCAGTTTGATACTTCATCTGCTTATATTATTACAAGTAAGGTGATAAATGAAGATATTATAAAAACAATGCGCAATCTCGTGGATGTAACTATAACGCGGAATAAGCAAAAAAAAGAAGCTGCGAATACTAACAAAAAGAGTAATAAAAAAAGTAACAAAAAGAAACATTCAAACACATCTTCTAAATAAACAGTCTGTTTATCAGTTTGCTTATCTGTTATATTTTTTGTTATAGATTAAATCTATTATTTATTTATTTCTATTATTTTGTACCTCAGATAAAGGTTGGATGGATAGCACGGATCAACAAATATTAAATAGGCTTAATAAACATGAGTCAAGGCGCGCAAATACTCTAAATACTAAATTCCCTGAAAATGAATCTATTGTAGCCGCGCCTATTGTATATGGTAATGAGATTTGGATGGACGCTATTTTAATACCACGGGATGGAGCAAACTTAAACACAGTAAAAGCACTTAATCATGGCGCAACATATACTGATACGACCACTGGGATAGCAGTAGTTCGGCGATATATCAACGCAGCTACTACATCGGTTAACTCATCGAGGCTAGTATTTTATAATGCTAATTTAATAGATGCAATTCCTTCTCTATTTTTGACAACAAAAGAATATACTATACGTTTGTACAAGAACGTGGCAGGCACGCCCGGGGTTGAAATCCCTTATAAGAGTGGCGAGTGGGATGTAGATAATACATCAGGTATATTGCGGTTTTATAAGAGCGCGGATTATGTGCTAACTATGTTAGGAACACTTCCGCCCTTTGTGTCGTTCTGGCGCTATATAGGCCGGCGAATGGATACTGTATTATATTCTGCAATCTCAACTGCTGAATCTGCGCTACCAATAGTCGGCGGAACTATGGAAGGTAATATAGACATGAATACACATGATCTGATCGGAGTAGGAGCAATAACTACTGATTCTATCGATATTGGTACAGGAAATGCAACTATAGATGCGGCTGGTAATGTTGAATGCCAGAATTTAACAGTTAATGGTACTCTTACAACAATAGAGTCTCAGACAATACTTATTGGTGATAACACATTGGTTATCAATAATGGACCTATGGGATCTAGAGACGCGGGATATCTTATTGAGAGATATGTAACAGATGTTGTTGCCGATACGCCGACTTCATCAAATGTGTCGCGAGTCGCAACCTCGACTACTATACAACTCAATAGTCGTTCTTCATCAATCAATGACTTTTATGTCGGCACATATATCAAAATAACTGCTTCAGAGGCAGGTGGCGCAGTAGGACAAGTGCGGCTTATAACAGGATATGTAGGCGCAACTAAAACTGCAACTATTGATCAAGTATGGACAACTATTCCTTCAGCAATCTCATCTTATTCGCTTTATTCAAGCAGATTAGTAGGACATGTTTATAATGAAGCCGACGAAATGTTTCGCTTTGGTTATTACCAGCGCGACTCTCAAACCTCATTAGAGCCAGTGAGATACGCTAATACTCGCGCCGATTATAATATAGCCGCGCGATTACTTGTAGGCACAGATAATCTTGATGAAACATTAGAAGATGGCCAAGCTCGAATCGGAAATACACTTATTATGTCTGACCGAATAATCTTAAACGCAGATGTACAAGGCGGCGATGGTGTTGAGCTCCGGCGGCGAAATGGCTCATTAGTAGTAAATCGAGGAGACCCGGGAGATGTCACGGCTCTATATTGGCGCGAAAGTGGTACTAGCAGTAATTGGGTAATACGTAGCTCAGGTATAAACTATACTGTCGCCGCAACCCGTAGTCCTATACATAATACAATTGCAGTACATTATAAACCAACCCTAAATGATCCATATAGCTTGTTAACTGATGCAACGTTTAGTTATAACAGCGATAATTTTACTATGTCTGTACTCAACGCGTCGATTACAACTTTGTTGACTGCGGCCGGCGTTACAATCTCTACTAATTTAGTATCCTCAACAACAACAGATACACCGCTGCGCTTGACAGGAAATGGAACAGGCCTTGTCGAGTTTGTTTGTGCGCCTGTCGCCCAGGGTCCTTATATGGCAATCAATTACTCACAAACAGGCGTGCCTACTCTAGATGGATATTTACAATTTGCGCGAGGATCGTCAACCGCGGCTTCTATATATTGGAATGAAACATTGGATCGCTTTACTTGCGGGCTTGACACTGATCAACAAAGAATCGCGCGATTGGGATCAGGAATAGGCGATCAGAGAATTCCTATTTATAATGCGGCGGCAGATACTCTTATATTTGATTCTACTTTCTTTTATGATACTATAACTGGTACACTTAATGTTAATAATATTATGTCTACTAATCTAACATTCGGAGTAGATGACGGAGTTTCATTCATCAAAGATGGTAATATTTATACTGATGCGGGAATGTTATATAATGATACAACTAATAAGCTTACACTGACTGGCGCATTAGAATCTGCAAGTATAACTCTTCCTGCTATGACTATTGCATCAAATACAATAACAACAACAATAGATGACCCATCATTTGATATAAATATATTTACTGGCGGGTTCTTTAATGTGTTAAATGCTAATACTTGTTTCTCGCGCAATATTCTTGTTAATTTTGAGAATAATACTGCCAATGTAGCTCGTGATATATTTATTACATTTGGTAGAGGACTTGCCGATTCGCAATCAATAGAATGGAATGAAACTGCTGGCCGATTCCGTATAGGAACCACAGGGAGCACAGTTAATATTGCACGAATAGATAATAATTATGCCGATACTTATATTCCATTTTATTCGCTGACTGATAACCGGCTACTCGCAACTAATGTAGCATATAATAGCTTAACTTCAACACTTAATTCTGTTAACCAAGCGGTTACAACTGCTCTGTCGGTGGCACAAGTCGCGATTAATACTAATAAAGTAACAACTGTCGCGGGCTCAAATCAAAATCTAGTATTAGCCGCCGATGGCACTGGAGTTATACAAGTAAATAATACAATATCATATTCTCCCTCAGTTATGACTCTTAACCTTGCGTCTGCAAATACTCCCGCAAATAATGTAACAATAGACATATATCGCGGGCTATCAACTGCTGCGCGAATTGGCTGGAATGAGACTTCGGATAGTTTTGAGTGTGGGGTCACTAGCAACTTGTTACCGATTGGCAGAGTTGCGGCTTCGGTGACTAATAGACTGATGCCTTATTTTGACACTACAGCAAATGCATTTGTATCTGATGGACAAGTTAGTTATAATCCTGATACTCAATTTATGTCGGTTCCTACTATTACAACTGATGCAATTAAGTTTTCTGATCCAGGTACTGGACTTCCGTATGAAGGATCTGTGATAATTTTAGATAATAATTTTACTACAACACTTAGTACATCATTATATTACAAAAATAATAGATTAGGACTTGGTATAATACCTAGTACTTATAAATTAGAAGTAAGTGGTTCTACATATTCTAGTGATGGATTAACATATGGACCAGGTTTTAGAACAAATTCAAGAATAATAACAACTTTCTATGATGCTATAGTGTATAATACTAATAATATTTATGATGATTTATCGGACAGTATAAGATATTGGTATTTTGGAGACACAACCGCAACAACAGGTAATGCGGCGCTTGCAGTTTTTCTAGCAAATAACACTTCTACTATTAATCACTATCTCGCGGCAAACAATGCACAAATAACATATTTCTGTGCAAATAATGGAACAGTCGTGATAGGTGGGACTACTAATACTAATACACGCAAGTTGTTAGTAAACGGATCTTTTGAAGCCTCATCAATTTACTTAACAGGCGCTACAACAAACGCAATTCCCTATATCACTACTGGGGGACAACTAAGTATTCCTACTAATTTTGTTTGGAAACAGTCTACTCAACGTCTTGGTATAGGAAATACTGCGCCTGCTCAAACATTAGATGTAACTGGTACTGCTTGTATTAGTAGCTCTACTTATTTAACGTCACTTACTACTGATCGTATAATGGTAGTTGCAAATTCCGGGTTAGTATCAGCTCCAGCTGATATGCGATATATCGCTCTGACTGGGAATGTGTCAATAGGAACAGGAACAGATCCAACAGAAAAATTAGAAGTTGGTGGCAGAGTATCAGCTATAGATTTTATAGGTTATACTCTTGATAATAGCGGTATATTATTTTCTAGTGGTAATGTAATCGCATCAGGTGCGCCTAATTTAGTATGGAATGATGGAAATTTATGCATGGGTATAGGCACAGATCAACCTGTATATAATTTGCATAATGTGGGAACTACTAGTACAAATAGCTTATATATAAATACCGAACTGTTCTCTGATTCGAGTCGCAATATAACTCCAAATAATATCACAACTACAGAAAATAAGTTTGTTTGGAATAACGCGACCGCGCGACTTGGTATTAATGTAGCAGTACCGAGCACTCCACTTGATGTTAAATCTGCCGGGACAAACACTAGTGCGCAACAGATTAAATCAAGTGGCGATGCTGTCTTATTTAGTTTTGACCAGGGAACTACTGACCAAGGCATTCTACGAGTGCGCGATGCTAGCGGCGTGGAGAAGATTCGCTTTAATTCGGAAGCTGATAGTTTTATTAATGGAACTAGCGCGGGATTGCTGATCGGCACCGCGACTAATACAAATTTGCGCAAACTACTTATTGCCGGCAGTACAGAATCAACAGGTATATTATATGCATCTCAGACCGATGATGCGACTTCCGCGAACTCCGGCTCTATACAATCGGCAGGAGGAATGTCGCTAGCAAAAAATCTAGTAATCGGCGGCTTAACATCGGGATCAATTCCATTCATCAACTCAAGTAAAGCCGTATCAGAATCTACTGTTGTTCCGTTCTTTTGGGATGCTACTAACTCGCGACTTGGTGTCGGTACTAATTCACCGGGTTATCGTATCAGTTCTGATAGTACTATTCATACTGCAACTGGGTTTGCTTGTGCCAATAATACTGGATTAACTGTGGTTAGTACTATCAGCGGTACTCAAATTATGAATAATGACATAACGCCTAGTAGCGGAAATCTTACTTGTCAATTTAGATTTGGGCGCAATACAAGTACTACAGGAGATATGACGCTTTCATTGCATAGCCCAGGAACTACAACAGTAAATCACTCATTTGCAACAAATAATAGTATAGTATCTTACATGTGTGCAAATAATGGAACAGTAGTTATCGGCGGAACTACTAATACTAACTCGCGACAGTTGCTAGTTAATGGCACAGCAGAAGTTACTGATGTGTTTAGATCAACTAGCACAACTGCTGTATCTGCTGTAGGAACTGCCGGCGCAATATTTAGTGGCGGAGTGTCAATTGCGGGAACAGCAGCATTCGGCGGTTTAACATCTGGATCGATTCCTTTTATTAATTCATCAAAAATATTAGCAGAAGCAAATTCGGCGTTATTTTGGGATGCTAGTAATTCGCGGCTTGGAATCGGTACTACATCGCCGGGCACTCCACTTGATGTTAAATCTGCTGGAACAAGTACTACCGCGCAACAGATCAAATCAAGTGGTGATGTTGTTTTATTTAGTTTTGACCAGGGAACTACTAACCAAGGCGTTTTACGAGTCCGCGATTCTACTGGAGTAGAAAATATAAGACTTAATACAGAAGGAGATTCTTACTTTAGAGGCACTGGAGCAAATTTAATAGTTGGTGCAAGTACAAACCCTTCTGGATATAAATTACTAGTTAATGGATCTATTGCTACAAATACATCAATATATGTTGGATCAAGTACTATGGCAACATCTGCTATAACACAAACCGATTCAACTACTAAAGGCGCGCTTATTCCAAGAATGACAAATGCGCAGAAACTTGCTATTACTAGTCCCGCTAATGGATTACTTGTATATGATACTGATTTAACAGAAATATCATATTATGATGGGTTTACTTGGCAATCTTCTAATACATTACAAGGCATGCCACTTCCAATTAGTGTTGGACTTGTATCATCTCTTAGAATGCTTAAACTTAATAAATATCTTGCTCAATTTTATAACAATAGTCCTAATAATGTATTCTTTAATGGATATACACATGGAGCAATAGGCGTTGTAACTAATGCTTATTATGGAGGAGTATATTCACCAACACAGAATAGAATATATTTTGTTCCTCATGCACAAGCAAATCAAGCAACTTGGCACTACTATGACTGCGATACTCATCGTATTGTCACTTACACTCATGGTGCGACCGTGTCTGCAAATGCATATCATGGAGGAGTTTATGTGCCTGAAGTTAACCGTATTTATTTTATACCAAATGGTCAAGCAACAGTATCTATCTGGCACTATATAAATTGTGATAGTGGTGTAATTGTGGCATATACTCATGGAGTCACTGCTGTAGCAAATGCTTATAGCGGAGGAACATATAACTCAGCTCTAGGCCGCATATATATGGCGCCATATGCACAAGGACCAAACGCAAATTGGCATTATATCAACGCGACATTAACTACACCAACTGCCACTGCGTATGCACAAAATAATGGAGGAGCAACTGCGGTCACAAGTACATCAGCATATAGTGGAGCAATATATATACCTCAATTAGGTAGTATATATTTTGTACCACGTAGTCAAACTACTTTTAGTGCATGGCACTATGTTGATAGTGAAGGATTAATTCGATCATATACTCAATCTGTATATGCAGGAAGTTCAGTAATCTCATTTATACAAGGAGGAGGGTATTCTCCGGTAAATAATAGAATATATTTAGCAATAGGATTTACAAACTCAGCATTTAATACATGGGCTTATATATCTCCTGGTCCTAATACTGTAACATCATATACAGGTGTATCGGTCACTGGAAATGGATATAGAGCCGCTGTATATTCTCCTACTCAAAATAAAATATATTATGTACCTGGAGTAAATACAGCTAATCTTGTATATACTTTATGCGATACTGCAACTACTGATACATATACTAATCGCTATACTCTTGAAATAAATGCATATCTTGGTGGTATATATTCTCCTATAGAAAATAGTATAATATTAATACCTTATGCAATAGCTAATAATTCAGCATGGCATCGTATAGATGAATTTACATCATTTCCTGTTGATAAAGGAATGATGTCTAATGCTGTATTTAATAAACTTTAGATATAAATATCACTCATTTATAAAATACTGAGTCAAAAAAAGTATCTTTTACATATCAGAGTATTAACTTGTACATTAACTTGATATATAAAAGATACATATAGTGAATTACATTACAATCTTTTTAGTAGCGCGATTTGATTTCTTTTTTGACGCAGTGTTTGAACTACTTTGGGGAGGCTCTTCGGTAGTAACTTCGGCCGCGGGTGTTGGTACTGTAGGAGTCAACTCTGGGAACTCATTATTCCACGATCCAGCCGCTTCAACAAATGGCGGCACCGGAGTTGCATCAGTTGAGCCAACAAGTTCAGCAAGAGTGTTTTCGCCACCTTGCAACTCGGTTGAGTCTTCGCTGCATTCGTCATCTTGACGCGCTTGCAATCCGTCGTATCGATTTGATTGACTAACAATCGCGGCACTGCTATCAGTAACATATGCAGTAACTTTGCGACCCGCAGACTTAGTTGATTGCTTAAACCCGTCTTCGGTCTCGGTCTTCAAGTATTCAGCGGGAGGAGTTGGGTATCTATTCTTAGCAACTCGAACTTCTCCAACATTACCCGCGGTATAACGTTGCAAACTGTAACGTTTGTTTTCGTTATCATAGAACACTTGCAAGTTGTACTTTTGCATTTGCAGAGTGCTGTTAACAGTCGCGGAGTCAATGCAAAAGCAGACGTGATATCGGCCAGTAATACTGAACAATGTTTGATAAGTTTCGCTCAGCTTGCGATAGACTTCATAATCATTTGTGCCCCTTCTAGATTTTTGATGAGTAGTAGGGATAAGGGCGTTTCTAATCACCATATAGTCATGGCGAAATTCTTCGGAACTAGCCATATCAACTGAATTGAACCACTGACGAAGTGCTTTGAACGCGGGTTCATCAACATAGATCTTATCCTTAGAAGTGCTCTTTTCATAGCACATTCGAAGGATACATCTGATCTGTTGATAAATGTCCAATAGCTTATCGTGAGTAGTGCTCATATCAGTAGCTGGGCTTGATTCCTTGGGTTTACTAACTGTTGACATCGTGTTAACTGTTTTACAAATATCTTTATTATTTTATCAAATTTTATCTATCGGAATTTATTCTTGAGGAAAATATGAAGGAGCTGGAGATGCGGTGCTAGATTGACTAAAAGCGCCTTTGCGTTGATGTTTATAGCAATACACTAAAACCACGCAAAGTACAAGGAAGTTTATTATAACTGAAACAACAGCCCACCAAGGTGTATCCATTCTGATATATGTTTATATTTAACAACAAAAAAAAATAGATATATAAATAATTATAGTTCTTCTCCCGCGTTTGTTCGTATACTAGGGAAATACTTATGATTTGATTTATTGCTAATCTTGATTAATTTCTTTTTTAGTGTAGACTTATTTCTAAATGTACCATAAAAATCTTGTAATCCGGGGAGAGGTTCTTTTAAAGCAGATTGGACATACTCTTTATTAAATAGGTAATTATAGAATTTCATAAATCCGTTATGTACTAAAGTCATCCCGCTGTTATCCTCTAATAATGTGTACTGTAATACTACTGATGGAATTGCTTGCCTTATTCCTTTTTCATTGATGAACGGTATAACCTCATAATAACCCTGTGTATAAAATATATACTTGCAACTAATATCATATCCTCCTTCTATTTCTTTCTGTTTATCTGACTCTTCATCATCAACTTCTTTTATTTTACATTCGGTATCACTATTGCTATCAGTAATACTACTACTGCTACTGCTATCACTACTGCTATCACTACTGCTACTACTACCTCTACTGCTATCTCTATCATTGTTACTACTGCTACTACCTCTACTGCTACTGCTACTACTATTACCATCGCTATCACTACTGCTATCACTATATCTACCATTATATTTGCCTCCATTTCTTCTCTTATGTCTATTTCGATTATGATGCTTTTCTTTATTATTGAACTCTTTACGCTGAGGCGCGGGTTTACTGTATCTTATTACAACCTTTTCCAAGAAATAGTCATTCAACAAATCTATAGTATAGCTCTTTATCTCTTTGATTGTCATATATTTACCAAAGTCGCGCGCGTCTTCCTGTATAAATTCTGCCGCAGATTTATTAATAATAAACATAGAAGTAGTTTCTGTACTAATAACATGGACATACTTCATAAAGTATTCAACTATTGACTTAGGGAACTTATTTGTGTTATATTCTATAGATTTATCCTGTTTGAATTCGGCATAATATATATCAAAGTTAATATGCTCCAGTATATTCCTGATACGATCTTGAAGGTCGCGGCGAGATTCTTCATCATAATTGTTTGGATTACTATATTTGCGCAAAGCATCTATTAGGAATAATACAGGAGATATTAATTTCTGTCCGCCTTTTACTATACTATTATATCCTTTTGTTGGATCATAATTAACTTCTATAATAGCGCGATTAAAATCACATATCTCATAACTCTTACCAGGTAAAACTTCTCGCATATTTAAGTATTTAACTGAATTAGCAATTATATCTCTCATATTATTATTCCGCGCGTCTATACTTAGTATTTCAGGAACTTCTGCCTTAGTCTCGCTATTTTCAGTGTTATATTTATTATATATTTTATTAGTTAACTCTTTTCCGTCCTTAGAAGGATTAGAACTATATATAACAGGCATATCTGTAGGCTTTGGTTTATCATGTAGTAAGATGTTTAATCCATAATCACCGCCGACTATGTACTCTGATATATCTACCTTAAATTTAGATCTTTCTTGCTTTGCATAGTATTCTGAATAGTATGATATAATACGGCTAGTTATTTCATTACCCCACATAGTCTTCGCGCGGCTCTTTATTACTATCAAAAAAATAATTTAATATATAACTAACTTACTTGTTTTACCTGTTATCTAGGTAGTTACTTACAAGTATTAGATATAATAAATTATAGTATATTATTTATTCATTACCATCGTCTTCATTAACAGATGCACCAATGTGTTGCGAAGCAGACTCTGATGTAGGAGATTTAGCTGGAGTAGCAACTGCTGCTGGTTTAGCTGCTTTATGTGCAACAACAACACTAGCATGGAATGCTGCGACTTCAGCTTTGTTAGGATGAGCTTCGCTCTTCATAATTGCGGAGATTGCTCCCCAATATTCATTACGGACTTTATTCTCTTGAGTAGCAGCATCTGCTTTAACCCATCCTGCTTTTGCTTCGGCAGTAACTCTAGCAGCAGTTCTAACTGACTCTGGAACTAGTGCTACAAAGTCGGTCTCAGAAAGACGCGTCTCGGCGTTATCTGACTTTCTAAAGAAGATATTGACATTAGGGAATGATTTAGTTTTATCTTTCTTAGCATCACTACCAACACCTACGACTGCTCCATCAGTAACTGCTCCAGATGCCTGAAGTGGTGATACTGCTCCGTTAACATTAGTTGCAGGTGCTCCGCCTTTCTTACTTGCACTAGCTTTCTTTGTGCATAGTTGATTCAATAGTTCAGTCAAGTGATTAAGTTGCTGAGATTGAGCACTAAGTTGTTGACTAAGTGAAGCAAGTGTAACTTCGCTGGAGGCTTGGTTTTGGCTGGAAGATGATCCTGACATTATTATGTTTGGGTAACTAATTTATATATAAGCATGTATTTTTTTCAATTTTTTTTTATTCGCTAATTTCGGATCAAACTAGGCAAAAAACATCAAAAAAAGTATTATTTTGTAAATAATAGCCTTATTTAGAACTCATCATCAACCGCGTTAAAGTATACAGAATTCATGAATAGATTGGTCTTACATATTTTACACGCAACTCCGCCTAATTCATTAGAAAGTACCAAATCCTTCATTCCGCGTATTTTAGTACATGTTATACATATAAAATGTACGTTAGAATCGGCACTAATACCGGTCCCGGCCCCAACTCCGACTCCAGCTCCGATTCCCGCTTCAAATCCGACATTAATCTCGTTTCCTCTTTTTTTGACAGGATTTGCGCATTCAAGCTTTATAAGATTTAATCTATATTTACTGCTAGTATCGGCACTAACTCGGCGAGCATATCGACAAATCTCATCATAGTACTCTTTTACTGCTGGTATATTATGATCTACTTTTTGATTCATATACTTCTTTAAGAACAGTATATAGTTCCTACACATATCAAATATAATATTCATAACCCCGGCGACATTATCAGCTTCTCGGCGCAATAATATATTATTTATAGCAACGCCGACACTATCTACATATAAATTATATGTTATAAATATCTTATTCTTGCCATTTATCTTAGTTATTCGCTTTATAAAATGCGGCAAGTATATATTTAATTCGTTGCACTTATAAGTATTGTGAGGGAATTCTAATAACTCTGAGTAGTTGTCGCGGTTTTCAACAAATAGACAACAATAAGTACACACACTACCAAAGTGCTCGCGATGTAGCTTTTCGACTTTGCCTCTACTCAGTAAGTGCGAAACAATTATAGTTTCAATCTCGGCGATAGTTATTCCTACTACCTCATAGTTTATGATATTATTGACCATAAATATATATATACAATTACTGCTAAGTAAATCTAGCGCCGATAGTATACATATAAATAGTTCAATAGACCGGCGCGATTTTGCCCAATAAGATATATCTCTGATAACATACCCAATATGTGTATATATAATAGAGCGAGTTATTATGTTATTCATCAGATATGTTATGATGCCGATATCTCCGCGATCTAATGACATATATAATAAGCGGGTTATATTAGTATTTAATTCATCTGAGTCACTCGCGGCTAGTTTTGTCAAATAATCACACATTGATTTGCCTCTTCCCATATATTCATAAATATCTCTATTCCCTACATAATGAGTTATTATAAAATATAGAAAGTTATAAACTTGCTCTGTATAATATCCATTGCTGATTAAACAATATAATGATATAAATAATATTTTATGCTCTAATCCTAAGTTTCTAACTCTAGATTCAAGTTGTGTTGTTATATGTTTATTATGTTCTTGATGTACTATAAATATATATCCGCGATCTTCTCCTTCATTATTAACATCCGCGCTAACTCCAACTCGCGCGCGACTTTGGCCGCCTTTTATTACTCTGACCATATCGGCGAATTGATTTAGTGAGTTTATGCCCTTAGCGGCTTCTATAAAGGTTCCCATTTTCCAACTAAATGTAACTTTTTTCATAGCCGGGCATTCGCGGTTAAATTTGTCAAAGAGATCTATTATATTATATTTATATCTTTCTATAAGTAATCCTATTATATGGCCTACTACTAATGAATCAGAGCCGGGCTTACCATCTGATCTTCTTACATATTCCATAGACTTCGGCGAATTAATACTATACAAACCATAAGTCACTAATAGCTCTATATATTCAAGTAGATGATCAAAGTGTCGCGGCTTTGTTACTATGCCTTCGCGATTAGGCTTTATATCAGTTTTGATATTAAATAGCGCATAGTATATATCATTCATAGATATTGTAATTGTGCTATAATACTCTAATTGCTGAGCAATACTAACCCCGGGTATTGGCTCAGATATTATTCGAGCACATATTTTATTAACTAATATCTGCTTTTTTTGGTTGACAAGCGATCTACTAAATATGAGATCATTCATATTATTGAATATACAGCACGCGGTACTATATATAACAGGATTACTACTTACTACTAATCTAAGTTCTTCTGATAATATATCAGTATATCCTGATATGTTTTTATAAATGTTGTTGAAATATTCATTTCTTAATATCTCCCAGATATCATTATTGATAATATCACTAATATCTACTGATGCTATATACTTTATTACATTTATTAGCACTTTGATATAAATTGCGGCTAATGATCCCCACGCGGCATTTTGATTATTAACTGTAAGCTTGCTATTTATTTCCATCTGATTAAGATGGACATCAAATAGTCGTGCATGATATGATTTTAGTTCATTATATAGAATATTAGGATTGAGTGTACTAATCGCATATATGATATCATTCACATCAGGATTAGATGTTGATAGCACCACTTTAGGCATTAATGCTTTTATATATCCATATATCTTCTTATATTCATTCCAATCTAATTTACTGTGATAAATGCGCCTAAACTCTAAAGAGCGACGGACATCATTAACGTGCCAACCATGTAACGCCGGCGATTCTATACTAGAGTAAAAATGATATGGATCAACTTGTGCATCTTTGATAGGATCAGGTACGCCAGCACGTTGCGATATGTATGTATCATATAATATATTGAGTATTATATGAAATTCTATATATTTGAAACTATCTCCTTCATAATATGAGTTCTTTAGTATTGCCGTGTAAGCATCAAGTAAATCAACATAGTGATTAAATCTAGATATATCTGATGTAAATAATAACCATATAGCGTCATAAAAGTTTAACTTAACTCCCCGGTTATCATAAACAAGAGATAGATATAATTTAATCATATATGGAATTATATCTTGTTTTTGATATATGACAGATACTATAATATGCTTGTTAACTAAGAACATCTTATTAAAGAACTCAATATTATATTTAGACATAATCATTGTAATCAGACTCTCGCGACATAACTTGAATATTTTGATACATTCTAATGCAGATTCGCGCGAATAGTTATCTATATTACTTCGCACTATATGTTTTAAGTCATTAACTAAATAGTTAATATTTATATCCAGCGCGAGTTCTCCTATTGTACTAAATCCGCTAAACTCATCAAAAAGTCGCGCGAGTAATGGTTCATTTAGTACTATATTACTTATATTAAGTGCACGAAGACATTCTTTGAAACTAGACCCCGCGGCTACTATTACATCAACCGCCGCAGCGTTATTATTTCCTGACATATTACTGTTACTTAAGCATCCAATATTTAACTCAGCATTCTTATAAAAGTTTGCGGCTAGTGGTATACTTGCAGCTCCCGCAAAGTATGATTTATTTACATTGTCTATGTACAAACTATCAAAGTATTCAACTACATCAGTAAATTTGATTATTTGTAATAGATCAATATGTGGCAAACTTTGATTTAATCCATATCTATTAGCAAAATAGTTACACAGACTTTGGACAGTTAATGATTTATGTGCAACATATATAGTATTGATTATATCACATATGTTATATATGTTCCATAACTCGCGCAAACACTCTTCTTCTGCGATATCTACCACGACTTCTCCTTTATTTAAGCTTGCGCCTTCATTACTTCTATTACTCTTATTACTCTTATTACTCCTATTACTATTTTTGACATATACTATTATATATTTATGAAATAATACTTTAAAGTGATTATTAACGCCTCCCATAAATTCAGAAGTTAAATTATTGTACAGCATGATTATTAAGTACTTGATAATTGCACTACAAGTCTGCTCTGTTAATTTGTCAAAATTTACTCCATTAGATTCGGCCGGACTATTAATAGCATATATTAGCTTATCGTATAAGAAATGATATACTTGATTATCTGCCTCTGAATCAATATCAGCCGCGAATGATGTATCAGCCGCGAATGATGTATCAAATCCATTACAAATATTATATATGTTTGCTATCATTTTATGTAGTTTGTCCGCAATACTATTTTTTTGTTCTACTACTAAACAAGTATCATCCAATATATTAATCATCCTTACTATATCAACTATATAGTTTTCTTTGTTAGTTGGAGCAGATTGATTATTATCAATCACATTTGAGTTAATTATATTAGTATCGAATATAACATCTACATCGTCCATGTTTATATCTAATTCGGCGCCTAATGATATATTAGCAGTGTCTTCATTAAGATCTTCCATAGATAATTAAATATATGTATTAAATATCATATTTATTCAGTTAATCCATAACAAAAAAAAGATGCATCGATTAGTATTATTGCGTATGCCTTATTATAGATTCTGAATGACCCTTTGATTTTATATGACGGATCAGATAAATACCCTTTATTTCTTTATCACATATTATACATCTATACTTGACAGGATTATCTGATATAATACTAAAGTACTGCTCTATATGGTTACTATGTGTTGATACTATATCAGTAGTTGCGCCAGCTATATAACTAGTTTCTGATAAAGTCCCGCGCTTTTTAATATGTATATATTCGGCACCATATATATTGCTAAGAGTTGGCGCAGATACTATTAATACAAACTGCGCGCCGACTCTTGGTGATGAAATCAGCGCGAATAACTTGCTCAGAGTGCGCGCAGAAATCCGGCCTAATTGCGCTTCTATATCTATCAAGAAAAACTTAGGAAGAGTAACAACCGATAACTGCCACATAACTACTCTCAGTAGTATACTAATTATAGTTTTAGTTTCAGTATCATATGTAGATATATCTTGGCCGCTTACATTATATCGCGGTACTAACTTTGTACCTGCTATTTCGGCAGTTATATTGAGTTCTTTATCTACTTCTATTGTCACTAAATAGTTATTGACTATTTCTGATATATAAGCAAGTAACTCGCCAAATCGCGCTGCAGCGTCTTGTATAAATAATACTTCTTGTTGACGCGCGGATACTTTTGCTCTCTTATATTTATGCGCCGACTCATATAGTTTTTTTAGCTGATCTAGGTCACCCAAAAGCCTACTATATCTCGGCGCATCAACTATACATTGACTAGATTCCGCGGCTTCTCTATAAGTATTGGCTTTGTGTATAATTGTATTATAAAAGACTAACAGAGTAATATTTATAAATCTATAGTTAGACATATTCGCCGCGACTCTATTGATAAAATCTGTAATAGATTTGCCTTTAATGCCATCAAAAATAAGTTTTAATAGTTTAACTACTGCTCCGACTTTATTTGTTACATATTGAACTGTTTTGTTATCTATACTTTGCGCGCAACTATCAGTATTTATATCTTTCTGTTTTGATTTGTAACTTTTACTTGCGCGGCTAGTATCACTTATTCGGCTTTTAGTACTTTTGATGCTTTTGATGCTTTTGATACTTTTATCTATTGTAGAATTACTAACTATACTACCCGCGCGAGTCTTGCGCCCTAACTCGCCAATATTTAATTGACTATAAGCGCGATAATAATAGTTACATAGTTCATCGCAATTATCTCCTGTCAAATTTTCATCAGAATTGAAGTAATCCGGCGAGGAATATTTATTTAGATGTCCAATAAATAACTCCTCAAATCGCGAAAGAATGTCGCGGAATAGTATACTTATATTTCGCCCTATATCTACTTTACATATTGCATTAATATCTCGCACTAGTTCTACAAACTCTATACAGCTTATAGTCTCGCCGCCTACTAGTCGTAACGCCTTTATTTTATTTGATATAGAAGCAATTGCGCAGAGATTCTTTAAGAGAGATTGTATTTGACTTGTTATATCTACTACCCCGATTATATGACATATTTTGTCTCGACGTTCTACTAATATGTTTAAATACTTTATCAGGCTATTTATTGCTTCTGAGTCGCCGCAACTATTCGGCTCTACTCCCGCGGTAAAGCTATCAAATATAGTAAGTACATAGTTCATAAACGCGCTGTATAGTTTAGGATTTTTATCTACATTTAAATCAGATATACTATTATATTCGCGTAATAAATCATATAAACCATTATCCCCACAGTAACTATTAAAGTCGTCGACTTTTATATATTGAGATATTCTATCTGATTCGCGGACATATTCTATCAAATCAGTATTTATACATCTCGAAAGAGTCGCGGCGCACTCGAGACAGTTATTAATTACCTCATCATAAGCCGCAGTTACTGTTTTATATACTTTGTTCTTTTCAATATCCGCCGCGAGTCTCTCCTTTATACTCTCCGCCGCGTACTCTGTCAGGAATGATATATCTTGCGGTGTTATACCTGCTGACTTTTTAGCGCCGCGGGTATTAATATCAATAGGAGAGTATACTTGTGACTCCGATTTATTATCAACTACAAAGTCACGCCGGGTCTTGAGACAATATTTCATAGTCGCGCGGAGTTTCTCATAGTGATCTAAATTTGCCGAATCTAATAAAATCAACTCGCGCAATATATGATCAATTAATTCGGCTATACTCGCGCAATTATGTATATAAGAATCAGTTACACCACCTAACCCAGCATTCGTGTCCTCTACTGCTACTGCGACCAATCTTGAGTTATTAGAGTCAGCTAATAAATCCGGCTTTATTCCAAATAATTCAAACCATATATTTATCTGTTCTTGAGCAGGCAGCATATATATATCTGATATAAGATTAACAGTAAGTGTCGGCATTGGAGTTGGAGATGATAAGTACCAACAGGTTATTAATGCATGTCTTAGTTGACCACAGTTATCTGATATACATTCTCTGATATCTGTTTCTTTATGTAATACTATTTTTGATATACTATTGCTCGCGCCTCTATTTGTATTAGTTGTACTAAATAGTAGATTATCTATATCCGCCGCGGCATTATCAAAGTAATTATTTGATACGTCGCGAGTAGGAGATAAGTCTACCACATCTATTGAAGCTGACCGATTTACACTGTTTCTATATTTAGATATCTTATTTGTTATAGATATATTCGCGCGCGACTTTATTGATACACTTACTTCAGCAGAATCCGCGGCGGATTCTCTATTTATTGATTCTGCGGCATTTAATCCATATAACGCGCCGGCAATACTGTTACATAAAGTAGATCTACCAAATGCTCCAAGGTTAGCAGTTAATACTTTAACGCGAGAATTATTCTCTTCAAGCTGTAGATCTATATCACTATCGCCAAATATCATATAGTTTATCAACTGTAACCGCGCGATACTATACTTATTACTCGCGCCGACATTTAAGAAGTTTGGCGCGATTTTACTTATTTCAAGACGCCGCGCTATTATCTGTTGACTATTTACTTTTTGTATTATTACTTTGATCGGAGGAGGCGGCAATAACCCTCCTAAATTACTTGTAATTGATGTAGATCCTAATTTACTGGCGATATTACTCCGTGAGCGTGCTTTATCTTTAACCGCGGATGTTCGCGCAATAAAGTCCGCAGAGCAATCAATAAATATAAACTTGATTTGACTATAGTTTTCTGCATTAACTATATACTCTGATCCGCGGCGGTTATAGGAGATTAACATATCAGATTTATATGTAGCAACTAGATATCCGCCAAAACAGTCTATTGCGACAGGTTCAGCAGTAACCGCGCGAGAATCGCAATCAA
>Ga0214923_10000422_pt1 | contig 64791 bp, 60 predicted proteins | sample LL1510_MetaG_FD_177993 | JGI IMG/M metagenome (GOLD analysis project Ga0214923, IMG submission 177993) | Freshwater microbial communities from Lake Lanier, Atlanta, Georgia, United States - LL-1510 | ecosystem: Environmental > Aquatic > Freshwater > Lake | place: USA: Georgia | collected...
ATGCGAACATGAAGGGTGTGAATCTAGACCAAGCTTTGACATCAAAGGAGGCAAAGGTCGCTTCTGTGGAAAACACAAGACAGCTGAAATGGTGGATGTGAAGAGTAAGAAATGCGAACATGAAGGGTGTGAATCTAGACCAAGCTTTGACATCAAAGGAGGCAAAGGTCGCTTCTGTGCAACACACAAGACAGCTGAAATGGTGGATGTGAAGAGTAAGAAATGCGAACATGAAGGGTGTGAATCCATACCAGCCTTTAACATCAAAGGAGGCAAAGGTCGCTTCTGTGGAACACATAAGACAGCTGAAATGGTGGATGTGAAGAGTAAGAAATGCGAACATGAAGGGTGTGAATCCATACCAACCTTTGACATCAAAGGAGGCAAAGGTCGCTTCTGTGCAACACATAAGACAGCTGAAATGGTGGATGTGAAGAGTAAGAAATGCGAACATGAAGGGTGTGAATCTCAACCAGCCTTTAACATCAAAGGAGGCAAAGGTCGCTTCTGTGGAACACATAAGACAGCTGAAATGGTGGATGTGAATAATAAGAAATGCGAACATGAAGGGTGTGAATCTCGACCAAGCTTTGACATCAAAGGAGGCAAAGGTCGCTTCTGTGGAACACATAAGACAGCTGAAATGGTGGATGTCAAGCATAAGAAATGCGAACATGAAGGGTGTGAAACCCGTCAATCATATGGAAAACCAGGTCATCAAAGAAGCCATTGTGCATCGCATCGTCAAAAAGGAATGATTCGTCGACCCAATGCGAAGTGTGCCTCATGTAAAGAATTGGCTATCTGGGGCACAAACTGGGTTCCAAAACATTGTGAAACTCATAAGACAAGTGAAGAACAAAATCTAGTAGAGCAACCCTGCTCTTCATGTAATATGTTGTATGTCTTGGATAAGGAGAACAAATGCGAAAACTGTAATCCCGCATCTTTCGCAACTGCTCGTTTAGCAAAACAAAATGCCCTTATGGCATACTTAGATGCTCGTGGCCTGAAAGGTGATTCTACAGATGTTACTATTGATAATGGTATCTGTGGAAAGGAACGACCTGACCGTGTCTATGATTTCAACGATAAAATAGTTATTCTCGAGTGCGACGAGCATCAGCATCAAGAACGACAATGTCTTTGCGAACAGACACGTATGGTGAATATCGGTCAGAGTTTTGGCGGACTTCCAGTATATTTCATACGATGGAATCCAGACGATTATAGCCCAGAAAACGATAGAAAAATACCTGAAGAAATCGCAAAACGTTATAAGTTAGTCGGTGATTTAATTCGTGATATTAAAAATAATAAATATACCTTGCCTCAAGCACTTGTCTCTGCTATTTATATGTATTATGATGGGTGGGAGTCATTGCTAGAATCAAAGTGGCAAGTTCTATTAAACTTTGAAGGACAAATTTAAAATTCAGGACACTATTAGATGAAGTCATCCCTGAAACATTACTTCCCTTTTTTACTATTCTTGATATTTCCACTACTAGGATTATATTACTTATATGACTATGCTGTAAACTCTCCCTATAAAATAAATCCTAGTGTAGCAAAAAAGATGATAAAAAATAAGAAATTTGATTTAATCTTAGATGTTCGTACAAACTTAGAACGTCAAACACTAGGATACTATCCTGGTTCGGTACATATTCAAAGTGCTGATTTGAAAAATCAAATGCACCGTGACTTTCCAAATAAGAATATACATATTCTTGCATATTGTAATTCAGGACAAAGAGCAAGAAAGGCTACGGAAATTCTTCATGAACTTGGATACAAGAATGCACTCTATATAGCTACCCCCCATACTACAATTATGTAATTTGTTAACAACTACTTTCCAGTAATAAAATTGATTTTTAAATTTTTTATGTTTATATAAAACATAAAAAATGATATTCTACTTTCTATATAATATCCTCAGGCGGAAAGTTGAACCTGTCATACCTCTTGGAAGATGGGGACATCATTGGGAAAAGAAGATATTATATCAGAAATATTATGAATAAATATTTCTGATATAAATAATATATAACATAATAAAGATGGTTTTTGGCGGTTTTGATATAAGTAATTGGTTTGGATTAACAAATGGAAAATTTTTTGGTGAACCTCCAGCCTACGTTGATAAGACAAAGTTACCAGGAATGAGTGAAATACCGACGGCAACCTTCCTAGGTTGGTTGACAAATACTCCTTTTGTCTTAATTAATTCACCAAACTTTGTATGGGCTTCTATGTCCCTAGTACTTTATAATTTTGCTCCTTATGATCTCAGCTCATCTTCGAGTGCTGCTCTTTCTCCGATTTCCTACAATTTCTTAAACGAACGATTAAGGCTTTGGATTCCGACCGTGATTGGATACTTTGGTTTTTGGCATACAACCTTACATTTTTTGAATTATTCTTCTCGACCTTTTATTGCGAATCGCAATTATAATATTCAAAAGGTAGTACATAATATGTTTTGGACTCTTTCAGGAGTATGTATTTGGACGCTTTATGAAAATGTGTTCTGTTATCTATGGGCTAGTGGTCGTCTTCCGTATATAAGTGATGCTATTACTTTTAGTGGAACTACTAATGGAAATCTATATTTATTAGCAGCACTTATGGGAGTTCCAGTATGGCGTAGTGTACATTTTTACTTTGCTCATCGTTTCTTACATTTTGGACCCTTGTATCAACAAGTACATAGTCTTCATCATCGTAATACAGATATTGAACCTTTTTCGGGTCTTTGTATGCACCCTATTGAACATCTTTATTATTATGCATGTGTAGCCCCTAGTCTTGTTTTCTACTGCAGTCCGTATGCATTTTTCTGGAATGGTCTTCACTTACTATTTAGTCCTGCAGCAGGTCATAGTGGATATGAAGACCACTTCCAAAGTGATGCTTTCCATTATATGCATCATCGTTATTTTGAGTGTAATTATGCAGGTGGTGATGCAGGATTTATGGATGTTCTTTTTGGTACGTTCAGATCTTCTATGCAAGGTGATGGAGATAGTGATGGACCCAAGCCTCGTGAAGATGCCAAGAGTACACTTCTTACAATTCCTACATTTGAGTTTGTAGTATATTTAACTCTTTCTTTAGCATGTTTTGGAGTCACGGCAAATTATATACATTCTGACTTAACTAAGTTACAAATAGCAGGCTTTTCGGCTCTTACAGGGTTTGGCCCTACATTTCTTGCAGTAATTATATCAAGGTTATTTGGTAAGGGTCAACTTATGAAACAAACAAGTATGACTTCAACGGGTTATGCAATTCATATTCTTGGAGGTTCAATACTATGTGCCCTACCTGTTTCTTATGCAACCTGGCTTACCTTACAATCATAAAAAATTGAAACAACAAAACATTTTTTATGAAGTATAACAAACATCATAAAAAATGTTGTATGTAGGCTATCCGTTAAGTTATGAGAATGCATGTAAGATGTTCAATGTAGACAAAGATGAATATGGTAATATTCTTAATTGTGTTGTAAAACAATCAGGTCTACGATTTGATCATATAGATAAGAATCTAAGTATTCTTGGTATTGAAGTTAAGGAAGTCTCTAATCTTTGGGACAAGTTCACAAGTGTAGATGAATCGATTATGATTATTATGAAGTATAAGCTCAAGTTTGTAGAACTTATTGAAAGGTCTGGAATTGATATTTCTGAGGTAGAAATTGAACGCATGGAGGAAGAGCCAATACTTGTAAAGAATCCGCCTCCCTATCTTATTACTGTCTAGACCCGTGCACAATTTAAATGAACAGCAGTCTAAAGTTCATTTGTGGGAAGTGAAGCTAATAAGGGTTCAAGAGCTTTAAAAGCCTTTGTAGGACTCTTATTTTCAATCATATATGCAGATAGTTCATAAGGATGTTCATGACCTTGATCAACATCACCAAAAAAGTCTACCCAATTGGGGGGAGGTTCACGATGTATTATACGACTACTAGTATCCCACCATACAATATCTACTTCCTTTAAGTCAGGAGATGTAAGACTTTTAAATATAGATAATGGAACCCATTGTTTTTTCCATTGAAAAAAAGGAACAAAAATTAAATCAGGATTTATACGACGACGTAGTTGAATATCAGATGGAATACTTCCTTTCCATGGAGTCAATGACCACGCATTTTTGAAAATACTTTCCCATTCTACACTATGTAAACGTTGACTTATGTGTACACGTTCATGTAGTAGGGTATTAGCAAGGATAGAATTAGGTATTGTAGAAGGAAGGCAGATTAGATTAGGAGGACGTGTATGAGGAAGACCATTGTCAGAACTAGGATCCATCCAAATTACTTGTCCATTTGGCCATGGTAGTTCTGCCTTAGGAATTTCTTTAGAAATAGAATGTAGTTCAGGAAGATATTTTAAAGTTTTACGAGATATACGATTTGTTGGTGAAATTTCTATTCTTTCTCTGTAAGAATCAAGAATCTCGGCACGATATAGTGCCTGTAAAGCATTATGTCCTGACAATGGCATATGCTCAGGTCGTTTCACATCTTCTAAAAAATTTTCTTTTGATGTACCTTGCCCCATAATTCTTCAATCCTATTATATTAACAATCTATTTGTTTAATAGGTTTCATCTATGACCAATCAATTATAAGATATGTTTTCAAAATATCTACACTAATATCACATCCAATAAACTTTTCTTTTAGTTTACTAATGAGTATATTCAATGTATGACCAGGTTTATTAACATAAAATCCTTTTTCGTCAAACAATGGAATACTATCTAATTCTAGTGATTCTAGATGATAGTAAAATCGTTTTTCCTTATGACAAGCAGGAAACATATACTCAAATATAGTACAAATTCCTACAACTAATTCATCTAGTTTTTTCTGGAATTTCTTCTCCTTAATCTCCCCGTTGGCCTTATCCAATTCATACCCTTTCAGGTCCTCACGTTTAATAGGAAACTTCATAGCCCACACAGTCTACTATAAAAAATTTAGTTTCAATTTTTTAGACCAATGTCTAATCCTCAGTCTTAGCTTTTTTCTGTAGCTTCTGCTTCTGCTTCTGTACTTCCTTAACCGCATTGAGTTGAATTGTAGCGGCAAACATACTATCAAGAGTAGTTTGTTGCTTTGTTAAAATACGTTGATTTGCTACTACAGCCGCCTGACGCATAGGTCGTGTTCGTACTACACTATTTGTAGCTGGTTCCCCACTACTAAATAAATTTACAAAGGCCCGTTTTGCCGAGTTTGCATTTTTTGAAATCGCATCCTGAAATAATAGTGAGTAGGCCGCTGTTTCACGTTGAACAATACGTGCTTCAGGAAGGTCAGACCAACCACCTTTGGGAGTATATGCTGAATATCCAGGAATTTGTTCAGCAACTACACCAAAGAGTTGACACAGTGGATTGGCAATTTGATGATCAATATAGTACATGTAGTCAGGTTTCAATCCCTTTTCCTTAATATACATTGGAGTTTCAATCCGATCTCCTTGTAGATCCGAAGCCTTTTGACCAACTTCTGCTTGGACATAGACGTAGGGAATACGGTCTCCACTTGATGGAGCATTTCCAGGTTCACGAATTGCAATACGATCAGCTAACATTTTATGAGCAGGAGCTAATCTATACTCAGAACGTAGAGACTTACTAATTGTCAATGGTTGAAGACCAAACTTTCCATCAATTAGGTCACTGGCCATCTCCTTGACAAAGTTCGCTGCCTTAGTTACATCACGCTCGTTCAAGAGAATCTGCAAGGCTCCAGCATAGAATCGTTTCGCAATTGCGGCATAGTCACGACGTTTGAGTGCAATGCCCATAAATGCGAGGGAGTACTTATCTGCCACTTCATACTTGTGACCTACATATCGCTTTTTACTAAAGATAATGAAAGGCCAGTACACTTTATCAAACTCAAAATCGTGAGGAGGTTTGAGTGCCTTTGTCACCAACTTACCAGCTTCCTCGGTTAAATGAATCGTTGCTTCAAGAGCTGCTTGACCTTCAAGAGGTTTTCCAGTCGATGGATCTTTCGGGTTAAATGAGATAAACAATGAATCCGTGTCACCATACACTGTCTGTGCAGAAGCATTTGATGCTGAACCATACTGGTCTTCAATGACCTTTTTAGCAAACATAATTTGCTTACGACCATAGGCAGTTACTGAAGCCGCCAATGCCTTCAGACGAACCTTGAAAGTTCCTGAACCTAGCTGACCATACAAGCTATTTGCTGTAAGTTTGTAAGCAAGTTGCTCGGCATCCAAGAGTGCCTTACGGAAGGGATCAGACTCTTTTTCACCTTCCTTTCGCTTTGCCTTTCGTGCGGCTAGAAGTCCTTGTACAATCTTAGGAATTGTTCCCATAGTATTTTGTGAGTAGCGACATACACGAATACCACCTTTAATTTGTCGTTTTACCTTACGCCCATCCTCAGGGTCATCACTAAAGTTGTCATACTCAATATCTGTGTAGGAAACACCAGGAAGATTGTCATATAATTCAGAACCCCATACGATTACACCCTGCGTTCCATCTTCCTTAAAATCCTTTACCCAAACAAGAGTATCATGACTAATGTTTTCACTAATGATCGTACTCGGATACAGTGAAGCAAAGTCTGCTACACCAACTGGTACTGTATAAAATCCAGGAACAGGGTCAAGTACAATCGCACCCTCATACTTATCACCATCATAACCACTGCCTCCACTTAGAACTTTGATGCATTGTTCATTTTCATAGCAGTACTTGAAGATGAGACTTTCAATCTTAATTCCTTGACCGCGTAGAAAGATATAGGAAATAGGAACACTACATACGTTTGCCATAGACATAGCATTGTTAAAGACATCCAACTTTTTGAATAGGTCAAGTACAAGTTGACAATCTTGAATACAATAACGAGCAATGACAGCACGATCGGCAGAAGTCCCCAGGTGCTTTTGAAACATTTCCTTAGGACTCAAGTCATCCTTTACAATTGCCCACTTTGCTACCTCTTCAGGAATGACATCTTCAGGAAATGATACTGTTAGAAAACCATCTGTATACTCAAGAACATCAAGCTTTTCACACAGTGTGTCACCTCCTTCATTTAGCAACACAACACTACGCCCCTTTGCCACATCTTGCTTGGAAGGACCGATGGAAAGTTGCCACCCTTCTACTTTCTCACAAATACCCTTGACCTTTTCACCGAGGAAGTTACGAGAAGTATCATCAAGCTTATAAGAAGATAGTTGATATCCACGCTTGATATAGTGATACAAGTCAATACGAAGACGACCAGCCGTTGACCATAGGTAGAGCATGTTATCACCCATAGCTGAAGAACTTAAACGCTTTTCATCGAGCTTCATTTCACCATTTTCATCAAACAAACGATTCATTTGTTGTACCTCATCACGAATCGAAATGCCGAGTTGCTCACAACGTTCCCAAACATATTTTTCATCGAAACCAAAGATGTTATAGCCGATCATAATATCCACTTCCTTTTCAACCATCCACTCAAACCAGCCGATGAGTAGTTCCTTTTCCTTTTTATAGACGTGTACAGTACCTTCAGGAATTTCATCGCAAGTTCCAAGTACAAAGATATGTTTTTCTGTTTCTAACAATCCAAGCTTAGTCAAGATAACACCTATTTGAATGATTGGATCACCCTTCGTAGCCATAGGAAATGCACCTGTAGTACTCATACACTCAATATCCCAACTAGCAACTACAAATGGTGCAACAGGTTTTTCACATGGACTAATATCTTCCCAATCACACTCGAGTACACCAACACTATTTGTTGGCAAGTCAGCTTCATTATAACCTTCTACACTGCACCAATGACAAGGTTTCAGATTCCGCAAGTGTAGGAAGCGTAGCATAGGATCAAGGTTTGCTTCATAGACATCAGGTATACTTGCAAAAGGAAATCCAATGGTACCAAGTTTCTTTGGCTCATACTTTGGTTTATAATCTGACCTTGTATCTGCTGCCATAAAGAGCTTTCGCACTTCATAAAATAGTTTCTTAGAATTCATTGTTAGTTTAAGCATAGGAATACGCTTATCCTGAGTATATCCAAAGAGTTCCTTACGATCACAATGAGATATTTCAACAGATGATGAACCATGAGGAAGTTGGCGTTCAACAAACTTGCGAATTGCTGAACGTGCTTGTTCCTTTAATGCCCTATCACCTTCAATAGACTTGATAAAGAAGAAGGGTTTGAAACCTTTTACATCACAACGAATATTATGTCCGTTTTGTGTGCGACCAAACAAGTGGACCACCATATGTTGACCTGAAGTATACCCTGACGCATGTTTTTTACTACTCTTGAATTCATCATCAGAGTCATCAGGATTTGTACTGTATTGTACTAGACGTTCACTCTCAGACTCACTCACAATTTTCTCATCACGATCGCAAACATCTAAGATATGAAATGTAATCATTTTATGTACTATAGTATACTAAATGATTCCTACCAATTTTTTTACTTATGTTATTTATGTTATTTTTGTTGTTTGCGTGTCTTTCTAGAACGAGATTTTTTGCTAACTGCTACTGCACCGAGCAGTAGGACAGCTGCAGGAGCTATATTTTGAGAGGCGGCATATAAATGAGACCATAGACCACCACCTACTAATCCTCCTCCAGCCATAACAGCAGGACCAGTTGATTTTTGTATATTACGATTCTTTGAATTTTTAAGAGTTGTATTGAGTGCACTTACGTTTGATTGAGATAGTCGATCCGTAACAATATTTTGTCCTTGTTCGAGAATAGAAACACCTTCTTCCTTTCCAGCATTACGAACAAGTGTAGCCATCTTATTCATATCTCCATGATCAGGTACTACATTAGACACTTCCCCACTTTCATCTTTAAAAGTCGTTGGTTCGCCACTTTTCTTGATTAGTAAGAGTGAAGGATAACCAGCAATTTTCGTAGTATTTAGACTACTCTTGGGTAACATATCATCACGAACACGAGCAATTTGTACACTACGTCCAGGTAGATTCTCAAGTTTCTCCATTTCAGGTTTGAAACGTTGGCAATGTCCGCACCAGTCGGCATAGACAAATACTAGTGTTACAGGGCCAATAGATATACGTTTATCCAATTCAGATAACATTGATTCATTTGTAACATCTACAGGAGGTAAAAGACGACCCATAACAGATCGGGGCATATATTTTCTTATTTTTCCTCCTACTCTCATCCTATTTACAGTAAGATATAAAAGTCCCGAACATTTGAAAACCTATTCCATAAATAGAGGTGTCAATAGACATGGATATTTTAGTATTATTAGTATCGATTGTAGCTCTTGGATATATTGTATTTTATGTATCAACTCTTTACAAAAAAGAAGAAGGTTATAAATCATGTGAAAACTGTGAAACTGTTCTTGATACAACAACAAATACACAAAGACCGTATGTAACAACCGAAACATCACGTGGTGACTTTGAACAAGATTTTATTTATCAAAATGAAGGTGGTCGTGATACGGAACGCGAAGCAATTAATTTAGCGAAGCAAAAATTTCCTTTTGATTGGTCACAACTACCTCCTGATTCAAGTCTATTTCAAGCACAACAAGCGATGTTTGCAAAGAATCCTAGTACAAAAGCAGCACCTTTTAAATCTGCTACATATAAAAATATTGAATCTATTAAAATTTTACCTCCCGATGAAGAATCTGAAAATAATGCGGAAGCTGACGCTTTAAAACAATATGCTCCTAAAAAATTCAAGTCTATGAACGTAAGTGATGAAAAGGATGTAAATAAATTAATTCAAAGTATTTATGGTGAAAAGGGATTTATTGCAAAAGTAGCAAAGAAAGCAAATAATGTATATGAAATTTATGAACTTCAAGAAAAGAATCCTAAAATTGTATGGGAAAATGAAATCCAAGCAAGTATACAAGATAATGAACTAAATTCTAAAGTTGACCCTTCAGAAATGTTAGTAATTCCGAGTGTTGTAGACGATGTTCAATCAGGACTAGTGCATCATGGTTCTGGTGAAAAGACACGACTTCAAAAACGTGAATATAATGATTATAATCCAAATCTTGAAGGAATATTTGGCCCTAAGATGGTATGGCAACAATATGGTTAATATAGATAAATTAGAAACTATAAAGTAGGAAAGATGGGTGGTTTCTTTAGTATGGAACGTGATTCGCTTACAAGCGGTGGTGCAAATATAAATACTCGTGGAGCAACAGCTCCGCGTAGAAATAATAGTAACTTAGATCCTGAAAGTCCCAAGAATATTATAGGAGCAACAGCTCCGCGTAGAAATAATAGTAACTTAGATCCTGAAAGTCCCAAGAATATTATAGGAGCAACAGCTCCGCGTAGAAATAATAGTAACTTAGATCCTGAAAGTCCTAAAACAAATATGAATCTGAGTAAAAAAGAAGGACATAGTCTGAATAATAAAATGATCGCTATAAAGGGTGGTTCACGCAGAAAAAGTCGTTCTATGCGTAGAAGAAAGACAAATAGTCGTAAGTAATATCTAAACAATTCAAACCATGTATATCTAAGAATGAGTATACTCTTAGATATACGAGAACATGCTCTTATACAGCGTATGCCAACTATTCAAACCCAACAACTCGTAGTAGGAGATATTTGGATTCAAGCAGATGCACCAGGAGGACTCGTCATTGAACGTAAAACAACTGCAGACTTTGAAGCATCTATTCTTGATGGTCGTTACCGTGAACAACGTACACGTCTTCTTGCTTATTGTGCAGAACATAAACTACGTCCCTTATATATCTTAGAACAAGGCCTTGAAGGAAGTCGTCGTACTTTGGAAAAACAATCGTTACAAAAGATGTTACATCGTCTTATGTTACGTTATAATATTTCTGTATATTGTACATCATCTATAGATGACACAGTCCAGACTCTATATACACTACAATCACAACTCAAGGATGATCCCAAAGTCTTTCTTGCTGAAACACTAAGTTATACAGATGTTATGCACACATCTAAAAAAGCTAATACTGCTGAACCCAAAGTATTTGCAATTGGTTGTCTACAACAATGTCCTGGAGTTTCTGTAAAAATTGCTTCTGCACTAATTCAAACCTTCCAAACTCTCCAAAAAGTCATGGAGCAAGATGAAGCAACCCTTGCGTCAGTTAAGTCAGGGGAGAGGAAAATTGGAACTGTACTTGCGAAACGTCTGTGGAATCTTCTGCACTACGTGAACGAGTAAGTGCATGTTCAAACATCTTTTTCCAGGCCTTTGAAGTAGTCTTAGTCGAAAAATAATTCATTACATAGATATATTGTTCCTTTGCTAAGGCACAAACATATTCAGGATCATTTTTTAGTGAATTAATACAAATAATAGCATCTTCAATTGTAGAAAACTTTGGTCCAGGTATTTGACTAAAATTTCCTACAGAAGTTCCTACAACTAGTACCCCACATGCAATCGCTTCAAAAGCAGGTAGTGGACCAGTTTCTTCACTAATATCAGGTCCAGAAGTAATTAGTAATATATCAATCGAATCATACCACTTTCTTACTGCATCAAAACTTAATCCAGAGGCAATAGATAGAGATAAACCAGTCTTCTTTGAAATAGAAAGGGACCATTCAAAACGTTTAATTAATACTTCATATTCACCACACCATCCTAGAGTAGTAATATTACCAGAACGTTCACGATAATTAAATAAAGAAGGATTTACACCATTTGAGCATACAAACGGTTTTATAGGATGATAACGAACTAGTACATCACTTGTAACACCGTATGTAATATACTTTGAAAATTCATTGAATTCAGGGTGTGCCCTTACATTATTTATTTCACTAATACCATGTGCAATAATAACAATTTTCTTTTGTTCTTCAGGTGTTTTAAATAATGAAGTAATATATATATAATTATTTAACGTTGTCATTATAATATCTGAAGATTTTGCGTCATTTAAAAAAGCTTCATAATAAAATGAAGATTGATTATAAAATTTAAATGTATATTCTTTTAATTGTTCAGCAATATCATTATGAACACGACCAATCGCCCACTCAGTATGAGCCAACACCGTAATTTTCATTATATAGTATCATTAACTAATCCTTAAATCATTATCTATAACATATACCTTGCACATAAACTATTCTTATATTTTTTCTTTAATTGATTTTGTATACAAATAAATACATTATGAATGCTATCAGAATGTAATGGTATACATAGTAACTTAGAATATATACTAATAATCTCATCACTAATCTTATACTCAGGACCATTTTGTAACATAGATACAACAAAACCATTCCATACTTTATTCATTATAGCTTCATCAGGTTCACTTTCTATTTCTAAAGAAGCATCAGCAAGATTAATAAAGAAACTAATTAATTCTTGTAGCTTAGTTTCAGGAAACCAATCTAAGAAACGAATTTCAACTCCATGATTATAATGTTTTTTGTAATTAATATCCATACCTAATTCTTCTAAGGGAAGATATCCTGAAGTTTTATGATAGACGTTATACCACCAAAAGTCATTCTTACTACCACGTATTTCACAAACAGGGTTTGTTAAAATCTTACCTGTTAACATAAGGTTTGTATCATAGGTTCCAATACCAATATATCTTGAAATAGCACAACGTTGAGAGCTTTTTGTATACATATCTGAAACAACAGATAATGGATCCTTTGTTCCATATACTGCAATTATAAATGGTTCTAACCATTGAATATAACGTATAAATCGCCTATGTTCTTTCATAAAAATTGTAGGATGTAATAAAACAGGAACACCATTCTTATCATTCTTACCAAGTAAGGAAGGTAGTGTGATATTTATATGATATGTTCCATTATTAAACATAGCAACATTGCTGGGATTTGTATACATTATTGTAAAACCTGGATTTATTTGAGGATACATTAAAAAACCCTTTTCTTTATGAACATTTTTCTCTCTTAAAAAATTATTAATACACTCTAATAATTCATACTTTGTCGATATTAATTCTTGTAAAACATAGCATACTCGATTCTTATAAAAATCTTGTGTTATAAATTCAATTGAATCACCATCAAATGTACAGGAAGATTCGAATATGGATATAAATGATTTGGGTATATTACATAATGTTAGTATATTACAAATAGGTATTCTAGGTTTATATTCTTTTAGTGATTCAAAAAATGTTTTTCCCGTAAATCTAGGATTTACTTTTGGTACTTTTTCGTAAGTAGTCTTATGATTACCACTTATATCCATTTTGTTAAAAGCATGTGCATTTAAAAATAGTGGCAAGGGAATACAACCTGAAGTATCAGGAAATAAAGATATTAATGCATCTTTATAAAAAGGTTTATAATTTGAAAAATATTTTACACTATAACGTTCATGATTATGACTTCCTTGTAAAATAGGTACTGCTACTTGGACTGGTTTTGAAAATTGCATATAAGTTTCTTCTTCAATACCAATTCCCCAATATAAATCATATTCTCTATATTGTTTTTTGTAATGAAGGTGTTTTTCTAATTCGTTATATCCCATATTATTCTCTACTATTATATCTTTAAAAATTCAAAAAATCCTTCAATACATCCTTTCTAGGTTCTGCTGTAGGTTGTTCAATACTATTTAAGAAACTACGAGGAGGAATATAGTCACTTACATTTCTCGGAGGTGCACGCCCATTATTTGGTGAAAACGTGATTTGTTGTTGTGTAACTGTTTCAGCAAATCGTACTTGTGTAGTACCAGCCTTTCTTAGTTCATTAAGAGGTTTTGAACTTTGTGGTTTGGCTGCTAACATAGTTGTCATAATAGGAGAAGTTTTTAGTATATAGTCACGTTCATGATGTTTCCAACTAATATAAAGTAAGTTAGGATAGGTAAAACGAACTTCATAAGATTGTTGTCGTAACATATAAACAAGATATACAATACAATCTTCTATATCAATTTTTGGAAGTCCAACAATAAACGGTGGTACTGTAAAAATTGTCCAAGGATCACCTCCTTGTTTACTTATTGTACGTATACGTGTATAAATTTGTTCAAGAATTGTATTGTAGGATCTAAGTCTAGCAGCATCACGCTGTCGACGTTTATCAAATAAGTCACTAGGTTTTAATTGAGGATAGTCTGGCCTTGAAGTATTTCCACTAATACCTTGCATAGAGGTATCTCCTACTTAATTAGAACGAACACTAGTAATATAGAACGTATACATACACTATGCGTATACCGCGTATACCACCAAAACGACTATTATTTTCTGGTGGTGGTATGCGTGTAATTGCATATTTAGGAGTTTTACAAGTTTTAAAAGAAGAATTATTATTAAAACATGTTCGGGAGTTTTGTGGAGTTAGTGCTGGTGCTTTAGTAGCAACTATGATGGCTTTAGGATACTCACTAGAGAAAATTCAACGTTTTTGTTTAGAATATGATTTTACAAACGTTCGTAGTTTAGAACCTGATACAATGTTACAATTCACAGAAACATTTGGAATTGATTCGGGTTATATGCTTAAAAAACTTATAGATAAGATTTTAAAACATAAGAATCTTTCTAATGATGCAACATTTCAAGATGTTCCAAATCTACGAATTTGGGCATCAGATATTAATTCAATGACTTTAATAGAATTCAGTATACAAAAAACACCAAATATTTCTATATCTTTTGCATTACGAGCTTCTATGGCATTTCCATTATATTATATACCATTAAAGCATCCTGAATCTGGAAATATTTTAGTAGATGGAGCAGTATTTGATAACTATCCAATACTAAGTCTTACTTCAAAAGAAAGAGATGAAACTCTAGGATTTATATTTGAATCAAAAAATGGACATATTGAAATTTCAGATATTTCAAAATATATATCAGTCATTATACAAGGACATTATAGATCATTGTATCAAAATCATATTCAACAATATAGAAACAAAACTATTGTGATTCCATGTGGTAATTTTCCTATGCTTCATTTTGAAGCTAGTCTTGAAGAAAAAATGACACTTATCAAATGTGGAAGAAAAGCAACACTAGATTTTTTAAATAATTCTTATTGTTCTATTACTAGAAGGATATCTGTTTGTTAGGGCCTAGGTTATAAGCGGGATTAGGTCCCTTTCTTATGGGAGCAATATTCTGAAATATTCTTCTTTGTTGTCTTTGTTCTTGCATAAGCTTTTCTTTTTGAGTTTGAGTTAGAGGTTTGAACTTTCTTGTACGACCAGCATGATTTTTTAGATAGTTTGCAATAGATAGTCCAGGATTATTTCTGCGTAAGGCGGCTAGTTGTTGACGACGAGCGGCATTTAGTTTAACACCAGCATTAGTAACATTTCTAGTAACTTGTGCACGTATGTTCTTAAATGCTACTTTGGGTGCGACAGCAACAGCAGGTGCCTTTTTTGTTTTATTTTTCTTAACATTGTTCTTAGGTTTATTGTTTGCAGGTTTAGAATTTCTTATTGTATTTAATAAGGCACGTTCACCATTAGCATCTTTTCTATTACGAAACGCAACAAGTTTTGACGCATTTGTCCACTTGGCCTTGGGATTTATTCCGCGTAGTTCAACAAACGCAGCCTTGCGACGCTCGTTACGTTCACGTTCAGCATCTGTCATAGGACGTTTAATAGCAACAGGAGCAATAGGAGCAGCAGGAGCAGCTACCGTTACAGCATTAGGTAATATATTTCCTTCTTCAACTTCATTGATATGATTCATATCACTCTATTCTATCTAACTTAAAATCTGTTGCTTTAAGAATCGGAGAAATCCGTCAGAATTACGAGGACCATTAAATTCTACAATTTTACCAGCAGCATCTGAATATAAAAGTGTCGGGTATCCCTTTATTTCAGGATCTACACCACGTTGTATTTGTTTTTCTTCAACCATCTTACATTTAATATATTGACTATCTATATTGACTTCACCATTTCCCATAAAATCTTTGAAAACAGGTTTAATAGTTTGGCAATGGGGGCACCAATCGGCATAGTAGAGAGTAAATGTACCGCGAGGATTAGTCTCACCATAACTACCTTGAAATCCATCAACTTTCTTTACTACTTTAGTTCCAATATGTATAGAAGTAACTAAGATAAGAACTACTAATACAAGAGCAATAAGAGCAATTACAGCAGGCTTCATTGTTTTTCTCATTAGTAATGAGAAAAACAAGCTTAGAGAAATTTTAGTAGAATATATAGAATGGACAAGTTTCCTGTATTTATAAATAATCTATGGTATAGTTGGACTCCAGTTCCTGGAATTGATAGTACAATAGGAATATTGTCGTTACAAGTTGCAGCAGTAGTATATGTACAAAGTATACTACAAGGAACATCGGAAGATAAGGCACAACAACTAGCAGAAAAAACAGCATTTACACATCATTATCGAGTTACTTACTAGGACCAATCTACACTAATTGTTTTTCCACAAAAATTTTTTGTTTCTGAATAAAAAACAGAACAGTTTGGAAATAAAAATGTTAGAATAGGAACTAAATCTTGAGAAACTTTAGTATCCTCTAATGTAAATATATCTGAAAAAATCCTTCCCAGTATATGTATATCTTGTCTTACTTTGTGATGCAGCGGTAATAACAGAATCATACTTTTATTTCTTTGGATGGCACCTCCATCATACTTCATATTATTTAGCGTATCTTTATCTATAGGTATAGGACACCACACCGGAAGGCCATTTGGGATACTTAGCATACATATTATAAATTTCAAGTATAATTTAATCCTTAGGAAACATCATAAGACCAAGAATGCATAAGAAAAATAAAAAGCCATGTAGGAAGTATCCTGTAGATGTTAGTGTATTATTTCTCACAATACTAATTCCTTGAAACATAGATTGTATAAATGTATGTGTCATAGGATTTGTGAGTATAAGAAATACAAGAGTACTATATAAACTATATTTTACACGTTTCCAAAATGTTATATCTACTGTCATGTAACTCTAATTATATCCACATTTTTCTTTATAATTTTCATATTTATCAGATATATTTGTATATAGTAGTTGAATAAACTTTATAGCTAAGATAGCTAGGGGTATAGAATTATCTTTTATTTCACTAGGGAGAAATTCTCGTTTACCAATTATTTTCATAGTATCAAAATCTAAGTAACCATTACGTAATCCTAGACTGATTTGTGATAGTTCACTACGTAGCTTTGTAGTTGTAATTGTATTTATTTTATATGTAAAATTCTTAGTTTTAAAGACTTTTAGTAACTCAGAAAATTCTCCTTGAATAGGAATGCCATCTGAAGGAATTCCTGTTTTAGTGTCTGTACCAGTATATATATGTAGTATTGTTGTTAATTCATCGAGGAGTTTTAAATCATCAATATTGGAATAGTCTACTCTATATATAGTAAAAATATTATTGATCAAGTCTTCATTTTGTATTGATTTATCTAATATACGTTTTTGAATATTAATTGTTTCGTATAAATAACGTAAAAAGTTACAGATTTCATCAGAAAGAGGAGTATTTGATTTTTTGAAATGTGCTGCAACATTAGCATCAATCTTGGTTATTTCTCCTGAAACAATATTCGAAAGTATTTCTTTTTGTTCAGGACTAATTGCAATTAATCCTATGAGATTTTCAAGTCGTTGTTTTGTTTGTTCTAATACATCATGTTCCTTTCTCAATGTATCAAAGTCAGCAAGTTGTCTTTGTAGATCTTCAATTGTAGCTTTAGCTTGTTCAAATTCAGGTTCTATTCTACGTAACTTGTCAAGCTCTTCTTTTTGGATTTCAATAATACTATTTTTTTCTCTTCCAGCAGCTTCTGCAGCATTTGCACGTGCACGTTGCTCACTCGCATTACGTCTAGCCTCTGCCAATTCAGTATCACATGCACTTCTTGCAGCATTTGCGGCAGCTAGTTGAGCTTTTAATTCTGTAATAGTAGTATCTAAACTAGAAACCTTACTAGCCTCAGCTTGAGCAGCTGCAAGTTGTTCTTGAACTTCTTTTAATGTGGCATCTAGTCCAGCAGCACTAGAACCATGTTCAGAAATCTTTATATTAGCCGCAACTAAACGAGCTTCTAAGTCAGAAACCTTATCAGCTTCAGCACGAGCAGCTATAAGTTGAGCCTTCATGTCATCAAGTTGTTCTTGAATTTCAGAAATACGAGTATCGCATTTCTTTTTTTCTTCAGCAATCGCAGTTTCTTTATCTTCACCAGTCTTTTTAGTCAAGTCACGATGTTGTTTTTCAAGCTCAGCAATACGAGCTTCATAACCCTTCCGTGCATCAGTAAATTCATCAGTAGCCTTACTTCCTGATGATTGTAGACCAGCTAGTTCGGCTTCTAGAGCTTGTATACGAGCCATTGCAGTAGCAAGTTCAGATTCTAGCCCAGTAGTAGTGGCTAGACGAGCTTCTAATCCACGAATCTTTTCTTGTTCAGCTTCAATGTCTCTTCTTAGCTCTGCAACAGTAGAATCATGTTCGGCTTGTTTAGCAATCTCGGATTCATTACACTTTCTTAGATCTTCACGAACTGTAGATAACTGATTACTTACTTCTGCAAGACTTGCTTCAGCTGCATTCACTCTACCAGCCTTTTCTTGAAGTTCAGCTATACGAGATCTTAAACTTACAAGTTCGGCATTTGAACTAGCCGCTTCACTAAGTTGTTGTTGAAGACTTCCAAGACTCTCATTAAACTCATGTTCCTTACTTTCTAGCTCAGATATACGAGCTCTCAATTTATCACTAATCGCTTTTTCATCATTTAATTCACTTTTTGTTTGTTCTAACTGCTGATTTAGTACAGCAATTGTATTATCTTTTACAGCTATTTCACCTTCTAATAATCTTATCTTAGTTTCTAGTTCAGCATATCTTGCTTCAGAAGAAGCAACTTTTTTAGCTTGTTCAGCTAGTTCAGCATCTTTTGCTTCTAGTGATTTTTGTAGAGTATCTAATTGAGAACTTAGTGTATTGGAGATATTCTTCTCGGCAAGTTTTGCTTGTAGGGCAGCATATTCACCAGCTATACGATCCCTTTCTTTGTCAGAAGCATCACGTTGTTCCTTTTCTGAATTTAGTTGGGCAAGTAAGTCATTAAATTCTCCTCCTAGTTTATCTAAGTCACGTTTACGTCCTTGTTGTTCGGCTTGAAGGTCAAGTTCAATTCTTCCAAGATCATTTTTTGAAGCTGCAAGTTGCTTACGAAGTTCATCAATTTCACGTTGTTTTGTTTTAACCTTAATAGTTAAAATATGTAGCCTTCCTCGAGGTTCTTGTACACTATTTGTTTGACTACCAGAATTTACACCTTTTTTCGTTTGTAGTAGCTCAAGTTCTTCACGTAGTAAATCTCTTTCCTTACGTATTTCCTCTAGTTCTTCGGATCTTTTCTTAAGCTGACCTTGTGCTAAAGCATGTCTTACAATTCGTTGTGTATGTTCATCACTTTCACCATCAATCTGACCTTGTAGTAATAAAATTCTTGCATTTGAAGCTTGTAGATTCTCTAATGCCTTTGAAAGTTCATCTTGTTTTGCCCTTAATTCTTTCTTCGTATTTTCTAGTAAGCCTTGTAACTTAGTTACAAATTGAGTACCTACTGTATTAGATGCTTGTTTAGTTTTATTTAAATCATCAACTGTTCTTTCTAAACCTTCATATTCTAATTGTAAACGTTCTTCAGAAGCCTTGCACTTTTGATATTGTTCCTTTTCATAATGAAGAGCAGCTTGAATTGCTTCATGTTCAACACGTAGACCAGTAAGTTCTGTTTTAGCAGCTTCAAGTTCAGTTCTTAGTCCAGCAATAGTTTCATCTTTTTCTGAAACTTGTTTATTTAGATCTTCTAATTTAGATGATTCTGAAGCTAACCTTGTACTAAGGTCAGATATCTCAACATCCTTTGCAGAAAGTTCTATACCCTTTTCACCTAAGGAATCTTGTAACTTTTTTAGCTCGGCACTCATTGCATCTGAAGCATTCTTACTAGAAGATTTCTTCTTATTTAACTCATCAAGAGCACCTTCAAGAGCTTCATAATCATCTTGTAACTTTTCCTTTTCACTAACACACTTGGTATGTTTTTCCTTTTCCATCTTAATACTTACAGTTAAACCTTCAACTTCTGCGGCATGGGAAGCACGTTCGGATTCGAGTAATTCTTGTATAGTTTCTAGTTCTTGTGTTGCATTTTGAAGTTCACCGCTAATTCTTGCAATTTCTGAGTTCTTATTTTTAAGTTGAAGTTCTAGTTGGGCCTTTTCAGCTGTAAGTTTTTCTAGTTTCTCTTCAATTTCTTCATGATCAGGTTTAAAACTATTTGCTAGTTGTTGTTTTGCATCATCATGTTCTTTTTGTAGAGCAGCAAGTTTTGCTTTGAGATCCTTCTTTTCTTTATCATTTTCACCATTCTTTAAAAAATTATTGATGCTTCCATCAGGTTTAAAACTATTTGCTAGTTGTTGTTTAGCTTTATCATGTTCTTTTTGTAGAGCAGCAAGTTTTGCTTTGAGTTCCTTCTTTTCTTTATCATTTTCACCATTCTTTAAAAAATTATTGATGCTTCCATCAGGTTTAAAACTATTTGCTAGTTGTTGTTTTGCATCATCATGTTCTTTTTGTAGAGCAGCAAGTTTTGCTTTGAGATCCTTTTTTTCTTTATCATTTTCACCATTCTTTAAAAAATTATTGATGCTTCCATCAGGTTTAAAACTATTTGCTAGTTGTTGTTTTGCATCATCATGTTCTTTTTGTAGAGCAGCAAGTTTTGCTTTGAGATCCTTCTTTTCTTTATCATTTTCACCATTCTTTAAAAAATTATTGATGCTTCCATTAGGTTTAAAACCAGAAGCCAATTGATTTTTTGCTTCTTGATGTTCTTTTTGTAGAGCAGCAAGTTCAGCTTCCTTTGCTTTTAATTGTGCTTCTAATTCATTTTTTTCAGCATTTATTTTAGATAAGTCTACAGTACATTTAGCAATATTACCACGAGCAGCATCTAAATCTTTAGAACTTACAGAAATCTTATCCTTTGCATCTAAAAGTTCTTGTCTAAGATTAGAAATAGTGGTATCCTTTTCTTCTATTTGTTTTTGTATGGGTGGTATTTTTGCTTCAGATTCAGCTAACCTTGCACTAAGGTCAGATATCTCAGCATTTTTTGCAGCAAGTTCTATACTCTTTTCACCTAAGGAATCTTGTAGCTTTTTTAGCTCATCACTTATCGCAGCTGAAGCAGCACTATTAGAAGCTCCCTTCTTATTTATTTCGTCAAGAGCACTTTCAAGTCCTTCATATTCAACTTGTAGCCTTTCTTTTTCACTTACACACTTGGCATGTTGTTCCTTTTCCATCTTAAGGGCAGCATTTATAGCAGCAAGTTCACCTGAAAGTGAAGCCTTTTCACCTTCAAGATTATTTTTAACAGACTGAAGTTGACTTTGAAGTTCAATAATTTCAGCATTCTTATTTCTAATTTGGGTGTTTAGAGCTTCTATTTCTTCACTATTATTTTCACGTAATAATTCTTCAGCACTTCCTTCAGGTTTATGACTTTCTAGTAGTTGTTTTTTAGATAGATCATGATCTTTTCTTAATTGTTCTAGCTCAGCTAAAGCCTTTTTTAATTGTTCGCGAACTTCATCTGTATTAGTAGTTTCTACCTTAGTACAATCTTCTAGCTTTTTTTGAAGCGAAGCAATTTCTGCACGCAGTTTATCAACTTCGGTTTTTTGGGTATTTACTGATTGTAGCTGTTTAGCAACAGTCTCTAGATAAATTAATAGTTCACCTAAACTTATAGAAGTTCTAGCATCTGTTTTATTGAAAATTTGATATATCTGGAGTAAAATTTTTGGGTCAATATTTTTCTTATTTAATGAATTATCTTTTTGCACAGACATTAAATGTTCGAGTAAGAGTATTAGAATTTCTTTTGTAGGTTTTGAAAGATTTTGGGGTGTATTACTTCTAGCAGAATTCAATAATTTCTGTAAAGGAATTTGACTCATTTTTTGTTTTATATCATCTGTAGCTGTATCACGAACAGTAGATACTAAGTATACCAAGTCACGTAATAAGTGTATGTCGGTTAAACAGGGGCATCCATCTTTTGTTACACTACTAGTATTTTTACCACTAGCATTCGATCCTACTCCAACATTTGTACCACTAGCATTCGATCCTACTCCTATATTTGTACCACGAGCATTTGTTCCTACTCCTATATTTGTACCACGAGCATTTGTTCCTACTCCTATATTTGTACCACGAGCATTTGTTCCTACTCCAACACTTTGAGTACTTATAGCTTCTTGCGTTTGTTGTTGTTTTTGTTCCTCTTCCTCACAAGGATTATTATAAGTATCAATTTTACCAATAATTTGTTGAAACCATTCAAGTTGATGCTTGTAACGGTTAGAAACATTTGTAGATCCTTCTTTAGTAATTTGTTCTTGTAGTGACTTAATACGATTTTTTAAAGCCTTTTTTACAATGGCAACACCATCAAACTTACATTTATCTTTAGAATATTTTGAAAATAAAGGAGATTTACCGATAGATTTTATACCAAATACTTTTTGTAAAACTGCAATTTCACTAATATCTGTTATTCCGTAAAAGGTTTCCATTTCATTTCTTCCAAGTCCATAACCAAATTGATTAAATTCTTTAGTAATATCTTTCTTTGTATCAAGTTCAATATATTCTGACGTAGCATCATAAGGACCAAAACGTAGTAATGTAGGTAGACCGACTGTAAGTTTTTGATATATCTTAGAAGGTGTTATAGCAGTACTAGGAGCAGTTGATGATGGTAGACCAAGTGTATTACCAGTACCATTGTTTGTACGATTACGTTTTCTTGTTGTTCCTGTTGTGCTGTTTAATTCTTTTACAAGTTTGTTAGCAGTAGTTTGTGCTTGTGTTAGAACTGCTTCAGATGACTTAGGATTTTTATAAAAAGTTTTAGCTTCAGCAGCTTTAGCAACTCGTTTTTCACCAGGATTTTTTTCACGAGCAGCAGCAACAGGAGTATCTATTTCAATAGGACTAGCTATTTCATCATCAGCAGTAGCTTTAGCTTCAGCAGCTTTAGCAACACGTTTTTCACCAGGATTTGGTAAAATACTACTTTTAGGATCAAATTCACGAACACTTTCTAATCCAGGTCCAGCAGGACCTTCAGTTTTATTATTTGCAAAACTTACCTCTTTGGTGGAAGCCATTCTATAAGTTCATTAGAATTAACATAATAGAATAGTCGCAGAAAAGAATCGGGAAGAATAAATTTGACCTAAATAACTATCTAGTAATCTAATACAGAAGAATGGCCGAAGAAGTTAAGATCTTTAATCCCTGGAATAGTACAAACAAGGATATCACGCAAGATACTATAGAACGTATCTTGCGTGCTTATGGCTGGCGTGGTAAGTTAATACAACCTGAATTATTCAAACAAGCATGTGTACACAAGTCCTATGTAAATCGTCCTGAAGAATGGGCGGAACAAGCAGCATTAACAAATGAAGTCATGGAAATTGCTCCTAAACCTGATAACTGTCTAGACTTGAAGGAGGCAGATAATGAAGAAATGGAATTTGTAGGAGATTCTATTCTAGGAAATATAGTTGCCTTGTATATTTATGAACGTTATCCTGGACAAGGAGAAGGATTTATGACAAAGTTAAAGACTCGTATAGTAAATAACAAAACACTCGGTGAAATTGCTCGTAAAATGGGATTTTCACAATGGATTATTATAAGTCGTCATGTAGAAGAAGTGTGTAATGGACGTAACAATCTTCGTATGCTTGGTTCAATGTTAGAAGCTTGGATGGGAGCTTTATACATTCATGAAGGAAAGGGTGGAAAAGGCTATGAGCGTTGTCAAGATTGGTTTATACAAATCATTGAAAGATATATTGACTTTGCGGAACTTATTACAGATGATAATAACTTCAAGGATCAGTTACTACGATTTTACCAAAGTCGTTGGCATCAACCACCAAAGTATAAAGAAGTTGAAGTTGTTGGTCCACCGCATGATAGAATATTTACAATGGGTGTTCTTGATGTTCAGGGAAATATTGTAGCAACCTATACAGCACGAAATAAGAAGGTTGCTGAACAAGAAGCATCACGTCTTGCACTAGAACGGCTAGAGGCGGTAAACTAGTAGGAAAGAATTCTTACATTCTTTTAGATATGCCGTTTGGATTGAAATTAAAATCAAAAGTTAAGGTGGCACTAGAAGCACCACTTCCGCCTCAAGACTTGGGTGTAGACACAGTTGCTATATCACATCAACCTTTTTCAGGTCCTAAGGCGGAAGTTAAAGTTGAACTTCCTAAACCACCTCCTCCATCTGGACAAAGACAAATGTTTGGAAGAAAACCTATTGTTCCTGCAGAAGTTCCTGTAGTTCCTGCAGAAGTTCCTGTAGTTCCTGTAGTTCCTGTAGTTCCTGTAGTTCCTACAGTTCCTGCAGAAGTTATAGGAACGGCTGCTGTTCCTGCACAAGTTATAGGAACGGCTGCTGTTCCTGCAGAAGTTATAGGAACGGCTGCAGAAGTTCCTGCAGAAGTTATAGGAACGGCTGCTATTCCTGCACAAGTTATAGGAACGGCTGCAGAAGTTCCTGTTGTTCCTGTAGCACCTGCACAAGCTATAGGAATGGCACAAGCTCCATCAAAACCAAGACTCATATTTACAAGAAAAAATAAACTAAACATCCCTCCCGAACTCAGTAGAATTCAAGAACAAATTAAAAAATCACAAACAACTCTTAAATATGTTGATCCTGAACCAGCCCCATATATGCCAGAAGATCGCAAGGGGTTTACAAAATTTATACAAACACGTTATGAATATTTTTCACTACCTCGTATGCCTAAAGAAATTAACCCTGATGCGTGTAATCAAACTATCATGCAAACTTATAAATATCAAGCCTTTATTCGCGAATATATGCGTGAAGCCAGTCCCTATCGTGGTGTCCTAGTCTATCATGGACTTGGTTCAGGAAAAACTTGTACATCAATTGCCGCAGCTGAAGCACTCTATGGTCAAGGAAATAAGAAAATCATTGTATTTACACCCACATCCTTAAAAGAAAACTTTTTAAATGAACTTACTGTATGTGGATTCAAACACTATCAGCTAAAAAATAAGTGGGTCCGTTTTCCAATTAATACACCTGATATAAAATTATTTGCCTTAACTGTCGCGAAACTATCTCAACAATATATAAATAAACTTGGTAAACAAAATTCATCAAGGAATGTCTTATGGATGCCAGATCTAAGTGCTGATGAATCTGAATATAACTTTGATACACTTGAAGACTGGGAACGAAGCTCAATTCGCCAACAAATTTATGTAAGTCTACAAAATACGTTTACCTTCTTTGGCTATACTGGAATGACTAAAAAATATCTAATGGACATTGCCATTAAAAATCCTACGTACTTTGATGATGCTGTCATTATTATTGATGAAATCCATAACTTGACTCGTCTTATGGCAAAACGTTTAGATACTTATTTTAGTATGAAAAAAGATAAGAAAGGACAGTTCAAACCTGGATCTAAGTATGAACCTGTCACTGTAGATACTTGGGTACCAAAACGTCAAGGACCATCAGATAAGTATGATCGTGCATACTTATTCTATAGACTCTTAAGTCAAGCAAAAAATTCTAAGATCATTGCTCTAAGTGGTACACCGATTGTAAACATTCCTCTTGAATTCGGTATTCTAGGAAATATTCTCCATGGATACTTTCACTGTGTAGAAGATTCCTTTCGTGGAAGTGAGGCAGAAAAGGTCCTTGTAGGAAAGATACTCACAAATCACCCTAGAGTAAATTTCTACTCTATTACACTATCTAATGGTGCTTATAATGTATTTTTTACAATTCTTGATTCATCTTATAAAAAACAAATCAATGATTCTATAGTTGAAGGTATTGTCTATGATGAAGAAGCTACATCAACAGTACAAGAAGTATATGAAGAAATTCAAGTACTATGTAAGGATAGTAATATCAAACTACTCAACAATCCTGTTTATTCAGCCCTTCCTTTATTTCCACCTGTATATAGTACATTTAAAGAAAATTTTATTGATGAATCGAGTCTTTCCCTAATCAATCCAATTACGTTTAAAAAACGTATATCAGGTCTAGTTTCATACTATAAAGGTTCAAAAGAAGAACTTATGCCGACTATAATACGTGATGAAATTGTTGAATGTAAGTTCAGTAAACTTGCACTTGGTCAATATACGGCTGCACGTTTGAAAGAGATTGAAGAAAAACCTACAGAAGATCCTAAAACAGATGACTTGGTTACATCGTATCGTTTTCGTAGTCGTGCAATAAGTAATCTAGCCTTTCCTTCAGACTTGGAACGCCCTTTTCCAGAAAAAAAGAATGACTATAATAAAGAAGCTGGTATTACTGAAGATATTATAGGTGATCATGGTAATGAAGATGTTGATGTTGAAGAATTAGAAGCCCTAGAACAAGCAATACAGGAAGAAGAACAAGAAGAACAAGAAGAAGATGAGGATGAGGAAGAAGAACCTAGACTAACAAAAACAACAAAATCTGAAAAAGTCATGCTACCCTATCAAGTACGTTTAGCAAATGCCTTAAAAGAATTGCGTAGACGTGCAAATGACTTATATAAGCTAGATCCTTCAGCACCTGAAGAACAACGTCTATCTACATATAGTGCAAAGTATGAAGAAATCTATAAACGTATACTAGCTTCAAAGGGTTCAAGCCTTGTCTATAGTCAGTTCAAGACAGTAGAAGGAATTGGCGTATTTGGATTTGCTCTTGAAGCAAATGGATTTGCTCCTATAAGTGTGATAGGTCCTGATGATAATCTAGAACTAAGTCCTGAAAGTATAACAAGTTTAACTGAACATCCTGAACAAATGCGTTATATTATTTATAGTGGTGGTGAATCAGTTCGTGTACGACAAATGTTAATTAATATTTTCAATATGCGTTTAGATAAACTCAGTCCTAAGATAGCAAAAGTTCTTCGTGACATCACATATGATAATAATCAAATAGGTCAAGTATGTCGTGCATTTATGATTACGGGTGCTGGTGCAGAAGGTCTATCACTAAAAAATGTTCGTAGCGTCCACATTATGGAACCTTTTTGGAACAAAGTTCGTACAGATCAAGTAAAGGGTCGTGCAATTCGTATATGCTCACACTCTGAACTAACATATAATAAAGATCCTGAATTAAATGAACGTACTGTAGAAGTTTTCACATATATTTCCAAGTTTGTAGATCCGAAAACAATTGATATAACACTACAAATTAATGATGAATCAAAAACAACCGATGAGTTTATCTTAGATCTTGCAGTTAAAAAAGATAAAATTAATTCTTCATTCTTAGATGCTATGAAGTCAGGTGCGATTGATTGTCAATTAAATTCATTTGAAAATGAACAAATTACATGTTTTATTCAAGAAGGATCATTGTCAGATTTTATGTATGATCCTCGTCTAAAAAATGATATTGCTACAACGGAACAAAGTGAGCGAACAGTTACTGTACAAAGAAAAGAATATAAGATTGCTGGAATAAGTTATGCTGGTGTACAAAGAGATAATAAAATTATATTATATAATATTAAAAATATACAATTAAGAGAACCTCTTGGTGAAATAACAACGAGTGCTGAGGGTAAAAAACAAGTAGTATGGTTACCAGGTAAAAAACCTGTAAAGTAGAGATGAAGTATATAATACCATTATTATTATTTATTTGTGCCTTATTTATGATCCCGATGAAGGAATTTTTTCGTGTTGGAGTAAGTGGTGGAGGAGGTCATGGTGGTCGTCATGGAGGTGGTCGTCATGGAGGTGGTCGTATGGGCCGTGGTGCTTATCATAGTGGAAGATATATAGGTGGAGGACGTAGATATAGTAACTATGGTGGTAGCTCAGGTCATTGGTATGGATGGCCTTATTATTGGTATCCTGCAGTATATTTAACCACATGCAAACATAATTCAGATTGTACTTCAGGGTTTTGTGATAATAGTGGGTTTTGTTCATACTAATATAGATATGGTTGAACAGAAAACAGCAAAATCAGCAATAAATATAAATCACGAAAACTTTCTTAAAAAATAAGAAAGACCAGAAAATCAAGGAGTGGTCTAAAAACTAATTAATAGACAACCCTAGAAATGTCTGAACTACCATTGCGTATACTACCCAATGGTATTTTAGGAATATCTAGTCTCGCAAACTCCACAAAGTCTCAATTAGTTTATTATGCAAAAGGAAGTATTTCCAAGTATATGTTAACTCAAACACCTGACTCAGAAGAAACTTATTTTGTAAGTATTTATGAAAAAGGTGTTGTCTCATCATTTTCATACCAGTTTCGTAGTTCAAAGGAACTACTACCTGAAGTTCATGAAATTCTTCAAACATTTATGAGTGAAGAAAATGAAGAAGAAGAAGGCGAAGAAGGCGAAGAAGGCGAAGAAGGCGAAGAAGAAGAAGAACAAGAAAAAGAGCAACAAAAAGAACAAGAAAAAGCAGAGAACTATGAAAATGAACCACTTCTTGATATTCCTACTTTACTAGCATTTTTATCCACAATTAATATTCTATGTGTATTTATGAAACTAACTAACTTCTTTCCCATGAATTAGTACAATCACGTACAATATCTACAGATTCCATTTCATAATCAAAAAACCGTACCCAAGCTATCGCTGCATTGGCAGAATGTGTTACATCTCCAATACAGAGTTGAAAAGAATCTGATATATTATATAATGGATTAAAATTATCAGTTATAAAACTAACAATATTTGGTCCAATCACTTCAAAACCTACACGACCAGAAATCCAATCTGATATACTTGCAACAGCAAATACCAAACGATTTGGTGAAATAGTTTCCAAATCACTCTTCATTCCAATACAAAGTAAGTAGGGAGTAGAAGAATCTAAGTCAAGAATATTTTCAAAACTATGGGATTTTTCTAAAGTAGCTGACGTCCATTGTATACGTAATATTTTTCCAACAAGAATTACCATACAAGGGCCAAAATTTAAGAGTACCCCTTGTCCTGAAGAACTTAAAAAACAGCATGTCAATGTTCTCCAACTATTCATATTTATATTACGCTTTACAACTGCAAAACCACTACGTGAACCATTACGAAGTTGTAATAAATATGGAAACTTAGATTCTGTTTCAATAATCTTACTATTGGGTGAAAGAGTTAATGACATTTTATCAGCTAAGCGATACTCGCAAAATCTTCCTAAAACTCCTTCCCATGAAAATAAAGGAGCATTTGGTTCTTGACCAAGAATAAACCATTCTTTAGGAACAGACATATAAGGATGTTTACCATCACTATATTCTAAATCAAATATTGTTTTTGCACTATCTTCCCAAGTTCCAAGTAGCGATATCACCTTTCCTGAAACTAATTTTATCTCTGTAACAATTCTACTTGAAGAATCATTATACAATAATTTACCGCTCTGCATACGAAGGCTTACATCCATTGTTAGATTAGGACATAGATGTATAAAAGCAAGATATTCAAAATGTGAATCTATGTCACTAGTCAATTGAATTAAAGACTTCTTGTATTCAGTAACTCGATCAATATAGGTATTTGTTCCATAATTAAACCATAGGATCTCACTACCCAAAAACTTCTGTTGTATCTTAGAAGTTTTTTTAGGAACACTGTAAAAAACATTGTAAAGTTCTATTACAACATCCTTCCATAAAGGAAGGCTATTATATCTTTCTAATGACTCGATCCTAGGATAGTGTAGATCACTAACCTTACCACCAATTTGAATATATTTTTGTTGAATACATTCTAAGGCAAATGGTCCTTTTGATGTGTCGACAAGCTCAGGACAAAATGAATAGGATGGTAGAGCTCCACCGCGTAAAACCAATGCTTGGGAATGTACATCACTCACACGTATTTTTAATGGTAGATCACTGGGAGGACTGTATTCTTTAAGACATACTGGTTTTGCTACTTGACCATCGTGTATAATGGAGGACATGAATATTTTAGAAGAGAGAACAGAATGATTTTTATAATCTACAGGTTTTATAAATACTTGAGGTGTTTCAATAATAGATGTATATAAGTTTGCATCATTTACTTCAGCTTTAGCTATACTTTGTTGTATAGCAGGAGTTACTATATGTTCCTTATAGAAGGAATATTTTGGAATGCTTATAGATTTTTCTTTTTCGGGACCTCTTTTTTCTTCTAGTTGTTTTTTTGTTAAGTCACTTTGTACTGTTATATAACTGTTCAAAAATGTGTGTGCCTGAGGAAGTGTTTGTTTAAAATCAGGAACGGTATCTTTTTGTAATTTATCAAGTGCACGAAACATCCTATTGTATAGATTAGAATAGGATGTTCATATATTTTTTATTTATGCACGTTCACATCGTATACTTTGTGCATATGTCCAACGTGGATCAAATTCAATTTGTCCACATGAACCAGATCTTATAGATTCACTACATGTTTGTGTAAATACCATTGTAACAGGGCCTGAAAAGTTTTCTCCATTATTTATTGTTAATATTAAACTACAACCATCAGGAAATACGAATGAAACATTACCATCACCACCATGAATTGTATAACCATTATTTCCAGGTATACTTTTTATTTCTTTTAATGTTTTCCATTCTCCAATAGGAATACTAAAATTATATTCACTAAATTTAGGATGTCCAAATACAGTTACACGTTCTCCACAAGCAGGATTTGGCCAACCAGGTCTGATATCTGTATAAGGTAGACATTTAGGTAAACCATTGTTTGTAGGAGTAGAACATTTTACCAAACGTGTAATTCCTAGTAACTGTTCTAAACCCTTACTTTGAATAGTCATATTATTACTTGAAAATGCCATTTTAGAAATGTCATTTATATACTCTTTCACGGCCTTCCATGTCATTAATCCATCATAACTATTTTTATTTATTAAAGAAGGATACATGGTTCCATTAGGTTGACCACCTGCTTTACGAAATGCCTCTTGTAAGCAACCCAAGTCAAAAGGAGCAGTAGAAGCATCAGTTAATTCATTACAGAAATTATAACTATCCATTGTACCTCTTTTTAGACACAAATCACGAGATGCAAAATTTAGTGCAGATTCATTTATTTTTTCAGTTTGTTTAGAAAGTTCTTTAAAATTTGCAAGGATAATATCTTTAGTAGTTTTACCATCACGTAGAGATGAATCAAGAAGAGGAACATTTGCAAATTGTTGATATTTCTTATAACTTGTTAATCCTTGAAGTCCAGCCGCATAATTATTTGGTTGTGCAGAAGTTATAAGACTCTGATATAATGAGCCATCTTGTTTACAACCAGCCGCTGTAATTTGTTGTAGCATACAATCTCTTGATAATTGTCCATTGGGAAGAGGTGTACATGAATCACGGCTTTGTTGGTATGCGTACTGAGGACTGTTGACTGGAGGAGGAGGGGGGCATGAACTGGCATTTTTAACAAGACTTTTATTGGGTGCATTAAGAGAAGGATCACGAGGATATAATACATTACCATATGAATCAACCGGAACACCGATTCCACGACTTGAAGAAAATGCACATTCTTTAAAATCGTCGGAACCAGTATATTGGCAATTAACAAGTGCACTACAACGATCTTTTAAAATTTGTTTCTTAGCGGCATCTAGATCCCAATAAAAAACACCTTTGGGATTATCAAAAAATGACATTGGTCCATTTCTTGTAGCAAGTGTGCCTTGTGAAACTTCAGGACGATTTCCTGGAGTTCCTTTTTTATATATCCAACCACACCGAAGTTTTGAATTTAAATTTTGTGAAGTAATTAATTTGTCAATATCAGATGTAATACATTGTTGTTGTTGTTGTTTTAATGAATCATTAATTTCAACGCTAGTAAGAAGATTATTAAGATCTGTTTTTTTTCCCGTAACTTGTCGGGTATCAGGATCCCAAACACCAAGACTTGATGCAGTAGAATCAATAAGTGCAGGATCAGTTTGTGTTGTTAGATAACTATTAGGATACTTTTTTGTAAAATTATATGTCTGTGTTTTTACAAAATCATTATGATCAATAAACGTTTCATTATTCTGAAGGAGACTAAGTCCACGAAACATCTTAATTATAGGATGTTAAAAATATTAATATATATATAATAATTCCAAAAAATGTACATAAGCAAAACATAGTTCCAATACAATAATAACAAATTTGAGAGTATTTATTTTCTATTTTAATAATTTCAGAAAGTTCAGGATGTTCATCATTAATAAGTTCATCATAATCAATTAATATGGATGTATCAAACATAAAAATCACTTCTAGATATATATAAACAAAGGTGTTTATATGTTCATATCTTTATGTAGTAAGGGCATCACTACCACCATCAAGGACATTGTACCAACAATCTTCAAGTGCTAAGTTAGACCATTCAGAATAAGTCAAAACTCTCTTACATCCATTTTTGAGCATAAGATTCGTAAATTCAATAGGATCGATACATAGTAGAAGTTCACGACCTTCACGTTCACGATTTTCAACATTTGTCATTCCAATATGTTCTATAAGAGTTTCTTTCCAACTTTCATCACTAAATCCTTCTCCACCAAGTAGTCGAAATAAGTAGTCAACTTCATGTTGATAGCCACAAACATATTCAAAAGCATTTTCTGAAAGTCCTTTTTCTGGAATCATTTCATGTGGAGATGATGAGGTCTTGCGACATAGTGGACAAGAATCCTCTGACATATTTTTCCATTTGACTAGACAGTTAATATGAAATTCATGGGAACAAGAAAGAATCAGTTTTCCTGTTTCTTTAGTAATTGCTTCATAGCAAATAGGACAGTCCATTATTTTTGTCTTTGTTAGTAATAAAAACAAAAATAATATATACTTCAATTTTTTATTCACATACAGGACATAGTTCAGCTTGTTTAAATACACCTGGATAAGGATCACCGTATAAATTATTATCAGTTCTTATTGTACATGATTGTTTTCCTATACATTGTTTAGGCATAGGATATGATATATCTACATTAGTTCCTCTATCTGTTACTCCACATGTTTTATTATCCCATTTTCCATAACGAAATGACCCACCTGTTATTTTTGTATCAATTGGGCATTGTGCAGTTATATAGTCATTTTCACATCCCTTAAAACACGATTTTTTCAATTGCGGAGGACCAACGATGTATTTTATAACTTGTACTACAGAACGGGTATTTTTCATAGATATTATTCCATATAAGGGTGTATTTGAAGTACGTTTAACACTTCTTACAAGATTATCATTTATATAATATTCAACTAAAGAAATACCATCATATGTTATACGTAATAAAGTATTTGCTTTTAGACTACCTTCTCGACTCTTATAAATAGGGCCTTTTCCACTTTCATAAATATTTGTTTGTTGTTCAATATCTGAACTGTACATAATAAATTCATGAGCATCCCAAGAACCAGTATCAGGTTTTGTTGTAAAACCAATAAAATTTCTACCAGAAAGTGATAAATAACTAAAATCAATTGAACCATTACTAGAATTTATGGTGTAAATATAGGAATCTAGAACTTCATCTTGTCCTCCTGATTTTATACAAGAATTTGGTACTGAAATTTTAGGATTTACATCTGAATTAGGTCCAAGTTTCCAAGTCTTTAGTAATAAGGGAGTAGGTTTTAAAAAATTAATACCATAACAATTTCTAACATCATCTTTACGTTCACTATCACTTAATAAATTATCATTAGCACGTTTATGAATAGAGTCATAAAATTTCTTAATATTTTCTGGACTTCCTTGTTTTCTAGCAATTGCTATTGCAGAATCATTATTTTTTCCTGAACTATCAATAGGTGCCATTTCACCATTAGGTGTGCAGAATTGTATATTATTTTTTGATGTTAAACTTGTTGTATTAATAGTATTTGTATATGTGGGACCAACAGCTTTTATTGTAGAACCTGCATTTTGCCATAAGTAGTTTAAACATTCTACAGATAATGGTTTACCAGGTGTCATACTATCACAAGGACTGTTTATAGACTTACCAGTACAAAATGTAGTATACTTGTTCCATTCAGGTATAGGTAATTTATTACCATTTTCATCCATACCTGAATATGCAAGAATACTCTTTGTATATATACTATTTGCAATATCACCTATTTTCATACTACTACCATTTGGTCCTATCATGAGTTCTTTTGCCTTACTAGAATTGCTAGGATATCCTGATCCTTCACTTGTACAACCCGCACTTTCAAAAGTTTGTTGTAAACATTCTAATGAATAAGAACCAGGTACTTGGCCTTTTTTGTAGCATGGACTAGAGTTTAAGAATAAAAGACTTTCTGGATTTTTTACATAGGGTCCAGAACCACATTTTTGAGCAGCATATTCAGAACTATCTAAGAAACTAAAAGTATTTAAGAGAGCTAAACTCATAGATTCCTTTCCTCTTGCAGGACGTATTGTAGTGTAATTTTCTCCATCTATTTCTGTTGATCCTGAAACTCTAGGTTTTAGTCCTGAAATAGTATCTACTTGAATTAGTCGTATAATATCAATGCGGAAATCACCACTAGGAGTTTGTCCAATAAGATATCCAGATATTTTAGATGTTTCTGGTGTAACATTTAATTGTATAATATCTCCTTCTTTTAAAGAAGGTAGTTCAATTTCTTGAGGATTCGAATTTAATGTAATAACTATAGGTTTTGATAAGGAAGATGTGCCTACACTTAGTGAACCACTTCCAGCAACTTGTATTGAAGGAGGATTATAAGAAGCAGTTGGTTCAATATAATGAAAATTATTATCTTGATAACATAAACCACAACCTTCGACATCAAATGATTGTTTTTTCATACAGTTTAGTTCACTTTGTATAGTAATACACTGTTCTTTTGAAGTAGAAAAACGATAAGGATCACACTTGCCAACAGTGGGAGTATAATTTACTTCTTTAGAATTCATTCTTTTAGCTAAAATTTGAGCATTCTGTTTATCATCATCTGAAATATATAAACCACCGTTTACATTATTTCCCTTAGAATCTTGACCACCTTCATGGCAAATGCCAGCACTTGCCGCAAATTCAGAATTATCAAATGCTCCACAGTTAGCACTCTTTATTTTTTCTGCATTTGCAATAAGTCTACGCGCAGTTCCAATAGAATTACGATTAATTAGAATATCTTTGACATTTGATTTTTTTAGGACAAAGCTGGGATCATTTGCTCGTGGACTAGGAGAAACTAAAGCCTTTCTTATTGAATTTTGAGTACTTACTGCTTCATCAAATGAATAATCGGGAGATAATAAAGGATTACTCGATGGATTCATGAGGTTCATAAGTGGATTATATTTTTCAGCAGATTGTTCTAAAAACTCACTATGCTCATTACCAAGTGCAGATTTTACGGAAGGATCAACAATACTAGCAAATCCTTCACGACGATATCTGCGTCGAATATAGTATGTAAAATATAATACTAGTACGCATATTAGTAGAATTATTATTAATTCTCGGATACCACTATCCATCTATCATTTCTTTTTATTTTTAATTTCTTAAATAAAAATATAATAATTATAAATTATAAATTATCGGGACGTACACGAGCAGTAGGGTCAAGATCACGTGTAATAATACGTAGTACAAGACTCGTTTGGTGAGATAAGTTAATAAGTTTACCACTCGTAAATGTAGTTGTTTTAAGAGAAGTTCCTAAAATATCTTGAGTACTTGTAGAACCACCAAAATAACTAGGAATTATACTACCTGTTGTAGGATCTCCATATGGACCACGAACAATAATAATATTTGCATATCCAACGTTATTAAGACCATCGTTAGGTACTGTTGTATTTGCAACACCTACAATCGATACTATATTGTTATTTAGATACTGGACAAGACTTGTCCCACCAGCAGTAGTGCCTCCAGTAATTTGACTTGCATCAAGTCCCTGAATTTTAATACTATTACCAATAGCAAATGACCATTGACTAAAAAATGTTGATGAAACAATAAATATATATCCATATTCAGTACCATCACTAGGACCGTATAATGCAGATGCAATATTAGGACTACTTGTTGGGATTTTATTTGATAAGAAGATATTACTAATTGTAAGAGTATCTGCAACAGAACTTAATGAAGTTCCATTAGGATTTTGAAGTTCTACAGTTAGCTTAGTAAGTGTGGCAAGAGGTGTGGGCCAGTATACTTTTTGGCATTTCATGAACTTAGGGATCATGCCAAGATATCCATCAGTTAAAGTCGCAGTATCTGTATACCAATTCGCATCATATTGAAGGGATCCAAATGAATTATCAAGGTTATTATCAGTTCCATATGTATTACCATCAAGTTCAGGAATACGTACAATAACATAGGGATAGGATAAAACATTTAGTTTTGAACTTTGTGTATAGGTAGTAGCATCACTCTTTTTTACAAGCATATCAAGGCCTTCACTTGGTAAGATTGCCTTTATCAGTTCAATACGACTGATGTTTTTGAATTTCTTAGTGGATGAGGGGCTATAGTTAAATCCTTGTTGATTATTACCCGTATCAAAATTAATTGAGAATGTATAACGATTTTCACGTGTGTTATTATACCAATCACGATCAGCACTATACAGTACTAGATTATATTCTGTTTCTCTGTAGGATATCACATTATCTTGTTTTATGATATAATCTTGAGGAAGAGGACCACGAGGTTCAGGAATAATAGGTTGAATAGGTTGAGCAATAGTAGGGTTTAGATTCGGGTCATTTTGAATAGAAGGAGGGCTTATAAAACGTAAAAGAGGATTGGCATCTGTTTGAGTATTTGTAACAATTGCGGCAATGCGAGATGCTTCATTTTCACGAGTTTTTTTCGCGGTTTCAAATAGTGAAATCGCACTTGGTTCATCCGCAGATGTACTCATACTTATTTGAAAGTCAGGAGGGACAGGACGAGTTTCTTTAGGACCAATACGTTCTTGTTGTAGTTGTTCAAAACGAGATCCAGTATCTTGTAATAATGTTTGTTCAAATGTCGGGCGAGGTTGTATAGTGAGGCGTTGTGAGGCAAGTTCCATTTGGGGTTGATTGCGACTATCACTAACAATTTTTTGACTTGCACTTAGACTAGGCATATTAGTATCTCGTCGGAGATATCCAGCAAAATCTTGTGCTGTAACACCAAGGACTTCACGATTTAAGTCATTAATAGGCATGGGACCATTTGTATCCCAAACTTCACGCATGTAGTGATCAAGGGTTTTTACAAGACGACCTTGCTGTTTTTCATTAAATCCTCGTTGATTTTTTTGAAATTCCTGAGCAATAATAGTGAATAATTGCTCTTGATTTTGACGACTAAAAAACTGTTGTTCAACAGACTGACCTCTTTGCATCCTAATTCCTACAAGGAACTCTTACTAGACGTTTAATTCCTTACAACGCATCTGATTCTGATTGATCAAAAAAAATATTACGAAACTTGTACATCCACTCGTCAGATACGGGATTTTTACAGAATTTTTTAAATTCTACACCTTCAATCATGCAATAAATAAAGTACATGGAATACATGCCACACTCAGTATTACTATATTGAAATCGGCGTCCATTACTTTCTAGAACTAACTTGGGATCTAACAAAGTTAAGTATCTCATATAACGAGCCACTTGTTCAGGAGGTTTTATACCGTAACTATCAAAGTAGTATACCTTTGAAGATTGTAAGTCAATAGTTAGACCTACCCAGTGACTACCACCCTTGTAATGCGGATCTAAGTTGAAGATTGCTCCTAAAACCTTTTTTCCAGCGGCCTTTTCAGCCTTCAAGTCTACATGACAGAATTCAGGATTCAAACACTTCTTTGTTGATGATGTCTTATCATAAGGATCAGGAGCACTGAAGTCTATTGGAACTACACCAATGAACTTAAATTCAGGACAAGCATCTTCTAGTTGTTTCATAACCTTGTTTATATCATCACTAGTTAACCATGTATGAGGATTGTTCTTCCATTCAGAAGGTTGCATTGGGCGAAAGTATTCACTAAGAATCTTCATCTTTTCACTTTGTAAAAGCGATGATGACTTAACTAAACAACGACCATCATTCTTCTTACAACTTTCTTTACGTGTAGATGACTTGGCTACACGTGCTAAAACATCGGGTGGAAGACAAGATTTTCCAGCATGTTTCTTTTTTGCAAGAGGAGAACAAGTTTTTGGTCCCGGATTTTTTATAATAGGGTTACGTCCCTTTTTTCTTGTTTGCCTAGGTGGCATCTCTAATACTAATTTTGAAAATCATAAAACTATTCTGAAATAGGATGACTACAAAGGATACCCGAACAAGAGAATTAAGTATGTCTTCTTTTTGGCATATTATTCTTCCAATTATTTTCCTAGTATTCCTTTTATTTATACTATTTGTAGTATATTCTATGCCAGATTGGGCACTTGAATGTTCGAGTGGCCTAGCACCTTTACGCAGAGTTGTATCTGAAGCTTCCAAATAAGTATACTATATAGGAATAGGAAGAGATAGATGATTGAACAAGTTTTATTAGGAATTGGAGTGCTAGGAATTGTTGGCATTTCTATGGCCTTGGGATTCTTAACGCAAAACAAAGATAATGGTGCTGATATTCAAAAGAACCTTGGAATCATTGCTGGTATAACAGGGATTCTAGTGATACTATTTGGAGTAGTAGCTTATATTTACCTAACAGCAAACATAAACTATATGGGTCCTTTTGTACTTGTCATGAGTTTTGTAAACTTACTCTTAAGTGTATTTGCGGTAAGTGCTGCTTCCCTACAAGTGGTTAACTCATGAGCAATAAATATGAGCGATTTGATGTTGTAGTCTATAAAATAACTTACCATTTGTATTTTTTAAGAATACAAGTCCTTGAAAACGTAGAGCAATACGTAACCGTTGTCCCTGATAAAATATTTTTTCAGGAACAGTTGATGTTAGTGTAAGTTTTTTACTACCATCAGCACTATGGATAAAAATACCTTCAGGACCCTTATTATTTAAAAATAATGTAAAAATATTATTATAAATAGGATATTGAAACCTTGCTTGTATATCTTCATTATTATATTTTGTAAATGAGCTCCAACTCGGATTTTCAATTAATTTTTGTATAACTAATTCTTGCAATGCAATAATATTTTTAAATGAATGTACTTGTTTGGGTTCTACAAGTTCTAGCTTTCCTTTTATAGGATCCCAATTATGTACAAAAAAAGAATCAGTTAAAACCGAAATTTTAGGTATTGTACATAGTGAATTTGAATAAGATAATAGTGATGTTGGAATTCGTAATGGATAGGTAGATGTGGGTGGATGAATATGCACATTATTTATATCTAAGTTTTGTAATGGTATAAATATTTCAAGGGACATGAAAGTCCTAATCTTTATAATATTGCGTGGAAGGCTTTGAATAGGCTTTAATATAAATATATATCATTTTGAAGTCGTCTTTTTCTTAGATTATTTAGTCTTTTCATTAAATTACTAAAACCACCTATATCATTAATAAAATGATTTGATAGTACACAATAACAAATATCTTTATCAATATCTAAATTTGAATATATATCCAAAGTTAAATTAGGAAATGTTGATACTATTGATTTTAATAAAGATTTTATACCTTTAATATTTTTTCTTTGTGTTTCTTTAGTACAATCATAAAATTTTTTTTTGTCTAGTGATTTATATATTATTTTTTCTTCTTCTGACCATGATCCATATGCATATGCAGTAACTATAGTAATTTTATTTATATTAGTATTTTCTATTAATTTATTTTTAATTAATGAAATATAATTTTTTGTTAATATTGATGCGAAATCTACAAAATCTCCCATTCGTAAATGCATAACAATTTCATTATTATCGGGTACTGGTAAGTTTTTTTGTTTATTTTTATTTATAATAATATTTAACAACATATTTAAATTTAAAGGTCTAAATAAACCATTTCTTCGTAAATATTGTTTTAATATACTTCCATTATATATATCTTTTTCAATAATTTTTCTACTACTATATGTCCACCTTGGACCACGTCTCAAAACAACATCAGCTACACGATAGTCATTTTGTTTTACAATATGTATTTTTTGCAATAATTCTTCCATACTAATATATATATATATATATTAAATACGCAGGTCTAAAAAACCTCCTAGTATCACTACTAATGGATGACCTAAACCTACTCTGGATTGGGCAACGTGGATGTGGCAAAAAGACTCAAGTTCACAAAACACTTGCTCACGTAGCACAAAATCGTGGAGTACCCTTTGTAATTCGTAAGTCACAATGGTCAACAGAAACTAATAAACGTCTACAGCGTGACTCGCAACAAACGGACGCACAACAAGATGAGATAGAAACTCCTCAAGAAAATGAAGGTATTCCGTATGAAACTAGTCAAGTCCACCTAGGCTTTGATATAGCCCGTATGTCAATGCAAGACAAGAACTATATTAGTAGTCTTCTTGATAGACTCGGCTATGGTTCGGAAGTAGCTATAGGAAAGAAGAAACAAGCCGTAAAACGTATATTGATTTTTTACCATGCACACTTACTCAGTCATGATAGTATATTACAAATTCAAATGGCCTTGGAACAACATGAAGGAAGTCTTGTAATCTGGTGTACAAGTGAACTTCAACTACCCTATGAACTATCAGACTGGTTTGTAGAAATTCCTGTAGCTGGTCGTGACTATTTAACTCAAAAAATGTTAGCAACCTATGGAGAAGAATGTATGGACTGGAATAAATACTTTCAAAATCTTATCATAAACTGGTCAAATAAACCCATGATCTTGAATCGTGTAACAGAAATTCGTGACTGGGTCTATTTTTGCCTACAACGTAATCTTCGTTGGCAAGAAGTTCTACAATACCTACTTGATGCTCTTCTTCAATCCAACTTATCGGATGAAAAACTTTTAAAAGCTATTGAATGTCTATCCTCACAACCATCAAGTGGAGGAGGAAATACAATAGAAAGTTATCGAATTCCGATTGCATGGGAACATCTAGGTCTAAATCTTGCAAAGGCTATTGCACAAACCTAACTCATATAGTAGGATGAATACCCTACCATGGGTAGATGATATACTATATCTTGTAAAACAAGAATATAGTAAACCACCACCTAGTCATACTATAAAAAAAGAATTAACACAATCTGATGAGGACTATATACAATCAATCGTCCAAGAAAAAGGACCCTTTGATACACTACAGTTACGACAAGAAATGATAAAAGACCGTAAACTAAGTAAGGTCTACGTTGAAAAATCATTCTCACACCAGCATGGTGAAATTATACTTCTTTCCTACAAAACTCCAGCTTGGACTCCTCCATATAATGTATGGTGGAGAGCTATACGTCTACTAGCAAAAAAACCAGTACGAATTGTTATTTTTGCCCATCCTAGTCTACGTCTATTCCCCCCACACAAACACAATGTTGAGCCAGAACATATTAATGGTGGCTATGCACAACGTTGTGATACAAAGTCTATTGTAATTTACAGAAAGGAGGAAATCACAAGGGTACTTCTTCATGAACTCTTCCATAGTTCATGCAGTGATCCGTATCACAAACCTACAACAGAAATTGAAGCAGATACAGAAGCATGGGCAGAAATTATTTTATGTGCAATGGTGGCCAAAGGAATACAATCCCAATGGAAAATAATTATGAATAATCAAATTAATTATGCACTAATTCAAGCATCTATTCTAAGAGATAATCATAATGTACAAACACCCAATGACTATGCATGGAGATATGCAATAGGCCGACTAGAAGTATGGGCTAGGCTAGGATTTAGTATACCCTCATTACCAACAAACTACAAGCCCTTACAATCCTTACGACTTACCTACATTGAACCCAAATCTTAAATTAAACTATATATATAGTAGAATGACTATCGATAATAAAAAGAAAACAAGAAAAACAAGAAAAACAAAGAAGATATCAAAAAGAGTTATAGAAATGTTGAATGACCCGACGAGTGTTTGGGGTAAAAACCCAGAGCTTGAAAAATTCTGGGGTGATCTAGCTTCTGGAAACAAAGTAGTTCTTATTTATAAAGATAAAACACATAAATATGTCAACATGCCCAAACGTTTTACAAAAAAACATCAATCAATGCTTAGCAATTTTGATGAAGATAAGGATGTAGTCGCAGTCTTATCAAGTCAGATGTCACAAGATGCATATGAAGTATATTTATATCCAAAGGCTAAGAATAATTCTGTTGAATATGTTATAAAACACTATGAAAAATATTTTAAACCAATTCTTCCAGGTGCAAAAATGAGAGTTCCATTATAAAATGCTTATCTAAAATATAGTACTAAAAATTGATTAAAAGGATTGGTAACTTACTATATCAGAAACTAAACATATGGGTGTTAGAGGTCTTCAAAGTTTTGTGCGTAAGTATAGTACGCACAAAACATTAAATGATTTATTAGAACCTTCGTTTCAAAAACAGCGAATAGGAATAGATATTTCCTACTATATTTATAAGTGGCAAGGTGATATTGAACGTATTGTACAATTTATACAAACCTTGCAAGGAAATAAACACCGTATTATTCTAGGTTTTGATGGTCGAGCCGAAGATGGTAAACAATGGGAAGCACAACGTCGAAGAAATGCTCGTGAAGAAGAAATGAAGTCAGCTCAGAATATTCTTACAGCCTTAGACGAAGCTACTGATGAAATGTCAGATGAGCAAAGAAGATTCTTAGAACAAAAAGCTCTTGAACATCAAAAACGTGGTTGGAGTATAACTCGTGAAATACGTACAAATATTAAGAAGCGGTTCTATGAAGAAAAAATTCCAATGGTAAAGGCAAAATCTGAAGCAGATGGTCTTTTAGCGTCAATGGCGGCCAATGGAATCTTAGATATAGTAATTAGTGGTGATATGGACTTACTAGCAATGGGAGCAAATGTCTTATGGACACCGTTAGATGATGGTCTTTCTTTCAACGAATATAATCGTGAATCAATTATAAATAAACTATCTCTTGGTGACTATCAATTTCGTTCTATGTGTGCCATGTGTTTTACGGAAGCTAGTGCAGATCCGACTATCTTTGATATACGACAAGCATATCAAGCAATGCGTTTATTTCGAAGTATTTCTGTAATTCAAAAGAAGCATTCAGAATGGTTAAAAACTTGGCCAGATCAAAATCATATCTTTTATAGAAGTATTCAAAATCCCGAAGATTGGTTGCGTGAAGACCAAGTACTAATTTACAAGGCATTTATTAACTGTGATCCAATGCCCTATACATAGAAGCATAGAAGCATAGAACAAAACCTAGTCTACATGGTAGAGGACGAATTATGAGTGTGAATGGGAATTCTGGTGATAAGGAAAGTAAACCCAGTAATTCTAATCAAAAACAAAAACCTGCGGAAAAAGAAGTAAATATTTCTTGGAATTCTGCATTAGAAACACTTATTGCGGAAGAAGCTGAACGTTGTTCTGGTCTTTCATGGCTTCATAATGAATGTGAAGCCTACTTTGCAAAGCGTACAAATATGATAGCACTTCCTGTAATTATCTTAAGTACGGCAAATGGATTCTTGTCCGGTAGTTCTCAAATGATTTTTGGTGATGCTTCTATATCTTCTATTGGCCTTGGTGTAGTAAGTTTATTTACTGGACTATTATCAACAATTGGTTCTTATTTTGCATGGGCAAAACGAACAGAAGCTCATAAAATTTCCGCGATTCAGTATCAAAAAATATCGCGTTTTTTAACGATTGAACTAAGTCTTCCTAAGAAAGAACGTATTCAAGCAAGGGATATCTTAAAAATTACAAGAGACCAAATTGAACGTCTTATGGAAATTTCTCCTCCTATTCCAGAATCAATTTTAAGAAGATATAAACAACGATTTAAGGATCGTCAAGATGTAACACATCCAGAAATTATTTCAGGACTTCATAAAGTATTTATTAATAAGATGGAAGAATCTGAAAAACAAATACAACCATATGTTAAACCTGAGTTTAAACTACCTTCATTTCCTCTCAGTCAGCCAAAGAGTTCTGTTAGTTCAAAACTATCTGTTGGTTCAAAAGCATCTACAGAAAATGTTGTAATAAATGTAAATTCTCCTAAAGAAAAATAGTGTAGTAGATTCTTTTTTCACTTTATAGTAAAATTATAAAGTGAAAAAATGCGAGGAGTGGGGATCGAACCCACGCGGATTGCTCCAAGGGTTCTTAAGACCCTCTCCTTAACCACTCGGACATCCTCGCAAAGGAATACTTTTTTAAAGGGTAGTATCAAACCTTCTTCCCATACCGGGAATTGAACCCGGGCTTCCGCTGTGAAAGAGCGATATCCTAACCACTAGACAATATGGGATAAATTTATGATTACTTTATTAAAGTAAAGTAATCTATTTATAGTATTATTATGTTTTTAAATCCTTTCCATCCCAACCATTTTCTTTCTTTTTGCACTATATACTCCCCCATATCTCATATTTTTCAGGCCGTCATAGTTTCAGGAGCCGCCGCAGTAGGCTTGGAGTAGTGGCGACGCATGTAGGTCTGGATGTTGAAGATCGTAAGTTTCTTCTCGGCCTCAGGTACTGCAAGTAGCTTTACAAGTGCAGCCGCCGCAGAAGGCTTGAAACCCTTTGCTACAAGTTCAGGAGTACCGGCTAGGTGGATATCCTGGCCCTCCGTTAGACCATTCTCCTTGCAATAGGCAAATACACGCTTGTTTACCTCTGCACGGCTCATAAGAGCACCCTTGCCACCACCGAAGAAGGCTGATAGCTCATCACTGATGCCTACAGGGATCTCAAAGTTGCTAGGCTTGCGTACCTCACCTTCTTCGAGTACACGACCCTTACGCTTAGACTTGCGAGCTTCCTTGATATCTTGGTTAGCACGCTTGCCTACACGCTTTAGAGCGATGATAGCTGCAGAAGCTGCATCACGGATCGCAATGAGCTGATCATGTACCGTCTTTAGCTCATCCTGTAGGGTGTGGCCTACTTCACCACTTTCTACGATTTCAGGAATAGCAGCTACTACAGGAGCGGCAATTACAACAGGTGCAGCGACTTCAGGAACAGGAGTGGGAGCTACTACCTTCTTAGTCGCTTTCTTTACTGCAGGAGCCTCTACTGCTACAGGGGCAGTTACCGCTACAGCTACAGGTACAGAGGCAGTCGTGGACTTCTTGGTTGACATAGACTTAGAACTCATTTCCTTTCAAACTATACTAGCAATTTAGCAAAAAAATGGGTCAATTTTTTTGGAAAATTTTGCAAAAATTTTAAAATAACTTGACGAAGTAGGACATGAAGAAAAAGAAGTCCCTATCAGCTCCTCTTACTGTTCGTCAATGTGCAAACATAAAATCCAAAAAACATCCTGATGCTCAATGTCCTTTTACTGCATCAGATGGAGATTTTTGTTTCCGACACACTAAGAATCCTCATAGATTTCAAGAGAATATTCCTCTTGAAAGAAAACTTTCAAACAAGGAAAATAAATCAATACAGACTATACAAAGATTTTGGAAAAAGCATATATGTTTTTTAAGAAGAAAACGTCAAGGACCTTCATGTCAGTATCCTGAACTATCTGACAATGCTACAGATATTGTCACTCTAGATTCTGTACAATTTATTCCTCTCTTATACCGTTGGAGTTATGCAGATAGTAAAAAACATATCTGGATCTTTGATATTCGTAGTCTAAGTATGTTATACTCTCAAGAAAATAATAAGATACTTATGAATCCGTATACACGAGAACCATTTCCTCTTTCAGAACATGAAAGATTTCAGAAACGTTGTACACAACTAAGAGCACACAAATATTGTTTAATGCATACAAATGATCTTGATTTAACAGAAGATCAATTATGGCATCAAACACTCTTAGATGTGACTATGAAGTATGATAGTCTAGGATATCATATATCATTAGATTGGTTTACAAAGTTATCTTCTGTAGACCACTATTTATTTTATTATGAACTCTGGGAACTCTGGAATTTTAAATTGAATCTAGCTGTTTCTTTAAAAGATAAAGTAGTTCCGCGTTGGAACCAAGAAAGCTGTTTATTATTTAAATGGTTACCAACACAAATAAAGAATAAACGTGATGTAAAATGGTGGCAAAAGAATCTCTTGGAAGTCCTAAATCGTTTTGTATCAGCCCCACTAAAAGAACACAAGACCCTTGGTGCCTTATACGGAATGACAGCCTTTGCTCTTATAAGTCCTAGAGTACGAGAACATTATACATGGTTAGTTGATCAAGGAGATAACTAAGCACTGGGAAGTGATACTCTTGGTAAGGTAGGATTAGGGTTACTAGGATTTGGATCATAAATTTGGTGAAAGTTGACACCAGGATCTGCATGATAGCATGATAAGGCACCAAAATTACTACCAAATGTAGTAAGGTCTGTATTTTTTGAAATACCACCACCAGAAGACTTTACAGGATTAAGAGAGATTTGGGTAAGTATAGTATTTTGTTCTGCAGTTGACTTTATATATACTCCACCAGTAGTTCCCCAGTTTGAATCGGCACAGTTAGCTGCACCAGCCTTCTGTAAGGTTTGTGTATAGTCACGAGTATAGTCTGTAGAGAATCCATTATTAGGAGTATTTGTAGAACTTGTTATAGGAAAAGTACAAGTTTTACAATGATCATCGGGACCTCTGTGAATTGTAGCAATACTTGCAGCAGCTATATCACGCTTTCTCATTGTTACTTCTGACGCATCTCTAGCTTTCCAATTACTCTTATAATTGTTTGCAGCTTGTGCTTTGACTTTTAAATATGAGCTGTAGTCCATACTATCTACAGGGAGCAATGGAATAAATTTACGATTTTTCCAAAAAAATTGACCCGAAAATTTTGCTAGGATTTGTCATAGCGAAGGAAAAGTAGAAATGGCTAGCAACGTAGTAACTTCAAGCAATTTCAATGCCCAAAAGATTTCTTTCAGTGCCATGAAGTCTCTAGACTCTGGTGGTAAGCAAGCGTACGTCAACTATGATGGTGGTATGTTTGTAATGCAGACGGCTAACTGTGGTCTTCCGTTTGGTCTAAGTGCTTTTGACAAGGCCGCTGGTCCTGTAAAGTACAGTGTAGAGATTTCTCTACGTGGTCACGATGAGGCTGACTCAAGTGTAAACAAGTTCTACAAGACGCTTGTAGCACTTGATGACTTCATGGTAGACCAGGGTGTTCGTAACTCCAAGTCTTGGTTCAAGGCTGATCTAAGTCGTGATGTCATCAAGGCCTTCTATTCGCCGATGGCCCGTTATGGCAAGGACAAGGATGGCAATGTAAAGCCCTATCCTCCCAACGTCAAGGTAAACATCCGCAAGAAGCGTGACAGCGATGAGTTTGATGTCCAGTGCTATGATGACCAACGTAACCTCTATCGTGGTATTCCTCTTGAGGAGCTACTTGTCCGTGGTACCCAGATGACGGCACTCATCCAATGCACGGGTGTATGGGTAGCTGGTTCCAAGTTTGGCCTATCATGGAAGCTCGTACAGTCCATGATTACCAGCCTCCCTCAGAGCAAGTCTCGCTTTACCTTTGTAGATGATGGTGATCTAGAGGATTCCTACAAGGGTAAGAAGGCATCTTCTACTCGTGGTGCCAAGGGTGAGCAAGAGGAACAAGAGGAGGAGGAAGAGGAGGAGGAGGAAGAGGAAGAGAAGGCTGAAGACTTTGTACCGCCGACCAAGGGTAAGTCTGTAGTATCTGCAATGATGCCTAAGGCTGCTCCTGCTATTGAGACTCTTGATGATGCGGAGGATGATGCGGAGCCGATTCCTGTTCCTAAGAAGGCTACGACTACGGTAGTCAAGAAGAAGACTGTACCGAAGGCCAAGTAAGTATATATTCAAACAAAACAAATCTAAACAAATCTAAAGAAAAACAAAACAAACATAAAAACAAGAGAAGACAATTAATAAAGAAAATTGAATTTTGGTCTAAAGATAACTAATAATATATAAATAGGCTGATTATGAAATCCCTTTAGCGTAGTGGATTAGCGCGTCGGACTTCTAATCCGAAGGTCGTGGGTTCGATTCCCACAAGGGATGAATTGCTCTTATTGAGAGCAATAAGGTTTGGATACTTCCTTTAAAAAAATACCAGTTATGCTCCCATAGCTCAGTTGGTAGAGCGTCGTGCTTATAGATATTATTTCTATACAAATGGCACGCGAAGGTCGTGGGTTCAATCCCCACTGGGAGCACTACAGGTTTGGTGTTTCCTCAAAAAACACACACCCTTACCGAATTAGCTCAGTTGGTAGAGCGTAGGCCTTTTATCGAAAAAAAGATAAGAATGAGAGCCTTTAGCCGCGGGTTCGAGCCCCGCATTCGGTATTTTTTCTTGACCTTCTTATAGTTCAAGAAAAAATGAAATCTAAAAATCTAATAAGAAAGGTATTTAAAGTTGTAAAACTAACTATAACTAGTGGGAAGGCGTTCCCCAAAGTTCTCAGAATAGCTCAGTTGGTAGAGCGGAGGATTGTAGCAAAACTTGCTATGACGTGATTCTCCTCAAGTCATCGGTTCAATTCCGGTTTCTGAGATAGGATATCTTGGCAGAGCGGTTTAATGCGGTAGCCTACTAAGCTATTTCCTTTTGGAGCAGAGGTTCGAATCCTCTAGATATCGTTGCGCGTTGATAGTTCAGTGGTAGAATGCAACTCTTCCAAGGTTGTAACGCGGGTTCGATTCCCGCTTGACGCATTAGGTTTGGTTCTTTTTCCTTAAAATAACCTGGTGGAGAAGAAAACATTTTGCCTCTTTAGCTCAGTTGGTAGAGCATCTGCTTTGTAAGCTGAAGGTACTGGGTTCGATCCCCAGAGGAGGCATCACGGCTCAGTAGTATAGTAGGTTAGTACATGGGACTTTGAATCCCGTAACCCGAGTTCGATTCTCGGCTGGGCTAAACTCTTATGAGTTATTTTATAGTATATCTTATACTATAAAATAACCCAATCAAAAAAATTGAAATTAAAATTCTATCCATCCATATCCATACTCAATATATAAATAAAATGTTGAAAATAAATTCTTATAATCCTAAACAATATTTCTTAACAAATATGGTAAATACTTATATTTGTACAATTATGTTCAAACCGATTTCATCTTTAGATGATTATGAACCACTCGATATTAAGATAGATCCTACTTCAGTTACTCTTTCAGGAAGTTATAATGGTCAGAATATCTATATTGACTTTCCTCGTACAAAACAAATAGATTGGACTGAGAAACCATTTGAACTAGATGATGATGGTGTATATGTAGGAAGGTTTCAATTCTCAGTTTGGTTAAACTACCAAACTATGACATCTAAGATTGTATATAATATCAAAAATATTCATTATATGATTGATACATATACAATTAATATTCCATTTATTACTGGAATGAATATTCTTTCTTATGGCTATGGTCTACAAAAAAACATGGGTCTATCAATCTTCTAGTTTATATAAACACTCTTACCTGACATAGGAGTAATCGGACTATATATAAATATTTCATCAAAATCTTTAAAAGATACATTTTTTGGTATATTTGATTTTACAGTTACTTCATCAGCCATCTTAAAGAATTCTATAGTTGTATATATTTCATTTTGTAGATTCATTCCTATATTATATGAAGAATCAATATCTAGATTTGTTTCTGGTATCTTTATTTTTAATGAACAAATACTAGTATCATTATTTACTTCTTTTGTTTGCTCTTCTTTACTTTCTTTACTTTCTTTACTTTCTTTCTTTTTAGTATGTTCTTTCATAATACTTACTTCACTAAATACAGTATTTTTTTTATCAACAATTTTTTCATCTACCTTATACCTTTCAAAAAAATATGAATGATTATAAGATTTTTTTTGTTCCATCCTTATTTAGTATATAGAAGATATTTTAGACCAATAATTCACACGACGCACGACATACAGGACAGCTAGTATTTTTCAAAAACCATGTTTCTGCTGAAGATTTACTCAAAGCATGTCCACATGATGTAATACATGTCTTATCTATCTCAAAAGATTCTAGACTAATAGGACAAGTCTCACCCTTATCAATCAATGATTGTATATACACCTTCATAATATGAACAGGAATTACAGACTTATTTATAGATGGAAATAGATTGAAACGATATGATGTATAATCGTCATGGTGAAGATCACAATAAATATCTCCAAGAATTTTATGGGGTTCGGAAATTTTGAAAAGTGGAATCATAAATCCATCCACATCAAACTTAATACAGTAATTATTAAACTTTATATTACTAATGATCCTTTCATCATCTACTTGAATCTTAAATTGAACAATATCATTATCTAACCATCTATCTTCACTATATGGTGTTATCTTAGCACGTTTCAAAATACTTGCTACATTATTTAAAATCGTAAATGACCAGGTATTATATACAGACTTGGATGTTTGAATCAAGATACAACTATCTTTATATTTTTCAAGTTCAGGATGATCGATCTCAACTCCAGGACGATAGCGACGAAGAGCAAATAACAAGGGTAGTTCGTACATGATGGTATTGTATACTTTCATGTAGTAGCAAAAAATATTTTCAATTTTTTCACATTTTACCAGCACGCTTACGTTTACCAGCTTCAACAAGAGCATCACGAAACATTACATTTGAATCTTTACGTTTCATTTCTTCATAAACACGCTTTGTGAACTTATTCCAGTCACTCGCCTTACGTTTACCGCCCATTTGATTCTTTCGGGAAGCTTTACGCGATGAGGCCTTACGATTACGACGAGTCTTGGCCATTGTCTTCTATTCTACACTATATAAATAAAAACTAATGATATAGTCTAGTAGATTTCTAAGTTAATGTCAATATTTTATGGTAGTCGACTAGATTTGACACATCAACCAGACCTATCCTTATTTACTCATACTGAAAAACTACACTTGGACAGAAATGATATACGTGTTTTATATAGAGAATTATTTCCTCCTAATGTGAAAGAAATAAATATTTCTATGAATCGCTTATTATCAGATGGTCTTATTGAACACTGGAATGATTTGATTGAAATTCTGAATCTATCAGATAATCAAATTCTAGATACATTTTTTGTAGCTAGCTGGCCTATTAATTTAAAAGAATTATATCTAGATAATAATCCATTACAAGTATGTCCAGACAATCTTCCAAATTATCTAGAAACTTTATCTATGAATTATTGTAAGTTAAAACATCTCTATGATTTACCAGATAGTATCAAAATCTTATACTTAGTATATAATAAGATTAAAAAAATGGGTAAGCTTCCAAAATCTCTTCTTTTCTGTAATCTTGCTCACAACTACTTGACATCACATACATTATTTTCAAATCCTTTACCGAATTTAACATACTTGAATCTAAGTTTTAATAATTTAAAATGGTTACCTAATCATTTACCAGATAGTCTTGAAACATTAATTGTAAATAATAACTATCTTACAGCCTTACCGAAACAATTGCCAAAAAATTTAACTATGTTATCTGTATGTTATAACAAAATTCAAGATTTTACTATTGACTGGAAACCAAGACAGCGTTTAAAATTACTCTATATTCGTGATAATTGTTTAGTAAAAGATCTAACAATTAATACACACATAGAAAAGGTATATCAAACTGATAATTGGAATGAATTGATGCATGTTATAAATGCACAAGTCATTCAAAAAGCTTTTAAAATTTATAAATTAAAAAAAGGTATTCGTAATTGGAGGAGGTTTAATCTATTTTATAAAGAACTACGTGAAGTAGCAATGCATCCTAATTTTGTAAATCGTTGGGACCAAGTAGAAACTTGGAATTCTTGGAAACATTAAGAAGCATGATCTTTATTTACCACCACCATTTATAAAGTAATCTTGAGAGCAAGGGCATTCACCAGTAGGAGTATAAAATCCTTTAGAAATATTACGATTTACTACAACATCGTTTAGTTGAGTACCGGGTTGCTCACGTAAAACAGAGTTTCCAGCATTTACTGCAGTATTGTTAGTAGTATAAAATGAATTTAATACGGCCGTACGTTTACGTTGTACTACACGACTTACATCATAGTTTCCAGTACCCATTTCTAATTAAGGATTATGTAATAATTCTGTTTGGAGATAGTGTACTTCCAGGAGAGCACATTACTTGAGCATGTGGTATACCAGCATTTGTAATAAGTGGCTTACAACAAGGTTTGGGAATAAAACGTATATATTGACTAAATCTTTGTGAAGGATCTGAATTAGAAGCATTTATTATATTATTTCGAAGAGAAAGTGTATATGCACTCATTGTTGTTGCTGTTTTGGGATAGTTAAGAATATCTGTCATAGGACTACAAATATTCTGTTTTTGTAGTAATAATGCACTATAAGGTTGTGCAGAAGAAGTACTTTTAGTTGGAGGACAGCATACAATAGAACGATTTAATCCAGAAAGTATACGATTTCTGTCACATGTTAACGCATCTTGTTTTAATTGTGATATATAACCACTAATTAAGGAAGGACTTCCGGGCATATCTAAATACTTGTTGCTTTTTAGAAATGTCAATAGGACGATATATTTTATGGATAATTACACTTTGTCTAGGACTTATGTTACTTATTCTTATAACAAGAAAAACGATTGAAAACTTTGATGATGCGGCTACAGATTCTGAAGTCAGTCTAAAACAAGAAATAACCCAGTATATAACCCTTGCAAATGATACTTTATGTCCGTGTTATACACAAATTTTAAGTCAAATGATGGATGATGAACTACCAGAATCACAAAAATTTCTTCCACCTTCAGACCAAGATCCTGATGAACGACACAAGGCAAAAGCAACTGCAATTACTAAGTTAGCACAATTAACAATTCCACTAATTAAACTTCAACCGATTGATCCAACTAAGGTACAAACATTGAAATTTTCACTAGAAACAACAGGACTCTTATTTCCATGCCCTCCACCTACAGATCCATTACAAGTTCCAAATACAATTGATTCGTATATAGAAGCAACAATAAAAGTTTTCTTACCAAAGCTTAAAACAATGAAAGAAAAGATTGAAAAAACTCTGAGTTGTAAGAAAGAAGGTTTTTCACCTATAGAAGAATCAAATGAACATTTTGAAACATCTATGGACATTTCAGTCCAGAAGCCTTATGCAGAAATACATACACCATCCAAAGAAGATTTTGACGATGTAAATAATGATACTTCTAATTCTGCAAAATTAGCACGGATACAAGCACTACAATTAAAAGTATCTATACTAAAAAAGGTTCTAATTTCTAATCAATTTATTACACTAAACCTACATTATAAAGATCTTATGAAATTAAAACAAAAAGCGGAATCTGGCGGTATTTCTTCTAATTGTTCAAAATAGTTTTATTTCTAAAAATTACTATGCATACTAGAATTTGAATATGTTTTTTCAAGTTGTGTATAAATATCTTTAATAGGAGGCTCTTCTATTTTTTTATTTTTGACAACATTATTCGTACATCTATACACATTTTTCAAGCGTGGAAATATATCAATTCTAGGATAAGTATGAATCTTATCAGAATATTTTTTATTTTTTAATTCACTTCGTATTAATTCAGGAGGTGGTTCTAAAGAAGATATCATAGGCATAGTTGCAACAACCTGTGTAGGAACTTTGTGTAATATATCATACTTAAGTTGAGAATATAACTGTGCTCTAGGTAAAGATAGTTTACGTTGAAATTCTTTACAAGAAGATTGTGCACTACGTATTAAAAGAGTATTTTTAGGTATTGCGGGTAAAGCAAGTTTATATCTATCATTTATATATGTATAAATATCAATATAGGCATTTAATTCTTTTTGAATAGTATTTAGACTAGAAACAGGATCTTGTTCATATTCATCCATAGCTATATATGTTGCAGCAAGTGAATCCAAATGTTGTAGATTCACTGAAATAATATTTGAAATAGGTAGAGTTTCAATAGTCCTGTTTGCATTCGCACCAACTACTTTTTCATCACTAGATGGTTTAATATCTACATCACGTAGTTGTTTTGAGTAGATTGTATTTGGAGGGCAGACAGGTTCATTCTTTTCTTTTTTCTTCATAGCTTCTTCAATATTACGAAATCCTAGTTTTACATATTCAATTGCTTCTAAAACACGGTCATGATTTCCAATAACAAAATTTTCTCTAGTAGTTAAAAAAATGGTAAATATAACAACAGTAAGAAAAATAGTTCCAAAATATAAGATTCTTCTTTTCATCCTACTATATATAATAAGGTTATATTATGATATATACTACTCATTTTTCTCGGGACGTTTATGACCTATTGCACAACTATCCCAGTCACTAGAATATGGACCAAGACCACATTTTAGACAATACCAATACCAAACCCTAGTGAAAAGCATTATATATACTTATATTTAATTATATTTATATATACTTCAATTTTTTAGAATATAACTTATAACTTAGGAGATATGACCTTACCACCACCAGAATTTGCTTGAGGATAGGGATGTTGTACAGGAATAGGTTTAGGAGGAATATAGCGGATAAGTTCAGGTTTTACAGACCAAGAAGAACTAGAAAATACTTTTCCATTTCCAGTAAAAATATCTGTATTTTTACTGTCAGCAAAGATAGTTGTAGGAACTGAATGTACTCCATAAGTATTATATAAAGTATCAATTGTTTTTTGATCAGATTGATTTGTAGATGAAGAAATTGGCTCTATACATATTGTCCATGCTTCTTTTGTCAATTCAATTGCTCCAGAAATACGATCAGAAGGAGTAGACTTCCAATAACCGGGACTTGTTATAACAGCAGAAGGTTTTACAGAATTAGAAGGTGAACCAGTAATACCAAATTGAGAAGGTGACTCTCTTCCATACATGCGGACGTTGACTAAAAAGTCCAAGTCTTGCTCTGTTCCAAGTTCACCAGCAAGACCAAGACTTTGTAGTCTACGAAATCCGCTTGTATCTGCATTTGTCATCAGTATAATTTTATTACGAAAGACATTATGATTTGTAAAAAAAAGCTGTGATTCGAGAGCTTGGCGACGATAGTCTCCTTGTGGTGTTTGACCAAGTATATGTCTACGCAAGGGTTTTAGTTGTTCAGCCACTTTACCTAAAAATCTCATATATTTAAGGAGTTCTGAACCTTGATTAGGAGTACGGACAAAGTATAAGACAACAAATAAAGGATCACTTGCTACAGAATATGGAACACCATCATTACTTGGTGTAAAAGCACGAGAAGATATACTCTTTGCCACCTTCTTAATACTTCCTGTATTCAAGGATTGCTTCATACCCCAACCATCACGATAGATCAACTTAGGTGAGTAGTTACGTTTTTCATAGTCAATTTCCAGTACAAGGCATCTTGAACCAGCACTGAGTGCGATACGGGTTGAAGCATCTTCATCAAAGACACCTGACTTATAAGGACCCGCAAAACCAGCAAGACGAGTAGAAAAAACTCTCATATTTATTAAAAGACGTTGTTCTTGAGGAATTACGGTAATCTGTGAATCAATTCCTTTTTTTTTATGGGATAGACCAGACCATCGTGATTCAAGAACATTTTCTTGTTGTTTTTGTATTGCTAGTATATTACCGGGTGAAGAAATACCATACAAATTTATAATAATTGATTGTATAATTTTATATAGAATCCATATAATGAATATAGCTAGAATAAAACTAATAATAGAACTTATTGTATTTTTATGTTCTTCTATCATCATCTACTATTAGTTATTTAGAAAAGTAGATTTGCTTGGTCACGCATAATAATGCGAATTCCCTTTTCCTTAGCAGTCTTGGTTTTTACAGATTCTTTATTATCGGCAACAAGAAGTACCTTTGTATCTTTATTAATATGATCTTGAACAATCCAACCACTTTGAGATAGTTTTGCTGAAAGTTCAGCATCACGAAATCCAGTCATTACATAGTATCCCTTTGTAGTAACAGGAGCTACTACAACAGCAGTAGCTACAACAATACTAGGAAAACACGATCTCCATTCCAAGTATGCGGGAACATGTTTACAGACTTCAGAAAAGGTCTTCATACTTTGTCCATCAGGAGAAACTGTAAGCTTTGGCCACTTGCCTACATCCTTTTCAAGTACAAGGGCATTTGCAATCTTCTTTTCACCAAATCCCTTTGGCCAAGAAGGATAGGCATAGATCCATTTTTCTTGTGAAGCCACTAACTTATCGAGTGCACTACGCAGCTTCTTACCTGAAGAACTTCCAATACAATCTTGTAGTTGTAACTCACTTGCCTTCCATACTTGTTGTAGAGTCTTATAGCCCTTATCTACAATCTTCTTTGTACTGGTTGCACTAAGTCCTTCAATACTAAGGGCTACAAGACTATGAGCCATTTCCAGTGCATAGGTTTCATTAGTCTTGTCAACAGTTGTATCTATTGCATGAATTCCGTCCCACTTCCATCGCCCTTCAGGAGGTTCTTGCCATTTTACTGATGGTTCTAGAACCTTATCAAGAGTTGGAATTACATCTCCACTGCGACGAATAATAATTCTTGCACCAGGACCTAGCATATGGTCTTTGATATATTGAGCATGTACACCAGTACAATATTCAATATTGGCTACTCCAATCTTAACAGGGTCAAAGCGAATACGAGGAATCCATTCGCCAGTACGACTTGCATTCCATTCAATTTCACGTACAATTGTTTGGGCTCGCTGGTCATCTACAGCAACCTTATAGGCGAAACTATCTTTTGGAAGTGCTTCTGTACAAACAAGTGGCTTCGTGTCAGTACCTACTACAATGCCATCACACTCATACAGAGACTTTTCACGAGTTTCCTTGAACATCTTAGTTAGTTCATCAACTTCTAGACTAGCTACTTTCCGGCACTGTGCCGTTTCAAAGCCTTGATTTTTGAGCCATGTAAGTTGTTGACTACGAGTCAGACTTCCCGGTTCAAGAACTTGATATGCCACAAAGTGAATCTTCTTACAATCGTCTACATTTGGTGTGATTTGGTGTAGGACTCCATTAACCCAATTACGAGCAACACACAAACTACGAGGTACAATAAGTTCACCACGAACTGTACAACCATTTGCAGTATGTACAAGTCCTTGGATATGTTTGATATACTTGCTTACATCTTGACCAATACTACCATTTCCACGCAAGTAAAGTCCTGATGCCCTATTTACCCCACATGTCCAAAGAGCACTGATTCCATCGAGCTTTTCTGTAACTACAAAGGGTCCTTGTAGTTTTACTGCATCTAGACTAGTAGGTTTGACTTTCTTTAAAGAAGGCATAAAATACGGAAGATCTACCCGATCACTACCAGGAAATGAACCAACTTCTTGAAAGTAAGCATTTGTAGGGTCTAAACTATACAGTTTTTCTTTTAGTGCATCATATTCGTCATCAGTCATAGATGGTAAGTCAGTTTCATAATAATCATGTGATGCTTTTTTAAGAGCAACAATAATTTTTTGGGCCATTTTACTATATAAAAATTAAAATTATTTAAAGTTCAATTTTTTATCTATATATATAGTAAAATGGACCCTAAATCTTTGAGTCTTCACTTTCACACAAATGAAATTTCATTAGGTAGAAATCTTGGAGATGGAGTTACTGGACCTCGTGGACCTAGAGGATATGATGGTGAAACTGGACTTCGTGGACTTCGTGGAAAAGATGGTGATACTGGAGTTCGTGGACCTAGAGGATATGATGGTGATACTGGACTTCGTGGACTTCGTGGAAAAGATGGTGATACTGGAGTTCGTGGAGCTAGAGGACATGATGGTGATACTGGAGTTCGTGGACCTAGAGGATATGATGGTGATACTGGACTTCGTGGACTTCGTGGAAAAGATGGTGATACTGGAGTTCGTGGAGCTAGAGGATATGATGGTGATACTGGAGCTCGTGGATTTCGTGGACATGATGGTGCTACAGGTGTTGGTCATGCTGGAGCTACAGGACCTTCAGGTGGACCTATAGGACCTACAGGTGTACAAGGACCTACAGGACCTTCAGGTGGACCTATAGGACCTACAGGTGTACAAGGATCTACAGGTGTACAAGGATCTACAGGTATACAAGGATCTACAGGTATAACAGGATCTACAGGTGTTGGTAGTGCTGGAGCTACAGGACCTTCAGGTGGACCTATAGGACCTACAGGTGTACAAGGAGCTACAGGTATATTCTCTCCTTATATAAATATTACTAATACTAATATCTCTATTGGAAGTAATACTGGACAAACTAATCAAAATACAAGTTCTATTTCTATTGGAATTAATGCTGGATATACTAATCAGTCTACATATACAATTTCAATTGGAACATCTGCTGGATACTATAACCAAGGTATAAGTTCGATTGCAATTGGAGTTAATGCTGGATATTCTAATCAGAATAACAATACAATTGCGATTGGAGCTAATGCTGGATATTCTAATCAGAGTAACAATACAATTGCGATTGGAGCAAGAGCTGGACAATTAAATCAACACCGGCATACAGTTATTATTAGTGCGTTAAGTACTCCTCTAAATTCCATCAGAGAATCTTCATTCTATGCTGGACCCTTAAGAAGTATAATTTTTGGTCAATCTGGATTTTACGGTCTAGCATATAATCCGACTACGTATGAGTTTGCCTATGAAACGAGTAGTTAATGCTGGATATTCTAATCAGAATAACAATACAATTGCGATTGGAGCTAATGCTGGATATTCTAATCAGAATCACAATACAATTGCGATTGGAGCAAGAGCTGGACAATCAGGTCAACACCCACATACAGTTATTATTAGTGCGTTAAGTACTCCTCTAAATTCCATTAGAGATTCTTCATTCTATGCTGGACCCTTAAGACAAATAACTTTAGGTCAATCTGGATTTTACGGTCTAGCATATAATCCGACTACGTATGAGTTTGCCTATGAAACATAAATTACTTTTGATTTTTTAATTCTAAATATTAATTCTACATATTAATATTTAGAATGGATAATAAGCATGTAACTTTACATTTTCATACAAATGAAATAAAATTAGATAAAAATCTAAATAACCTAGATACTAAACTTACAGCAGGTTCTAGAGGTCCTAGAGGTTTTACTGGTCCTACTGGTCCTAGAGGTCTTACTGGTCCTAGAGGTCTTACTGGTCCTAGAGGTCTTTCCGGTCCTAGAGGAGATACTGGTACTAGAGGACCAACAGGTGATAGAGGACCACCTGCTATAGTTATAGAAGGATCTACAGGTGTGTTTGAACCTTATACAAGTATTTCTATTGGATATAGTGCAGGAAATTACAATCAAGCTATAAATTCACTGGCAATAGGAAATTATGCTGGATCTAGTAATCAATCTACAAATACGATTGCTATTGGATTTAAAACAGGATTTTCTAATCAAGCTAATAATACAATTGCTATTGGATTTAATGCAGGATCTATTAATCAAGGTGTTAATATAGGTAATAATTTAGAATGTGGTGGTGCAATTGCTATTGGAAATAGTGCTGGATCTAATAATCAAGGTATTTCTGCAATAGCGATTGGATCTAATACTGGTAATATTAATCAGAGCAATTATGCTATAGCGATTGGATTTAATGCTGGATCTATTAATCAAGGTTCTAATGCAGTAGCTCTTGGTTGTAATGCTGGCAATATTAATCAAAGCAATTGTGCAATTGCTATTGGAAATAATGCTGGACAAACTAATCAAGCTTCTAATGCAATAGCTATTGGAAATTATAGTGCTACTAATAATCAAGGTTCTAATTCGGTAGCAATTGGAAAGCTTGCTGGAAATTATAATCAGAGTAACAATACAATTGCTATTGGAACTAGTGCTGGTTACTCTAATCAAGGTGACTATTCAATTGCTATTGGAACTAATGCTGGTTCTAATAATCAGAGTAACTATGCAGTAGCTCTTGGATCTAGTGCTGGTTACTCTAATCAAGGTAATTATGCAATAGCTCTTGGAACTAATGCTGGAAATTTTAATCAGAGTAACTATGCAATTGCTATTGGATCTAGTGCTGGTTCTAGTAATCAAGGTTGTAATGCAGTAGCAGTTGGATTTGGTGCTGGATCTAGTAATCAAGGTAACTATGCAGTAACTCTTGGATATTATGCTGGATATACTAATCAGAGTAACAATGCAATTGCTATTGGAATTCGTGCTGGAAATACTAATCAAGGTATTTCTGCAGTAGCTCTTGGAAAATATGCTGGTTCTAATAATCAAGGTATTTCTGCAGTAGCTATTGGAAATTATGCTGGTTACTCTAATCAAGGTACTTTTGCAGTAGCTCTTGGAAATTATGCTGGTTACTCTAATCAAGGTACCTATACAATTGCTATTGGAAATTATGCTGGATCTAATAATCAGAGTAACTATGCAATAGCACTTGGAACTAATGCTGGAGGAAATTATCAAGGTAATTATGCAATTGCTCTTGGATTTCGTGCTGGGCAAACTAATCAATCTAATTGTGCAGTAGCTATTGGAAATTATGCTGGACATGCTAATCAAGGTTCTAATGCAATAGCTATTGGATCTAATGCTGGATGTAATAATCAAGGTAACTATACAATTGCTCTTGGATATCTTGCTGGGCAAACTAATCAATCTAATTGTGCAGTAGCTATTGGATATCAAACTGGATCTAGTAATCAAGGTTCTAATGCAATAGCTATTGGATCTAATGCTGGATGTAATAATCAAGGTAACTATACAATTGCTCTTGGAAATGCTGCTGGAAAAGATTATCAATCTAATTGTGCAGTAGCTATTGGAAGAAATGCTGGTTACTCTAATCAAGGTTCTAATGCAATAGCTATTGGATCTAATGTTGGATATTCTTATCAAGGTAACTATACAATTGCTCTTGGAAATGCTGCTGGAAAAGATTATCAATCTAATTGTGCAGTAGCTATTGGAACTAGTGCTGGTTACTCTAATCAAGGTTCTAATGCAATAGCTATTGGATCTAATGCTGGATATTCTTATCAAGGTAACTATACAATTGCTCTTGGAAATGCTGCTGGAAAATATTATCAATCTAATTGTGCAGTAGCTATTGGATATCAAACTGGATCTAGTAATCAAGGTTCTAATGCAATAGCTATTGGATCTAATGCTGGATATTCTTATCAAGGTAGTTCTGCAATAGCTCTTGGAAGAAATGCTGGTTACTCTAATCAAGGTAGTTCTGCAGTAGCTATTGGAAATTTTGCTGGTTACTCTAATCAAAGTAATTCTGCAGTAGCTATTGGATATTGTGCTGGTTACTCTAATCAAGGTAATTCTGCTCTAGCTATTGGATATTGTGCTGGTTACTCTAATCAAGGTATTTCTGCTCTAGCTATTGGAAATTATACTGGATCTACTAATCAAGGTAGAAATGCTCTAGCTATTGGATTTAGTGCTGGTAATGCTAATCAAGGTTCTAATGCAGTAGCTCTTGGAACTAGTGCTGGTAATGCTAATCAAGGTTCTAATGCAGTAGCTCTTGGAACTAGTGCTGGTTATAGTAATCAAGGTTCTAATGCAATTGCTCTTGGATTTAGTGCTGGTAATGCTAATCAAGGTTCTAATGCAGTAGCTCTTGGAACTAGTGCTGGTTATAGTAATCAAGGTTCTAATGCAATTGCTCTTGGAAATGCTGCTGGTTATAGTAATCAAGGTTCTAATGCAATCGCCATTGGTTCTAATGCTGGAAATGCTAATCAAGGTGGTAATTCAATCGCTATTGGTTATAATGCTGGATGTAATAATCAATCTAATTTTGCAATAGCTATTGGATATCAAGCTGGTAATGTTAATCAAGGTTCTAATGCAATAGCAATTGGTTGTAATGCTGGATGTAATAATCAATCTAATTTTGCAATAGCTATGGGATATCAAGCTGGTAATTTTAATCAAGGTTCTAATGCAATAGCAATTGGTTGTAATGCTGGATATAGTAATCAATATAATTTTGCAATAGCTATGGGATATCAAGCTGGTAATGTTAATCAAGGTTATAATTCAATAGCTATTGGGTGTAATGCTGGATATAGTAATCAGAGCAACTATGCATTAGCAATTGGAACTAGTGCTGGTTACTCTAATCAAGGTTCTAATGCAATCGCCATTGGTTCTAATGCTGGAAATGCTAATCAAGGTGGTAATTCAATCGCTATTGGTTATAATGCTGGATGTAATAATCAATCTAATTTTGCAATAGCTATTGGATATCAAGCTGGTAATGTTAATCAAGGTTCTAATGCAATAGCAATTGGTTGTAATGCTGGATGTAATAATCAATCTAATTTTGCAATAGCTATGGGATATCAAGCTGGTAATGTTAATCAAGGTTGTAATTCAATTGCTATTGGGTGTAATGCTGGATATAGTAATCAGAGTAACTATGCAATAGCTATTGGATATCAAGCTGGTAATGTTAAACAAGGTTTTAATTCAATAGCTATTGGATCTAATGCTGGATGTAATAATCAAAGTAATTTTGCGATAGCAATCGGAACTAATGCTGGTTATAGTAATCAAGGTTGTAATTCAATCGCTATTGGATATCAAGCTGGACAAACTAATCAAGGTTGTAATTCAATCGCTATTGGTTGTAATGCTGGATGTAATAATCAATCTAAATTTGCAATAGCTATTGGATATCAAGCTGGACAAACTAATCAAGGTTCTAATGCAATAGCAATTGGAACTAATGCTGGTTGCTCTGATCAACATACATCCACAATTATATTAAATGCTTCTGGCTCTATCTTAAATTCTATAAGCACAAATTCATTTTATGTATTACCTATACGTAATATAACAAGTATTAATAGTGATTATAGTTCCTTATACTATAATAATAGAACATTTGAAGTTGTATCCTATCCATCAAGACAAGTAGGTTATGGATCTACGAATTCAGGTAATTATGGTAATTATGCACCTTATGACGGAATTATTATCTTTCCAAATGTGTTTAGAGTAACACCATACGTATTTATAACACTAAAAAGTCAAGATCCTCAATCTATTATCTCTGTAAGTGGTATTACTACAACTCAATTTACTGTATATTCAACACTTCCATCAACACAATTTAATTGGCTCGCAATAATATAGTCTATTTATCTATTTTTGCTTGAAATGTAAGTGCGTTAAAATATTTATATTTCAACCCGGATGAATATCCATGTTTATTAATATTTTTAATTTTTAATATATATATATATATATTAGAATGGACAGTAAGTATATAAATATACATTTTCATACAAACGAAATAAATTTAGATAAAAACTTAAAAAACTCAAATAACTTAGGTACTAATCTTACAGCTGATATACCAGGACCTACTGGACCTAAAGGAGCTACTGGAGCTACTGGACCTACTGGACCTAGAGGAGCTACTGGACCTTCTGGACCTGCTGGACCTTCTGGACTTAGAGGACTTACTGGATCTGTTGGACCTGCTGGACCTGCTGGACCTTCTGGACCTTCTGGACCTTCTGGACTTAGAGGACTTACTGGATCTGTTGGACCTGCTGGACCTGTTGGACCTACTGGATCTGTTGGACCTGCTGGACCTTCTGGACCTTCTGGACCTAGAGGATTTAATGGATCTGTAGGATCTACTGGATCTACTGGATCTGTTGGACCTGCTGGACCTTCTGGACCTTCTGGACCTAGAGGACTTACTGGACTTACTGGACCTGCTGGACCTGCTGGACCTGCTGGATCTGCTGGACCTGCTGGACCTGCTGGATCTAGAGGATCTACTGGATCTACTGGATCTACTGGATCTACTGGACCTGTTGGACCTGCTGGATCTGCTGGACCTGCTGGACCTGCTGGATCTAGAGGACCTGAAGGACCTGAAGGACCTGAAGGACCTATCGGGCCTGTAGGTATACAAGGAGATACAGGTGTAAAAGGTGATACAGGAGATACAGGTCTAAAAGGTGATACAGGAGATACAGGTGTAAAAGGTGATACAGGAGATACAGGTGTAAAAGGTGATACAGGAGATACAGGTCTAAAAGGTGATACAGGAGATACAGGTCTAAAAGGTGATACAGGAGATACAGGTGTAAAAGGTGATACAGGAGATACAGGTCTAAAAGGTGATACAGGTCTAAAAGGTGATACAGGTGTAAAAGGTGATACAGGTGTAAAAGGTGATACAGGTGTAAAAGGTGATACAGGTGTAAAAGGTGATACAGGAGATACAGGTCTAAAAGGTGATACAGGAGATACAGGTCTAAAAGGTGATACAGGAGATACAGGTCTAAAAGGTGATACAGGAGATACAGGTCTAAAAGGTGATACAGGAGATACAGGTGTAAAAGGTGATACAGGAGATACAGGT
>Ga0214923_10000423_pt1 | contig 64774 bp, 61 predicted proteins | sample LL1510_MetaG_FD_177993 | JGI IMG/M metagenome (GOLD analysis project Ga0214923, IMG submission 177993) | Freshwater microbial communities from Lake Lanier, Atlanta, Georgia, United States - LL-1510 | ecosystem: Environmental > Aquatic > Freshwater > Lake | place: USA: Georgia | collected...
ACCGTATCCTTCAAATTGTTGAATTTCAGAATTGTATCGAACATAACCAGCTTGTGGAGTACCAGGTCTAGCAGCTATGTCACCAGTTGGTATTTTTAATGCAGGACCGGCTACTACAACATTAGATCCCATAGTAACATTTCCAACAAAAAGAGATGCTCCAGTAACACCAAGATCACCTTTAATTAAAGTTCCACCAGTAACAAAAAGAGCTCCAACAGTTGCACCAGCGTTAAGAACTGAAGCACCACTTACTGTAACAGAACCTTTGAATAATGATCCTCCTGTAACGAAAAGAGCACCAGTAGTTACACCAGCATTAAATACTGAAGCACCACTTACTGTAACATCACCTTGGAATAATGATCCTCCTGTAACGAAAAGAGCACCAGCAGTTATACCAGAATTAAATACAGAAGCTCCACTTATTGAAACATCACCTTGGAATAAAGATCCACCTGTAACGAAAAGAGCACCAGCAGTCATACTAGTATTTGCTAATAAAGTAGATGTTGTAACACTATTACTAACTCTTAAATCGCCTGTAATATCTACAGTATAAGATGGATCTGTATTATTTATACCAACATTTCCACCTGTAGTAAATATAGATCCTATAGTGTTACTATTTCCTGGTGCAGATAAAAGAGTACTAGCTAATACAACACCAGCAGATACATTAGTATCTACAATATTAGTAGAAGTGATATTAACAGTTGTAACAGTACCTGCTACAAACAAATCACCAGAAAGACTAATATTTCCTCCAGAAATAGTACTAGCATTTAACCAAGAAGTACCAATAGTACTAAAAGAACCACTACTTGCAAATATTACACCAGTAGTGACACCAGTTGACAAATTTAAAGTACTTGCACTAATAGACGTACCTAATAAATTTGTAATAGTACTATTTCCTATATATATATTACTAGTTGAAATTTTAGTACCTGCTAATAATACCCCTGTTGTAATATTATTTACACTCATATTATCAGTAGCAAAAGCACCTGCTGTAAGATTTCCTGCAATTACAGCATCATTTCCTACATTTAAATTTCCTCTTATACCAACACCACCACTAACAATTAATGCACCATTACTTACATTTGTACTTTGTGTAGTATTTTGAATTTGCATTAAACCAGAAATATCAACTGATGAAAATAAAGTATTCCCTTTAACATTCATCCCCCCATATAATAATAAAGATGCGCTCGTTTGAGACGCTAGTGTTGTATCTAACACAATCAAAGGTTGATTAAAATACAAATTTGTATAGACACTTGCCATTTATATAATTGTCAAAGAAAAAAATAAACGCAATATTGCGTTATAATTTTTAAAAATATAATATATTACTATATTTTTAAACCTGATAAACATAACCACTCCTTACTTTAGTTTTATTTATTTTTTACTGTACTTATTTTCTATTTTACCTTATTTCTTTAAATCCAAAAGAGATTATTATTCTTTATTTTCTGTATTTTCTTTTTCTCCTTCTTGATTTTTGTCTTCTTCTTGATTTTTATCTTCTTCTTGTTTTTTATCTTCTTCTTGTTTTTTGTCTTCTTCTTTTCTAAAATCACAAGTACAATATTCCTTGTATATTTCTAATTCTGTTTTTAAAATATTACACATTTCCAATGCTAATAAAACATCTTGTTTTAAAGTCTTTGGTAATAATTTCTTGTAATAAATCACATTATCTGTTAAACGTTTTATTAATTCTTTTTGATCTTGATCCCATTTTTTTGACAATAAAGATTCTAACTCTTGTTCAAACATCTATATTTATTATTAAGTAAAATAATTTTTTATTTTATATTAATCTGTTTTTTTATAATACTCATCATCAAAATTAAAACTCTCGGTTGTCTTTGATTCACAAGATCCAATACTATCATCGTCTAATATTGAATATTCTGTAATTTTTGTATCCTTATATATTTTAGCTTGCTCTAAAACAATATTATAAGTAAATTTATTATCAATAAATTGTAAATTATCAATTTTTATTATACATACTATATCCATATTTTTTTCTAACTCATTTATATCAAGTTCTATTCCATATTGATTAAAAATTTTACATTCCTTATCTAATGTTAATGTTAAAATTATATTTTCTTCTATATAATTCACGTTTCTTACTATACAATTAACAATTTTATTCATTGTAAATCTTTTACCATCAAACCACAATGCAGAATTCTTATAAACTACCTTTATAATATATTCTTCCAATTTTTTAATAAAATTATCATTAACTTTATCATCTATTATAATTTTTACTACATTATTATCCAAATTTGTAAAATATAACTTAGTTTTAGGTAATTGAATGTATAAAGCATCATTGTTATAATACATATCGATATAATATATATTCTTTTCTACTTTTTCATTACCAATATTTATATATTGTAATTTATTATATGGTATATCACTAAACTTTATGTTATTAATATCTATATTAGTATATTTATAAATCATCGTCGCAAAAAAACTTTACTATAGATGTTATATATTTAATATATCATTAATAATTATTTTTAATATTTTACGTATCTTTACTGTTTATTTCTATCAATTACAAATGATTTATTTCCTAAACCAAATCCACCAATCCAAGGACTTGGTTTTAAAAACATATCTTTAAATATTTCACTAGGAACATTTTCATTTCCAAATTGTATATCTAACGTATGTTTAGGTATATACCTATATATAATCTTAGGAGGAGGACATTTTAATTCAGACTTCGCCCAAGAAATAGATACAAAAACTATACCTATAGTTATCAACAATAATATTATAATATCCATATATTTATATCAAATAATAAAAATCTTTATAAAAATATTTATAAAAATTCTAAAAAAATACTTATTATACACCTTTTATAATATACATAAAATAATCATATAATAATTCAGATACCCTTGACCAACTATAATTATTTTTAATAAAAATATTCATCTTCTTGTTCTCAACTCTATTTAATTTAATCCCCTTTATCTTATCTTCATTTTGTAATAATGTATTTAATAATGATTCCATCATTATCTCATTCTGTTGTAACCCATTACCTACATTTATAACTTCTGATTTAATATAAAATATATGACTTTCACCTCCATTATTATAAATGTCTTCAATATATTCTTTTGTACTCCCAGTTCTAGGAACCATTACTGGAAGATTTGCAGATAATGATTCTAAACAAGTCAAATTAAATCCTTCAGCCAAATATGGTGATAAATATAAATCCGCTGCATTAAATAAATCATTAATTTTAGTATATGATAATGTTTTATCTGTAAATATAATATGATTAGATAACAAATTTTGCATTTCTTCTTTAGTCATAACACCACCATTTTGTAATTCCTCAAAATAAATCTCTAAAAATCTTTTAGAATTATATAAATCCGCTGTACCTTTTAATAACAACTTATAATATTTCTTATTTAATCTATTTACTAATAGATTTAATGACTGTAAAATAAATAACATTCCCTTATTTTTAGTCATTGATCCTATATTTATTAACAAAATTTCATCATCTTTTACACCATAAAAATTTCTAATATTATTACGAGAACTAATATCATACTTAAATAAATCAGTATCAACTCCATGTGTAATAATCCTATTTCTATGTGGTAATAAACCATATTTCTCCATCCCTTTAGATGACCAAACACTCGGTGATGTCATATATAACTTTTCATGTTTAGCTATATATTCTCTAATCATATCATCACTTAATATAGGTGTTTTCAAACTAAAATAACTTGTATCTAATGTAGCAAATTCAGATGTATAAAATACACATTTCGGAATAATCTCTTCTTTATGAGTCTCATCATTTTTAAACATATTTATGTCATACGGATATGTTATACTATAAATTAAATCTAATTTTTCACCATTCCATTTTTTAAATTTTTTTATAATCTCATTAGATTCACTATTATATACTAATTTTCTAGAATTATTCCATTCTTGTCTAAAATATGGCATTTCTTCAATATAAAAATCAATCTTATCTTTATACTTTTTATATAAATTTACAATTTGAAAACAATTTACCATAGCATAACTATGTGGTATTTCAAACCAACCTCTAAATAAAATTTTTACTTTATCTTTTTCTATCATTATATTTTATTATATAAACTACATTATTTTTAAATTAACTTTTATAAATATTAAAAGTTAATTTAATTTAATTACTTTCGTTTACTCTTCTGTAAATTTTTATAGTATTTGTCAAGAGAATCTTCAAAATTAAGTGAAAGTCCAAAATGGAAAGCTTCCTTACGTTTATCCATAATATATTTGCAAGCATCTGCAGGTGTCATACCGTGTTTTGCTACCAAGTATACAGCTACACTTATTGCTGATCTTTGTCTCCCAGCGTAACAATGAACTAAAATATTATTTTTTTGCAAAACTACGTGTTTATAAATAAATTCTACAATAACTGGCATAAATTTATAACATTTTTCAAAATCTACGTCTTTTAAAGAATCATCTATAGGAATTCTCATATATTCAACTTCTTCAATTCCATCTTTATCTTTTTTACATGCAAATGTATTTGGTAAATCTTTTGAACAATTTAATACAGCTTTTATTTTTTTATCTTTAAAAAATTCTGAATTTTTTGCAGCTTGATAATTTCCAAGATACAATTTAGGTAAGATTTTGGTATACATTTCTAACGGTTTATCTTCATCTTTTATTGACAAACCATTTTTTATAGGAGAATGTCTACGAAGATAATCAGCAGGAGTCATCTTATGTGTTGTTTTTCTAGATTTAACTTTTGAACCCATTCTTATTCTTTTATTATATTGTATAAATAAATTAATTATTTACATTAACTTATTTAATATACTTTTATTTTTAATATTATCTGAATCGATAAAAGTATATCTTATATTATTCAGATTATTATAATTATTTTTTAATTTTCTACAATTTTTTGTTCTTCAACCTGTTCAATTTCTACTTTTTCCAATGATTGTTCACTTTTCATTTCCATTACTTCAATTATTTGCTCATCTACTTTTGACATAATATGCGCATATAATTTTTTACCAACTAAAAAAGATATAACACACCATAAAATAAACAAAACAAATCCAAAAGTCATGGTAACAATTTCCCCATTACAAGTAAAGTTTAATTTTGAATAATAATAATCAACTAAAGAAGAATATTTATTCTTAATAAATAAACAATCTTTACATACTCTAGCAACTGATGCAGATGCGCATAGCCAAAATAAAGTCATCATAAAACTATAAAATGACATAATATAAATCCCATATTCATTTGAAATAAATGAATCCAATAAAGAAGTTCCATGAACTACATAACCAAACAACCCAGATAGTAACGAAAATATCGCTACAAACCAATAAAATCCATAAATAGAAGTTAATGTATATATATCATCTTCTAATGCCCAAATTATTGAACCAATTATACCACATAAACTAAAAACAACATTCGCAACTAAAAGCACTTCCATTTTATTAAAGTTTTACCTTGTTTTATTTATCAAATCTATATAAAGATTATTCAATTTTTTTATAAGTAATTTAATAATTTAAATAATTTGACATTAAAAAAAGCTCTAAATAAATCTTTTAGACTTATTTAGAGCTTTATATTTATACTTTTTATTTATACTTTTTTATTTATACTTTTTTATTTGTACTTTTTTATTTGTACTTTTATATTTATACTTTTTTATTTGTACTTTTTTATTTGTACTTTTTTTATTTTAAAAATAAAATTTTTCTGTTTCGTTAAAAGCTGTTTTACATCTACAAGATGACGGACAGTTTACCTTACAAAGTTTACAATTTACATTTGGTAAACTAGAAACATATCCTGAATGACATTCGTCACCAGTTATAGCATATGGACCATATGCACACCATATAGCACGAGTATTAACCATTTTTTTATATGCTCTAATATATGTAGTTTCCCAAGTATTTTGATTATTTTTAAAAGTGTTCATTGAATTACCGATTTTAATATTATAATCTGTTTGAGGAAGATCTTTTTGACAAGCTTTACCCATCCATGCATCATGAATAGTATATTGCCATTTTTTATAAACAATATTAGTTGTACCATTATACCAAGAAATATCTTCGAATTCAGTATCTATACCTGTAACTAAAGCTTTAGGATCAAGTACTCCACCTAATTCAACATTTAATAAATCAATAGCTTTTTGTTTTAATTCTGGACTAGTAAATTTACATTTATCATGATTTTGTAAAAATTCTACAGTAGGTAATGGCAAATTACTTTTAACAGAAGGAACATTAACCCTAATTTTTGGGGTACAGGTCTCTTTATAATATGTATTTGACCAAGTAAACATTTCCGTTTTACTACAATCACTGGTATTAGGATTACAATAACTTCCATCTTTCATCAAACATCCTTTTTCATCTAAAAGACTATGAGTTCCCATTAATGCAGTCATTTCTTCAATTGTTAAATTTCTATACTTTGCAAAATTTGAAAAATCAGAAGTATTCATATTTGCAGGAGCCAAAGCGTTTGCTGGATTAGGAATAATACTATCATGTCGTCCAACAACAAATGGTTGAACTTTGTCATATTTTATAATTTTAGGACCACCTAAAAATTCTGTAGCAACTGCACCACAAACAGCAATAATATCTGCAACTGAAGCATCATACTTTTGTGCTAAAGCAATTACATTTTTAGATAAAAGATAAGTAAAACTATCATAATTATTTTCTGAACGGCGAATTTCATCCTCTGTTAACATCAAAGACCCATCTGCACCCCCATATCCCTCTGAAACAGATAAAGAATCATGCGCAGCAGCACGAATATAAAAATTACAAAAACGTTTTTCATATCTACAAGCAGCCTTACAACCAGAAATAACACCACTCCAATCTACAGATCTAGGATTATATCCATTAGTCTTTGGTTTCCAAACAGGTAATTTAACACGTAAAACTTTTGATTTTTCTTTTTTATTTACATATTTAATAGCATTAACAATATCTAAAAAAACAATCGAAATAACAACTGAAGATTTCATTCTATATATATTTTTATCGTTTGATTTTTATTCAATTTTTTTAAAATTAATATATAATTGAATTTATTATAAATTATATTAATAATTATATTAATAATTTAAAAAATATTACAAATGAATTATCCTTCAGATATACAATTAAATAAACTTTTACCACATACTTGGTTACAATATATTGATCAAGATAAATTAAATGATATTAATACTAATCTTCAATTAGAAATTAAAAATAATAAAGATTCAGAATTTTATCCATATAATACAAATGATATTTTTAAAATATTTCACTTATGTGATCTGAAAAATATCAAAATTGTTATATTAGGTCAAGATCCTTATTTCTCTAATAAATTTCAAGCTAATGGAATTGCATTTTCTGTAAATGAAAATATTAAAATTCCTCCTAGTTTAAGAAATATATACAAAGAAGCTAATAAAAATACAAATAATGGAGATTTATCAAAATGGGTAAGTCAAGGTGTTTTTTTATTAAATGCTACTTTAACTGTAAAACAAAAAAATCCAAATAGTCATGAAAAAATCTGGAAAAATTTTATAACTCACATAATAGAAATTATTAATAAAGAATGCAACGATATTATTTTTATAGCTTGGGGATTATCTGCTATAAATAGATATAAATGTATAGATTTATCAAAACATCATATATTAAGTTGCAGTCATCCTTCTCCATTAAGTTGTTATAAAACTAATACACCATTTATAGGAAGTAATATATTTAATAAAATAAATGAAACATTAAAATTACAAAATAAAGATACTATTATATGGTAAAATTAACAGATATATAATATGTAAAAGTTTAAAACTCATTTAAAAACATATAATTATATCATAATTATAATTATATGATACCTAAAATTCTTCATCAAGTTTGGTTGGGTCCTAATCCTATACCAGATGAATTTATAAGTTGGATATCTCATTGGAAGTCTTTACATCCAGATTGGACATATATGCTTCATACAGATAAAGATATACCCAAAAATTTAGAAAATTACATAAATTCTTGTAAACATTTTTCATCAAAGTCAAATATTATGAGACTTTATGTTGTAAACAAATACGGAGGAGTTTATTGTGATACAGATTTTGAATGGAATAAAAATATAAATTGTTTTCTTGATAACAATTTTATTGTATCAAAACAACAGGCTTCTGTTTATTGTAATGCCTTTTTTGGGTCAATTGCTGATAACCAAATCTTAAAATGGCAATTGGATCAAATTAAAAACTATTATACACGACATCCACCTTGGGGTCCTGAGTTATTAACATTAGCTGTTGAAAAATACAAAGATAAAATTACAGATTTACCCACCAAATATGTTTATCCATATTTATGGAATAATCCATTTACACCAGCTTGTAATTTTCCAGATGCATATTTAGTTCATCATTGGAAAAAATCATGGGGGTAAAGTTAATCTTTATTTAAAAAAATAATATTATATATTGTATCATTTATGTATTTAAATTTATTAGTAACACATAAACGAAATTTAGAAAAGGTTAAAAAAATAAATCAAAAGTGGTTAAATAATTGTTGTATTCCATATATTATAGTATATGGAGATCCAAGTATTAAAGACGATTATTATATACAAGATAAATATACATTAGTTGTTAAATGCCCAGATACTTATGAATATCTTACATTAAAAATTGCATGTGCTTATAAATTTATAGCTACATCAGAATTAACTAAAAACGTAAAGGGTGTTTTTAAAATAGACGATGATGTTTTAATTAATATAAAAGAATTTAAAAACTATATATCAAAACCAATTACAAATGATTATATAGGCCATATGTATAGAATAGATAAAAATACACCTTGTTCACATCATCAAACAAAAGTAAGTGATCAATTTTTAAAATCAATCACGTTTTCTTTAAAAGAATCTGAAATATGTTATGGACCTATGTATTATATAAGTAGGCATGCATTAAATATTATAGTATCAAAATTTTCTTATCATACTTTTAATATATATTCAACCGATATGTTTGAAGATTACACATTTGGAAATATTTTAAACTATTCTGGTATTAGGGGGATTTGTATGAAAATGTTTACTGATAAAATACATGAATTTAAGGAAAACATTGGGTTTATATCATACCATGATGCTAATCATACCATGAACTTTGACGATTTAAATAATAAAATAAATGAAATACCTGATTTTAAGGATAATATTGCATTTATATCATTAAATGATACTAATAATATTAATAATATTAATAATACAATAAAATTAGAAGATTTCAATAATAAAATCAAATTAATATAAAATATTTAAACTATTTTAACTGGTACAGTGACAGGTGGTGTTGTATCCGATGCTTTTACAACTTGTATTTGATTAGTATTACTATGAAGATACGTATTTAATCCTGATATTTCAAAAAAGAAATAAAATATCATACCTGATATAAATAATATAGTAGAACTTGTATTAATTGTTTGATACAATGATAAAAATAAAAATCCTACTATAATACTTTCCACAAAAACTGTTAAAAAATTTTTTTCCATCTTTATCAATACTATATAAAAAAATTTTATATAATATTTTACTTTATATATTTATTATAATCATTCACATACCATAAATTTATACCAGTTATTTCACATAATATATGAAATATAAATCCAGAAAAGAATAATATATATAATCCTATTTTATCTTCTAACTTGTATATTCCTAATACTAAATCCACTATATTATAAACAAATACCAATAAAATTCCAACCACTATAGCTTCTACTAAAACTACAGAGAAAGGCTTAGACATCTTGTATTATATATATTTTATAAAATAATTTTTTAATTATTTAAAACATTTAAAACTAAACGTTTTATCTTTTCCAACAACAATTGTAAATTTCTTATGATAAATGGGTAATTTATCCTTACTATATAATATAGGATACCTTTCTAATATACCATTTTCAAAACACTCCTTTATACCTAATCTATGTCTACTATCTTTTTTATATTCTAAACAATTAAATGCATTAGTACAATGTTTTCCCTTTGCAATTGAACAAAATTCTCTTGAAGCTTTTAATTTTAAATTATAATATTTATCATTAAATCTGTAAATATGAACATCTTCTGATTTGTAATATTGATGTATTGTCTCATCATAATTATTATTATCATTAGGTATAATTTTTAAATTTATTGTGTAAATTTCACCTTCTTCAAATTCAAAACATAAATTATCAAGTGATTCTTCTGTATCATCTATTATATTATTATCTCTATAATTACATATTATATATTTAGAATCATCTGTTTGCAACTGACCATCTAAATGTTGATAACTTATAGTATTTTCTACAGGAAAACATCCATATTCTGTACATTTACTTTCAATATTTATTTTAATTTCATCATTAGTTTCACCTATTTTTACATTATCTATTATATCCCCCTTTAATATTTCAAGTAATTCTAAATATTTACCATGTTTTTCAAATAATTCATTATCTAATTCTTTATTGTCACTATAAATTATAGTTTCACCTAAATTTACAATACAACCACACAAATTAACACCCATTTCTATTTTTACAATATCACCATTTTTAATATAATTATATTCTTTTACTTTAGGTTTACTACCATCATCTTCTTCATATAAATAATTCCCCACACAATCATTTAAAGATATACTAGTCGGAAAAGCTATTCCTTTTATTTTTTCTTTTTTATAAATTTTACTACATTCCTCTTCTATTCTAATATTTGCAAATTCTTCTAATTCTTTTATACATAAACTTTCTTTATTCTTAATCTTCCCCAATAATTCAACCATAATATTACCACATATTCTCGCACTAGTATTATATTTGGTTAAATCTTGTTCCGATATCTTGCCAGTAATCATTTCTTCGTCAACTATAATATTCATTTTTAAATAATTTTATAATTAAAAACGAATATAATCATATAATCATATAATATAATATAAAAAATAACTTGGTTTTATTCAACAATTGAAAATTTTGTAATCCATTTTCTAATATCATTTACGTTTAACAATATGGATTCATTGTCACGTTTTATAACCTCATTTTGATTATATATTTCTGATGTAACTAAATTATTTAATAATAAATTTTGAATATTATCATTTATAACTTCATTTGATATATGACTTAGTATAAAATCTAAATCTCTATATTCCGTTCCCTTTAAATATTCATTAAATATAGCATTTATTTTAGTAATCTTCTTTATTTTTGACATTTTAGTATTTTTTATAATACTTATTATTTCATTTTTATCATTTTCAGATATTTCCTTTCCTAAATGTTTCTTAATTTCAAAAATATAATCTTTTTTATTATTGATTTTATTATTCCATTCTACTTCTAAATTAATTTCATTTTCTTTATTTGAAATATATTTATCAACATCTGAATAATATGGAAAATCTGTTTCTAAATTTTGTAATAATGTATCATCAACTTTTGTGTGTTTTATAGGTATTATTTGACCAAAATTTGTTAATATACCAGTATAATATTTACCAGTATCATCAGTTTTTGTAGTTATACCTAATATTTTCATTTGTTTATCTTTAGGTAAAATTTGATTAATTGAGTCTAATTCTTTTTTATATCTAATAATATCAATTACTTTATCTTTTTCTATAAATTTATCGAATGATACAAATGGGAAATCTAAAATTCCTGTTTCTTTAACAGGAATTATCACACCTGTTTTTGTAACTACTAAATTTACTTTATTAAAAGAGTTTACTAATTGACATAAAATTTCATGTTTCGTACCATTTAATAGATCTATAATCTTATATATATCATAAGAAGTGTCATAATTAAATGTATCTGGGTATGCATCCTGTTTTACACAACTAGTTTTATAATATTTCAAAAAGAATTTAATTATATTTGATTTGTCATAATCAAACACAAATTTTATTAACAATGGATCTTTTTCTATTTCGACAATTATTTCAAATGTCTTTTTCTTTTTTACAAACATCATAAAAGGTTTTGTATTATCATATTTTATTGATAAATTACATACTATTTTAGTATTCTTATAATTATATTTTTTATCTGAATCGGAATCTAAATAAGGTATATCAATAACTAATATATTAAAAGATAAAGCTCTTTGAATTAAATCTATTACATCAACCCAATGGATTACATTAATATTATCACGAATAGCACTTATATAATTTTGCAAAGATATATATTTTGATATTATATTACCACCACTTAATTTGTTAAAATCTTCTGGTACCTTTTCTAAATAATTAATTAATACTCTTCTTAATTCTGTTGTATTTTCTATTGATATATTACCAATTTTATATTCTATACCTTCTAAAACACAATTGAAGAACGACAAGTTGTTTTGATTAACACCCCATCTGTAAAATTTACTATTTTTATTTGGATTTATAATTTCAAATAATTCTTTTAACCCAGGTTGTAAATATCCTAAATGTTGTTTGGCCGCAGGTTTATCTGTAGTTAAAATATGCATTTTAGTTGGATTTTTCTCCTTTAATTTTATAGGATTGTATATGTTACGTTTATTATCAAAACAACATGGATAAGCATTGATATTATATCCAAATATATTATTTTCCGAATGATGTTTACATGGAGCATTTATGTTACCGCTATCATTTTTTATATCTAAATTAGGTTGGTTAACACATGTACTTTTATTCGGTTTTGTAAGAAGCTGGGATAATTGAACAGAATTTAACCACATACTGGTGCCATCCGGAGCATTATTTTCATTATCTTCAATCTTCTTAATTAATTCTTTATTATGTATATGAACTAAAGGAAATTCACTTTTATTAGAAATATAAAAATATGGAGAATCTCCTTCTACATTAGTAAATCCTAATTCTTCATTTATATCAGATATAACTTTTATAACATATGTATCAAACTTCTTTTCAATATTTTTATCATCAGTTTCACTTACAGTTATTATAAAATTAGATGGTTGAACAATAGTTTCTAATATATATGGATTTTCTAAATTTTGTTTTATACGTCTACCTTCTTTTTTAAAACAACATAATATATTATCAGTTGTAAATCCTGGATAAGGGTATTCTTTATTTGGACATATAAAATTTTTACCTTCGTATATTATAGTACTTTTCTTATTTTTTTCAATAAATTCTTTACTATCCGATTCATTTATTTCTCTAGGCTGTTTCTGTTTTTGACATTTAGTAGATGAAGTCTTTATACTTTCTTTTAATTTTTTAATATTAGATTTTTCTTTTATTTCCTTTTGTTCCTCAACTTCTTCTTCTAATATACTTGTTGATTTTACAACTTGATCTTTTATTAAAGCACATATTATACTTATTTCATTTACTATTGCAATAATCTGATTTATACTATATCCACTGTAAATAGTAATAATACTTGAATTTAATTTAAACTCATTATTTTGAATTGTTACTGTTATACCCTTTTTCTCAGAATCATCTTCAGTTTCTCTTTTACCAAAATTCTTATAATACATTGATAATTTCGTTTCATCTTTAGATTCTTTTAATTCAAATATATTTGATATACCATATTTAGTTAACATTCCCCTAAATTTATTTTTATTTATTAATGTATTTGTATTTAATATGACATTTATACTATTAATATTTACTTTTGAGTCTTTGGTAAGCATTAATCTTTCAGAATTATAATATATACCATCTAATTTATTCACTATATTAATAATATCATCTACACCCTTTTTTACCATTTCAGTTATATCATCAACAGAAGTTTTATTATCATCTTGTATAAAATTTAACTTAACAATAATTAAACCATCTTCATTTATTATCACAGTCATAAACAAATTCTCTATTTTTTTAGTCTTTAAAATATCTAATTTATATTTTATCATTAAACCTTTGATTTTTTTATATGTCATTTGATTCATCTTTTTCTTTTCATTTAATACCCATGATTTTATAACTGTATCAGATACATCTGATATTAATTTATTGTATATCTTAACTTTAGGTGTTTTTTTACCACTATCATTATCACCACTATACACAATAAATGGAATTTTCTCTGACAATTCTAAAATATTAAAAATTTTATCTAGTTTTATAATTTTATTAGTTTCAGAACTAACTAAATGTTTTTGATAACCTTTTATATTATAAATTATTGATATATATGTAAATAAAGGACTTTTATCTGTATTTGTTTCGTAAAAATCCGAATAATCAGTTATGTCATATGCTTTTTTATAAAAATCCATCATATATTTCTCAGTTTTATATAACTCTGAAGTCGTTTTTAGTTCAGAGTTCAATACTTGTATAAAATAAATGATATCCTTATTAAAATAATCTAAATCATTTTTATTAAATAATGTTACATTTGAATTTTTATCTGAAAAATCTACAATTTTCATTTTTATAACATTAATTAAATCTTCTTGAGTTAAATCTGTAAATTCCTTTATTAATAATTCAAATAAATCATTTAATATATTATTATCTTGTTTAATTACTGTTGTATATAAATAATATGGTTCTAAATTTATATTTCCATATTCATTTTGATTTATTATACTAAATAAATTTGTTACATATATTGTAGATTCATTTGGATAATTTTCATAATAAAATAATAAACAATTATCATCATCTAATGTTATATAGTTATCATTAATTTTTATTTCTAATTTTATTAAATTGGGATAATACATTATACCTAATCCAACAAACATTTTCTGTTTAATTATATTAATAGTATCATCCATAAGAACACCAAAAATTAGTCCCTTATCATTCTCATTCAATATGCTGTTGGTTAATTTATCAATAATTTTAAAACCTAATGTCATTTAATTTTTTTAATTTTGATTTCTCTTATATTAATAAGAGAAATTAAAAATCTAAATTTTATTCTATAAATTCTCTTTTTTGAATATTATTTTTTACTCCGTTACATAAATTTATAAATTTATCAGACACAATTTTAATTTGATCATTTGATTTAAACCCAGATGCTATAACATTTCCACTTTGGAAAATCAAAAATGTAACATTTACACAAGTACAATTATTTGAACAATTACAAATACCACTTATAGTTTGATCTTCGCCATTTATTCCAATTTTATAAATCAATTTTATCCCAGAATATGATTCTGGCTTATATTTACAAATATAATTTAAGTCTATCAAATTCTCATACAACCTCTGTCTATTAATCTTATAACCAATATTAAAATACACATTTATACAATTTACATTTAAATCAATTGATTCTTTAAATTCTTTTTTATCAATATTTAAACAATAATCTTTATTTACAAATGGATTACATTCATATTCAATCTCTAAAATATCAGACAAACTATTTTTATCAGTAATCATTGATTCGTCTATATTATATTCTATTTTACCAATAATTAAATCGTTATTATGATAAATCAAATTGTTTTCTGTGTCAAAATAAATATTTACATTTTTTTTATAAAATTTTTGTCTGTTTTTTAATAATTCTATCTTTGAAAATCCTATATATTCACCATTTAAGTTATGAATAAAACGTCTTCTTTGCGTTTCCATCTTATTTGTAATAAACATATTAGTTTTAGTATCAATTACAAATTCTTTTTTATTTATAACATAAATTTTATTATAACTAGTATTATCTATTTTACAAAAACCTATAATTTTATGTTTATCATAAGAATATATTAAATTATCTTTATCAATTAAAATTCCATTTATATCCTTTGTTAATAAAATAACATCTTTTTTATCACATATACTTTTTAATTTCAAATAAATTTTTTTAGTCATTTCATAACCATCATCTATAGATTTACATCCTGTTAAATGCAAACTTCCATTCCCGAATAATTTTATATTAATATTATTTCCATCGTTATTAAAAATTATACTTATTTGATTATAAAATAATTTTTTATTGATTTTGTCCTCGTTTTTATTTTTAGATTTCTTATATACTGTAGTAGAATATTTACCTTTCATAACACTCATTTCCGCATAATTATACTTCAAACCAATTATATCATCATCTATATCTAAATATTTACCTATATTTGTCAAATTCAAGTTACAAAAAGGTAATTGTGTAGATAAAGTAATAGTTGATATTTTAACATCCATATAAAATATGTGTTAAATTTAATTTATTTTCAATTTTCTTTTAAATTTAAAAATCAAATTTAATTAATTTTAAATTTCTTTTAAATTTAAAAATCAAATTTATCTATATATATTAAATGAAACTGTTTGATCTATTTATACTATTATGTTTATTATTTACAATTCAATACTTCTTATTACATAATCAAGAAAATCTTGAAGCTGTTATCCAAACCAACGCTTTTTCTGACTTAAGATGTATAGATGATTCTCAACCTATTATTCGTTTTATTAATTCTGAAACTGTACAATGTTTAAGTAAAGATGGATCTAATTGTCTTTTCCGTAAAGATTTTGGTATATCAGATGATGTTAAATGCAATGACATAAACACTCATTTGGTTAAAGAAATACGAAATATCAATTCTGGACCAAGGAAAGTATTCGATGATCTTGAACAAAATACTAATTACAATCTATTAACTTGTACACCTGATGGAATGAATAATCCAAATCATTGGTGCGGATCAATGTTTAATACAATATCAAACAAAAAATGCATTGATGCAAACGGTAAACCCACAACAGAATCTCGTTTTGGATACTTAAAAGACCCTTGTTCAAAAATACCTATATTTTCTAAATCTACACCAATAGGGGCAAACTTTAATATAACAACTAGTCAAGAAATTATTGCAGCTAAACAAAAACAAAAACAATCAGTTAATCAAGCTAGATCTAAAAAATAATATAATTTTCTACACCATAATTTATTAATTAATAATATAATTAACCAAATACAATGGTTATATTATTAATTAATTACTTATAAATTTATTTATTTCAATATGATATTTTATGATATCATTAAGATAATATATACCAATACTTGAAAAAACATGCCATAATGCATGAAATTGATATTTTTGAGTATAATTACAAAATCTATTTTCACATACCCATAAACCCATACTTACAATATAAAAAAATAAACCTCTTCTAATATATATTTTTATTTTTTTTCTTAAATCAGCATATTCTTTAATATTGTATTGTACTATATTTAATTCTTTTATAATATCATCTTTTTGCAAATCATTTTGTAATACATATAACTCATTATAATTATTAGTAATTTCATAATATATAATCTTATTTAATGATTTCGATAAATTATAAAATATAATAATTAAACTTAATTCTAAAGTTTTAAATGTTACGTGGAAAAATATAATTTGTAAATCCGTATTTATAAAATAAATAGAAATAATAACAATTATATATTTAAAAATATCACTTATAAAATTTTTTATATTTATATAAGTATTTCCAGAAATACACTTTTGTGTAGTTTTTAACTTCAATAATGCATATATATATTCGGATACTAACAATATCATCGGTATTTCATCTAATAATTGAAAAACATATAATAAACTACCATGAAATAATATTGTTCCACAACCAACTAAACATAATAAATTTCTTATTCTTTTAAAACATATTTCATCATTTTTTTTTATCCATGTTTTATTATTATAATAATATAAAATACTAGATAAAATCAAAGCAATACCTGAAATACTATTCCAAAACTCCGCAATATGATTACTCATTACATATTTCTCTTCACACCATTGAATTGAACTTTTAAATTTAAAAATATTTAATATCATATTTTTGAAGTATCCTATCTTCTATTATTTAATTATTTCTTTAAAGATTTTTCAATTTTATTTAGTTAAAATTTTCTTTAAATTTTTTTTAAAAGTCTATATTATAAATATTAAATGTCTCATTTTTCATTTACAAGAAATTTATATGACGATTGTTCTTTAGAAAAAAAAAATCAAGAAAGTGTAGGTCCATTTAATTGGGTCACAGATAAAAGTGTTGTTGAATCTCAACAATCTTGTTTTGAAGCAACATCTCCTTTTGCACATAATCCTTTTAAAAGTATACCAATGAGCTCTGTAGATATTGAAAGTGATTTAAGAGGTCAAAAATTAAAATCATCTAGATGTCCAATTCATAAATATAATCCTAATAATCAAAAACCATTCGAAAACGTTTTAAATAATTGCAGTACTAATGGCTTGGTACCTGAATATACTAGATTAAATAAATCTTGCAATATTTTTAGTGGAATAACCATTAATCGTTTTAATCCGTTATGTGAAGATCTTACAGATATTAATAAAATACATTCAAATAATTACATTGGAGAAAATAGCCGTTTAATTATAAAAGATGCTTTTAAAAATAAAAAATAATTTAAAATTTTTAATTAATTAAATTAATTAAAAAGTTTTACAAAACCATTTTATCCAAAATATATTTATATTTAGAAGATTCTGCGCTATCTTCTTCATGAATATCTTCTATATAACTCATACTATCATCTTTTGTCGATAAGACATTATCCTCTAAAATTATATTATTTTCATCTTTTACAGTTTCTTTACTATCATCTGCATAAAAATTTATTGTTTCATTTACAAAATACCATATACCACCTACTAAAGCCAAAATTGTTACTACACCTGATGTTTTTGCTATTCCTTTTACAAAAGATAAAATTACTTGTTCTCTCATTAACATTTTTATTAGTTTATTATTTTACAATAATTAAATAAAAATTTGATTTTTTTTAAACACAAAATATGCGTGAAAATATATAATACTTTTTTAATTGTTAACTATAACAATGTTAGAAGAAAAATTTCTAAAAATATTTATATCAGAAAAAAATTCAGAATATCTATTTGATTTTATTATATATAAAATTATTAACAGTTATCCTGAATTCCAGAATATTATTATTAATAATATTTACCAATATAAAGCTAACCTAATAGACCTTCAAAATTATATATTCAAAGACTATTTTAATAAATTATACACTAAAATGAATGAAAATGGAAATATAGATTTTGAAGAATTACTCGTCTCTCTTAATCAAATCACTATTAAAAATTTTGAAAAAATTATCATTCAAAATTTACAACAACAACATTCTCAACAACATTCTCAACAACATTCTCAACAACATAGTCAACAACATAGTCAACAACATAGTCAACAACATAATCAACAACATAGTCAACAACAACATTCTCAACAAAATACTCAACAGCATAGTCAACAACATAGTCAACAACATTCTCAACAACATTCTCAACAAAATACTCAACAGCATAGTCAACAACATACTCTACAACATACTCCACAAAATTCTTCGCAACAAACTCAACAACATAGAACCGTAACTAGGACATCATCTGATGTCACAAGATCATTTAATATAAACGAAAATGTATCTCAACAACCAAATCTAATAGAAAATGAAAATCTGAATTATGATTTAACACATTTTTTTTCTGAAGATGCAGATTTTAAGTATGGTAAGTATTATTATAAATATTCTTTAAAAAATATAAAGAGTTTATCTTTACAATCTATTAAAATTGTATGTAATATATACAATATAAATGAACATAATAATAATTTTTATATTTTATATGAAAATAAAAAGCAGTTAATAAATATACCTATAGGATATTATTCTATAAATGATCTCTTAAAATGTTTAAATATATTGTTAAAAAATAATAATTTTGAGATTGAAGTCTATAGAGATAATATTAAAAATAAAATCATATTTAAATATAATTTATCACAGAATTCTTCTATAATAAACAATTTTGGCATTTGCTTTATACCAAACAATACAAACATATACAACAATTATAATTTAGGGGAAATTTTAGGATTTAAAAAAACAGAATATATAAACAATTCATATTATATTTCTGAAAATTATCCTATAGATAACATTTATGATGATATATTTTTAAAAATATTTATAAATGATAAAGAAATAACTAAATTTAATACTAGTAAAAATAATTTTTCTTATTTTGAAGTCATATCTGTAGATATGCAAAAATCATTTGGTAAATCTTTAAAGTATATACCACATACAATAGAACCATATGATATTTATGAAAATATAAACGTTAATACTATTAGTTTTCAATTTAATAATACGTTTAAATATAATTTAAGTACACCTATTAATTTTCATATAACATTAGGTGTTGAATATTTATAATATTATTTATAGTATTTATCATAAAATAATATTATTTATAATTATTAATGACTAATTATATAGATTATTCAAAGTTTGTTAAAAATAAAGATAATTTTTTATTATCATTTGATAACGATGTATCTTGTTGCGTTTGTTTTTCAAATAATTTATTAATATCTAAAAAATTAACAAGCACAGAAATAGAATCTCAAAATGAATATCTTTCATTATCTGATATAGAACCAGAACTTTTTATAAATGATATAATTCCTGATGATTTATTAATCAAAAGTTGTTGTAATATTCATTATATTTGTATTAAATGTATGCGTTTAATTGTAAATAATTATGAAAATCATCCAATAAACGAAAACAATTCACATTTAGCTTGTCCATATCCTTTTGAAGATTGTGTAACCGATATAGGTTTTAAAAACATTTTTGATCATAATTTAATTAAAAAAATTTTAAAAACAGAAAAAGAATGGAATAATTATATTTCACACGCAGAAAGATTCTCTTTCCCAGGTTATATAATTATTAAGTGTCCAATGTATACTAGATATGGCATATTATGTAATACAAATATTCTTGTTGAAAATGACTTCATAAAAAATAAACCAATAGGTGATGTTATAATAAACTGTGACCAAAACGATAAATGTTTACGTAAATTTTGTTTTCATTGTAAACAAAATATAAAATATTATGATAATGAATGCATTGATTGTAAAACTATTTATGAAAATGAAAATCCTAACATATTTAATTATTATTTGAATAAAAATGCAACATATTCTAATCAAACTATTAATTACAATGATGAAAGCGATTTAGAATCTGAATTAGATTATTCAGAATCCTCTTATTTATTTTTAAATAAGGAAATAACAGAAGAAATTGTTATTAATCAAATTATATCCTTGTTAATTGATGAAAATTCATATATTATATGCCCAATATGTAAAAATAGTTTATACAAAACAGAACGTTGTAATGGTTTATCACATCACAATTTAGAAAGATGCTATTCTTGTGGTAGAATAGGTTTTATATCAAAAGGGTTAATTGAACATTGGAATAATAAAGGTATAGAAGGATGTTTTAGATTCGATCATGATACATTTGTAAAAAAATATATACCTACATATCATTGTACAGAAAGTGTATGTTCAAATCATGATAAAGGAGATTGTATAATTGAAGAACATCAAGATGGAATAAAACATATGTATTTCACTAGGAAAACAGCATATGTATATCATATTTTTAAATCATTATTACCAAATATAAGACTTATTACATATGATAAATTATATAGAAAATTATTAATATCATATCCTGAATTATTAGATTATTTACCATATAAACAAACTCTAATATTATTAGATAAATATAAAAAACGATACAAAGATTATACAGAAGATATTTTTTATGAACAACTAAAATGTATACACCCCAAAAATATATCACATTTTATTACTGATAAATCATATTATATAAATGCAGATGAATATATAACAGAATACCCAATCTATTCAAACTCCAATAATGATGAAATCGATAAAGTTAATTCCGAAATAATTTATCCTTCAAATAATGTAGTATCAAATTGGAGAAATATACTATATACAGACACTTATCACTCACCTGCAGATACAGTAACGAATACTGATCTCTCACAGTTTTTAGATAATTTAATAGAAAATAGAATTAACATTGATATAAATAACTATATAGAATCAAATCCACTTGTTCAAACAGACAATAATAACGTCATAAATAATTCATTACAAAATGAATTAGATAATAATTTAATTGAAACAACAAATACAAATGCAAATACAAATACAAATTTTAATAATTTAGAACTACCTGCTATAACTTTAAATTCATATTCTCTTTTAATTAATTTAGATAATGATCTATCATCTGATTTTTCAGAAAATGATTCTTTACTTTAATATAATAGGTCTTTCAGATCTAATTACTATATAATAAAGTAATAAATTTAAATTTTTCAAATTTATTATTTATCTCGTATATATTTTACTTTTTTTTAATAACTGCTTTTATTTTATCTTCTACTATGTATTTTTTATTTTTTACAATAGTATCAGCTAAAGTTTCCGCTTTTTTTTCATCGCAATTCAAAGATTCAGCTAATTTATCAGCTATAGTTTCACGTTTAAACGTTTGTGATATTTTTTTTGAATATAATACAATTTGACCATCTTTTAATGATATACTATCCATATCATTTTGTGTCATATATTCCTTTATTTCTGCTTCTAGCGTAGTTAAAGTTTTTTTACATTCTTTCTCTTTTTTTCTCAATTCAGCTAATTCTCTTTGTATTTCTAAATATTTATGAAATTTTTCTTGATGTGTTTCCATATAATTTTAATAAACAAAACAAAATTGTATTTTAAACCAAATTAGATTTAAACAATTTATTTTAAAGATTTTATTAAAATATTTTTATTTAAACATCTATATTCACATTTATGATCAATATTTGTTTCTATATTTTTTTTACAACTTATACATATTAGTTTTGTAAATATAGATTCATTGTTAGATGAAGTCTCTGATTTTTTATCTTTTTTTAACTCTTTTTCCATTTATTACAACTGCTATAATATAATAATAAAAAATTTAAAAATTAATTAATATTAATTAATTAATTAATGAAATGTTATTTTCTAAAAAATATAAACCAAATACTCAAAAATCATTATTCCATAAGGATGTTGTTAATCATATACGAAAATGGATAAAAATGTTAGAAGAATTATCAGAATTTAACAAAAGTTTAAAACAAATTCTATTTATATATGGACCTATAGGATGTGCTAAATCTGTTACAATAGACTGTTTGTTTAAAGGTTATAATTTAATTGAAATAGATTCAGATAATATTAGATCATCTGACAAAATCAACGATATTTTAGATTTAATTTTAAATTTCAATGATCTAACTTTAATGAACATTGATAAAATAAACCATAAAAATAAAAAGGATAAACAAAATATATTACTTATAGACAATATAGAATCATGTGAAAAAAGTTTAGAAAATTTTATAGAATTAATTCATAAAAAGCATAATAAAAATATACCAATTATTTTAATATGTAATAATAAGAAATTTTGCGATATCTTTACATGTTATTCTAATTGTACCAGTTTAGAATTTAAAAAACCAAGTTTATTAGAATTAACTAAATTAACAAATGATATAAATAAACAAGAATGTTTAAATTTATCTAAAGAAGATATAAAATTATTAATCGATAAATCACAATTTGATATTCGTCAATTATTATTTATATTAGAACAATGGACATATTGTAAATCAATTCAAATTAGTTCACAAGAACAAATTACATTTCAAGAATTTATAGAATCAATGGGTTTGAAAGATAGAGATTTAGATCTATTTGAAAAACTTAATTATATATTTGAAAAAGATAATTATGATTTAAAAAATTTAATACAAATAAGTTCAACCGAACCACAAATCATATCAAATTGTATATATCAAAATTATGTTACATTTTATACAAATAATAAAACTTCAAATTTATCAAGTATAGATAATATAAAAGTTTTAGAAAATTATTCCAAAATAATGGATAGTATTTCATTATCTAATACTATTCATAATGAAATTTATGAACATCAAAATTGGGATTTGTATAATAATTATATGTTTTCATCTTGTATAGAACCATCTTACTATTTAAAATTGAACTCAAATATATTATCAGAATATATAAATACAAATAATGTATCAAATTCTATTTTACAATTTAAAGATATATCTTATAATTTTATAAAATCATACGAAGAAGTTAAAAAAATTTGTAAAAATAATAATTATAATAGTTTATTAAAGTCTAAAAATAATAGTTATAATCTAATTACTAATTTTGAATCATGTGTTATATTAGTAAATATTATAATTATGTGTATAAAAAATTTAAATGAATATTTCAACACTAACAAGAAAGGTAAAAATACAACTAAAAAAGAAAAGTTATTTTTATGTAATAATATTAATACCGATCCTGCAAAAAAATCATTAGAAATTATAGTAAATAATATATATTATTATAAATTATTTGAAATAGATTTAGATCAATTTATAATTAATAAATCTAAATATATAAATGATGATATTATTAAAGAAAATATAAATCAAATTGATTTACGTGTTTTTAAACGTTTATTAAATATATTTACTTTTGATGAAAGTAATAAACTTTTTAAATCCAATATAGAAATATCTATACAATATAAACTATTACAATTATTAGTAGACGAATTTAATAAAGATACACAATCTCAAAACTTTGTAAAACAAGAAATTGAAAATGGAACAATTAATCTCGATGATATCTGGAATCTTTAAGCTTTAATACCTACAAATATACTTCCTCCTGCAGAAATAATCATGACTATAGCTAGAACTAAAGTCACAATCAAAAATGTAAAATTATCTTTTTTCTTATCCTTAAAACTAGTGTTCTCATTATAACATTCTGTAGCGATTGATGTTGTTGCAACTAAAAATATAGCAGTAATTAATAAAGAACACGCTGTACTTATTATTTTGGGATTCATTAAATATTATATTATATATTATATATTTTTATTTTTATTTTTTATAATTAATGTAAATAATTTATAAAATTTATTACATTAATAATTCTCATCTAAACCAAAATTAACCAAGCCCTGTTTAGCAGCCATTTGTTCAGCTGATATAACTTTTCTTCCAAATCCTATTCCTAATATATAATTACCCTTTTCTCTTAAACTAAACAATTTTTTAAATACTTCTTGATTTTTAAATTTATATTCTTCTAACAAATACGAAGTATATTTTCTTATATTCGTTTGAACTAACTTATCCATTTCTAACAATTGTTCTTCCGTTAATATTAACATTCTTGTAAAAATCTTTCTATATAAAGGCCCTTCTTCATTTAAAGATACATACGTAGGTGTTTTCCATTTTAAAGATTGAAAATATCTTTGAAGACTATCTTTAAAATTATCATTTTTAGAAATTAATTCTGCAAAATCAATAATATTTTCTATTACATTTCTAACAAATCTATCAGCATAAAGATATCCCATTTCTCCAAAATCAACTAAAATAGATCCTATAAATGCCTCAAAAGCATCCTCGTAAAAACTCGGCGTATTTCTTCCTCTCTCAATACAAAGTATTGTTTGATTTTCAACTTGCAATGATAATAGTAAAAACTTTTTAAATCCAAGAGTTACACCAATCTTATGTAACATTGAACATTTTTCAATCTTTATTTTCAATTTAGTTAAAAAACCTTCTCTTTCATTTCCAAAACGTTCAAATAAATATCTACCCAATGTTGATTTTAAAATATGATCACCTAAATATTCCAAACGTTCACTTGAACTTTTCGGCAAATAACAATTTTGTAAATCTTCCCTTTTTTCATTTTTTGAAAAATGATATTGCACAGCTTGATAATAACTCTCGTGAACAAATGCATTTTGATAATGTTCTAAATTATTTATATTTAAATATGTACCATTGTCACCAATGTTACCAAAATAATTTAGAATATTTTCAACGTCTTTTTTAGTAATTAAACAATTATTAGGATTTTCCATAACCTTTACTTATAATATTATTAATTTATTTTAAATTCAATTATTTTAAAATAAATAATATTTACGCAAAAAAGCCCTAAATAAATCTTTTATAGAATTATTTAGGGCTTTCTTTATTAATATCGTTTTTATTTTTAATATTTTCTTACTTTTTTATATTTTTATATTTTTATATTTTTATATTTTTATATTTTTATATTTTTATTTATTTACGCAGATACAGTTGTAGCTTTTTTTGGAAAATGAGGTGAAAGATATCTTTGCAATTTAAGATAAGTATAAACCAATGGTGAATTAGCATCATTAGGATCCTTTGGCTCCATAGCAGGTCCAAACAATTTCTTCAAAGTAGCATCAGGAACAATTTCACGTCTGTGTTCTGGGTTTTGAAGATCATGTTCCTTAATATAAGTAGTAATAAATCTTGTAACATCAGTTCTTGCAATTGGATCGCTCTTCTTTACACCATATTGTTCCAAAAATTTATACAATTCATCAGATACAATTACAGGTGAAGCAAATCCAGATGGCTTTCTTGGATTATTTTCATCTCTAGGTGCTTTTTTTTTTTTGCTTCTCTTAGAAGCATCCTTAATAGCATGCTCGTAATCACGTTGCATCTTTCGCAATTCTTGAATTTCCTTCTTAAGATTATTCATAAGTTCTTGTCTTGACTTAATAAGTTCATCAAAACGTTGTTTCATAGTAACTTCAACAGCAACAACTTCAGTTGCTTCAACTTCAGGTGTAACAGGCTTAGTTTCTTCAACAACTTGAGGTACTTCCTGTACCTCCTCTTGTTTTACAGTTTCTTCTTTTGCCTTAGTAGCTCTAGGCTTAGTTGTCTTTGCAGTTTTAGATACAGTTTTGGTAGTCTTTGTAGTAGTAACTTTGTTCATTTGTTTTTTTAATTTAACTATAGGAATTAATTTATTTTATTATACGCACTTCCTTAAAATTAAAGGATAAAATCTATTAAAATCAATTTTTTTTTATTAATCAATTTTTTTATTAATCAATTTTTTTATTAATCAATTTTTTTATTAAAATTTTTACAAAAAATATAATTCGTAACTTATGAAATTTAAAAATACCTATTATAAATTATATGAAGTAGATTATAATGTCTGATATAAATACTACCAATACTATCCCTTTAGAAATTGGATCTATAATAGATTCCACATTAACCCAAGGACAGAAAAATATTTTATGTAAATTTTCCTTGCAACAAAAAAAAGATTTTATAGTATTATTAGATAAATTTGGCATTGAATATGTAGAATTACAAAATCCAAATTTGTCTAAAGATTTATTATTAGAATTAGAATCACTTATAGAATTTAAAAAAACAAATAATTTATCAATAAAATATATAGTAAATATTAGAAATGATATAAATGATATTCAAACAATAAGTAACATAAATTCAATAGAATATTTAAAAATACATTTAGATAATAATATCGAATCTATAAATTTAGAAGAAACTATAAAAAATCTATCAACTATTAATCCAAATATTAATATACATTTAGGAATAAAAAATGCATTTCAAATACATCCAAATATAATATCAAATATGATTTCTGAAACTGAAACTTATATAAATACAATTTGTCTAGAAGATTCATTAGGAGTTTCTACTCATTATGATGTAGAAGCATTATTAACTATTATAGATATATATAATACATCTATAGAATGTACTTTTCAAAATGATAGTTCAAGTGCAGTCTATAATTCTTATATTGCTTTATTAAATGGATGTAAATATATTAATACATCAGTTCTTGGAATAGGTCAAAAAAATGGCATTACTAATTTATCTGGGTTTATTTCTAGGATATACAATATTTCAAAACCATCATTAGATAAATATAATTTACATATATTAAAAGATATGGATAATTTTGTTTCTAATATATTAAATATATATATACCAATAAACAATCCTATTACTGGATTTTCTATGTACCATAATTCAGAACCAAATCAATTAATACCTATTAATTTAAATTCTATAGATTTTAATTTAAATAACGAAATAAATATTATACAATTTGAGAATCTTAAAAAATTTTTACACATAAACAATATTAATTTAGACGATGAATATATCAAAAAATTATCTTATATTTTACAAGATAATATTAATAAAAATCCAAAATTATATTACAAAATATACGTAAATAAAAAATTTGCATTAAAATATATTTTAAAATACATTAGCTAATTATTTAGCATAAATAGTATATGCATAGTAAATACCTGCTAATGCTACAGCAAATTTAACATATCTACCTATATCTTCACCTGTTGCAAGTGTAACAATATCTGTTCCATTATAAGCAACTAATCCCCAATTTACAGCTCCTGCTATCAACAGAATTTGAACAATCATTAAAACTATTTTTTCTTGATCCATTTTATTTTTTATAACTATATAAAATAAAAAAAATATATATAATAAAAAAAAATAGAATTATATAAACATATTAATTATTTTATTTTTAAAAGGTTTTAAAAATATTTTAGATTGCCATAAATATTCTTTATTAATTAATTCAAAATTTACATTTTTTGGATAATAACTTTCTAATTCTTCACTATATGTATTAAAAATTCTTTTTGTTTTTTCTAACAATTTAATATCTAACTCTCCTATAATTTCCAATAACGAATCTCTAGGTAAAACCATAAACAATTGTTCTAATTGTGTATTTGGTACACATTCTTTAATATTTACATCAAAATCATCTTTATAATTTAATAAATAATTAAATATATCACTTGCAAAAGGAATTGCTTCATTTTCATAAAACCAATTCCAATTATTATGGAAATGTCCATTGTAATATCCTAAAATCCAATACAACCCAGTTAAATAATTTTTACATGCTTTAACATTATTATCGTCCATGTCCATTCCATAAAAATTATAATAACGTTGTTTATATCCACTCTCATTTAATTTCAAAATATCATCTTTATAAAAATACCCCTTTTGCATAACACTTCCTATACCTTCTCCATTTGTTTGTAATGCAGATAGAATTTTATTTTCATTATTAATTTTCTCTAAATCATAAATATCCTTATACACTTTATTACTTTTAGAATTTTTATATATACTGTAAACATTTTTAAAAAAATATTCTTCTGATTTTGATAAATTATAAAATATATCTTTTAACATATCTAAATTTAAATTATGTTTCATATTTCCATCTTTTTTTATATTCACCAACTTTTTATATTTTTTTGTATTCATTACTAAATTATAATATTTCACTAATATATTTATACCATTTTCTTTTATCATTAAAGAAGGAATATGTTCTAAAAAATCATTTCCTAATAAAAAACATAAAAATATATAATCTAATAATAAATCATTATCATTAATTCTCTCTACGGTTAAACTTTTATTCTCATTCCTTAAATCTTTACATATATATTTCTTCAATTTATATATATTTAAATACATATAATTTCTTTTAGATTCCAATAATTTTTTATTAAACGTATTATCTCTAATTAAAATTATATTATTTGAATATTTATTCATTAAACTCAACATAATCAAATCAGCATCTAACCCATAAATACAGATTTTTTTCTCTTGATTATAATTTATATTATTAGATATAATTTTCATCATTTTATGCTCTCCTTCTCCCGCTTCATTTGAATCAGAAATTATTATATCTTGCGGAACATAATCTGTTGTTTTATTTTGTAATAATTCTATTTTAAAATTATTTAACGAAGATGATAATTTTTCCATAAATAAAGTTCCAGGTGTTATTTTATTAGAATTCCAAACTACTTTAATTTTATCTTTATATACATTATCCACGTTTGAGTGTTCCGATTCTTTCATTATAGGAAGTTCTTTAAAAAAATGCGATTTATATCTTCTTTCTCTTTGTTGATTAATTTTTGCTCTAGGTGCTACTCCATCTATCATTATATATATATATAACGGTTTAATCATACTTATAATATATCTAGTATAATTTAAACAACTTTCTATAATCGTTTGTTCCAACTCTTCTAAATTAAAACATCTTTTATTCTCATTTAGTTCTAATTCATATAATTCAATTGCTTTTTGAGAACATGGATGAATCATACTATTATAATCTAAAAATAAATCACTAATTTGTAATTTATAAATATCTTCTTCACTAATAGTTAAATCATTTTCTGTATTATATTTATTATAAATATTATAAAAATACCACGGAATACCCATTATTTAACTGTTATAATTCTTAATTTTTAATTATTATTCACTTTTTAAATAATAATTAAATTACACAATGTATTCTTCTTTTTTTAACAAACATCTTTTATTCTCATCAAATACAAATCCTTGTTTGTTTAATATTTTTTTATAATAATCAATTTCTAATTCAATATTACTATCACATTTTAAATTTAAAATATATTCATTTTTATTTTCTTCATAAGAAATTTCATCTAACTTATCTTCATCAAGACCTATTTGAAATTGGTCATCATCTATATCATTATCATAATTATCAGAATTATAATCATATTCTCCATCTGAAAAATCATCTTTTATAAATTCACTATCATCTTTTATAGATTCAATATCATCTTTTATAGATTCAATATCACTTTCACATTTATCAATATCATATCCACCATCATCAAACTCATCCATATCATGTTTTCTATTATCAAATTTTTTTTGTGTCTTTATTTTACTAATAACTTTATAATATATACTATCTTTTTTATATTTAGATCTTGATTTTAAATATTCCTTCATTACAATATCTATATCTTTATCTTTATCATAACAAAATCTCTTTTTAATTTTATTTACTCGTTTTATATTTATTTTAATGTTATTATCATATAATTTTAACTTTTTTATATAATTATCCTTTTTCAACTTTATATTTGAATTCAATTTATCTTCAATCAATTTCTTATAATATGTTAATAACTCATTTCTTCTTCTATCCATTTCTTTTAACAAATCCGTATTTGATTCTATTAACTCCAAACATTTATATATCTTATCCAAGATATCATTATTTATATCAATAAAATTAAAAAAATACCCATTCGCATTTTTACTAAACTTTACATTATTTATTTTCAATATATTCAATATATGCAATTGTTCTTTTGAATTTAATTTATTTATACGCGTAATAATATCTTTAATATTCATTTCTATTTTTTTACTTAATTAAGTTATATATTTTAAAAAATCGTTAATAATACAATTTTTTTTTAATTGCAAAATAATAAACATGTCAGGAAATATTAAGGATACAAATGTTGATAAACTTAAATCTGAAATCAATTCTTTAATTAAAAATCTAGATAATATAATTAACTCACACAATTCTATTTTAGAAAAAAAAAAAAATATTCAAGAGTATGAATATATTTCTAAAAAAGAATATAATTATTTATTTACTACATCAAAAACTCTTTGGAATTATATTTTTACACAATATAAAACTAACACATTTGATAAAAAGAGTTTTCAAAAAAATTTAGATATGATGTTTAATGCAATATTAGAAATTCAACAATCTAAAATTTCACAATACGAAGCATCATCTACTATAGGAGAAGAAATAGCATCACAATATATACCACAACTTAAGAAATAAAAATATTTAGTTATATTTATTTTTATTTTTTATTTCATATATATTATATTAATGTCAGAAGATAAAGCTATAGAAAATATAATAAATTTATCTATTGATTCAAATCAATCTAAAAATTTTTTTTCACGTTTACATCAACAACAAACACAAACACAGAATAATCAAAGTTCTACAACAACTGTAATTCCACAAAGTTCAGAAACTTCACCAGTTGTTGTAGAAACTGAAACTTCTGAACCTATTATTGAAACTTCACCAGTTGTTGTAGAAACTGAAACTTCTGAACCTATTATTGAAACTTCACCAGTTGTTGAAGCTGAAACTTCTGAACCTATTATTGAAACTTCACCAGTTATTGAAGCTGCACCTATTGTTTCTGAAACAGAGCCTTCACCAGATACTATTAATTTTTTAAATAAAATAAATAGTAGTCAAAAAATCATAGGTCATAATAAATTTCAACAAAAAATAGAAGATTTAGAAAGAGAACTTGATATATATAAAAAATATAATACAGAACAGGATATGAAAATAAATTTATTTAAAAAAACAATTTCAAATTTACAAACACAATTACAAGAAAAATCTAATCAAATTAATTCAAATCAAAATACTGAAACTATTATATATACAGAACAAATTAATACTTTAACTTCTAATTTATCATTAAAATCTCAAGAAAATGTAAAATTATTAGAAAGACTTCATTTATTAGAAATGGAGATTGAATATAAAAATGCAGATTTTGAAAAGATAAAAAATGAATATATATTAACACTTGATAAAATGTCAGATCTTAAACAATTATATTCATCTTTAGATTCTAATTATCAAAGTCAAGTCAATGATATCCAAAGAAATAAAAATATAATAAAGGAACTTGAAAATAAGTTAAATCTTGAAGCAACAATTAAAAATAAGTTAGAAACAGAACTTTCATTATTAAAAACTGAAGTTTCCGAATATAGAAATAATATTAATAATATAAAACTTGAAAAGGATAATGAAATTTCATTATTGATAGAAAAAATACATAATATGACAACATCAAGTCAACCAAAAGAAATAATATTAGAAGAAGAAAATATTGTTAAAAAAGAAAAAACATCTATTATTGGAAGATCAAGAAGAGGATCAATTCCTGTAAGAACTAGACGATCATCAGGAGTATAATATTAAAAAATAAACTTTGATAAAAAAATAATTAAAAACTTGTAATCACTTTTATTATAAATAATAATTTATTATTATCATTATTACAAACTAAAGTTGAAGATTTATATTTTAATAAAGGATATTCTCCTTTATTCCATTCTAATTCTAAACTATTACCATTTATATCAGGAGAACTACTTAAAATATTTATATACCCATCTTGCATCATATTAGCTTTTGAAATTGCATATATAGCATTTGGTCCATCTGAATTAGAGTTCACAATTATTATATAAGATCCAATATCTTTCATATTTTTATAATATTTATTAGTAAGATATCCTATATTTGATATTTTAGAATACTTTTCAAATTTTACTTCCATAATAAAAGAATCATTATCCGTTAATATTTTACAATTATCATCAAATAAAGATAAGGGAAATAACATTTATCTAATTAATATATTAATTATATAAATTAATATATTTATATTTTTATATTTATATTTAATTATCAAAAAAATTTTCATTGATTTCATTCTTTTTTTTATTGTAAAAAAAAGGATTTCTCTTATATTTTGGAAGGTTGATATGTTTTACAAGATTTTCAGCATCTTTATCTGAAGATTTTTCAATTGGATTTGTTAATTTATTGTCTTGATAACCTCCATCAGTTTTATTAAAATATTCATTTTGAAAATCTTCAGATGAAACATATTGTAAAGATTTATCAGATATACTATCACTTTTATTTATAATTAAATTTGTCTTAGTTTCTGTATTCGCAGTTTTTATGTTATACCTAGATATTATAGATTCTTTATCGGTTTCAGTACAAACATCTTCTGTTTTTTTATATTCTTCATATTCTTTATTCCCATTATATTCTTTATATAAATTATTTTTATTAGAATATTCTATTATATTAATAATTTCTTTCATAGGTAAATTATCATTTATTAATGATATCATATCTTTCTTTGCATTTGGTGCTAATATAAAATCGTTTATAAGTTTAGGATTTTCATAAAAAAATCTTGCTATTTTTTTTAAATATTTATAATAAAATATATGAAGTTTAGGGAATTCATAATTTTCTAAGATACTTTCTATATAAATATTTGGTTTATTAATAACAGCTTTTATAGATAAAATAATAATATTTTCTAACAATTTATTTATATGTGCTTCTTTTAAATCGTATTTCTTTTTACACCATTTTAAAAACTTATTGTATTCTTTTTCAATAGTAGAATCAGACCATTGAGCTATTTTATATAATTTTAATTGAAAATCAACATAAAGAGATTTTGAAATACCATTTTCTTGTAATTGCTTATTATATATACGATATATATATTTATATGTATATTTACTTATTATATCAAATAACTGATTCTCTAAATCAGTTTTAGTTTTAATAGTTTCTATCATTAACATTATTATTATTAAAACAGTAAATAAATATTTTTTATTTACTGCGAAAGGAATTATTAAATTTTAATCTTAATATAATATATATCAGCTACATATGAACTTTCATATTTTTGTATTAATTGCAACAATAATATTTTATGTAATCTTTAGATTTTATAAATATCAAGTACAAAATGAAAATAACAAAAAAAAAAGTTTCTTAATTTATGTACTTTTAATACCAGGTTTATTATATTTAACAAAATTTATGTTTAATATACAAAATAATGATTTTTCTTATATACAAAATAATGATTTTTCTTATATACAAAATGAATCTAAAAACATAACAGATATTAAAATGGGAGGATCAGTAGATAAAGGATCTTCAATAGATATTAATATGGAATTTGATCCTGTATTAACTATTCCCTATCCAGAATCATCTATATATATCTCTTCTAATTAAAATTAAAAAAATTTTTTTCTATGTTTAAACTAAGTAAAAAGTACACTTTATATTAATATATGTTATCAGATATTTATTATAAAAATTATCAAGATGAAAATTTTGATAAAACTATGAATAAACTAGAATTTTCAATGCATAATTCTGATAATAAACGATCATATCTTTATCAAGAACCTTCACAAATGTTAATGAGAAATTTTATTTCAAAGAATACAATTTATGATAATATTTTACTATACAATGATGTAGGTGTAGGGAAAACTTGCACCGCAATTACAATATCTGAAGGTTTTAAAGAATATATACATAATATGGGTAAACAAATTTTTGTATTAGTTAAAAATAAAAATATTCAGAAAAATTTCATGGATGAATTATTAAGTAAATGTACAAGAGATGAATATATAACAGAAGAAGATTCAAGTGAAATTGATATTATAAATGCAAAAAAAAATATAAATAAATACTATCAATTTATTACATATGGTGCATTTGTAAATAAAGTATTAGGTGTAAAAGAATTTGTTAAAGATGAATATGGTAATAATACTAAAAAAGTTAAAAAAATAGATGGTATTGTTCAAAGAAAAATAATACAAGATTCTATTAAATCATTAAACAATACTGTTATTATAGTTGACGAAGTTCATAATATTACAAATAATGATGCATATACATCTTTATTAAAAGTTTTATCTAATTCGTATAATTATAGATTAGTTTTATTGACTGCAACACCTATTTATGATAATCCAAAGGAAATTTTTGAATTGTCAAATTTATTAAATGTAAACGAACCGGATTTACAATTACCAACTAGAGATAAATTATTTGAAGGTAAGGATCCTTTTCTTATAAAAGAAAAATCAAATTATATTAATACACGTGCATTAAAGGGTGGTATTATAAAAATTACAGAACGAGGATTAGAAGCTTTAAAAACTTCATTATATGGTAAAGTATCTTATTTAAGAGCGAATACAGAAACAAACCCTGAATCTATAATAATGGGTAGCCAACTTATTGAAAATAGAATAGGAACAACAAATGTAGTTTATTGTCAAATGTCTAAATATCAATATAAAATTTATCTAAATGCCTTAAAAACAGATTTACATAAAGATTCTAAATTTGATATATCATCTGCTATACAACAAATAGAATCAGAAGAAAATACATTAGAAAGTGATATGATTTCTAAAACAAGTTCGTTATATAAAAATACTAGCGATGCATCAACAATGTCTTATCCAAATTCAGAATATGGTAAAACAGGTTTTTTAAATGTTTTTAATAAATCAGGATCATCTTATGTATTAAAAGGCGAATACAAAGATATTTTAACCACAAAATTACCAGAATATTCAAACAAATTATATACATTATTACAAAATATTAATAAAAATTCAACAGGTAATATTTTTATATATACAAATTATGTATCGTATGGTGGCACATCATTGATCAAACAATTATTATTAGCAAATGGATTTTCAGAATTCTCTAGTAAGAAAAATTTTAAAGAATATAAATCATTCATATTATTCGATGAAAGTACAAATATACTTCGTAGAGAAAAATATAAACAAATTTTTAATAGCGAAGAAAATAAGGATGGTAAATTTATTAGAATCATTATAGGTTCACCTATTATATCAGAAGGTATAACATTAAAATGCGTTAGACAAGTTCATATATTAGAACCATATTGGAATATGAGTAAAATTAATCAAATTATAGGAAGAGCAGTTAGAAATTACTCACATCATTATTTAGAACCATCAGAAAGAACAGTAGAAATTTATAAATATGTATCTGTATACAAAACATCAAATACTGATCGAACAAAATTAGAAAACTTTTTCATAGATTCCGAAAAATATATTTTATGCGAAGAAAAAGATAGAAGTAATAAAATAATAGAAAGATTATTAAAAACATTAAGTTTTGATTGTTATTTTAATTATAATAGAAATAAAAATATAAATGATAAATCAAATCTACCAGAATGTGATTATACAGATTGCGAATACAAATGTCTTATAAAACCAAAAGATCAAATATCTGATAAATCTACCTACAATATGTACATTACATTTTTTGAACAATTCGATATACATTTTGTTTTAGAAGTTATAAGAAATCTTTTTAAAACATATTTCGTTTGGAGTTTAGATGATATAATTAAAAAAATACATCACTTAGAACCTCTTATTACAGAAGAAGCAATTTATATCACATTAAATCATATAGTTCAAGATAAAGTTAACATGATTGATAAATATGATAGAGAAGGATTCATTATTAATAAAGGACCTTATTATATTTTTAATGAATCTAACTTAGATATAGATGGATCACTATATTCTAAAATATTAGATTTTTCAATTAATCAAAATAAATATACATTAGAAGAATTTACCCAAAAAACACTTAATAAAAATTTATTTAAAGAAACTGACAAAAAAATAAAAGATACTAAAAAACAAGCAGCGTCAGAAGAAATAATTAAACAAAATATCTTATCCGAAGAAGATCTTAAATATAATCAAAATATTGAAAATACTTGGGATATATATGGTACATATAGATCTAAAAAAATGAAATCTGATAATTGGGATCATAAATATGGAGCTCGTGATAATAAATTCAGATTAAATATAAAATCATATATTGATTCTGATCAAAGAAAAGTAACAACTGGAAAATGGATAGGAAGTTATAATATAAAAGAATTAAAAGATTTAGCTATACAATTAGGTATATCAATTATAGATTCATGGCAAAAAGAAGATTTAGGTGAAGCAATTGAAAAATTCTTAAAAGAAAATAATAGAATACTTAAATAATTTTATAAATGTAACTTATAAATGTAACTTACACACAAAAATATTCATAAATTTTTTTAGATAAAGCCTTTCCAACCTTACGTTTATCTGTAATATAAACTTCAGAAAACAGCAATTCCTTTTCTTTTTCTGTTTCTAATTTATTATACATTTCAATTAATATTTTTATAGTAATAGGTATATTATTACCAATTACTGTTTTTATGTTTTGAATTATAGATTCAGCAATTATTATTGATACACCTGATATAAGACATAGTTGATTTAGTATCTTTTCAGATTCTATCTTTTCAGATTTTTTAATTAACTTAATTTTATTGGTTTGTACAAAATCCTGTGTACAAATTACATTAAAATCATCCTTTTGAAATTTTTTATATAGTAACATAATATTATTAAATGTATCTAATTTATCCTTTGTATTAACTACTTTATAATTATGTTTAAATATCAAATTCAAAATAGCACCATTTATTATATTTTCTGATAAAACTTTCTTATTACATTCATTTTCTATTAAATAACATATTTTTCCAGGATCTTTTAACGAATCTAATAATCGCTGTTTTTGTTCTCTAAATCTAGAATCCTTTATACTTGCAGATAAATCACTAATACTTTTTCTTTCTATACATAATACAATACTATCAATTTCATCTAAACTTTTTTGTATTATAAAATCACCTATTTCTAAACATGTAATTTTAAATTTTAATGTTATATTATTAATAACAACTGATTTTACTATATCATTTTCTATTATTACAAATTCTGATAATTTATTTATAAAATCCTTTTCCCTATAATCAATTAATAAATACATCACATATTTATTAATAAGACATAAAATATAAAAATATAACTTATCATATTATCTATTTTAATCTAAATAAAAATATATTAAGTTTTTTATTCCAATATAATTATCTAAATATATACTAAATGAGAAATAATACTAACACACCAATTGATGACATTCAAACTCCAATTGATGACATTCAAAAACCAATTGATGGCATTCAAACTCCAATTGATGACATTCAAACTCCAATTGATGACATTCAAACACATGTTAAAAATAAATCAAAACAATCAACTAATATCTTTTTAGCTAATTGTATATCTATTTTTCACACTTTAGTTGTATTATTTGTATTATTAGCACCATTTATAGATATCCCTGCTATTTTAATTTTACATATTACATTTTCCATATGTTTATTGATACATTGGTGGGCAAATAATAATATCTGCTCATTATCTTATATAGAATCTCAATTACGAGGAACTGATCATACTGAAAGTTTCACTCATAAATTTATCGCTCCAATATATGATATTTCAAAAACAGAATGGTCTCAAATTTGTAAAATTATTACTATAATCCTTTTATGCATTTCTTTATATAATTTATATTATTCTAAAAAAACAGCTGATATATTTAGCTGTTATAATAAATTAATAAAAGATGAAGATTTCTTGAAAAAACCATTTTTTACAAGATTGTCTTCTTATATATTTTGTTTTAAAGATCTCTTTATTTTAAAATAATTATTTTATATATAATATATAGCAACTACAATAAATGGATTATATAGATAATGTTTACGTAATTAATATGAAAGAATCTAAAGATAGATTACAAAATATGACTAATCAAATACCTATAATAGGAAAACCATTTATAAGAATACCAGCAACTATAGGTAAAAATTTAAATTTTAAAGATATCAAAGATCAAACTACTTTTTTTTGTAGGAATTTCTGTTCATTATCAATGATTGGTATTTTTATGTCACATTATAAAACTTGGCAAACGATTTTAGAAAACAATGATAAATATGCTTTGATTATGGAAGATGATTGCGAATTAATTCCAGATTTTCAAAAAGAACTTAAAAAAGTATTAGATGAATTATTTAAAGTTGATCCAGACTTTGATTTCCTATATTTAAGTTGTGGAGGTGCTTGTGATATACAAAAAGATTATAATATTATAAATTTATTTCAAAAATATGCAATTACAAACGTTATACCTAAAAATGGAAGTAAACATAATAAATATTCATTTATTCCAGAAGTACCTATTGGTTTCAATTGTTATATAGTATCTAATAACTGCGTAAAAAAACTTTTAAAATATATGAAAATAATTAGTTATCATGTAGATATTACTTTTTTGAACTTTCAAGATAAATTTAAAATTTATGCTAGTTCAAAATTATTAGCTTATCAACATTCTACATCAACACAATCCACACAAACAGAACCTTTTCCTATTATTTTAAATAAAATTTTAGATAATTATAAATGCAAAAAAAAAATTTCATATAGTTACTACATGTCAGCGCCATTATTTAGCATTTATAAATTTAATTTTACTACTTATCTTTTAATAATAATTTTAATAGCATTAATTATACCTAAACCTTTTAAACAATTGTTCTTATACTTTATATGGTTATATCTAATCATAGAATTATTATATAATCCATATAATATATCATATATTATTTTTTGGATTATAATAATTAACTCCATAATATTATCTTTATCAGATAAAAATTCTAATTTTTTACAAAAAACAAAAATTTAAAATAGAAATAAAAATGAAAAATAAATTATTTTATTATATTAAAACAACATGAATTTAGATATTACAAAATTCAGTAAAAATCACAATACTATTTTTCCTATGATAGATGATTTAGTTAATAGTTTATATACAGATGAAATAAACAATTTAATTGATACTAAATGTCAAACTATTGATGATAAAAGAGTATTTTTAATGTTTTTAATAATGTATTTTTATACATATTTAAATATATCTAACGATATAAAAGAACAGTTTGATATAAAAAAAGAATTAAAAATATTTTTAACAGATATAATTCGCAATCCAGAAAAAAGAAGTAAATGTCTTGAATTATATACATCATTTGAACAGTCAATTAAATTTCTTAAAAATTAATTGTGGTAAAAAAAAAATGAATTATACTTACTATTTTTTTTAATTAAATAATGTTAACAAAAATATTAACTAAACATGAGGTAAAAAATAATATGTACATTAATAAAATTTTTCCTAAAATTAAGACTGGAAATAACGATAAACATAACTCAAAATACTCAAATACTATAAATTACGAACAATATATTAATTACATGAGACAACTCAAAAAAAACAAATCTCCAAATAAATTCGACAATTATAATCATATATACTAATTGCGTGTTGTCTTTAATTTTTTTTTATATTAAATAATTAAAGACAATGGATATAGATTTTTATTCTAAATATATAGATGTTAATTTTGATAATATTATAGATAATGAATTACTAAACTCAAATGAATTTTATTTAACATATAAAAAAAAGTATATGGATGAAACACAATCTAATTATATTTTATATAATGAATATTCACAAGAATTAGCAAAAATAAATGATTTTTATCAAAGAAATAATACAAAATATAATTATGTTTATATAGACACTGATAAAATTGATAAATTAAAAATTAAAATTAAAAATCTAATTAAATCACAAAATAAATTATTTGATAATTTTAATCATTATATCTCTATTTTAAATACTAATACATCTCTGTTCAAACCTAAAAACAAACAAAAAAATTTTTTTTCAAAATTTAAATTTTAATTTAAATTAATTATTTTAATTTAAATCATTGTTGTCAAAATAGATACAATTTGTTTTGATTTTTCTCTATCTTTTTCTAATTTATGCTTATAATCATAACAAATTCGTAATTCTGTTTTTATATTTTTCAATTGTGATTCTAAATTTTCAATTGAAACTTGATGTTTTCCAATAAGTTCCTTTGTATTAGATAAAAATTTACTATGTAAATACATAACTTCTTCTAATTGTATTTGTGAATTACAAACTGTACATTTACGATTATCAAAATATTCATTATCAATAACAGGATAATTATAAATATCTTTAAAATGAGTTTCTGCTAAACATTTTATATGAAAAATATGATTACATGATAATATCATATAAGCTCTTTCTTCTTTGTTATGTGATTTATTATTACAAATTTTACAATTAAAATGATCCTTTGATAAATTATTATCAATTATTTTTCCTTCGCATTTATTAACTAACTGTTTAACAATATTTTGTGTTTTAGTAAAAGTCATACCATCTCTTTTATTTTCGTAATATTCTGTCACATCTTGAATTTTTTTATTACTATCTTCTGTACTATAAGAAAAATGATCACTTGTTCCATTTTCACTATCTGTATCGTAAACTTTTTGCATTTTACTTTAATTATTTATATAATAAACCTTTTTTCATTTTTTTTTTATTTTATAATCACTATAATAAATTAAATTGTTCTTTTGGAAGTATTGTAGTATTTATTATTATACCACAATATTCCTTTGGTACTTCTGTATAATCCTCATAATTATAAATACCTATTTTTATGCTTTCTATTATTAAAAATTTAAATATTCTTCTAAATTCTTCCCCATGACCTTGAATGGCTTCACCATATGCATTATAATTACATAAATGAGCAAGTTCATGTAAAATTACATACATTAATAAATTTATATCATATACTTTCTCAATAGTATCACGATGTCTTAAACAAACGTGCATATTAGATTTATCAATTGTATATGTAGTATATCTTTTATCTATAGCAGCTTCAGATAATATACTAGGATTATAATTCGATTTTAATTTTCTTATAAAATAATTTTTATCAGAATCATCTTTGTATTTTGATTCTAGATAATCAATTAATATTACTATACGTTTATTAATTTCTGCTAATGTATTTGCAGATTCTTGTAAATATTCATTTGATTTTAATTTACCTCTTCTTATCAAATATTTATTATTATCTATATTAGATTCAATATATAAAGTCTCAGTACTGTTAATATTTATAATCATATATATGATTAAAATAACAATAGCTATAAAAAATAATATCTTTATATCTCTCATATAATTATACTCTTAAAATAATCTTTTATAAATATTAAATTAATATTTTATAAATACATTAAATTAATCGTTTATAAATACATTAAATTAATAGTTTATAAATACATTAAATTAATATTTTATAAATACATTAAATTAATATTTTATAAATACATTAAATTAATCGTTTATAAATACATTAAATTAATCGTTTATAAATACATTAAATTAATATTTTATAAATACATTAAATTAATATTTTATAAAATTAATTTAATATATCTTTTGGTTTACAAAATTATAGTTTTTTTACAAAATGATATAACTAATTCCCATAGTTGCATTTAGAGGAGCATCTCTGTGCGAATTTCTAATAACCAAATTAGCTGTAGTTGTATTCACACCAGATACATATACGGAAGGAAGACCATTTCCTCCATAACTAGATATTTGTGCAATAATAATTTTACCAACTGCTATGTTGCTATGATTTATAGCAAAACTTGTAGAACCACTAGTTGCGGTACTTAAAGCCTGAGTAGTAATAATCCCACAACTAGCTGGTAAATTAACAGCAGTAGTTGCATTTACAGTTTGTCCAATTGTAGCTGTTGTTACATCCAAATTATTAGTTGTAATAGTATTTGCTGATAAAGCTCCAACTGTATATGATATTTTTGATCTTTGTTGCGTCATTGTTTATTATATATAACATAAATAAAATAAATTTATAATAAATTTATAATAAAATTATATAAATTTATTTTTTTTCTATAGCTTCTTTACAGACTGGACAAAATTTACAGTCTTCTTCAGATGAATCACATTTAAACAAATCCGACATTAATTTACTTGCATTTTTTTGTAAAAAAATTCTATATTCTTGTGCATTATTTATATTATATTTTTTTTGAATACTATTATTCAATTCACAATTTGGTAAGAAATTAGTAAATGCTCTACTATCACTCATAGCATATTTTGGCATATTTTTATATACTTATATATTTATTGTATATAAAAAAATTTTTTACAATTATTTAGTAATTAAATTATTTACAATTCTTTATCTATCAAATATTGATCATAACTATTTTGATTAGGTGTATAAGAAATATCATAATTAATATTAATAATTTTTTCACTTGGTTGTAAATTAGAAAAATCTTCTCTATACATCCCATCATTTATATTATCATTTATATTATCATTTATATTATCATTTATATTACCATTTATATTACCATTTATATCATCACCAATATGTGTTTTAGCATTTTCTACAATATTTGAACTAGAAGGTTCGCAAGGAATATCATTTTCTGGTTTTTCTATTTGAGATTGATCTTGTTGTAAATTTTCTTGTTCTAAAGATTCTTGTTGTGCATTTGGAGTTTGATAATTTTCTTGATTCATATTAAATAAGGAACTTAATAATTCCGGTGATAATAATGAAATATTATTAGAATTATAATTTGATCTTGGAAACTCTGCTGTTCTTGACATGCGTAAATACGGACTTATTCTATTTTGACGTTGTCTTATAGAACTACTTCTTGGAACTGTTTCTGAACTTTGTTTTTGAATATGATTATTAATTAAAATAAGTTCATTATCTAGAATTTTCATTGTTTTTGATACATCATCTTTATAAGATTGTAAATCTTTAATTCTAGACTTCATTTTTTGATTTTCCATATACATATCATCAAATTTTTTATGTAATCTAGTATATTCTTTTTCAGATTCTTGAAATTTATTAAAATAATAAAAAGAACATAATCCAAAAATTATACACATTAGAATTGATGTTGATATTTGATTTGACATTTTATATTATTGTATAATAAAATATCAAACACTTAACGTAAAATAAAATAATTTTATATTGATTTAGGTTGAAAATAATTTTTAGAGATTTGTCTAGGTGAATTTATATTTCTTGGTGATGATTTAAATTGTTTTTTACTAGTATAATAGAAATTAGAACAAACAAAATTATTATTCATTTCAATTAAGTCATTGTATACTTTTTGAATAACAGATTTTTTTGCAATATCATATGGTCTAATAACAGACATACATTCTTCATATGAAAACCATCCAATATTTTGAACTTCTCCAGTTTGTACTTTATTTTTATAATCTATTTTTGGTGGTGGTACATTATCTTTCATTTTAACTAAATAATATATATGTTTATAAGTAACACCATTTGTCCCAACAAATTCTTCAAGAATAGTTGGATACTCTTTTATAAAATCATAACAACTTTTATTAAATCCTGTTTCCTCTAAAAATTCTCTTTCTGCACAAGCTATATTTGTTTCTTTCATATTTCTACGCCCTTTTGGAAATCCAAATTCTGTATAATTAAAACTAATTTTTGAATTATCAAGTAACGTTTTAATATCTAGTTTTTGGAACTTTTTATGGGCTAATTCATATTCATTCTTGAAACACTTACTTTCATGATTGACCCATAAATTATTCCAAATATAATCAAAAGGCTTATGTAATAATTTTAATTTTTCTTGATGAGTCATTTCGTTCAAAAAAATTGGTAATACTTTTTTTGCTTCTTCCGGATCATCGGGATATTTTCCTCTCACAAAATCAGTAAACCCCATAGTATCCTTTCTTTGTATCATTAAAAATTTTATTTTTGAAGAATTATTTTTAGTTGGATTTAATGGTGATAATAATAATTTCGATTTAACAGATGTCTTAAGAATTTTTTTTAATGCATCATTTGTATCATAATACTCATCTTCTTTTGAATTTACTATTTTAAATGCTATAATTCCAAAACTTGTTATAGGACCATTACACTCTTTTACAACATGCCCCTTTTCACCACAATTTACACAATATATATTTTTATATTTTGATTTTGTCAAAGATTTTTTTACAGGATCATTTAAATTATACAAAAATAAGTTTTTATTATCTAAATATATAAACTCATTTTCGTCTTTTTTATCTAAATTATCATTTTTATATTTATTATCATCAGTATTTACTTTTGTATCTGTTATAATATTACTACGACTTTTGTTGATTGTATCAATATTATCATCCATTATATCTTTAATTATCTCTTTATAATTAGTATTAAACATAACATACAATGTTGTTATTCTTATTAAATAAAATAAATCACATTTTTAAATTCGCTTTTTTTTTATTATTATTTATATTATATATAATAATAGCAGCAGCTTTAAATGATAGATTTATATTTATTTAACACTATCATAAATACTATATGGTATATTTTCACAGTTCTATTTGTGTTATATAGATTTACATCATTTTTCAATTATATATATAATTTTATCAAATTTTGTTCTAAATTATTTAGTGGCGTAAGTTATTTAATAAATAAAGTTAATGCTTATATAAATTATCCAAATAATTATACATATTCTAGCTTAGAATCACAAACAAATACACAACCTACATTTTTACAAAGATGTAAAACATATATCAAAAGTTTTTTTTATAAACCTACATCCACATCTAATACTAATTCTAATTCAAATTTATATTATATAGAACAAGAAAAAGCACTCTTAAAACAAAAAGAAAGAGAAATATTTGATAAACAAATGAATGAATTATATGACTCGGAAATAGATCAATTTCATACATCTAATGTTTCACAATCTACACACTTTGATTTTAATTCAAATATACATTTAAATAGTTTAGATAAAAGTAAATTCGATAACCAATATTTCAATAATAAAAATGATATCGAATACAATACTAATTCTAAATTATTTTATTCTGTTAATTTAAATAACCAATCAAATTTTATAGAATTAGAACAAGACCAACTACTACAAGACCAACCACAACAAGACCAACTACTAAAAGATCAACCACAACAAGACTATCTACTACAAGACCAACTACAAAAAGCTCAATCACTACAAGATAAATCACTACAAGATAAACATGTCAATTTTGGAAATCCAGAACAATTAAATATTATAGATTCACTTATATATAATAAAAAAAACGAAATTACATTATCTAATAAAGAAACGCAAGTTGAATATGATATATCGTATGAAGTTGAAGATAATTTAAATAATAACAATAATACTATTTTATTTCAAAGTTTTATAAATGATACAATTAGAAATACAAATTTAAATACTAAATATGAAAATTTAAATTCATCAGTTATATCTAATAAAGACAAAGAATCATTAACAAATAAAAAATTAAATAAAAAATTTAACTATGAAGAAACAATTCTTAAAAATCCATATATTTAATTATATAATTATATAAGTATATATATAATTAAATTTAACATTTATTCTGTATCAGAATTTTCATCAAATTCTTGAATTTTAATTCTCCACCCCATAATCTTAGCTATATTTTTTTTATCTAATTTAAATTCAGTACATAAAGCATTTTCTAATTGCTTTATAAATATAGTAAATTTACCAAATGTACTACGAATTGTATAATCAGATTTATAAATTTCTTTTAATTTATCTTTAGTTATAAAATCTTGTTTATCTCCTAATACAATATTTTCATCAATAAATTGTTTTATAATATTATTATCATTCTCGTATTTTTTAGTTACATTTAATACTGGTATTGGTGGTATCAAACCTTCTAATCTATATACTTTATAATAATTTAATAAAATACACATAAATACAGATTTATAATTATCCAATTTTGCTTTAAGATCTTTATCGATTTTGAATTCATTAATACCATTTTTTATATTTTCGACATTTGGTTCATCAACAAATCTAGAAGTAAATTCAGTTATCTTTAATCTACGTATAACACCTCCATCTAAATCAATTGTAGGAATTTTATTACATGCCATAAAAAACTTGGCACATGGTTTAAATTCAATTTGAGAACTATTTAATTCACGAGTTGATATTCTATCACCACCTGTTAAAGATTTCATAACATCTGCTTGTATTTGATCATTTGCACCTGGTTCTTGCATTATTACACATCTTTTATGTTGAATATTAGCTAATGCACTGTTTGCAGAATTTGCTGATTCCCTTTTACCTGTAATTAAAGATACTGGACTAATACATCCATAATCCCCTAAACTCTTTAATAATAAATCCATAATAGTAGATTTTCCATTACCACCAGTATTATTCTTACCTGACCATATATAAAAATTTTCATCTCTAGTATGTCCATCTAAACAAGAAGCTAAAGATTTTAACGTAAAATGCCTAACACTTTCATCTGGTAATATTTTGTAAATTAATTCCATTAATTCTTTATATAAAATATGTTCTTTATGATATTCAATATACTCATATCTTGTTGAAAGAGATACATAATCACTTGAACTACCCTTCCTAAATTCCATCAGATTTAAATCATAGATACCATTTTCAAATCCGATTAAATCTTTATTTTGATCTATTATTTTATAAAAATTAGAATTATAAAATTCTAACTCTAAACAATTTAATTTATGCCCTGATCCCAATAATTTTAAAATATTATGATAATTTTTTATTAATTCTTCACTTGCACCTTCTTTTATTAATTGTCTTCTATAATTCTCAACTTTACTAAACACATCATTTATCATCAATTTTCTTAAATTAAAACTTTTATTTTCTTTTACCCATCTAATACCATTAAAATAATACCATTCATTTTTTTCGGGATTACTACATACAAACTTTTCACCATATAATCTATAAATTAATTTTGATATAATATTATCAAACGGTCTTAAATATTTAATATCATGATTAGGTATTTCAGAAGATAATTCGGCATAATCATCTGGATTATCTATTCTAGCTAAATGAATTAAATTATGAATAGTATAAATATATTCGCTATTTTGAAATGATTCCCAAGCTATATCACATTCATTTTCTTTATAATTATCCCATTTAGATGAAAAATAATGCCACAAATCTGAAAAATCACTATTTATAGAATGTAAAATATATCCTATGTTTAACCATTTATTTCTATCAGTAAAACGTTCTGGTTCTAAAATATCTAAATATTTTCTTATTATTTCTTTGTCTGAATAAATATCACCATCGTTAATAAGATGAACTTTTTTATTTGTATCCTTCTTTTTATCAATAGTTTTATATTTATAAAAAACACTATTACCTTCTATATATGTAATACAAGTTTTTTTAAAATGTTCAAATGTTGTATTTTCAGGATCTATAACATCTTCTTTCAATTCACTTAAAAAATTATTTGTATCTAATAAATACAATAAACGATCTTGGCCAAATTTTGTACATAACAACCCTCTAAAACATTTTGGCGCATATACTGTTGTATCTATTATTTTCTTATCAAATAATTCTTTAAATTTAGGCTTTAATTGCTCCTCTACAAATAATTTCATATTTCTATAATCTGAAAAATGTATACCGTCAAATATAATATGATAACTCTTCTTATCTACATCAGGTATTGATTTTAAAATATATACAGCTGTTATATTTGGTAACAACGTTTTTACATGATTTATAATATTAAGAATATCATTTTTATGTGATAATTGTTGATCATTCATTTTTTGTAAACGACGTTTTAAATCAGTAGTATCTATAAATTCTACTTTTTTTTCATAATCTATATAAAATTTCATATATTGATTTGGTGACCACGATTCATAATACCTATTATCACCCCTTTTTATTTTATTAAATATATTTTGATACGTATCCGCTACTAAAATTTTTGCAAAATTAGCATTCAAATCTCGTCTAAAAAAAGCTAAATTATTCGATTTACAATATTCTACACACTCTGCAACTTTTGTAAATTCCATAATTATAACAATATATTAATATCTAAATATATTTATTTTTAAGTTAACTAAATGCAATAAAACCCCAATTTTTAAATTGGGGTTTTATTAATAATTTTATGGTTTTATTTTTATTAGTTAAGTTTTTTATGAACTTTATATTTTTTTAATACTTTTTTAATACTTTTTAATACTTTTTTAATACTTTTTAATACTTTTTAATACTTTTTAATACTTTTTAATACTTTTTAATACTTTTTAATGGACAGGAACACTACGCTTGGCACGTCCTTTAGCTTTTGGAGGAGGAGGAATTGGAACAACTTCTTCTTCTTCTTCTTCAATTTCTTCTTCTTCTTCCACTAGTTCTTCTTCTAATTCTTCAGATTCATCTTCTACAATTTCTTCTTCTGATTGTTGTTCTTTACTATCAATATTAATATTTTTAGTAGATTCAACAACTTCATCTAGATCATCTTGCAATTCAGAATCTTCATCAATAATAGCATATCCTGTAATACTTTGTTGATTCTTAGATACCTTTGCTTGAACCAATTTCCATTTTGCAGAAACTTTTGTTGTAATACTTAGATAAACAAGTTCAAGAACACATACTACTTGACTACCCTTTGGTACAACACTTTCAAAATTCTGTTCATTCAAATCCAATTGATTTTTAGAATCATCAAACATTAAAACCGGAGTCTTGAAACGCTTATTACTCAAAAATCTACCAGTAAAACCATCAGAATCACTATCACGTTCACGATCTAACTTAGCACGAACTCTAGATGGATATTCTAGAATATTACCATCCTTATCAGTTGGAATTTTTACAGATGGTGAATAATAAGCATCTTCAATTGTTTCCATAGAAACTTTTGGTTTACCAAGCCATTCCTTAGATCTAGACATAATATTGTTTTTTACCAAAGTATCAAATTCTTCCAACTTTTTATGAAATTCACGAATTTCAACAGAATTCTTATCTTCCTTATCTTCTCCTCCAAATGACAATTCCATTTCAAAAGAATCATCCTTATTATCAGTAGCATCCTTTTTACGCCATCTTTTAATACCATTTGGAACATACATCTTAGGTGTTTGAACCATGATTTTTCCTCCATTATAATTTACATATACCATTTTTCTTCCGTGATTGTCCGTCTTTACATCAGAAAATGAAACTTTGTTCAAATCAAGATTGATAGCTTTAATAATTGACATTTTTAATAATTGTTTTGATGTTGTTATAATTGATAATAATTTATAATTTTAAATTGTTTTTCAATTTTTTCTTATTATATTTTTACATTTTAAATAAACAATTCAAATTTGTAATAAAATTATTTCTTACAAGGAGGAGAGGCGCACGTACTAGGTTTGTATCCTTTACCAAAAACTGGGGTTGGGGCTGGTTGCTTTTTAATTATTGCCTTAGACACTGGCTTAAATGTAGCGAAGTTGATCATATTTTCTTTTGTATTATTAAACAAATAATATATTAATAAATTTATCTATATCAAGTATTATATTTTACAATTTAAATAAGTCGTTAAAATTTTTAATTTAAAATTTTTAGAATATATATCAAGTAAATAATGTCATTATTAATTAATAACAAATTAGAAAAACAATTAAATAATAACGATGATAGTGTATCATATAGTAAAATTTCTAAAAATGATACGAAAGGGGTATCAGAAGATAATATTAATACTTTAGACACAAAATTAAGTTTGTTAATGAAGTCGTTAACAGATTTTTATAAGAATCCTTATTATATAGAACAAATTAAAAGTATTATAGATCAAAATAGTGTTATATCGTTACGTATTTTAGATTGGTTCATTACAAATTATTCTAAAAAACATAGAACTATTATAACTGCTAATTATAAAACAATTGATGTTTATCAAAATTATAAATTACAATTAAAATCATTTAGTAAAAAAAGTTTCGATCCGTTTTGTCGTAAGAATAAGATCATATTTTATTACAACGACGACGACTATATAGAGACATCTTGTGGCCAATTATGTTTTTTTAGATGGTGTTTTGAATATGATATTCTTAATTATGTTAAAAATAATCTTAGTATAATCGAACAAGATATGAAAAATTCTTTAAAAAATAAAAAATCTAGTAAACAATCAGATTCATTTCAAAAACGTCAACCACTTAGTATATCTGCATCAAGAAGTATCACTAAACAAAATGTTAAATATACAGTAAAATTCGATTAAATGTCCAATAATTTCGATTGCATTTTTAATAAAACAGCTACTTACTATAAAACTTAATAAAAAATTATTAATAGATAAATGGAATTGTCTTATTTATTATTATCTACATACACTTTAATATTCGAGTTTATATTTTATTTTACAAAGTTTATATAAACTAGAATTGTTAGCATATTCGCGTATCTTTTTAAAATTAAAATTGTAATTAAATTGTATATTGTAAATATGTCTGATATAACACGTAATCCATCTGGCTTTATAACATCTGACCAAATTGTAATTTTAGATACAACTAATGCAAGTTCAACTAATGGTAGTTTATACGTAGAAGGTGGTTCATCCTTGCATGATATATTTGTAGATGGTCACGTTATGATTAATAACGTTGATGTTACACCTAATTTAAACGATATTGTATTTGAAAGAGAAAGTGTTTTATCAAATAATGTAAACGATTGGACTAATATACCAAATTTTGAATTTGATAGCTCAATATCACAGTCTTTTACATCTTATATTTATGTGAGTGTATCTATAGGAGTTTCAAAATATGCATACAGAAGAATTAATGGTTTATATAAACCAAGTGGTTGGATAATGACAACTAGTTTTTCAGGTGATTTTACTGGTGTTACTTTCCATATTACAACTGAAAGTGGAATTGGAAAAATACAATACAAAAACATTAATAATTCTGGTACAACTACTATACGTTATAGAGCTACTACTAATGCTCCAGCTGGAAGTAGTCCTCTTGGAGTTGCTTCTGGTATTATTGAAAATCTTACAGGACCATTTACTGCTAATAAATTTATTTATGCTAATACAAATAAAACTCTTGCAAGTACAGATATTGAATATAGTGCAAATCAACTTGTTATTGGGGGAACATCTCGTTTATTATTAGAAAATGCTAATTCATTTCAAGATTTTTCAGCAGGTGGTTCACTTACAAGTATGGGCGATGCTTCTATTGCGCAAAAACTTATTGTTGGTCAAAAAATTGGTATAGCTAACACTTCACCATCTTATGAATTAGATGTTATAGGAGATATTAATTTCTCAGGAGATTTATATCAAAACGGTAATCTGTTTTCCAGTAGTGGTGGGGGTGGTGTATCATCACAATGGTTATCTGGGACTGGAGGTAATCTAAGTTACACAAAAGGTAATGTGGGAATTGGTACAACTGCACCAACATTTAAAATGGACATAAATGGTAATTTAAGAGCAACTACAGGTATAACAACTGGGAATATCTTTTCAACAGATATCATCTCAACAAATATAACTACCACATCATTAAATATCACAAACAGTACAATAACAAACTTGGTTGCAACTACTTACACGGGTGGTTCGATAAGTTTAAGTGGTGATTTAATAATTGCTGGGGCTCTTACAACTGGGAATATTTTTTCAACAAATGTCACTACTACATCATTAAACGCAACAAACTTAGTTTCAACTACAAGTTCTTTTGGTACTATTGTTGGAACTACTTATACAGGTGGTTCAATGAGTTTAAGCAGTAATTTAGCAATTGCTGGGGCTCTTACAACTGGGAATATTTTTTCAACAAATGTCACTACTACATCATTAAACGCAACAAACTTAGTTTCAACTACAGGTTCTTTTGGTACTATTGTTGGAACTACTTATATAGGTGGTTCAATGAGTTTAAGCAGTAATTTAGCAATTGCTGGGACTCTTACAACTGTGAATATAACAACAACAAATTTAGTAGATACAAACATTTCAGCAGGTACTATAAAAGCTACAAATGCAATAACAACATCGCTCACTACAGCAACATTAAATGCAAGTACAGGCATTACAGCTGCAAGTATTTATACAAGTAATGGTATTACAAGTATTTTTAATTCTAATACATTAGGTTCAATTATAACAACAGGTGGAAATGTAGGTATTGGTACTACATTACCTCAATATCAATTAGATGTGAATGGAACTTTACACGTCGGTGGTATTAGTTCAGTTTATTCAAATTATACAAATTCAACAACAGGATATTTACAAATTAGACCTGGATGGCAATCTAATTCGGGATATGTTGAATATTATCAAAGTAATGGAACGAGAAAGGGTTATATAGGATATGGTGGTGATACCGTAGCGTTTCAATTCGTCAGCGAAGGAGCTAGGAATATTGAATTTGCTACAAACACTGGAACCCAAATGACAATAACATCAACTGGCAATATAGGTATTGGTACAGGATCTCCTTCTGTTAAATTACAAGTAATGGGAGACGGACAATCTACTGCCAGAATTTATGGTAGTAATTCCGTTATGACAGATTGGCCATCTGGTTGGGGTGGTGGTCTCAATACATATGATATTAGTTGTGCAGGTATTTATTATAATGTTTTATCACAAAGATCTGATTTTCGTAAAAAAACAAATATAACGACCTATACAAGAGGACTTTCTGAAGTTCTACAATTAAGACCTGTTAGTTTTAATTGGAAAGAATATAATCCTACAGAAACACAGTATGGATTTATTGCACAAGAAGTAGAAACAATAATTCCAGAAATCGTTAATGAAGATTCTCAAGGTTATAAAAATATAAAAGATGTATATGTTCCTATATTAGTAAATGCAATTAAAGAACTACAGAATCAAATTAACCAAATTAAACAAGATTTATCCACTTGATACTATTTAATTATAAAAACTCTCTAATATAAAAATTATTTTAATTTAAAATTTAAAATAATTATAACAGATACATGGAATTATCCTATTTATTATTAACTAAATTGCCATATGAAGGACCATGGATTGGTGGTATTGTAAAAAATTTAGATGAAGCATTACAATATTTTTTAAATAAAACTTCTAAAATACAACCATTAGATGGCGATTTGGGTGATTATTATTTTTCATATTGGGTAGAAGTTTGGGATGGTACAAAAAAAATATCTACATATAAATTTAATACATTAACAAAAACACTAGATAAACAAAGTACACTTTAATAAATATAATAATACTAAGTTAGTTAATAAAAACGAATTAAAGGTATTTTACACAACTATACTTTGAATAATATAGAAATGAAATTAAGTATGCTATAAAATTAGATTTAAAAATAAAAATATTTCATTATTTATTATAGCAACTACAATAATAAATAATGAAATTTTCAGAAAAATTAAGAATTGAAACTAAATCTACTCATTTAATAGTTGATAAACATCCATTTGTAAATTTAATTAAAACTAATCCAAAAGCTGGATATTTATATATGCAATTTAATAAAATTAGTGTATTAGAATTACAAAAAAATATACTATCAAAAAATGAGTTACCTTTTTCAAAATTTAATTATAAAATCTTAGAAAAAGATATAGACCTAGAACTAATAAATATTCCATATTTTAAATTATTTTTAGAAAGATGTAATAAACATTATTTAGAACATTTCTATATGATACAACTAGGATTATTATTTGGAGGTAATATGTTGAAAAAAATCTTACCAGAAAATGAAAAAGATTTTTTTGATATAGAAGGTCTATCTGAAAAAGGTCGTTTAGAATTAATAAAAGAATTTAAAAATTATTTAGATAATACAATTATAGATATTACTGATCAAAACAATTTTATCAAAATTGTAAATGATTCTTATTTGATTATAAAACATATATTTGATGAATATTTTAATATGATAAGTATTTGATAATTTTATCATTGTATATCTTTAATTTATTATATGTTTTTACAACTGTTACTACAGATAAATTATATAATTCAGAAAAAATTTTTAGATCTATATCAATGTTTTCTAATTTTAATATATAATAAAAACAAGATACACCAACTGATAATGGTGTATGATCTAATAATAAATCATTATCTTCACATAATGATATTAATATCTGCACTTTATTCAAAATATCTTTTGATATTTTTAAATTGTTCTTATTAATTGTTGTTATAACATAATCAAATGGCTTTTGTGTTTTTAAAACTAGCATTTTATCTAATTTTAATTTTTTAGAATTTATCAATTCTAAAATTATTCTTTCAGCTTTTGTAACATATTTCATATCTAAATTTAATTGTTTTGATAAATTAACATAAGAATACGGAGTATTTGTATCTTTGGTAACATAATGAATACACATTATTATAATACCATCTTTTACTCTCGCTCTTTTTGTACCATCATTTTTTTTAATACATTCCATAACAACAATAGTTGTTTCTATAATATAATTAATAATAGTTTCTACAATATTTAATTGTAAACACAAATTTTCTACATAATTTTTTAATTTATATATATTTTTTTCTTCATTTGACCACATATACCATTCTTGCATTTTCAACATCTTATTAGAATTTGGAAATTTAGTATGCTTATAAGTAACATTATCTTGAATTGTATTACTATAATTATCATAATTTGATTTATATAGAATTCTACACTCGTCTAATACTAACCCACAATCGCGACATGTAATTTGACCATCTTTATTTAAATTTTCACTTGAACAATTTCTACAAATAAAAATTTCAGAAGATGTATCTATAGTCTTAGACTTCATTTTTAAATTTTCATTGTCAAATTCTTCCCATATTTTGTCTAAATCCATTACAAAATTATTTTTTTTAATTAATTTTATAAATTGTTAAATCATATAAATTATTCAATTTTATGTTAAATTGAAAATAATTTTAACACATCTTGTTTTTCTTTTTCTGTTAAATCAAACGATTTATATTCTAATTTATGTGTAAGTAAATTATTTTCTTTTATATATTGTAAGAATGGACCTTCTGCATATTCTTTACTTTGTTCAATCAACATTCTACCAACACTGGTAACAATACTTCCCAATTCTTTTAAAATCAAATTTCCTTGACCACGTCCTAAAAAGCCATATGTAGAATTCAATGATACTTTTATAGCTAATTGAGTAGAATCAAGAATACTTTCTAATAACTTATTTCCTTCAGCTGCCGCTTTCGCCATCTGTTTTTTAACACTTTTTCTTTCAGCATAAAGTTCTTCTAATAAAGAAGGCAAAACACCTTTATTTATAATCTCTCCATTTTCATCAATATGAGGTTGTACCACAGTATAATTATAACTTACATCACGTTTTTGAAATTTTTCATCACTTGTCCTTTCTTTTTTTAATGTATCATGAATCCTACAATAATATTTTCCATCTATTTCAAAAAACGCTTGTTTACCACATACTAAACCTTTGCTTTTACCACTTTTACCTACACCTTCACAAGTTTGACGCATCTTATATTCAATACGATCATCCCATTTTATATTCTCATAATTCACGCCAGGAATATTTAAATATTTGTCATCCAATACAAAAGTACTATAACACAAATTTCTACTAATCATTATAGTCGGATACAAACTTGCAAAATCAAGTACAGCCACATTATCACTATACATTCCACAAACAGGTTCTAACACTGTTGCTCCAGTAAAACTATCGTCTATAGCATCTTCATTAGACCACATCCTAGAAATAACAAAATCCTTATTTTTATATTTCAATTTAATATTATAAAATTCTTTTTGTAATTCTGTATCTGATAAAACAATTATGGTATTATCATCTACTAATTCTGATAATCGAGCATTAATTGTCATTTTTCTTGTACTTGATCCAACCTGACTTCGTCCACAATCAATTTCTAAATATGTTTTATCATTTGTTTCGGATTCTTCGAATGGATGTGGTTCTTTTAATTTAATATATAAAGCATACGAATCTTCATTAAAATTAGTATGAGGAACTAAAAAATCCATTTGTCTTGCTTTTCTAAGAACTTGAGAATATACTTTAATAGTTTGACCTCTAGTTGTTAAAAATCCTATAGGAACATATGTAACATTTGCCAATTGCATTATATTTGTTAATATTAATTGTTTATCTACTAATTTCTGCAATAAAGCTGTATCTTGAATACAATATTCACCGATTAACTTAATTTTATCAGAATCTCCTTTTTCATAATAATCAAAAATTTGTTTAGCACTTACATCATGTTTATTTTGTTTTAATACCTCTGATGCAATATAATCCAACTTATAACTAGAATACTTTTTCATACCACGTTTATAATGAATCAATAAATCATAATTTAAACGTCCTGGTATATATACACGATTAAATTCGCTGTCACCATAAGCACTTGAACTAAAATATTCCTTTTTAATATCAGCTTGCCTATCAATCATTCTACTTAACTTTTTTAATAAATAACCTGACTTTATTGTTTTATTCCCACTTGTTTTTGAAGACACCAAATTAATATGTGGCAATTCACTTCTTTCAACTAAATACATACAATCAAAACTATCACCGTTATATGTATAAAAAATATCAGGGTCCATTTGTGAAATAGTATCAACCCAACGCTTAATTAATTCCTTCTCTGTTTTACATTCCTCTACAATAACATTAGGATCATCTATTTTATCACATTTTTTTAATGTCAATAAATGTTTTACTAATATATCATCCTGTTTCATATTTGTATATTTATATGTTGTAGCTATTTGAAAAATTTCATTAGGATAAGTTATATTACCATTACTATCCTTTATTTTATATTTCGGATCAGGAAATGTCCTATCATGACTGTATACTTCAATATCCCATGAAGCTTGTAAAAAATTCGCAACATCTTTATATTCCTTTAATGACAATATTGCCTTTCTATCAATAGAAACTTCTATTTGAGTTGTAGCAGAATCTTTTGTTGTTTTATACTTGCCCTTTGGTAATCTAACCCAACCTGCCATTAAAATATCTTTTATATGACAAAATCTCATAAAAGGATCAAAATTACTTTCGTACAATTTGAATTTAGTAGACTTGGTCACAACATTAGGAATTATTATAGCTTTTTTAAATAAATATCTACTTTTCATCAAAGCTCCATAATTGTTAAAAATCAATTTTACAAACTTAAATTTTTTATTATTATTAAAACCAAACAAATCCTTTTTTTCTATTATACCAGATTTATGTCTACCATTTTCTTTAACTAAAGGTGATTTAAATCCTTTTAATAAATATCCTGATTCTATATAATTTAAAAAATGATGCAATTTTACCCTATCAAATGTACTAGGCACCTTTATATAATAAAAGGGCTTGAATCCAGTTATTTTACATGTTATAGAAATTCCAGTTTTTGTAACACCAAAACATCTTATTGTATATACTTCTTTATTCAATTCTACATTTTTACTAGTATCACTTTCTAAATCTTCACTATCACTATCACCTTCTTCATCATTTTCCTCATCCTGAGCCCACCACTCTATAATTTGCATATCTATATCATTTTTACAAAAATTATCTGGAATATTAATATAATTTTTTTTATAATAAACTTCCATAATTTATTATTAATTATTACTAACTATTATATTTCATTTTTTTTAAATAAAATATAAATTACATTATCTGAAATATTTTTATTGATTATCTGAAATATTTTTTTATTAACTTCTTTCTCTTATTATATAATATTCTATCTAAATTTATACATGTATCTTCTAATTCAAATCTCAAGTTTCTAAAATACGAACTATTTAATTTAATTACTTTATTTGTATTCGGATTTGTTATATATATTTTATTATCAACTAAATATTTTTCTCTTTGTATTAAAATATTATAATATATTTTTTTCTCTCTTTTTAAAAAATTTACAATTTGCAAATAATTATGACAAATCAAATCGTCCCTCCAAAAAGTTTTTTTCAAATGACATATATAATAAATATTTCCTATAACACATTCCTCACAACATAAAAATAATTTAGTATATGTCAAATCAAATACTTTAAATCCAAATAATTTTTTTAATATAGATATAGATGTTATATATGGTAGCATTTGATACAAATGATCAAAAGACGTTTTTAAAAAATATGGAGTATAAGTTTCTACATATAATATGTAACTATAATACTTGTATTTTAAATCATAAAATATATCATCTGTTATTTTTTTCTTTGTGTACAATGATTGTAAAAAATCAAACAAATAATCTCTATTATAAAGATTTGTAAAACATTCCATATTTATAAAATTATATAAAACAATTAATTCTAATTTATTAGGATATTCTGCTAAATTTTTATGATTAATTAATGATGATACATTTTTTTCATCTGTTAAAAAACGTAAATCTAATTCATTATCTTTATCATTATATTTATTTTTAATATAATATTGCAAAACTCTATTATATATATTTTGTATAATATTATTATTTAAAAATTTAAATGAATTTATATCATACTGATGACATATCTCGTTATCTATATATAATATTTTATTATGGTTTATATATTTTAAACAACTAGAATTCAAAAATGATGTTAAATATATATAAAAATTATCTTTTAACATTTGAACATCAATTGTATCATATGTAAATTTCTTTAATTCTCTTAACATAATAGAATTATGTAAACATTGTATCTTTTTATATATCTCTACACTTGTATTTTGTAAATTTGATATCTCTTTTATAGATAAATATTTACATATTTTCCGAAATATATCAACGTATAAATTTTCCATAATATATATACATTTAAAAATTTATTTCATTTTTTTAATATATAATTCTCCCATGACAATCTACTTTTGGTATATACTGTTCAAACCATATATTAATAACACTTGGTGATTCTATAAGTGGCGAAGGAAGTATTTCATCTCTTTTCAAATCTGTATAATTATGTTTTATAACATATCCAATACTTTCCATATAAGATTTTAATATATTAAATTGTTCTAATGATATTTGTCCAGGTGTTATATCATCACCATATAATTTTTTTGCACCATAAATTAAAATACTCATTAACAATTGAAACATTGTACCTCTGTTATCATTTGATAAATTTAAATTGTATGTACAAGGTGGTTTAGGTGGTTGTGAAAATATTTTATCAAGAACATTTTCTATAGACATATATTTACTATTTGATAATTACTTATTATTAGTTTTTAAAAAAGTAATATGTAAAAATTTTAATAATTAATAATTTAATTATTAAATTAATCTAAATCATCAATCATACAATGCTGATTGTCTTGATCTTTTTCTATATCATCTAATATTTTTTTATTAATAACATTATTAATTTCATTTAAATATAATTTTTTCAATATAATTTTTTTATTATCTATATCTTGATTAACAAAATTTATTTTTTCATCTAAATTATTTAAAAATTTATTTTCAAAATTTCTAACAAAAATATTAACATACTCTATTATATCATTAATATAATCTATATCTCTATAAACAATAGTAATTCTAATTTTATCTTTATATTTTTCAACTAATTTTGCAGTTTTTAAGTCTAACATATACATATATAATTGTATTTGTGTTTTCTCATAATCTCTTAAAGTAGAAAAAAATCCTTTTGTTCTATTTTTAACTTCTACTATATAACTATTTTCTTTATCTTTATCAATATATAATCCATCTACTTTACCACAAATATACCACTCATTCTGATCCGTATTCTTTATATTTATTTTATTAAATTGCTGAGATGTATCCAACTTTACATTAAATTTCTTTTCATACATTTCTATAGCTGTATCTTCTTTTAATGTTCCATGAGTTTTATTAATAAAACTTTCTGTTTCGCGTTTAATAAAACTTTTTTTATCTTCAGATATTTCCATATTATTCAATATTTTTTCAACTTCTTCTTTCTTATTATCTGTTTCTAAACTATTTGATTCTAAATTTTTTATATTTTCTTCTCCTAATAACTTTATCAATTTATCTTTTTGATTTAAATCTATACAATCTATTTTATTTTCCAATTCATCTATTTTCTCAACAATTTCATCCTTTTCTTTTTTTAGTTTTTTTAATTCACTATTATATTTTTGTTTTGTTATACGTTTTAATTCCAAATCCTGTTTTAATATCTCATTTTTTTTTTCTAATTCTACAATCTTTGATTGATTTTCTTTAACTTCATTTTTTGATGATTTTATAATTTTATTGTAACAAACTGAATCACATCTTTTCCATAATCTTTCAAAGGGTGTCACAAAATCATATTTATTTTGACCTATATATGCTGCAATATCACTTGTATATAAAAATATCTTTTGTTTACTCATAATTCTAAAATTATTATAATTTTATTTTTAAATTCAATTAAATTTAATTAATAGATATAGTTATTTAATTAATTATTTTTTATTTGTAATTTATAATTAACAAGATGACAAGTAAAAAATTATTATATAATTTGAATTTAACAGATAATTTAATAACTCTTGGAAATCTTAATTCGAATAACATAATTTGTACAAATATAAGTACATCATCTTTAAGTATTTCTAGTACATCGTCTTTCGATGCAATGACAGTTTCAAATGCTGTTTTAACAAATCTTAGTGCTGGTAATATAAATGCAACTTCAAGTACTATATCAAATTCTTTAATCACAAATATTAGTACATCATCCTTATTGGCAACTGGTAATAGTAACACAATAGGTTCTATTATTACAACTGGAGGTAATGTTGGTATTAATATATCAAATCCCAATTATAAATTAGATGTTAATGGAACAATAAATGCAAATACTTATACAGGTGGAAATATAAGCATTTCTGGTCTATTAAATTCAAATACTATTTCTTCAAATGTTATATCTGCAAATACTATAACTGGTAGTAATTTATATGTATCGAATAATGTATTTATAGGTGGATCATTGACAACTGTAAATATAACTACAACAAATTTAGTTGATGTAACTATATCATCCGGTTCTGTTTATGCAAATAATATTACTGGTACAAATATTGTAGCTACTTCATTAAGTTCTGGTACAATTAATGTTACTGGAAATGTTACAATGGGATCAAATGTTATAATAGAAGGACCTGCCTTAAAAATTCCTATTGGTAATATCGCTGGTCGACCTGGTGCTCCACAAGCTGGTTACATTCGCTACAATTCAGAAATACAACAATTTGAAGGATATGGTCCTGGTAATGCTTGGGGGTCTCTGGGTGGTGTAATAGATATTGCACAAACTACAAAAGTATTAGCATCTGAAACACCAAGTACAACTGATGGTAATTTATATTTTATTACAGTGGGAACTGAACGTATGAGAATTAATAGTGCTGGTAATATCGGTATAGGTACAAGTAATCCAGGTTTTAAATTAGACGTATCAGGAACTTTGGCTGCTACTACAAGTGTGACATCCGGTGCATTATATGCAAATAATATTACAGCTACAAATATTGTTGGTACAACAATAAGTTCAGGAACAATTCTTGGTACAAATAGTACAGTTACAAATGCAGTTAATACAGCCATTTCAACTGGTACATTAAGTGCTACTACAAGTGTGACTTCTGCTTATCTGTATGCAAATAACATTACAGCTACAAACATTGTAGGTACAGCACTTTCAACTGGTACATTAAGTGCTACTACAAGTGTGACTTCTTCTGCTCTATATGCAAATAATATTACAGCTACAAACATTGTTGGTACAGCACTTTCAACTGGTACATTGTCTGCTACTACAAGTGTGACATCAGCTGCCTTGTATGCAAATAACATTACAGGTACAAATATTGTTGGTACAACTATTAGTGCTGGGACAATATTAGGAACAAATAGTACAGTTACAAATGCAGTTAATACAGCACTTTCTACTGGTACATTAAATGCTATTACTGTAGCTTCTACTATTATTGCTGGTACTACTATTACTGGTGGAAGTATTTACGCATCAGGTGACTTGTTTGTAGGTGGTACTATCACTACTGTGAATATTACTTCTACAAATTTAGTTGAAACAAATGTATCTGCCGGAGTTGTACTTGCAAGTACACGTTTATCTGCACCAGGAAATTCTAATACTTTAGGTTCTCTATTTACTACAGCAGGAAATATAGGTATAGGTACAACTTCACCAGCATTTACATTAGATGTATCTGGTACGTTTAGAGCTACTACAAGTGTAACATCTGGTGCAATGTATGCAAATAACATTACCTCTATAAACATTGTAGGTACAACAATAAGTTCAGGAACAATATTAGGAACAAACAGTACAGTTACAAATGCAGTTAATACAGCCATTTCAACTGGTACATTGTCTGCTACTACAAGTGTGGCATCAGCTGCCTTGTATGCAAATAACATTACAGGTACAAATATTGTTGGTACAACTATTAGTGCTGGAACAATAGTAGGAACTACAAGTGTGACATCAGCTGCCCTGTATGCAAATAACATTACCTCTATAAACATTGTTGGTACAACAATAAGTTCAGGAACAATTTTAGGAACAAACAGTACAGTTACAAATGCAGTTAATACAGCCATTTCAACTGGTACATTGTCTGCTACTACAAGTGTGACATCAGCTGCCCTGTATGCAAATAACATTACCTCTATAAACATTGTTGGTACAGCACTTTCTACTGGTACATTGGCTGCTACTACAAGTGTGACATCATCTGCCCTTTATGCAAGTAACATTACCTCTATAAACATTGTTGGTACAACAATAAGTTCAGGAACAATTTTAGGAACAAATAGTACAGTTACAAATGCAGTTAATACAGCACTTTCAACTGGTATATTATCTGCTACTACAAGTGTGACTTCTGCTGCCTTGTATGCAAATAATATTACAGCTACAAACATTGTAGGTACAGCCCTTTCTACTGGTACATTGGCTGCTACTACAAGTGTGACTTCTGCTGCCTTGTATGCAAATAACATTACAGGTACAAATATTGTTGGTACAACAATAAGTGCAGGAACAATATTAGGAACAACATTAATAAGTTCAGCAAATATCTCTACTTCTATAGTTACTGCAGGCACAGTTAATTCTAATAATTTATCTGTAACAAATGCTAGTATATCTACTTTAGCTTTATCAAGTATTAATTTAAGTAGTGCAACAATAGGTACATTAATTTCTACTACAAGTGTGACATCAGCTGCATTATATGCTGCAAACATTACCTCTACAAACATTGTAGGTACAACTATTAGTGCAGGTAC
>Ga0214923_10000424_pt1 | contig 64710 bp, 62 predicted proteins | sample LL1510_MetaG_FD_177993 | JGI IMG/M metagenome (GOLD analysis project Ga0214923, IMG submission 177993) | Freshwater microbial communities from Lake Lanier, Atlanta, Georgia, United States - LL-1510 | ecosystem: Environmental > Aquatic > Freshwater > Lake | place: USA: Georgia | collected...
CATCTTCCACCACTGTCTTGAATTGAAAGAGCTCTACTTCTCCCAAATCTTCATTGAAGTGAGCTTCTAATTCGACGTGTAGTCCAAATCTCTTTTTTGCTGCTGTGAGCATGGCAGATTCGAGAGCCTCAACCAAAACCGAACGATCGATCCCTTTATCCTTTTGAACCTGGTCCAATACTCGTGATAGTTCAGATGCCATTTTTCCTCCCGCTAAATTCTAAATTCCCAGATAGTTTGAGCTTTTTTGATTTTGTTCAAACCGACTAAAACTTCTTTTCCTGAGACTTTCATTTCAAGCTGTCCAGGAAGCACTCGTAACAGATGCCCTCGAAGTTGGCCGCCAACCCCTGGAATACTCTCCGTCAGCACCACCTTTAATTCTTTTCCCGTGGCTTTCTCAAAATCAGTCGATAATCGAAGACGCCTGTCCAATCCGGGTGATGACACCTCAAGTTCGTAGGCTCCCGTAATGAACTGACCTGCCTCTAAAAGGGGGTCTAAATGTCTGGAGGCTGTAACGCAGTCATCAATCGATACTTGGACCCCTTCATTGAGGGATTCGATAAAAATTCTCAAGAGGGTTTTACCAGAGACATGGCAATCGAGATCCACCACTCTATATCCCAAGGATGCCAACTCTTTTTCGCATAAATCCAATAACTTATGCTCTAACTCTGTTTTGTATATTGAGTCCAAAGACTCCCCTCAAAATAGTAAAAAAGCGGGCTTTTTGGCCCGCTCGGTAAAAATCAGTCAACGAGACTGCCCTTTCTTAGCAGTTTCCACGGAATAAAACAAGTAGGCGACCCCTCTAGGGGTTATTCATAACCTTCTCTTGGAAAATCGAGTGTTTCTTCTTGAGGAAGCTCGGAAGACTGACGTTCATCCACACTGGGTCCTGAGAGGGGTTCCCCCGCTTTCGGTTCGCTTGGAGTCGCGGTCGTGGTTCGGAGGTTGGGCTCTCCCACCCGACGTATATTTGAAGCACTTAAATTTGGAACTGCCCCGGCCTTAAAGGCTACCCTCACTCGATTGGGATTATTGGGGGCGGCTATTTTTCCAGTTAATTTATCCACATAAGCAAAAACGATATCTTCCGGGATTGGGAAATCATTTTTCGGATATGAGGAGCTGACACTTCTCATGTATTCCGCCCAAATCGGGGCTGCAGCCTTCCCTCCGGTCTCACTCATTCCCAAGGCTTTTTCTTTCAAGTAGCCGATCCACACCCCCGAAACGACATAAGGTGAGTACCCCACAAACCAAGCATCGCGATGATCATTGGATGTGCCCGTTTTACCCGCTATCGCCCCTGGCGCACTTGCAGCAGCTCGGCCGGTCCCCTCTTTAATGACGGATTTCAGAAGATCAGTCATCACATAAGCTGTTTGAGGGGAAATAACCGGGGATTCATTTTCTTGGAGAGCTTCCGCAACAATCGTAGGACCGTTCTGATTTTCGGTTGGATTTTGAAGCGCTGGGAGTTCTTCTAAAATTTTCCCGGAACCGTCTTCTACTCGTTTAATGTAATTTAAAACTATCGGTTTTCCTAGGCGTGGAAAAATGGCGTATGCCCGCATAATTTCTTCAAGACTTGCAGACCAAGACCCTAAACCAATCGTTAAATCGCGAGGTAACGGAGAGGTAATCCCTACACTTCGCGCATATTGAATTCCATAATCAATACTGATTTCAGAAAGCAATTTTACCGTAGGGACATTCATCGAGCGAATCAATGCCAAACGAAGCGGGATATCTCCTTCAAACTTTCCTCCAAAATTATGGGGTTTCCAGTCCTCGCCCATAACGGTACTCGTGTCGACTTCTTGTTTTTCATCATTTCGAAAAACCACAGGTGAGTCCGTTACTAAAGATGAGGGAGAAAAACCTTTATCAAAAGCTGCAGCATATATGAGGGGCTTGAAGGTCGACCCTACTTGTCTCTTTGCTTGAAGAGCACAGTTGAATTTACTTTTTTGAAAGTCTAGCCCCCCAACCATCGCTCTCACGAAACCATTTTTAACATCATAAGACAGAAGGGCTCCAGACACTTCGGGCTCTTGCTCTAAGGCAACAATCGCAACGCTTTTTTCTTTTTCGATTTGCTCAACTTTAATCGCGACCAAATCTCCCCCTTTAATTACCTGCTCGACTCGCTGGACGGGCTTGTCGTCTATTTCGACCCAAGACATTCCGGAAACTGGCAATCTTGCTTGAGTCAGACCGATTCGCAGCTCCGCTTCATTTCGTTCGGCATCGACTCGCACCACCAATCCTTGATAATAATTTCCGATTTTGATTGGGGTATCCCCCACAAAGCGACTGGCAGCAGATCCGTAGGGTGTTAAATCAATTTCAAGCACTTTCAACGATCGCTCGGCCGCATCTCCTGGAAGAAGTCGAGGAGGTTTTAACTCTTCTAAAATCTGTTTATGAACAGTGGCCTTCCACTCATCTTTCTCCGACTCAGTGCCGAGGTTTCGGGAAACTCCTCGCCAGCCGGCTCGCTTGTCTACTTCGCGGACGCCTTTGATCATGGCTTGCTCGGCTGATTTCTGGAAATCATAGTTAACCGTTGTGTAGACTTTGAACCCCTGCTTTAGAACCTCCTCTGAACCGTACTTGTCCATGAGGTACTGACGTACGTACTCTACAAAATAAGGTGCAGCTGAATTATTCAGATCTTCAAGCGGATAAACTCTAATTCCTTCGGCTAACACTTCCCTTGCTTTTTCTGTTTCAAGATAGCCCTCATCAACCATTCTTCTTACTACGTAAGATTGCCGTCTTTTGGCTAGGTCTGGGTGGTGAAAAGGGTTCCAGTCATTTGGTCTTTGGGGCAACCCTGCAAGTAACGAAGCTTCTGCGAGTGTCAGCTCCTTAACATCTTTATGAAAATAGTTTCTAGCAGCGGCACCTATTCCGTAAGAACCATGTCCCAAATAAATCTCGGATAAGTAGAGTCCCAGAATCTCTTCTTTTGAGAGTTCATTCTCCATTCGATAGGCTAGAACCATCTCTCGTAGCTTTCGAGTGATCACTTTTTTCTTCGACTCAAGTAACAGGGCTCGGGCCACTTGCTGCGTGATGGTGCTACCCCCTTGAGCGTATCGGCCCCGCACCAAATTCGACCAAATGGCTCGCGCAATACTGTTTAGATCAATTCCTTTGTGTTGAAAGAAGTTCGAATCTTCGGCAGACAGAAAGGCCTGGATGACATGTTTGGGGATTTCTTTGAATTCGACTGGATATCGCCTCTCCGTAGTAAATTCTCCAATCTTCTTTCCATCATCTGAGAAAACCTCACTTGCGTGAGAGTGTTGAAAATTTTTTAATTGGCTCACTGGAGGAAGGCCGGCGGTGATAAAATAAAGAACTATCAACCCCATCAAGGCCGAAGTAACCGTGGCGCCCAAAGTGACTAACGACAAAGTTTGAAATGCTTTTCTAATTTTCAAGGATGCCCGCCTCATTTTTAAGGCTTATCTTACGATAAGACCCGGGCCTAACTCAAGTCAGAGAGCTCAACCCGGGCCTTAACATACTCCTTTGGGGAGTTTGGGGGTTAGGGGACGATGCAACCTTGAAAATCAAGAAATCACAAAAGCCACAACCACAAGAACAGAGACTGCATTTCCCTAGTCCTCCCAGAAATTGCAACCCGAGGGCCAGTTTTTGAGCCAAAAGCGCAGCGCGCATTCTTCAAGTATATGCCTAGGATTAAGACGCGCCTTTTTGAATACCAGACGATTCAGTAATAATTCTCAGGTTCTAAGCCCCTTAAAAATTGGAAACCAAAGAAACTTCAAATCGTCCCATCCAAGCGTCAGAGGGTGTTACTTTAAGTGAATCAGAGGGGAAGAAAATAGAGGCCGCCCCCACTAAATCAACTGCTTTAAGTATAGGACTTTTAAAAATGAGATCGATTTCGGAGCCGAGAGTCTGCGCTTTGTCATTTGAATTGTTAATGGGCGTCGTTCCATCCGTTTGGTAGGCGGGATACTCGGTATTTGATTTCAAAAAATGAAGCCCTCTTAATAGGAGTTCGGTATTTGAGAATGGATTTGCCCCAAACTGAAATCCCAAGCCCGACAAATTTCTTCGTCCAAGAACATCCGCCCATCCCAACCATTTGTGTGTTGATGGAAAAAGACTATTAAAGTAGGGACTCGACCAAAAACCGTCGACTCCAACTTGGAACCCTAATGAGGAAAAGGCCCTTGATTTGAGTTCAGCCCAAATTTGCTGTCCCGTCGTATCACCCCATTGCCCTGATGCTTCACCCCTTAGTTCAACCTCGCCTAAGTTTAATCGAGTATGGAGTCCCGAGGTAAACAGCTGGTTTAAATTCGAACGATGATCCCTCAACCAAAAAAGATAAGGAGAAATCGTCAAGCTTCGATTTGGATGAGTCCACGATAAGTAGGTTCCATGAAAATCACGATCGCCGGGACCTGAGTCTTGGGTATTATTATCCCATAACTTCGTGGAAAAAAGGTCCCATGAACTTTTTCCCCACTCCAAACGAGATCGGATCCCATCAAAACTTCTTCCCGGATTTTCCCAATCGGAAGACCCAACTAAAACTTCATCGCCTAAAGCCACAGTTTGTCGTCCTAAGATGATCCGCCAGGTTTGATTGACTCGAAGCTGACCAAAGGCTTGGTGGAAACTCAATTGTGGGTCTCGATTAAGTCCGCTCGTCCCCACCGACACATTGAGATTAGAAGTTACCGGTTGTAAGATCGGTTCTCCTAATAATTGAACGGCCTGTGGCTGCAATAGAAACTCAACGCTCTCATTTGGATTAAAAAAGAGCCCGGCTCGGGCTCGTATCGAAGAAAATCCTCGTTGCGATGAAAAGTCGTTTTTTTTATTTTCCTCGATCCGGAATCGAAACTGTCCATTGACTTCGAAAACTGAAGGCCAGTTAGTCCCAGTTTCCTGTGATCGATTCACGCGAAACGCAATCGTCCCCTTATCACTCTCATCCGGCTTCCATTTTTTAGGATACTCGCGAACGCTGCCAACCAAGGCCCAAACCCCAGGAGCAATCTCACGAGCTGGGATGTGATAAGTATGGGTTTCAGTTCTGACAAGGGCATTGGCCCGATCGACGTCGCATTCCACTTGGGCCTCCTCTTTCGTTCCCCCACAGGACGCCAAATCGAACTGCACTTTAAGCGTGGAACAGGAGGCTCCGGCGATAATCTTGGCCTCGCCGCAGATTTTTTCACCCAAACAGTTTGCAGAAACCAAAAGGAAACAAACAAGTGTTGGAATCAATAATTCTGGTCTCATAAACTTACCTTATCAGATCGCATTTAGCTTGAAAAACTGATACGTTAAGAAACAACCATGAGTTCATTTTTAGAACGACGAAGCAACACCATTTCATCTGATTTGACTGAATATGTTTTGAGTGTTGGGGTTCAGTTTCGAGACGATACTCTCGATGAAGTAGAAAGTTCTCTGAGTGAATTAGATCGATTAATCCAAACTCTGGGGGGCAAGGTAGTTGAAACGATTATTCAACGTCGAACCAAGCCTGATCCCTCTTTATTCATTGGCAAAGGCAAAGCCGAAGAAATCGCTTTTTTGGTTAAAGATAAGGAATGTGATTTAGTAGCATTCGACCAAGAGTTGACCGGGACTCAACAAAGAAATTTGGAAAAGATCCTCAACTGTAGAGTCATCGATCGAACTGGTATTATTTTGGATATCTTTTCGAAACATGCCCGAACCAAAGAAGCCAAAAATCAGGTGGAACTTGCGATGCTAGAGTACTTGTCGACTCACCTGACCCGAAAGTGGACTCACTTGGAACGACAGCGCGGAGGGATCGGTCTAAAGGGGGTTGGAGAAAAGCAAATTGAGTTAGACCGACGAATGATCCGAAGTCGCATTTCCAAATTAAAGACGGAGATAGCCCACCAGGCTCAAGACCGCTCCATTCAGAGAAGACACAGAGACAAGTTTCTTCGAGTTGCAATTGTTGGTTACACCAATGCTGGCAAATCGACGCTCATGAATAATCTAACCCACAGCAATGTGTATGTTGACGATCGCCTGTTTGCGACTCTTGACTCAACTGTTCGAATTATCGATCCCAAAACCCGTCCGCCAATTTTGCTCAGTGACACTGTAGGATTCATTGACAAACTACCTCACGGGCTCGTTGCTTCTTTTCGATCTACACTTCAGGAGGTTTTAGAAGCAGATGTCTTGCTTCATGTAGTAGACATGTCCTCTCCTTATTTTATGGAACAGATGGAAGTTACGAAAAATGTGCTAGAGGAAATTGGAGCGGGAACCAAGCCCACCTTCTTAGTCTTTAACAAAGCTGATTTGGTGAAGGAAATTTTTCTACCAAAAATTTTGGAACGCAAATACATTGATTGTGTTTCAGTATCTGCCTTTAGGCCAGCGGACATGCGAAGACTACGAGAGTCTATTTTTGGATATTTTGAAAGAGACATGATGGACATCGAACTGACTGTTCCCTATAGCGACACCTGGCTACAATCTCAGATTCACGAGTTTTCCAAAGTTATAAAAAAAGACTATAGAGAGGAAGGGGCCCACTTTCATATTCGAGTGATGCGGTCCACGGCCAACTGGTTGGGGCTTTTGGACAAACCGGGTGTAACGATTAGGACAAACCATGATCAATAGCACTGGCCTGACTCTTTTTATTGTGTCTGACGGAACGGGGGAAACTGCCGACCTGATCATTAAGGCCGCTTTAGTTCAATATTCTGGCCTTAATTTAAGAATTGTGCGCTATAAAAATGTAAGAACAGAGCCGCAAGTCACCGCGATTTTTGAAGAGGCCCATGAAAAGCGAGGCATCGTAGTTTACACCATTGTGACCAAAACACTTCGTGAGTTTGTAGAAAAAACAGCTCAAACTTTTATTGTTCCAGCGGTTGATCTTCTGGGTCCTCTTCTCAATTTACTTTCTCAATTTCTGACTCAAAACCAAAAAGGGGAACCTGGACTCTTTCACCAAGTAAATGAGTCTTATTTTAAGCGAATTGAAGCGATAGAATTTACAGTCAAACACGATGATGGCCGGTTTCCAGACAACCTTGAAATGGCAGACATCATTCTGGTAGGCCTCTCGAGAACGAGTAAAACCCCCCTTTCAATCTATTTATCCTATAAAGGGTGGAAGGTGGCTAATGTGCCGGTGGTTCGAGGCATTCCCCTACCAGAGAGATTATTTCAGACCGATCAGCGAAAGATCGTGGGGCTCATTATTGAACCGTCTGCTCTAGTAAGAATTCGTCGAGAGCGACTTCTCAAGATGGGAGAAGACCCCAACAGTTCCTATGCGGACCCCGAACAGGTCGAGTTGGAAATTGATTATTGCAAACAAATTTACCGACAAAACCGGCGATGGCCCGTCTTCGATGTGACAAACAAGGCGCTTGAAGAAACTGCCGCTGAAATCGAACGGTTTGTCGTTAGTCCGAATCAGTAACCGTGATGGCTCGGCTCAACTCATTGTCGCATAATTTATCTTCCGTAACGATCAGGGCGCAAAAAAAAGAACTTACTCAGCTTTATTTTTGCTGGGAAACTTGTCTTTTAATTTGTCGAGAACCCCATTCACAAAGGCTGGGGTATTCTCGGAGCCAAACTCTTTCGCAATTTCTACCATCTCATTTACTGTAACAGTGCCCGGAATATCATCACAAAATAAAATCTCGTAAGCCCCTAAGCGAAGAATATTTCTATCCACCGCCGCCATGCGATCTGGCCGCCAATGCGAAGAAATGTCTGCCAAGTGTTTATCTATTTCGGGAAGCTTCTCTCCCACTCCCACCACCAGTCGCTTGGTAAAAGGATCTAGCAACGTCTGACTCTGCAAATACAGACTCTGAAAGTGACTTAGGGCCATCTCAATCGTTAGCTGATTATTCAGATCCAACTGATATAAGATTTGTAGGGCGTCTTCTCTTGCTTTTCTTCTATTACTCTTCATGACTTAATCTGAGAATAAATAGGATATTTCCTACAAATCTCTCTTACCTCACCTTTAACGTTTTCAACCACGGAATCACTACCATCAAGCAACACTCTTCGGACTGCGTCTGCCAGCCATTTCATATCGCCTTCTTTTAAACCACGAGTCGTGACAGCCGGTGTTCCCATTCGTATTCCGCTGGTCACAAATGCTGACGTGGTTTCGAACGGTACCGTATTCTTATTAGCAGTTAATCCAGCTCTGTCCAGTCGAGCCTCCGCCTCTTTACCAGTCAGTCCTTGTTTTCTTAAGTCGATTAAGAGGAGATGGTTATCTGTTCCCCCACTAACCAACTGAAATCCGTTAGCCATTAAATTCTCTGCCAAAGCTTTGCAGTTTAGAACCACTTGTTTTTGGTATTGCTTAAAATCGGGTTCCAGGGCCTCTTTGAACGCCACGGCTTTAGCAGCGATCACGTGCATCAGGGGTCCCCCCTGAATCCCAGGAAAGATACGGCTATTGATTTTCTGTCGCCAGGGCTCCTTAAATAAAATGATCCCACCCCGAGGTCCGCGCAATGTTTTGTGAGTGGTACTCGTCACAAAATCAGAATGGGGCACTGGAGAGGGATGAAGGCCAGCCGCTACCAGTCCAGCAATGTGGGCCATATCGACTAATAACAGTGCTCCAACTTCCTTGGCGATCGAGCCGAATTTTTCAAAATCTATAATTCTTGAATAAGCACTCGCCCCTGCAATAATCATTTTTGGGCGATGTTCTTTGGCTAAATCTCTAACCTGATCATAATCGATGAGTTGATTATCCTCTCTAACACCGTAGTGAATGGCTTTATATAAGAGACCAGAAAAATTTACGGGATGCCCATGGGTCAAATGCCCACCATGAGAAAGATTCATTCCAAGAATCGTATCCCCCGGTTGAAGGCAAGCTAAGTAAACTGCCATATTGCTCTGAGAGCCACTATGGGGTTGAACATTCGCCCCTTCACTTCCAAAAAGTTTTAAACATCGGTCAATTGCAAGGCTTTCCACTACGTCAACGTACTCACAGCCACCGTAATACCTTTTCCCTGGATAGCCTTCGGCATACTTGTTGGTTAAAACACTTCCTTGAGCTTCCAGGATGGCGGGAGAAACGATGTTTTCACTGGGAATTAACTCAAGAGATTCCTGTTGCCGAACTAACTCAGCTTTCATTGCATGGTTTATTTCGGGATCTACGTGGGAAATGTGGTTCATGCCCTCTCCTCGAGCTTCCTAATTTGATCTATCCGTCTTGAATGCCGATCTCCTAAAAAAGAAGCACTCAACCATTCTTTGACAAGATCAAATGCTAAATCTTCAGAAATCAGCCGAGCTCCAAGACAAATAATATTACTATCGTTATGTTCTCGCGATAAGCGGGCACTTTCAATACTCCAACTGCTAGTCGCTCGAATTCCTTTTATTTTATTGGCCGCAATGCACATCCCAAGGCCGGTACCGCAAATGAGTATCCCTCGCCCCTCCTGACCAGCAGCCACTTGCCTCGCCACGATTTCTGCAAAATTCGGATAATCAACAGAATCCGCACTATGGGTGCCACAATCTTGAAAATCCATCGATGGAAAAGCCGCTTTCAGCCGAACAATCAAGGCTTGCTTGAGTGCATATCCAGCATGGTCACTTCCCACGTAGACCGATTTTTTAGCCATTTTAAGCTCTTTTAAAAATTAATGTCCCGTTGGTCCCACCAAAACCAAATGAGTTTGATAAAACATAGGTCATTTTTCTCTGCTGGGGTTGATGAGGTACAAAATTCAAATCACACTCGGGACTAGGATTATCTAAATTCGCCGTCGCCGGTGCTACTTGTTCCTGAAGAGCCTGAACACAATAAAGTGCCTCTGCAGCTCCTGCAGCTCCCAAAAGATGTCCCGTTAGGGATTTTGTCGAGCTTACAGCTAATTGATAGGCATGATCTTTAAATACACTTTTAATTGCTAATGTTTCGTTCACATCCCCGACTGGAGTCGAGGTTCCATGAGCATTCACATAATCAATTTGCTCCGGATTTAATTGAGCGTCTTTTAGGGCTAGATTCATGCAGCGGGCAGCTCCCTCCCCCTCCGGACTCGGAGAGGTTAAATGATAAGCATCGGCATTGAGACCGTAACCGACTAATTCCGCGTAAATAGGTGCGCCTCGTTTTTTTGCATGCTCATAATTTTCCAATACCAGAACCGCGCTCCCCTCCCCGATGACGAAGCCATCTCGATCTTTATCAAAGGGACGAGACGCTTTCTCAGGGGCATCATTGCGCTCCGACAGGGCTCTCATCGAACAAAACCCACCCACACCAAGTTCACAGACGACAGCTTCGGCGCCGCCGGCCAACATGACATCTTGATCCCCTCTTTGAATCAGTCGAAAAGATTCCCCGATAGCATGGGAGCTAGAAGAACACGCCGTTGTAATGCACGTATTAGCTCCTTTTAAACCATATTTAATTGATAGTTGACCCGCAGCTAGATTTCCAATCACCGAAGGGATGAAAAAGGGAGAGACCCTCTTCGGACCTTTTTCTCGCACCACCAAGTATTCAGACTGGATTTCAGTTAATCCGCCGATTCCCACTCCAATACAAGCGCCAGCTTTTGTTCGGTCGACACCATCAAAATTAAGACCAGAGTGAACCACCGCCTCAGCACCGGCTACCATGGCAAGTTGAATGAATCTTCCGATTCTTTTTAATTCTTTAACTGGAAAATGTTCTTCGGGTTTAAAGCCCTTAACTTCGGCAGCTATTCGCGAGGAATAATTGGAAGCATCAAACAAAGAAATCGGGCCTACGCCAGACTTAACGTTAATGAGGGATTCCCAATTGGCCTTAGCATTAAGACCTATGGAAGTGATCGCCCCATAACCTGTGACGACGACCCGATTCATGAAAACTTAGTTAACCTTCGACTTTATGTAATTAGAGACGTCGGCCACTGTTTTGATCTTTTCTGCGTCTTCATCAGGAATTTCCAGATCAAACTCTTCTTCCATGGTCATAACCAATTCCACGATATCGAGAGAATCTGCACCTAAATCGTCAATAAAAGATGCTTCAGGAGTTACGCTTTCTACATCAACTCCCAACTGTTCAACGATGATATTCTTAACTTTTTCTTCGATGGACATCTGCTTTTTTCCTCCAGTAATCAAAGTTGTCGGCAGACTCTAGCAGTAGTAAACCTCCTACGCAAGCAGACTAAGAAGTGATGTGATGAAATCTTTTTCTAATCTAAACCAGCAAATTATCACCTGCAACCGGTGCCCCCGCCTAAAAACGCACCGCGCCAGAATCGCCCAAGTTAAAAGAGCGGCCTACAAAACCGAGGTCTATTGGGGAAAACCCGTGCCTGGTTTTGGCTCTCACAAAGCCCGCTTTTGGGTAGTGGGGCTAGCTCCTGGAGCCCACGGAGCCAATCGCACTGGCCGAGTTTTTACGGGAGATAGTTCGGGAGATTGGCTTTACTCTGCTCTTTACCATTACGGATTCAGTTCAGCTCCCCAATCCGTTAATCCAACCGATGGATTAAGGTTATTTGACACTTACATTTCCTGTATCTGCCGATGCGTCCCCCCAGATAACCGCCCCACTCCTGAGGAAATTGCGAATTGCTCGTCTTTTTTGTTGGCTGAATGGGAACTCCTAAGCTCCCCACGCCTCATCTTAGCCCTGGGGCAGATAGCTTTTGAAGAAGTTCTGAACCTTCTCCTAGATCATTATCAGATAAAAAAAGAGCGTGATTGGAAGTTCAGGCACGGGACTCTTTACCAGGTAGGAAAAACGAAAGTTTTAGTATCGTACCACCCCAGTCGCCAGAACACGTCTACCAAGCGCCTGACGATAAAAATGTGGAATTCTATTTTTGAACAAGCCCGTAAGGAATTAGAAAACCATCCCTTTAGAAAAGATTAACTTGTCCGTGCCCTTTGGCCGGACGGAATCGATGAGCCACCCACTAGCTCCTTGATTGAGAACCACTTCACGTTCATTAGTTTCCTTAGTTACATCGGTCCCCTGTCGATTTTCCACCACGACCTGATAGACAACAGTTGCTTGATCTTTATTTACGTTAGTGGCCAAAATCTTTAGCTCTTGGATGTTTAAGTTTCCATTTAAATAAAAAAGCCTGAACTGCTCATCATTCATGTCTTCGAAAGCAGCTTTCATTTCCCCCGAGCACAAACCAGAAAGTTTATTCTTATCGACCACTTCTTTTGCTTCTCCGCTCAATCGCACGAAGCTGCGCACCACTTCTTCTGGCGAAGCCGCGCCAGACACCGCCGGGGCCTCTTTTTTGGTGCAACCCCAGCAAACAAGAACTACTAAACTAATGACTGATAAAATATTTTTCATTCTTCCATTCTACGGAAGACACATTGAAACGCAACCGTAGAGTCTTGATTCGACTAAATTCAGGTTGAACCCTCCCCTCGGATGCGAGTAGTCTTTGTTCAAATGGGCTTACTTAAAAACAGACTGGCCGAGAAAAAATTGGTCTTTACCGCGGAAGTATCACCTCCCAAAGGAGCTGGGACCAAAAAGCTTCGAGAACATATCCAGCTCGTCGGTCCCCATGTTAGCGCGATCAACATAACTGATTGCCAGAGGTCGATTGTGAGAATGGCTTCTTGGGCGGCGTGCAGGATAGTCATGGATTTAGGAGTTGAGCCGGTCTTTCAATTAACGTGTAGAGACAGAAACTCAATTGCGTTACAAGCCGATTTGATGGGAGCCTCGGCCTTAGGAATTTCAAACGTTCTCTGTTTGACTGGAGACCCCGTAAAAGTGGGAGACAGTCCCGAGAGCCGCTCGGTTTTTGAATACGAATCAATTAAGTTACTTCAAACTGCATCAAACCTACAAAAAGGTCGTGATGCTCAAAACTTAAAAATGAATGCACCGACTCGATTTTTCTTAGGATCGGTGGTCAATCCAACAGTGAAGGGAAACTTGGGACAACTTGAAAGAATGAAAAAAAAGGTTGCGGCAGGGGCCTGTTTTTTTCAAACTCAGGCAAATTATGACAATGAGGACTTTTACTCTTTCCTCCGTTTATCTCAAGACATCAACACACCTATTTTAGCTGGAATCTTAGTGCTCCATTCCGCTGATATTGCTCGCTTCATCAATAAAAACATTCCAGGAATTCAACTTCCTCAAAGCATTATCAAAAGATTAGAGGAGGCCTCATCGCCTGAAGAAGAGGGAATTAAAATAGCAATTGAATCTATGCTCCAACTCAAAGACTTTTGTGCAGGTTTTCATATAATGACTATCAGACGCGAACCACTTATTCCCACTCTGGTGAAAGGTTTTTATGAACGAAACTCTTAGCAGAACCCCCCTTTACAAAACTCACTTGGCACTTGGTGCACGAATGGTTCCTTTCGCAGGTTTCGAAATGCCCGTTCAGTATCAAGGAGTGATTGAAGAAACTAAGGGCTGTCGAAAAGCGGGGGGGCTTTTTGATGTCAGTCACATGGGCCAATTTTCTTTAAGGGGAAAAAACGCTCTTTCCCACCTTCAAAAATTAGTAACCAACCAATTAAGCAAAGTGGCCTTGGGCCAAGCACAGTATAACTTTCTCTGCAATGAGAAGGGCGGAGTCATCGACGACATCATCGTCTATCACCGAGCTCAGGACGAGCTCTTTCTTTGTGTCAATGCAAGCAATCGCAAAGCGGATTGGGAGTGGCTGAGCTCTCATTTAGGAAACGACGTTGAGTTACGAGATTTGAGCGAGCAAACGGCTCTTTTGGCTCTGCAAGGTCCCGAGTCTCAAACTGTACTCATGAAAATCGCTCCTCGGGGAGGATGGGATCAGTTGAATTATTATTGGGCCAAAGAGACCTCTCTGTGCGACGTCCCCCTCTTTGCCTCTCGGACAGGATATACCGGAGAAGATGGTTTCGAACTCTACGTTCCCGCAGAAAAGGCAGTTAAGCTTTGGGACGTGTTGCTCGAAGAAGGAAATTCTAAAGGGATACAGCCGTGCGGTCTCGGAGCCCGAGATTCATTAAGATTGGAGATGGGATATCCTTTGCATGGACACGAATTGAGTTCTGACATCACTCCTCTTCAAGCCGGATTAACTTGGGCTGTAAAACTTGATTCCGTTCCCGCCTTTATTGGACGAGACGCCCTAATAAAGGAGCGAAGCGAAGGCCCTAGAATGCAACTGAAAGCCTTGATCATTCAGGACAAGCGAATCGCACGTCAAGGTTATGAGATTGCCAATGGGGACAAAAAGATTGTGGGTGTAATTACTAGCGGAACTTTTAGTCCTCATTGCGGATCTCCAATCGCACTGGGCTTTGTTCAAAAAGAAGCCGTTCATGACACTCAGTACCTCATAAAAGTCAGAAATGATTGGATCACTGCCAAGGTAACAGCACTTCCTTTTGTCTCGAGCCGAGTTAGAAAAAACCTAAAGTAACTTTTCGATGCTATAATTATTTTTTAAAATGGAGAAAAATAATGCGTTTTTTTTCTGCAAAAATAGTATTTTTCTTGTTCCTGGCATCGATACCTGTTTTTTCTGAAGTTCAACACTCCTCCACCCTTCTAGAGCGAATCGGAACGGCTAAGAAACGTCCTCCCGTTATTGATAGACTATCTGAAGATGAAACTCTTTTTTTAACAGAGAATTTTTTTCGAGTTGAGGAATCAATAAAAGACCGATTTGACAACAAAACTTCCAAGCCAGAACTGTACATTGCAGATGGAATCACCTCGGCTCTGTCTAGCGATGCAAAAGAAACCGTTTTGGCTGCAGCTCTTGCCGACCTGTCGGGCTCCCTGAATAAAAATCAGTTAGAAGCACTCCGTAAAACAAGCGAAGAGTTAGCAAGCAAGATTCGTGAGCAGGAACCCGCTGATCGGGATCTCCGTCTTCTGGCTCTCATTGAACGGAGCGAATGGCTTACTTACATCGTCACTGGCCAAACCCCACCCGCTTCAAGCCTTCCTCAACCCAAAGATGAACAGGCTTTTGAGCGTTTTAAAAAGGAGTTTAAGGAAGCTAAAAAGGATGTAAACAAACGAAATCGTCAGATTTTAGATTACATCCAAGAAGCAAGGGGCGGAAACACCGATGCCAAACAATGGCTGCGCGAAAAGCTAGATTTAAAGTCTTTTGCAACCTTTATGAAGGGCCAGAAAGATTTTGGCGGAGACGAACTCTTTCAAGATGTGGCTGAAGCCATGGTTTGGGATGATAAAGAACTGGGTGCGAGATACCACGACTTCATCAACCCGGCCGGAAAAGTAACTCGTTTAGTTGTGGGAAAGGAACCTAAAAAGCACTCGAGACAACTCTGGGATTTCCTACAAAAGGAGGGAGACCGGTTTAGTGGTTTTTCTCTATCCCCTAAGAAACTCCAGCCTAGGGACTCGGATATCGTTAATTTAAGTGGGACGAGGCTCTCTCCTAAACCCATATCACTAGCTACAAAAGCACTTCCCGTTTACCAAAGAGCTTGCGTTGACTGCCATCGCGCCCAACGAATCTCTATCTCAAGCTTCTCCGATGCAGCTGCTATGGTTCAAAGTGGGGAGATGCCTAAGAATCAGACCCTGAGTGAGTCGGACAAAAAGGCATTGATCGATTTTTTCCAGAGCAATGAGCCCAAAGGTCTCTTTCTCCAGTTAATACAATAGCCCTGACCCCATTTCTGGTTGACTAAGCCTTGAGATTTATTACTGTTATGTAAACATTTCTTGAGGTGATTTTATGGCTTCGGTGCCAAATGGACTCCACTACACAAAAGAACACGAATGGGTGATGATGGAAGACAACATTGCAACCATCGGCATCACTGACTTTGCACAAGAATCTTTGGGAGACGTTACTTACATTCAACTCCCAAAAGAAGGAGAAACGATTAGTAAGAACGATCCGTTCGGAGTCGTAGAATCGGTAAAAGCCGTCAGTGATTTATACTCTCCTGTTTCTGGTCGGGTCGTCGAAGTCAATCAACCTCTGTTAAATGCCCCAGAGTTAGTAAATCAAGATCCTTATACTGATGGCTGGATGCTCAAAGTTGAAGTAAAAGAATTATCCGATATTGAAGACCTTATGGCAGCAAAGGAATATAAGGACTATATCGAAGAACAAGGATAAGCGAAGGTGCCCTCTCTCCCTTTAACACCCGAAGAAGAAAAGAAAGCATTTCAAACCATCGGCGTTCAATCGTTTGATGATTTGATTGCCACTATTCCTCCAAAGATTAGAGAATCCGCTCGTTTTCAACTCGATTTTGGAAACGAGTACAACAATCTGACTTCCGGGTTAAGTGAGCATGAACTCCGGGACTATTTTTTAAAGCTTTCAGCTCTAAATAAAACCAACCCAGAAACCCTTCATTTTCTAGGGGGCGGAGTTTATGACAATATCATCCCGGCAATCGTTAATCAGTTGGCTCTCCGTGGAGAGTTTCTAACGTGTTACACGCCTTATCAGCCGGAAATTAGCCAAGGAACTCTTCAGGCGATTTTCGAATTTCAAACACTCATGTGTCGAATCACTCAGATGCCTTTATCAAACGCATCGATGTACGACGGCCCCACTTCCACCGCCGAAGCAGTACTTATGGCTCAACGGTTGAGCAAGAGTTCGAACAGCGTTTTATTAGCGACAAATCTGTCACCAGAATACCGAACTGTTATCCGGACCTTTTTATCTGGGCACGAAACACAAATCGGTGAAGTTTTATTCAATAGCGATGGCCTCATCGATCTGGATCACCTTTCAAAGCTTACACAGTCTTTAGAACCTTGCGCCTTGGTGGTTAGCTATCCAAACTATTTTGGTTCTTTTGAAGATTTAGCAACAATCAAAAAGTTATTACCCTCAAACTGTTTATTGATTGTCGCAGTTCCTGATCTTTCTGCTCTGTCTCTATTTGAGCCTCCCGGTTCTTTTGGTGCGGATATTGTGGCTGGAGAGGCTCAGCAACTGGGCACTCCCATGTTATTTGGTGGGCCTCACGTTGGATTTTTTACGACGAAAAAAGAATATCTACGACAACTTCCTGGAAGGATTGTAGGTGAAACTTTAGATTCACGAGGAGATCGGTGTTACACGCTGACCTTATCGACTCGAGAGCAACATATTCGGCGCGACAAAGCCACTTCGAATATCTGCACAAATCAGGGGCTGATTGCTCTTCGAACTACTATTTACCTGAGCTTTCTAGGCAAACTAGGATTCCAAAAACTTGGCGAAACCAATTACTCTCTTTTTGAATACCTGAAGGAGCAACTTTCCATTCGTGGAATCTCGCTAAAATACAACCAAGCCTCTTATTATCGGGAAGGCGTATTCGAAGTCCCTCATTTGGAAAAACGATTTCAAAAATGTTTGTCTCAAAACATCGTCCCAGGAATTCCTTTGCGCGATAAATTTGGACCCGCATTTGAAAATAGCCTTTTAGTTACCGTTAACCCCAAACATAATCGTCAACAACTAGACTTACTGTGTGAGGTTTTGGGATCATGAGCACCTCCAATAAAGCAGCCTCAGGAATTGCGCTGAGAGAAGATTCAATATTTGAGCGTTCCGCTTCTGGCCGAGTTGGATTTGAGCTTCCGCAATTATCTGTTCCTCTAAAAAGACCGACTACCTTAGGGCGAAAAAAAGCTGCTGAATTGCCAGAAGTTTCTGAACTGCAAGTAGTCAGGCATTTTACTCGTTTATCCAGTTGGAATTACGCGATCGATTTAGGAACCTTCCCTCTTGGTTCCTGCACGATGAAATACAACCCGCGAATCAATGAAGAGCTGGCTGCTCTTCCCGGCTTTTGCGATATTCACCCTGAGGTTCCTCTGGAGTTTTGCCAAGGCTCGTTGAAGCTGATTTATTTGCTGGAGCGAGCCCTCGCCAGTATCGTTGGCTTAGATGCATGCACTGTCCAACCAGCTGCCGGTGCCGTGGGAGAGTTTACCGGACTGACGCTGATTCGTGCTTTTCACGAAAAGCACGGGGGACATAGAAAATATGTTCTTATTCCCGACAGCGCCCACGGAACTAATCCAGCCTCTTGTATTTTAGCGGGCTACGAAGCCATACCCTTAAAGGTGGGCAAAGACGGCTTCATGACTGTTGAATTAGTCGAAGAGGCCATTTCAAAGTACGGAAGAGACATCGCTGCTCTCATGACAACTAATCCGAATACGCTTGGAGTATTCGAACAAAACATTTCTCAAATCGCCGAATTGCTTCATGGCATTGGAGCCCAACTGTGTATGGATGGTGCCAACATGAATGCGATTTTAGGAATCGCAAAGCCCGGAGACATGGGAGTAGACGTCATGCAATACAATCTGCATAAGACGTTTTCAACTCCCCATGGAGGAGGCGGTCCTGGATGTGGTCCGGTTGCTTGCCGTTCCCACTTAGCTCCCTTTCTTCCAAACCCCAGGGTCGTGGAACGAAATGGGGTCTATCAAATTGAGCACTTGCCTGACTCCATCGGCAAAGTAAAAGGAGCTTTTGGAAACTTTGGTGTTATGGTTCGAGCTCTTGCTTACATTATGAATCACGGTAGCTCTGGGTTGCGAAGGGTTTCGACGAATGCCGTGATTAACGCCAACTATCTTAGAGCGCGACTACAAAAGCACTACCGTCTAGGAACGAACACACCTCATTTTCATGAATGTGTTCTTTCGGACTCGAAACAGATTGAGGAAAACGGAGTTAAAACAATCCAAATTGCAAAGGCTCTGATGGACTTTGGATATCATCCACCAACGGTCTACTTTCCTCTAACGGTTCCAGGAGCCATGTTGATTGAACCGACTGAAACTGAAAGTCTTCAGGAACTCGATGAGCTTGCGGATGCTTTCTTAACTATTGCCAAGAAGATTGAAACCAAAGAGGAGACATTTGAACAGTCGCCCATCAAAACATTCGTTGGGAAAGTCGATGAAGTGGGCGCGGCCAGAAAGCCCGTCCTTTCACTTGACGACCGCACTCTCTGAGCACGGCTACCTAGTCTTCTTGGGCATCCTATTTTTTGCCCATCTCTTCCTAGCCCATTTTTTACCTCCCGCTGAAGACGAGCTGTATTACTGGAGTTGGTCGCAAAATTTATCGCCAAGCTATTTTGATCATCCGCCCATGACTGCCTGGTTAATACGCATTTCAACTTTCCTGTTCGGTAATACGATTCTGGCTATACGGCTCCCTGCCGTTTTTGTTCACTTATTGCTTTTATTTAAATTAGGCAGACTCTCGGAAAACAAAACTATTGTGACTCTGCTCCTATTCACCCCATTAAGCCTTTTCGGAGCGGTGCTTATGACTCCGGATATCCCCTTACTACTTTTTTGGTTTTTTTATTTTCAATGGGCTTTAGAGGTTGATTCCAAATTTAGCACTTGGCATGACGATCCCATTTCGCGGGTTTATCGCCAAAAACCGATTACACTGACGGCTTGGATTTCAGGGGGATTACTTCTCGGTCTTGGTCTTATTAGTAAATATACAATGGGGCTGGCGTCTATTTGTTTGTTTTTTTTATTGCTGAGCAGATATCGAATAAAAGCTTGGGTTCAGGGCTTTATATTTCATTTAATTATTGCTCTCATTATCTTCCTGCCTGTTTTAGTTTTTAATTACCAACACCATTTTTCGCCCCTTTGGTTTCAATGGGAACACACTCGCCATTCTGTTCCTTTTTCATTTCTTTTTTCCTACTTAGGTTCCCAAGTCCTTTTAGTGGGAGCACTCCCATATTTATTGATTCCATGGATTTTTATTAATTACCGCTCATTAGTTCGAATCCCCTCCTACCGAACCCAACTTTTCTTTTTTTTAATTCCCCTTATCTTCTTTTCTTACAAGTCGACCCATCACTTTCTGGAGGCGAATTGGGGCCTGGTCTGCTATCTTAGTTTTTGGCCATTGAGTTCCTATTTTGTTACCCATAGCTCTTTTAGACTTTTTGTTTGGTCGACTGTCGTGCTGGGCTTCATCGTTCCCCTGGCACTTTCCCTAGCCATCTTAATTCATCTATTTCATCCCTTACCTTGGATCGGAATTGGCCAGGATAGAGTAGCTAAAATGGATGGTCAGAATCAATTGGTGAAAGCCGTCGCCCAAGGCCACCAGGACTTAAAGCAACTACCAATTTTCCTAACGAGTTATCAGTGGACCTCTTATTTTAGATTTCATGGGTTTTCGTTGGCAAATCAATTGCCGGATTCGGGTAGGGCGAGTCACTTCACTCTGAATCCCGTATCTCCGTGCACTAATGAACGAGTATTACTTTTTAATCCAATTGGCGAAAACATCCCTGAGGCATTAAAATGCTTTAATCAAAAACGTTCGATTGTTGAGCTTCCCTTGATGATCCGAGACCAAGTGAATTCGACCTGGGAGCTAGTAGAATTATCAAAGACTAGGACAACAAAATGAAACACTGGATTTTGAGTGCTTTTTTGGGACTTTTTCTTTTTGAAGTCTTTAGTGTTTTGCCCTCTCGCAACGTTAATGTGCCCGCTACGGAGGGAATGCCGAACTTTATTTCTGGACTCATAAATGTCCGACCAAATGCATCGACAGAGGCCCAGAGAATCCCCGAATTGGCCCGGCTCGCCAAGGAGAACGGCCACAGTTTTGTAATTTTTGCAGATCATGATTCGGTTGAAGGTCGACAGTTAGGTCTCGAGAAACATTATGATGGAGTAGATGCTTTTATTGAGCTTGATGCCTCCACCCCCTCTGGAGATGTCTTGGTATTCTTTTCTCACACACAACTTGAAAATTCTTCGCCGAAAGAATTATCCAAAGCCGCCTATGACCGTTTTCAGGGCAACCGAACAACACCAGAACTATTCGTGTCCGTTTCTCATCCAAGCCATAACCAACGTCCATGGACTCAACTCGATCGTTTTCCCGATGGAATGGAGGTCGTTAATTTTGACTCGATTTTTTGGCGAAAACTTTATTCAAATCCACTAGATTTTCTAGGCCTCGCGTTTTTGTATCCCCTAAATCCATTTATTACTTCGCTCCGAGGGATTCAGCCGTATCCTAAAGACATTGCTAGTTGGGATAACATGAATTCTCTTGAGCCGCGCCATTTTGGAATTCTTTCCTCTCAATTTGATCTCAAAGTTCATTTGCCACAACTCAATATTTCGTGGCCTGATTATCGAGAGATCTTTAGACTGGGTAGCAATATTATTTTTCTTAACGAACCCCTTTCAACAGAATTTAACATCCGGAAAAAGCAGCTTTATCGCTTAATAAAAGAGGGGCGCTTAGCGATGGTTTTTCAGGCAATTTATCCTTTTGCTGGAAATGATTTTTATTTGAAATGCCCACAGGGTAGTTTTCGTAGCGGAGAAATTTTTCATGGGGATGCCAGAGAGTGTGAGTTTATTGTGAAAACGCCGGCATCTCTTCCGTATGCAACCAAGGCACGGCTCTTTCAGAATGGGGAATTGAAAAAAGAGGTTTTGTCTAGCGAATCGGAGATCCACATACCCGTTACCGGGGGGGGACAATATCGGGTGGAAATTATGGTTCGACCACACTCAGCTTTTTGGATCCTTTTAAGAAAGTGGGTGCCCTACGTCCTTTATAATCCGATCTTTATCTCCTGATTGATTTTTCCATTAATATCAATCTGTTAAGCCCATTTCTTTAAGTTTAAGACATCCTTAACCTAAGACGATAAGTAAAAGAGCTCTTACTTATGTCTAATATGAAACAACTTTGGGCGCCCTGGCGGATGGTCTTCATCCAATCAGGAACAAAAACCAGTGCGGGCTGCGTCTTTTGTGAGCTTCCTCAGCAAAACCGCGATGAGCAGAATCTTATTCTTTTCAAAAGCCCTCACTCTTTTGTGATTTTAAATAAGTATCCCTATAACAATGGACACCTGATGGTGATCCCTCACAAACACACGGCTGATTTAAACACCTTGAGTTTAGTTGAACACACAGATCTCATTTCTCTAACAAACCATTGCGTTAGCGCTCTCAAACAAACTTACAGGCCCGAAGGCTTTAATATTGGGATGAATCTGGGAGCCGCAGGGGGAGCTGGGATAAGAGAACACTTACATTTTCACATTGTTCCCCGTTGGACTGGCGACACGAATTTCATGCCGGTTCTAGCAGATACAAAATCGATGCCCCAACATTTAGATGAAAGTTTTAAACAATTGGAACCTTACTTCAGGAGACTCTGATGACTGGCTTAAAAATTATTCCGGCTTTTTTTCTTCTCATGGTCCTCACCTATTTTGGCATCCAGTTTGTCGAGGCCAATCGAGATGAAGTTATGGTGACCGTCGGCTCTTGGCAGTCCCGACCTCTAGCATTGGGCTTCGTTGTTATCACTTCCTTTTTCTTGGGAATGGTTTTTTCAGCAGCGCTTTCCATCAGTGAAGTGTTACGCCTCCACCTAAACAATCACCGCATGAAGAGAAAAATTGCTGAGCTCCAAAACTTTGCCAATTCATCTACGGCTGGAACTCAACCCGCAACAGATATTTCTTCGGCGAAACCCTCGGGACGTTTCAATTGAAAGTTGCTTTTGCCAATTTCACACCGACACCAAAGTCACGACACATTTTAGAGAGCCACCAGTGCACCCTCTCAAGTCCATCTCAGGCTCAAATTCACTGCTTCAAAATTGATTCAATAGATAATCTGGAGGAAGTCACGCATACATCTCAGATTCTGATGCTTTTTGTGGCGCCAACAGTGTCGAAGTCTTCTCAATTCAATAATTTTATTTCCTCGCTTCAGGAACCGCCGTTCATTGCCGTCTCGGAATCTTGGGAAGATCAGTTGGGATTCACCCTGCCATCCGTCTTACAATACCTAAATTTAAAAATCACAAACCAGAAACACCAAAACGAAATAGACGCTCTTGCAAAACAAACGGATGAATTATTGCAGCGATTTCAGGTTGATTTGGACCTAGCCACCAAAGTGCACCATCAACTTCTTCCTCCTTCAGAGCTTCAAATCCCGGGAGTATCAGTAACCAGCAAATACTTGCCCGCTTCTGGGCTGGGCGGTGATTATTTTGACGTCTTCGAGCTTCAAGACAAAAAACATCTTGCAGTTCTAGTGGCCGACTCCCAAACCCACGGGATGGCTTCCGCTCTACTCTCAAGTCTATTAAAGATTCGTCTTGATGAACTAAAAGAAAAGGGGTTGTTTGCACAGAACCTGATGAATCATCTCAACAACGAAATCTACCAAATACACCAATCCAGGCTACCTGGACTCGATCTGGTATTTGGCGTTTTAGACAGAGCAACCTTAAATCTAGAAGTCGCTTCAGCCGGAACCATGAAACCTCTTTTCTGGAACTATCCCCATTTTTCAGAACTCCCCTGTGCTGAAAATCCTCCGTTGGGTGTAGTCCCGAATCACCAATACCAAACCAGTTTCACACAGCTTAGACCTGGCGATTTGTTGTTTTTTCACACCAATGGACTCGAGGCGGTTTTCGGCTCCACAGGGGATCTCTTTAGACAGGAATTAGCTGGGCTTTTTACTCAAGGCCGAAAGTTGGATCCGCTCCTTTTTCAGACCGAATTACTGGCTAAAATAGATCGTTATCAAGAAACAAAATCCGAAATTCCCGACGATATAACTCTTATTCAACTCATGATCGACAAAAAAGCACTTTACGTCACTCAGTCTAAATAGATCCTCGGAACCCGTGAGGAGATACCACAAAGAATCTCATAGGGAATGGTGCCTGCCAATTGAGCAACTTCCATTGCAGAAATTTCTAAGCGACGGTCGGACCCGATGAGGACAACCGAACTTCCATCTCTGACTTCAAGACCAGTAGAATCTACAGCGATGAGATCCATCGAGACCCTCCCTCGAATCGGCACTTTTTTTCCATTCAGCAGCACAAATCCTTTGTTTGAGAGAGCGCGCGGGTATCCATCCGCGTAACCAATAGACACGATAGAAATCTTTTCAGCCCGCTTCGCTTTATAGGTTCTGCCATACCCAACCGTATCTCCACGTTTGAGAGGCTTACTTGTAACAACTCGGGCCTTCCAACTTAAAATAGGATTTAAAAGTTCCGAACCCTTCAAGTTTTCATTTGGGGAAATCCCATAAAGCGAGAGGCCAGGTCTGACTGAGAGAGACGGTCCTAATTTGCCTCTCAAAATAGCAGATGAATTGGCAATGTGTATTTTTGCATCCGTATGGAGCAATTTCCTATCTTGAAGATCGCGATACACTTCTTCGAATAATCTAAGCTGTTCATCAGTAAAACCGGAAGTGCTCTTATCGCTTTCTGCAAAGTGGGTTGCGAGTCCCGACAGTTTTATATTCATTCTAGTTAAAAGCTGTATGGCCTCGGGAAGCTCTCCGGGAAGGATCCCTAAACGATGCATGCCGGTGTCAACTTTTAGATGGATATCAGGAAGAGTCTTTCTCAGCTGTAAACTCTTCAAATGGTTAAGGGAATGGATAACAGGAATTAATCGGTATTTTACAAAAGCTTCTGCTTGATGCGGCCAATAACCGGACAAAACGATAATTGAAATAGCGTAAGGAATTTTTTTCCTCAGCTCAATCGCTTCCTCGAGTGTTGCAACCGCCAAGGTATGGCAACTCCCTCTAGAAACCAAAGCCTTAGAGACAGAGATCATTCCGTGCCCATAGGCATCTGCTTTTACAATTGGAATGATTTCTTTCTTTGAAAGGGTACGTAGCGTAACCAGGTTTTTTATCAGACTAGAAAGACTGACCTCAGCTACGGTACGATAAGGAAATTGGTAGAGAGTGGCCATGACCGATTTTCCCAAGCTTCGGGGGGATCGTCCAGGTGTTTTCTAGGCTGATGAATTCCTATGGAAAGCCTGCACAACTTCGTCTATAAATCCCCCCTGGGAAGGTCCGAAGAGACAATCGCTGCCGGCTAAACGTCGGTAGAGGAAAGTCCGGACACCAAAGAGCACCGTAGCGGGTAACGCCCGTCCAGCGAAAGCTGCGGACCAGCGCAACAGAAAGGAAGTACAGAGCTTTGACTTCGCGGTCGAGACCCATCTCAGTTGGCAACTAGATGGGAAAGAGGTTTCCTCAAGCTGCTGTAGTGAAATCAGGCAAGCTCTACGGGGTGCAAGGTCAAATCGTGAAGTGAGCGAGCTATCTGTTATCGGATAGTTTGCCCCAAGTGACTCGCTTGGAAACTTCCAGGTAGACTGCTAGATCCCGCAGGCAACTGAGGGACCAGAGGAATGATTGTCAAAGAGCCTAGCTCTTTCACAGAATCCGGCTTATTTTCTGACCTTCCCTTAATTATTTCTTAGGAGGCTAACGTGAGATCTGTTTGGTGGGCTATTTCAGGTGCGATTATTTTAGTGACGGTGATTACATGGACGGGCCCCACGTTGATCTCCTGGTGGTTTACCCCGCCGGTTGATACCCTGTTTAATTGCAAAGGGCCCATCGAATGGTCGTTGAGAAGATTTCAGTGGGCCCAACTGGCCGCACTACTGCTCGGATCAGTGATAGGCTTAATTGCCAGTTTTGCTTTCAAACGGACAAACAGTCCTAGTTTAACTCGGTAGAACGAACTTCCGCACTGTCCCCACGAAACTCGTGCAAATGTTTAATTCGGGTTTCTTTGAGAACCGTTTTAACTGCTAGTGCCGTTTCCATTGCAAGGCTTGCGATGGGATCTTCTTTGGTTCCACTGTTAACTGCACTGACTTGTTCGACATTTAAATTAACGTTGTAGCCCCAAAGAACCTCAACATTTTCCGGCAGAACCGTAGCGCTCTCAATGTAAGCGCCTTTCCCATTGAATTGTCCGCCGAATCGATGGGCCAAAGTGTAAGTAACATCGTAAACGGTTACGCCATACAGATTAACTCCGGAATGACGAAACGAGCGAAATTGTAACGCAGAAAAGTTTTCTAAATCTTCAGCCCGAACTCCATCAGGCAAAGCATTAGCATAAGCCGTTTTTACATTTACGACAGGTCGCCCATTCTCGACCACTGTCCACATTTTTTTTCCAAGGTTAACTACTTTATCCAGAACCACAGCCGCTAAGTCTAGCTCTTCAAGTAGACTGCCGGGATTTTCGCTCACGGGGTGGGATTCAGCTCTTCGCCTCATCAAAGTTTGTGCTTTTTCTTTCACGGGAGTTGTTGTTTCAATTTCCTCTACTCGGTGTGAAATCCCCTCTTCATCACGGAAAAGTTCAATTTCAGCCGCACCACAAACAGTGTGAAGAACCACTAAACCAAATAACCACTTTTTCATGAGCTCCCCTTGTAACAGGTTTACGATTTGTTGGAGAGGTCATAGCGCGTGGCGTTACACCTGTCAATGAGCCCACACTTGTTTGGGGGATCTGAGATAAGCCTGTTGAATTTCATGGCTTAAGAACTCGAGACCATTAACCTTTTCTTGGTTGACCCATTGATATCCTTTTAACGACGTTTCGCTGACCGCTTCGCTTTTAAATACGCAATACACCCAACTCTCATCAGCAAGTGATTTTCCAGCTCCTATCCCAGCCAAGGAATGATCTGTTTTCTCAATTGCCAAATCCCTCTTTACTATCGTTAGCGCTTGTTCCCAGCTCTCGCCGCCTGAAAGCTCTTTAAAAGGGAGAGAAGGTTTCTCACCCCGAATATCGAGTAGCCACTTTCCTGAAGAGGAGATGGCTATCAAAAAAACCCCCACTTTTGGAAACTGTCGCTTTTCTTTATCTAACAAAAGGCACTCCTTTGAACCGCAGAGCATCCATGACTCGAATAGGATGAGAACGAAGCATGGGAGCCGGCAGATCATCCAGGCCGAACCATCCCCATTCGTCGACTTCGTAATTAGGACTTACTTCACCTTGAAATTCAGTAACCAAAAAAGTGGCAACGACGAACTGCCCCTTAAATTCTCCATAATAAGGAGTGGGTGTAACGGTTAAGTCGGGATCTGAATAAACTCCCAGGAGACATGACTTAACGACCACTAACCCGGTTTCTTCCAAAACCTCTCGGGTCATTGCTGTTAACCACGGTTCGCCCAACTCCACATGCCCCCCAGGCAAACACCATTTCCCCCCTTCTCGAATCGTCGCCGCTCGTCGCGTGAGAAGGATTTTTCCCTCTTTTAGAATGGCAGCATTAGCTGCTGGTACGGGAATAATTGGATTACCCATGGCCTCATCTTAACACAAACTTACAGCCCCTTTTTGCCATTCCGAAGGTTTTCCACTAAGCATTCACGACATGTCCTTCGAAGTTCTAAAGACCGACGGCTTTGCCCGATATGGAAAATTGACACTGTCCCACGGGATCGTTGAAACCCCGGTATTCATGCCGGTTGGAACTTATGGAGTGGTTAAGACCCAAACTCCGAACGAGCTGAAGGCGATCGGAACACAAATCCTTCTCGGCAATACCTATCACCTCTACCTTCGCCCGGGCTTGGAACTCTTAAAACAATTTGGTGGACTTCACTCTTTTATGAATTGGGATGGGCCAATTCTCACTGACAGCGGCGGGTTCCAAGTTTTCAGCTTAGGAGCGCTTCGGAAAATGACTGAAGAAGGGGTTATGTTTCGTTCGCCCTTAAACGGTGACGAAATTTTCCTTACTCCTGAGCTTTCTGCAGAAATCCAACAGGTAATCGGTTCAGATATCGCCATGGTTTTGGACGAATGTATTTCTCTTCCTGCTAAGCCCCAGGATGTTGAAAATGCAGTTCGAAGAAGTGCTCGATGGGCTGAACGATTTTTTAGAGTCCCTTCAAAATTAGGGCAAAAGCGTTACGCTATCCTTCAAGGGGGAACCTCGATGCCTTTCAGAGAGCTATCTTGGGAATTAACTCGAAATTTCCCCATGGATGGTCTTGCGATAGGGGGTCTTAGCGTAGGTGAGCCTCATCACGAAATGATTCATGTTCTTGAAGGTTTAGCACCCCTTCTTCCACCACAGCTTCCCCATTACTTAATGGGGGTAGGCACCCCTCGAGATATTTTAGAAGCCATTCGATGCGGAGTGGACCAATTCGACTGTGTTCTTCCTACTCGAAATGCACGTAATGGTGGATTTTTTACTCCCCAAGGCCTGCTAAACATTCGAAACTCTGAGTACAAACAAGATCCCAAACCCATCGATGAAAACTGCAATTGTGAATGCTGTCGAAACCACTCAAGGGCCTATTTACGTCATCTTTTTCAGGTGAAAGAAATACTTGGATGTCGCCTTGCAACCACACATAATCTTTACTATTATCACAGCTTCTTAAAGGAGATCCGGAACTCAATTAAGGCCGGCCATTTCACAGCTTTTTACGAAACAAAAAAAGCTGATTTGACCAAAGCCTATCCGGACAAGTGGGAACGTTCTCAAATTGAGAACACTGAAAAGGAGTAAAAATGAAGTGGGTAGTTAGCTTACTGTTGAGCTTATTAAGTTCGTTCGCGTTGGCAGATGCGCCTGCAGCTGCTCCAAGAGACGGGGTGACTCCTTTTATTCCACTCCTGATGATTTTTGGCGTGTTTTACTTTCTGATCTTGCGTCCTCAACAGAAAAAACAAAAAGAACAGCTCAAGTTTATTTCCGAGCTTAAACGAGGCGACATGGTGATTACACAAGCTGGAATTATCGGAACTATCAAAACAGTTAGCGATAAGTTTGTGACCATCGAGGTCGATGACAATGTTCATTTAAAGATTTTAAAAAGCCAGATTGCAGAAAGTGCGACAACTTTGAAAGAAAGCAAAACAGCCACTACTAAAGAAGTTACTGCTTAAGTAATTCGTAGCGGCGTCATTAACACCAGGAGAAGGCAGCATGAAGGGACTACGTCTGCGCATCGTCGTTGTTTTGGGAACTCTGCTCTTTGCAGTCTATTTACTTATTCCCACTTGGATTCGTTTCAGCACCGGAAAAATAATTCCCAAAATCGTTCGAGCTGAAGACCCCTGGTATTACAGCTATCTGCCATCAGAAACCCTGAAATTAGGCCTCGATCTGAAAGGCGGCCTTCACTTAGTTCTTGGAATTGATTTCGACGAAGTACACCGAGATTCAGCCACCAAATTAAAAAACGATATCAAAAACATGTTGGATACCGAAAAGGTGTCCGGAATTTCTCTAGACACAACTCCTAACCACCGAATTGTAGCTAAATTTGATAATGAAGAGACCTGGAAAAAAGCGGACAAACTCATTGGAGACCGTTTTGGAAGAATTATTGATTTTGAAGGACAACAAGGGAACGAAGCAAAAGTAAAAATGAGCCTCGCTTACGAAGCCGAAGTGAACAACCGGGCTATTGAGCAATCGTTAGAAACGCTTCGAAATCGAATTGATGAATTTGGTATCGCCGAACCCATCATCACTCGACAAGGCGACGATAAAATCATGGTGCAGTTTCCCGGCATCCAAGAACCTGGCCGTTTGAAAGATATTATTTCTCGGACTGCAAAGCTTTCTTTCCAAGTAGTTCGAACGGGTCCTGAAATATCAGACTCAGACGTTAAAGAAGCTCAACTTCAAAAATGGGTTGATGAATTTAAAACCGAAAAGAAAATTGTGACCGATGAGACAAAACCTATTACTCAGCACCTAAAGGATTTAAATCAGTGGTTGACCGGTAAAATTCCTGCTGGAACCGAGATTCTTTTTCAAAGGCGCGTAAACATCAATACTCGGCAGACTGAATATATTCCTTACCTGTTGGAGAGAGAGGCTCTTGTTACTGGGGAGGATCTACAAGATGCCCGCTACAGTTATGATTCCCGTACAAATCTACCCGAAGTAAATTTCCAACTTACACCCGTAGGCGCTACTAAGTTTGAGAAAGCCACTGGGGCTAATGTCGGCAAATTTATGGCAATTGTTTTGGACAGCAATGTTCACTCGGCTCCCCGAATCCGAGAAAAAATTGGTGGTGGAAGCGCACGAATTGAAATGGGTTCCTCGGGCAGAGGCGCCGATGAAATATTAAAAGAAGCTAAAGATACTTCGCTAGTTCTTCGCTCCGGTGCTTTGCCAGCAAAATTGCAGTTTCTGGAAGAACGGGTAGTCGGACCTTCGTTAGGAGCTGATGCGATTAGAGCGGGTAGCATTTCTTTAATCGTGGGGCTTCTCGCTGTGTTCGTATTCATGTTGATTTATTACAAGACGTCGGGATTTTTTGCGACGGTCGCCTTGGCTTTAAACGGTATCTTCATCTTGGCAGTTATGGCGGCATTTGAAGCAACCCTTACCCTTCCGGGGCTAGCGGGGATTACTTTGACCCTAGGGATGGCAGTGGATGCTAACGTTCTGATTTTTGAGCATATGCGTGAGGAACTGCTGAATGGAAAAAGTCTGTCCTTTGCAATCTCTGAAGGATACCAAAGAGCTTTTGGGGCCATTCTGGATGCGAATCTAACCACGATTATTGCAGGGTTGGTTCTACTTAACTTTGGATACGGTCCTATCCGGGGTTTTGCAGTCACTCTGCTGATTGGCTTGATGGCATCAATGTACACAGCCGTGTTCGTGACTCGGGTTATGTACGATTACTTCATAGTGTCTAGAAACAAACAAACCGTTGGACTTTAATAAAATTAGGGAAAACTACCATGAAATTTTTCACACTCATTCCAGCCAACACCAAAATCGACTTCATCGGAAAATTTAAATATTTTTTCGCTCTGTCGTTAGTCACCTTTGTTCTGGTTATTTGGAAAGTTAGCTCCGGAGGGCTTAATTTCGGAGTAGATTTCACGGGGGGCACAGTAATCCAGACTCGGTTTACCAAAGCTCAAAGTGCGGAGACGGTTAGAAAGATTATTGCTGAGCTGGGCGAAGAAGAGGCTTCGGTAGTGGCGCTAGGGACAGAAAACACAGATTATTTGATCACTTCCAGAAGCCACAGTGAAGATGCCGAAAATGCGAAGAACCCCCTCAATCAAAGACTCACTCAAAAACTGGGCTCTGACGTTCAGATTCTTAGCGTAGACGTAGTCGGACCAAAAGTGGGAGCCGATCTTAAGAAGGCTGCCCTTCTCTCATTGGTATACTCGATCTTGTTGATCGCGGCCTACATTTGGCTGCGCTTTGACTTCCGTTTTGCTCCCGGAGCAACCATTGCCATGGTTCACGATTTGATCATGGCAACCGGCTTCTATTTGCTGACAGGAAGAGAGTTTACCATTACTGCCATCGCGGCTTTGCTCACGATTGCTGGGTATAGCGTAAATGACACCATCGTGATTTATGACCGCGTACGAGAAATGAATAAACTTGGGGGTAATGCGCTTCCGCTAGCAGAGACCATCAACAAGGCAATTAATTTAACTCTTTCTCGTACCATTTTAACTGCTGCACTGACCTTAATTTCAGTGGTTCCGATCGCTATATTTTGCACGGGCGAACTTCAAAGCTTTGCTTTGGCGATGTGCTTTGGAATTTTCGTAGGGATTTACTCCACTATCTACATTGCTTCTCCTTTTACGATTTATGTGGCTAAGTTTATTGAGAACAAGGAACAAACCAGAAGCACTGCTAGACCTGCGAAAGCTAAAGCGTAAGTATGCAACCCGTAGTCACGACAATACGAAATCTGAATCAGTACATCGGTCAGACCGTTGAACTCAGGGGTTGGGTTTATAATATCCGAAGTTCAGGCAAGCTTCGTTTTCTCCAAATGAGAGATGGGTCTGGAATCGTCCAAGTAGTTTGGTTTAAAGGTTCCGTTGATGAAGCAACCTTTGCTCAGCTCGATACGCTCACCCAAGAGACATCTATTATTATTACCGGAAAAGTAAAAGCAGAAGCTCGCGCTGAAGGCGGCGTAGAACTCGATGGGCAAAGCCTTACGATATTACAAATTGCGGTGGATTACCCCATCGGTCCCAAAGAGCACGGTCCTGATTTTCTACTCTCAAATCGTCACCTCTGGCTCCGCAGCCGAAAGCCTCACGCGATTTTGAGAATACGTGATCGTTTTGCTAAAGCCGTTCGTGATTTTTTTGATAAAGAAGGGTTCACCCTTATTGATACGCCAATCTTTACTCCGGCAGCTTGTGAAGGCACCACGACTTTGTTTGAAACCGAATATTTTGGACAAAAAGCCTACTTATCCCAGAGTGGTCAATTATATTCAGAAGCGGCTGCAATGGCGTTCGGCAAATCTTATTGCTTTGGTCCTACTTTTAGAGCCGAAAAGAGCAAAACCCGCCGGCACTTGACGGAGTTTTGGATGATTGAACCTGAAGTCGCTTTTAGTAATTTGGACGATAACATGGTTCTTGCAGAACGTTTTTTAGAGTACTGTGTTCAATACGTTCTCAAAGAATGCCAGGCGGAATTTAAAATCCTAGGACGCGACACTACTAAACTTCAAAATGTAAAAGCCCCCTTTCCTCGCATCTCTTATGACGAAGCCATTGAGCGATTAAAGGCAGCAAATATTCCTTGTGAGTGGGGAAGTGATTTTGGGGCTCCCGAAGAAACTGCATTAGCAGAGCAATTTGATAAGCCGATTTTTGTCCATCGATTTCCGGCCGCAATCAAGGCATTCTACATGAAATCAGACCCAAACAACCCGAAGCTAGCATTGGGTATGGATTGTCTAGCCCCAGAGGGCTACGGGGAAATCATTGGCGGTGGGCAGCGCGAAGAAAGTATCGAAGTACTTCAAGCACGAATCAAAGAACATGGCTTAAAAGAAGAGAATTTTGCGTGGTATTTAGATTTGCGAAGATATGGTTCGGTCCCTCACTCAGGGTTCGGACTCGGCCTCGAGAGAACCATTTCCTGGATTTGCGGTCTTGAGCACCTTCGAGAGGCGGCTGCTTTTCCACGCATGATGTATCGCATTTATCCCTGAGTAAGCACTCGCCTGAGGCTCAAAGTTTAATCGATAATATAAAGCAATGGCGCAAGCCGGGACGACCGCTCGCAAATACTCAAACCGGTAATCTTGGGCTAACAAATAAAAGTATGTCTTAAAGGGACTCAAAATTTCATTCACAAGAAAACAGGAAAAAAAGATCGCGCTTGAGAGCGAGAGAGCCCAAAAAAATACGTTTCGAGTTTTAAAAAATATCAAAACACTCAAAACCACAGCTGGGATAATACTCAGGGTAACTTCTTGAGCTTGCACAATGGTTCTGACATCTCCTAACCAGTAGGCGAAACTGATGAGTGGGAGAGACAGCAATAAAGTTGAAATGGTAATCAATTGAAAAGAACTAAGAGGGCTTTCTTCGAGCCACACCCACTTTTTAAGGGGCATCACTAATAGATAATAAACAAAACAATAAAACCCAAATGCCTGAAACGACAATTTGAGTATCGAGAAATCACTAAAAGATCTTGGCCCAAGTTCCCATTGAGCCCACCCTAAACTAACGGCTACCCAGGGAGTGCAGAAATAAACCAACCAAGACCATGGGGCTAGTCTTTGAAGTCTCTGTTTTTTATTTTTCATTTTTTAATTATATCGGCTTTGACGAAAGTCATCACGACGAGTACTGATAACGCTGTGCTCATACCCATATCAACTGAATTGCTTTTCAAAGGGCGCCCCGGAGACCTTCGGATCGGCGAGTGGGTCTCTATTCGAAAGCCAACCAACAAAAACGAAGAAGATAGAAAAACGAATGTTTTTATTTTCGGTTGCCCTGATGACACAGGAGTTCGTTTAAACCGAGGAAGAGCGGGTGCTCTGGAAGGTCCGCAAGAAATAAGAAGATCTTTTTATAAAATGGCAGTCCCCATGGATCGAAGTTGGGAGCCACTACACCTCATTGATTGTGGAGATATCGAGGTCTCGCAAGATATTACGGAGACACACAAGGAGGCATTTCGAGCATCTGAAGAACTTTCTTCAATGGGGGGAACGGTCGTGGTTTTAGGAGGAGGCCATGACTTTGCAGCTCCTGGATTTTTAGGTTTTGTTCAAGGTAGAACAAAAAGAACAGAGACGGAAACATTTGGGCTTATTAATGTTGACCCCCACCTAGATGTCAGAGAACTCGAAGGGGGTAGACCCAACAGTGGAACTTCATTTCGGCAAATCCTGAATTCAAAAGCCATCCTAGGAAAAAATTTCATCGAGTTTGGCTGTAGAGAGAACAGAAACTCTCAGTCCCATTTTGAATATTGCAAAGAAATGGGGGTCAATCTTCAACCGCTAGAATCGCTGAGACAAACCAAGCCAGTGGTGGAGCTTTTTAAAAATTATCTCGCTCGCCTTTCTAAGCAGGTAGATACGGTTGGCCTTACAATCGACATGGATTCTTGTGCAGATTTAACGGGAACAAGTGCGGCTCAGGCCATCGGTTTCTCCTTACGAGAACTTTATGAATTTGCTTTTTGGGCCGGCACTCATCCAAGGGTGAAGTATTTCGAAATAGCCGAAGTAGCTCCCTGTCTTGATCCTAGCGGCAAAACAGCCTTGGGAGCCGCCGAAATTCTCTATTCTTTTCTCTGTGGAAAAGCCCACGGCTCGAGCTCCCAGTACAGCCCCGGATTAACAAATAAAAATAACAAAACGCTAAAAAACACTAAAAAATAAAATAAAACAGAGCTTATAAATTCTCCACAGCCTGTGGATTAAATCCGTAAACACCTGCATTTATTCACCATTAATCTCAATTGATCAGTTTTTCATGGTGGTTCAGGCTACACAAGCAACAAATTGAGTCATTTCTTTTATTATCAAATAGTTGTGTCTGTGGATTGTTTTATGTCGATTTCGAATTTTTACAAAAAAACCCATCTTTGCCGTGTTTGGAACCCCTCAGATATAACCCGGGAATACGTGTGAAAATTGTGCAAACCTGGGAATCAACATTAAGGACGATTCAGGAATCTGTTCCTGCACCGCAATTTCAGCGGTGGTTTAAACAGATAGAATTTCTGCGCCAAGAAGCGGAAACTATTTATCTGGGAGTTCCCTCACGTTTTCATCAAGATTGGTTAAGCACTCATTATCGAGAGCAAATCAATCAAGCCATTAGTCAAAATTTTGGTAATCCACTCCAACTTGAATTCGAGGTTTTAGTTGAAGATTCAAATCTAGAGGCATCTAGTTCACCGGTTCTACCGATTATCCCCTCTCAAAAACCACAACTTAGAGTTGTTGAGGGAGGTGGAAATCCTAATCCTGCGGAGCCTGATCCCATTCCTGCTGAACTTGATTCTCAAATTCCTCATTTCTCCGGTGAGTTTTTCGAATTAGATTTCAATCGTCTTTGTTATCAATATTGTGGGCTCTTCGTTCAAGGCTCTACTCCTTCACTGAACCCGCTGTTTATCACTGGTGGAGTCGGAATGGGAAAAACCCATTTACTGTCTCTCATTGGTAAAGAAATTCAAAAACGGTCCCCTCATCTGAAGGTTCGGTACACCAACTCAGAAAAGTTCACGAATGAAATGTATAAATCTTGGAATGATAAGTCGGGGCCGAATTATCAGAGATTCTATCGAGATGAAGTCGATGTTCTTCTTTTTGACGACTTACAAGGTTTAGCGGGAAGACGAGCAACTCAAGAAGCTCTGCTCCATATTTATAATGAAATTTTATCTCGGGGTGGAAAAGTGGTCTTTGCTTCTGCAGTTTTACCCCAAAAGCTAGGGGAATTTCTTGAGCCTCTTCGGTCTCGTTTGCTCTCGGGAGTCTCGGCAGACATAAAAGCTCCTAGTTACGAAGAGAAAGTGGCCCTTTTATCATTGCTGGCTCAACAAAATCAGATTTCCGTCGAAGAGCCTTTTTTACGAGTTCTAGCTGATCAGGGACATCGAGACATTCGAGAGCTACTCGGCGTTTTCTTGCGTCTCCACTTACAAGCTCGCATTGAAAACAAAACATTGGACAGCCGTTTTCTAGCTCGCGAAGGCGTAAGCTTTGAAGCGCCAAAACAGGCCATTTCGTTACCCGAAATTATCTCCTTAGTTGAGCACAGTTTTGGCATTTCAAAAACCGACTTGGTTTCAAAATCCCGAAAGGGAGTCATCGCCTGGGCCCGACAAGTAGCGATGTATTTAGGAAGGCGTTTTACCCTTTTGTCTTTAGAAGAAATTGGAAAAACTTTTGGAAGAGATCACGCCACTGTTCTCTATGCCTATGACAAAGTTTCAGAAACCTTGCGATTACACCCATCCAGAAAATACGAAGTAGAGTTCCTCATTAGTAAGTTACAGGCAAGAGTTCCCAGAGAAACCGATGATTTCACTTTATAGGACGGTTCTAGCGCTTCACGTGATTGCAGTTATTTCGTGGATGGCTGGCATCCTCTATCTATTCCGACTTTTTGTTTACCATGCGGCAGAAACTGAAAATATCGTCAAACAAAGATTTACAATAATGGAAAACAAGCTCTACCGGATTATTACTTACCCCGCTATGTGGGTCTCCTTAGCCTTGGGCACCACGATGATTGCTCTTCAACCCTTCTTATTAGAAACCCACTGGTTTCGCCTAAAAGTAGTTCTCGTGATCACTCTGATGGGAGTTACCCTGTGGGCTGGAAACGTTCGGCACCAACTTCAAGCGGATAACTGCAAAATCAGCTCTAAAGCCTTCCGATTTTTAAATGAAATTCCAACACTTCTCATGATTGGGATAGTTTTACTTGTTATTTTAAAGCCGTTTTAGGAGTATCCACATCATCATGAGCGAAACAACGCCAGATTCATTAGTTGCTCAATTAAGTCTACAGTTCGATGCTCCTCCACAAATAGATTGGCGGAAAACAGTTCCCTCTGTTTCGGAATTGACTCGTCGAATTCGAGGCCACTTAGAAAACACTTTTGGAGATGTTTGGGTTAAAGGTGAGATTAGTAACTTTAGAAAACCAGTCTCAGGCCATGCTTATTTCGTCCTTAAAGATGCTTCAGCTCAGATTCGTGCGGTTGTTTTTAAAGGTTCGCTGTCAAAACTCAAGTTTAATCTCCAGGATGGGATGGAAGTACTGCTTCACGGGAAAGTGGCGGTTTATGAACCCCGGGGAGAATACCAAATCATTGGTGACACACTAGAACCGGTTGGTATTGGTGCGCTTCAACTTGCATTTGAACAATTAAAAATGAAATTGGCCAAAGAAGGCCTTTTTGATCCTAAACACAAGAAACCAATCCCCAAGCTGCCTAAAATGATCGGGATCGTTACTTCACCCACTGGGGCTGCCGTAAAAGATATTTTAAAAGTACTCCACAGAAGATTTCCTAATCGGCGAGTGATTATTTTTCCTGCGAACGTTCAAGGGGAAAAAGCCGCTCCTGAGATCTCTGCTGCAATTCAGCTTTCAGAACGCTGGAACAAACTGAATCCGGATCAAAAAATTGATGTTTTAATTGTGGGACGTGGGGGAGGATCCATTGAAGACTTGTGGCCTTTCAACGAAGAAATAGTAGCAAGAGCAATTTATCAATGTTCGATTCCAGTCATCTCAGCGGTAGGACATGAAATTGATGTTACCATTTCTGACTTTGTCGCCGATCTAAGGGCGCCAACTCCTTCTGTAGCAGCTGAACTGGTGGTTCCAATTAAAGAGGAATTACGAAACCTGGTAAATACCCACACTCAAAGGCTTTTAATTAATCTTAAAAGATCTTTAGAGCACACTCGACTTCACTTGAGTCACTTGACCAGCCGCTTGGTGGATCCCCGCGAAAAGATACGACTGATTAAAGAACGTTTTTTGAGCACTTTGGAGAACTTGAAAAAGGCCATGCGAACCCAGTTGACTCTATCTCGTAAAAGTCTTGAGGGCCGTGTACAAATGCTACAAAGCTTGTCTCCTTTGCAAGTGCTAGCTCGGGGATATTCTCTTACCTCGACTTCCTCGGGTGCTCTTATTCGAAGCGTCTCAGATATCAAACCTGGGCTCAAAATCGTAACGCGCCTAGCCGATGGGGAATTCACTTCAGAAGTTATTTCTGAATAATTTTCTGAACGAGTTATAATTAAAGAATCTTATTCTCCTAAAACCCCATGAATAAACTACCCCATATCGAAGCGGTCATCCCCGTCTACAATGAAGCGGAATCGATTCCTTTACTTGTTTCTCAGTTAGATAAGGCGAGAGCGTCTTTGGCGGGTGAAGCCACTTTCAGTTACCTATTCGTCAACGATGGCTCATCTGACGGAACAACCGAACTTTTAAGGACCCTGCATACTCAGAGAAGAGACATCCGAGTCATCGAGTTACTTCACAACTTTGGACATGCGGCAGCCCTAGCTTGTGGCCTAGATTATTTTCGAGGAGATTTAGCATTATTTATGGATGCTGATCTGCAAGACTCTCCCGCCGCCCTCCCCCATCTTTTTTCTGAGTGGAAAAAAGGGGCTACGGCTGTTGTTGTAGAGCGAGGAGAGCGCCCTGAAAAATTCGGAATATTATTTAAAACCTTTTATTTCCTTTTAAGAAAAACCTCAAAGAATTTACCCCCAATCAATTTTGGAACTCATTCCTTGTTAGATAAATCCGTTGTTGAAAGAATGCGTGTTCACAAGGAACGTAACCGATATTTCCCGGGACTGGTTGCTTTGAGTTCCAGCCAAATCAAAGCAGTTCCGTTTCCGAGGGGCTAGCGAAAGCACGGAGAGTCTAGAGTCGGTTTCTGGGGGCTCAGTCACCTAGCCCTAACAGCTTTTTTGAGTTTTTCCTCGGCTCCCATTCGCTTAGTTTCTTTTTTGGGTTCCCTTTGTGCTTTGGGAGCTCTCCTGGGCGCTTCGATTATCGTTTCAGTTAAATTATTCACTGATTGGGCAATTCCTGGATGGGCTTCGACCATGTCACTTCTATTCTTCTCGAGTGGGGTCCAACTGTTTTGTTTGGGGATTTTAGGTGAATATGTGGCCCGTATTTATGATGAAGTAAAAGGTCGGCCCCTCTATTGGGTCGGCTCAGCCCTAGAACCTTCCACTCTGCGTCAGCTCCATTCAATGCCCTGATCCCGGGCCTTTACCGCACCACCATCGCCTGATAAAACTGGTCTTTTCGTGCCGACGTAGCTCAGTTGGTAGAGCAACGCATTCGTAATGCGTAGGTCACCGGTTCGATTCCGGTCGTCGGCTCACTTTTTTAAAACCATGGCATCAGAATCTTTCATTTCTCTAAAAGACGTACAAGAGGCCGATCAACGTATCGCTCAATACATCCGTCGAACCCCTAGCATTCCATTTGATTATTTGAACCGACAATTGGGAAAAGAAATTATTCTCAAAGCTGAGATTTTTCAGAAAACGGGTTCTTTTAAATTCAGGGGAGCTGCAAATTGTGTCCTCAGTCAAATGGCGCAGGCAAAAAAAGCTGGTGTTGTCGCTGCCTCTGCGGGTAACCACGCTCAGGGAGTTGCTAGCATCTGTCATCTTTTGGGAATTTCCTCAACCATCGTAATGCCCATTTCCACTCCTGGAATTAAAATTCAGAATACCCAACGTTGGGGCGCGAAGATTGAATTGGTAGGAAATGTTTATGACGAGTCTTACGACCATGCCGTCAAACTATCTCAAGAACAAGGAAGTTTGCTCATCCACCCCTTCAAAGATCCGCTGGTGCAAGCCGGCCAAGGAACATTAGGTCTAGAAATCCTCAATGAACCCCTCACGAAAGAAACTGAAGCCGTCCTCATTTCAGTGGGCGGTGGTGGTTTGATCACCGGAGTGGGCACGGTTCTTCGAGCTCTTAACCCTAAGATAAAAATTTACGGATTAACTGCCCAAAGCGCCCCCGCGGCTTATCAGGCAGTGAAAAGCAAAACCCCGAAAGAATCACCAGTTACTTTTACACTCGCTGAGGGGGTTGCCACCAAGAAAACAGAGCAGATGATGCTGGATAATATTTCCCGACAGGTTGACGATGTTTTTTCGCTGTCCGAAGAATCAATCGCAAAAGCCATATCGGTATTAGCGGAGCAAGGTAAAATGGTAGTCGAGGGAGCGGGTGCTCTTCCCGTAGCTGCCTTACTCGAAGGTTTGATTCCTGAAAAACGAGTGACTGCTGTTCTTTGCGGAGGAAACATCGACTTGCCCGCCCTCTCAGCAGTGTTTCGTAGAGGAATGATTGAACAAGGCAGATTGGTTCGACTTTTAATCATGATTTGGGATCGTCCGGGGACGCTTCACACGATTACCGAAGTATTTGCTCAAAAGAGAGCTAACATCGTGGAAGTGCACCACACCCGCTCAGCACTTAGTCATCGTATGGGAGAAGCTTCCATCGAAGTCGAAATTGAAACGAGAGGGCATGAACACACCCAAGAAATCATTGATGCCCTTTCTCAGCGGGGTTTTCACGTTGAACGCCAAAGTTAAGACGTTCTTTCTGCTTTCGGTTTTCTTTCCACTGGTTGGATTGTTTGCCTCGCCTCATGAACTGCAGTTCGGTTCACTGGTTTCAAAAGAAAATACCTATCGAGACACGCTCAACCCTTTTTTGGACTACCATCACAATCCTCTCTCTTGGCTTCAGATGAAAGCAGGAACTGGTCTACTCGTTTCAGTAAAAGATCTCGAGGGACTGAACTACCGATTTGAGGCAACTGCAACTCCCGTCCCTTGGCTCTCATTTATCATTCGCGGCTCTCAAAGAGCGCAGTTTCCTGAGGCATTTTCGAGAACTTCATTTTTAGGATTAACAAAACTTCAAGTTTCTCCCTGGAAGGAGTTTTCTTTTTTTGCATCGTTTGGATTCTACAAGCGTTGGATAGTTCTGGATCATGCCAATCTGATACCCTTTGTTAATCAATCATCTTTTTCCCAGGATGATTTCGCAACTGAATTAGGCTTCACCAGCACCTTATCTTCCAATCTAACAAGTTTATTGAAAGTGGCGACTTATGATCCGTGGGAAGTTTACAACTTAAACAATCCCTTTGTTGAGACTTCATTTTATTTCGGTGCACCCGAAGCCACTCACAAATGGCTTGCAACCTTTCGCTATCAGCTCTTGCTGGGTTTTGGCCGACTGGATCGAATGACTTTCGGGCTAGCCTACCTGACCCAATGGTAGTCGCTTCATTCGACGGGTTTTAATTGATATTGAACAGAGTCCTTTGAAACACTGACTTGAACATAAAAGTAATCCTCAATCGGCTTCATTCTTCTTTGCCCCCCTCCCCCTGCCACGACATAATCCACCCCGCCGATTTTTTCCTGACAAAAGCTATGATAGTGGCCCCCAAACACCCCAGTGACAGATTTTCTATCGGCAAGATTCATCATTCGCTCAGCTTCTAATTGATTTGCTAATCTTAAATAAGTTCGCTGTCCGGGAACTACAGGCATGTAGTGAGTTAAAATAAAAGTTCGCGAGAGGGGAGATCGATTTAGCTCATCTAACAACCAATTATATTGTTCTTCACCCAAAATTCCGTCAGCGGTGTCTAAGGCAATAAATCGACTATTTCCAACGTCTACTGAGTAGTGGGAGGAACCCCAGATTTTCTGATACTCAGCCCATCCATTTCCAAAAATGTCATGATTTCCCAAAATAGGTATGACTTTGTTTTCGTATCCAAAGTCCTTAATCGCATTCTGAGCTGCCAAAAAAGACTCCGACTCTCCTTTATCTGCAATATCGCCCAATAAAACGACAAAAGAGTCCGCCTCGGTTTGGGCACTCTGCAAAATTCTTCTAAACCGAGTAGCGTCTGAACCTCCAATATGAAGATCGCCCACCATGGCAAAGGTAAAGTTATCGGGATCCGCTGGGCTAACCGAAACAAGGGGTTTAGATAAATTCAAACTCTCCTTAAATCGCTCATCCCAAACGGATTTGCTCTCACATCCCCAGAGCAAAACTGATAAAAAGAAAATTCCTATGCGCCGCATAATTTTTCGCTTTTGCCGAATCTAGTTTTCTATTCTAGTGTCCCCTGCATTGGAGATTTTACATCAATGGCGGTGAATGAGTACTGGTCTTTGTGGGAGGACAGCGGCGTGGATTTACAACCTGTGAAAAGAAAAAAAAATAAACCAACTTCTTCGGCTAAACCCGAAACGGCTCCCACGGGCATAAAAACCTTAGAAGACGTTCAGAAGTGGCTCGGTGCCTGCAAACGTTGCGGGCTCTGTCGCGAAAGAAATGAAATTGTTTTTGGAAGCGGAAACCCAAAGGCACGATTAATGTTTATCGGCGAAGGACCCGGCGCTGATGAGGATAAACAGGGACTTCCCTTCGTAGGACGCGCAGGCCAACTTCTGAGCAAAATTATTGAGGCTATGGGTCTGACCCGAGACGATGTTTACATAGCAAACATCGTCAAGTGTCGTCCTCCCTCTAATCGAGTTCCAGAGCCCGATGAAATTTCTCAGTGTTTACCTTTTCTAAAGGCTCAGATCGACTTGGTCTCTCCCGAAGTAATCGTCGCTCTGGGGTTAACAGCGGCGCGAGCTCTGACTCAAACTGAGCACAACATGGCTAATCTTCGGGGACAATTTCAAACGATTGCCTGGAAAAACGAAATCACCCTGATGCCGACTTATCATCCGGCCTATCTTTTGAGAAATCCCAGCGCCAAAAAAATAGTCTGGGAAGACATGAAGCTGGTTAAAGACCGGCTGGGTTTATAATCCAACCCCCGAACCATACTTCGGCGACTTTTCATAGAATGGCAGTACGGACGACAGTTGTTTTTGAAGCTCTTCTTGTCTGGATTTACTTGATGGATGAGTAGAAAGAAAAGCGGGAGGACTTCCATTTTGACTGGCACCAAATCTTTCCCATAGAAGGGGAGCCTCATGGGGATCATAGCCAGCTCGTGCCATATAACGCAGTCCAATTTCATCTGCTTCAGCTTCATTCGAACGACTAAAGGGAAGTATCACCCCCACTTGAGCCCCAAGCCCTAAAGCAGCCATGATGAGCTGTCGATTGGTGCTATCCTTTCCAGAAAGGATTTGTCCCAATACTAGAATTCCTAACTGAGTTCCCAGATTAGCGGTCAGGCGTTGCCCTCCGTGCCTCAAAGTTGCATGAGCTACTTCATGACCGAGAACAGCGGCCATGCCCGCTTCATTTTTAAGAATAGGAATGATCCCCGTGTAAACGGCTACTTTTCCCCCAGGCAAGCAAAAGGCGTTCTTTTCTGGCGAATCGATGAGTTTAAATTCCCAATTAAAATTTGGTTTTTGAGCGGCTTCAGAAATTCGCTTGCCGACTCGTTGAAGAACTTCGTTCCAATCTTTTCTTTTAGAAATCTGGTTTTTGGCGAGAACTTGTTGATAGGCTTGTTCGCCCAATTGCATTTCTTCCCCTTCACTAATGAGAAGAAAGCTTTTTCGTCCGGTCTCAGGATTGGTTACACAACCATTGAGAAACAAAAATGAAATCAAAATAAGGGACGTTTTCTTAAACATCACTTAAGAAAACAGAAGAACTGACTCTTTTTCAAGAAAGAAATTACCGACGTCGATGCCGTCTGACGTGGCGGTATACTCTTCGATGATGGTTCCTTGCTCGTCGCGAGGTACTTCCTGAAGCAACCGAAGGGCCAGACGCGATGAAATGACGAAATCGTGAACCGAAATAGGGAATTTGTCTCAGGATCACTCGGCTCGTATGCCCAATACCTCCGCGGAAGGCCCCTTTTCGATAAAGAGAATACCCGCCATAAGCCACAGCCCCGATGACAAGCACCACGATGAGCTTACTAACCGCTTCTTTGATCTGCCAAATAATCCGCCCCATGCCCCACTCCTCTTTTCAAAGTCCTTCCCCTTCTCTGTCGAGAAGCTTGGACCCTTGAACTCCACATCGCAAAGGATGTGCCGTTGAGGCTGAGAATCACTAACCCCCTGGATTATTTCATTATTCAGGTTTCTTTTTTGTATTCAGATGGAATTCACTCCCTGTCTAATTGTTCGACAGCATGCCCAGAACCGTTCCCTACTCGGTTGCCAGTTTCCCGTCCCTCGAATATTCTGTTCGATTAGAAAGGGATACTCATGGCTGAAAATCTCTTCTTAGATGTCCCCGATCGTTCATCTCTTCTCCGACAATTTTCCCGACTTCGAGATTACGTGATGGAATGGGAAAGTACCCTCGGCGATAAGGACACTTTTTCAAATGCAGAGGAGGGCTTGGACTTCTATCAAGGGGCTTTGGAAGAAATTGGTAGATTCGCGGCCCAGGAGGTACGCCCTAAAGCAGCTTCAATTGATCGTGAAGGAGCGCAGTTTTCTGACGGAGAAGTTACTCTTCCCCCCACTCTTCAAAATCATCTCAAACGGTTTGTCGAATTAGGAGTTTTTTCGGCTCAAGTGAGCAGACAGTACGGAGGGATGAACCTCCCCCAAGCCGTTCAAATTTTATGTTTAGAAACGTTGGCGCAGGCCTGTCCCAATACGAGTCTGACAGTGGCTGCCTTCTCAATGGCTTCTTTTGTGTCGAAATGGGGAACGGAGGAACAAAAAGCTAGAATCCTTCCCAAGCTAATGACGAATACTTGGCAAACTGCGATGGCGCTCACTGAGGCGGAGGCAGGTTCGGATCTGGGGAAACTGCGAACTTCCGCGATTCGTAAGGGCGACCATTACATCGTTAATGGGACCAAGCGTTTCATCACAAACGGAAATGCCGATATCGTGTTTGCTTTAGTTCGAACAGATCCCACCTCTCAGGGCCTAAAGGGACTATCGGTGCTCCTCATCCCTAAAAGTGCTGAAGGACGCTCCAATATCAAAGTTACAAAAATTGAAGATAAAGTTTGCCTGCACTCTTCCCCCACTTGCGAACTCGCTTTTGAAGATTCAATCGGAGAATTACTGGGCCCTGAAGGCGATGGGTTCAAGGTGATGTTGGATCTCATGAATGAAGCGCGTTTAGCGATGGCTGCTTTAGCCACGGGAATTGCTACAGCCGCTTTTGAAGAAGCCAAAGCTTACGCAAAACAAAGAGCCACCTGGGACAAGCCAATTATTCAACATCCTTTAGTTGCCGACATGCTCTATGAAATGGAGCTTGAAACTAAAGCAATGCGAAACATGGTGATGGAAGCCGCCTGCTGTGCCGATCTTCTGACGCTCGCTGAAAAAAAAGGTGACAAAGCAGCCATAAAAAAATGGAAAAAACGGTACCGCCGTTTAACTCCCCTCTGTAAATACTATTGCTGTGAAAAAGCGGTAACGATCACTAAAAATGCACTTCAACTTTTTGGAGGCTACGGAGTATGCCGTGAATACCCCGTTGAACGTCTATGGAGAGAATCCATTATTTATCCTATTTATGAAGGGACCTCTCAAATCCAAAGCCTGATGGTTTTAAAAGATACCCTAAAAGACGTTGCCCAGCATGCAGCAGGGTTTTTGGGCTCTTTAGCGGGAGCTTGGGCCGAGGCCAAAGTAACCCTCGATCCCGTCAAGTCTTCTCTTCTTCATGCTCGCAACGAGTTGAATCAAGCCATTCGGCGAATTCTTTTGAGTATCATCAAGGACAAGTTCAAAGCTGATATTGAAGATCTGAAGCAATCAAAGATTCAGGAATTCATCAAAGACTTTTCGTTGAATTTACTGACTGAAAAAACGGATTTAACTTATCCTTTTTTATCTTCTGAGCGACTCACTCGAATCACGTGTGATTATTACGCACTGAAATGCTTAGCAGATCACGCAGGCAAAGATCAGACCCGTCGAGATTTTATTCAAGATTTCTCGGAACTTGTTTTGCCTCGCATGAAAATGGAAAACACTTACATGGCAGAGCGTATTTCATCGACTTTAAAGTTTATGGCACAAAATAGCTGTGCTATAGACAAAGCATGAATTCAGTACTGATCGCAAGTTCCGGCCTTTTCGTTCTTGGCTTTATCGCTCTAGCTTTTTGGTTGCACCGATCGCAGCAAAACCAATCTCAAGCCGGCTTTAAACTTTTATCCGAAAGTTTTGAGAGTCTTCAAAGAAATTTGCTCGTAGCTCAAAAGGAACTTGAGCGCTCTCAGGATGTTAAGAACTCTACTCTACGAACTGAGCTATCAGAAGCACTTCAACAGAATCGGACGGAACTTCAAAAGGGACTCTTTCAAACTTCTCAAGGTTTGGATTTAAAAGTGACTTCAATGGAAAAAAAATTGGAGACCCGACTGGGGGATCTGACCCAGAGTGTGGGCCAAAAACTTGAATTGAATCTCAAAGAAGGTTTTTTGCATTTCGATAAAATTCAGGAACACCTGAAAAAAGCTGAACTTCAATTGATGAGCCTTAATCACGTTGGACAATCAATCAATGACTTAAATAATCTACTCAAGCTTCCCCACTTACGCGGAGGTTTCGGAGAAGCCATGTTGGAATCTCTGCTCACCGATCTTCTGCCCCAAGACTGTTTTGAACTTCAGTATCGCATTGTTCCTCACTCAACTGAACGAGTCGATGCCGTGATCAAATATCCGAATGCTGTCCTACCCATCGACAGCAAATTTCCCAAAGAACAAGTCCTGGCTCTTTTTGAAACTCAGGATCCGGGCCTGTTAGATGCGTCGCGTAAGACTCTTTATGAAGTCATGCGGGGATTGGCCAAACAAATTAGAGAAAAATATATTCATCCGGAGCATGGCACAACTGACATGGCGCTTCTTTTTGTTCCCAGTGAGACCTTGTATTTTGAGATGCTACGCAACGTAAAGCTTTGTGAGGAACTTTCTAAAAATAAAGTTTTTGCCGTTTCTCCCAACACTCTCTCAGTAACCTTACACGCCGTATCAGTTGCCCGAAATTATTATGAAATGGCCAAAGGAGTTGAAAAAACAATTTTAGAGGTCAAAAAATCCCAGCAGCATTTTCAAAATTTTGAGTCTAGATTTGAAGAAATAGGCAATGCCCTTCAAAAGGCCCAGGCTAGCTTCGGCGTGGCTGGAACTCACCTTTCCCGCTTCAGTAGCGCCATTAGCCGACTGACAGGTCTAGAATCTTCAGAAACTTTGAATGCCGGACCCGCAACAAACGTTGGAACTTCAACTTTGATGCCACAAAATAGTTAGCGGTTTTCAAGAATAAACTCGTTCCATTCATTGCCATCTCAATACCGCCACGTTATGAAACTTTCATGGCTACAATGGATTCGCGGTTACCACCTCAAAATCTTGAGGCTGAACAATCAGTTTTAGGGGGAGTTCTACTCGATAATCAAAGCTTTGATCGAGTAGCAGACACCCTATCAACCCACGATTTTTACCGCCCAGCCCATTCCAAAATTTTCAACTCAATGTTGGAATTGGCTAAAAAGTCAGAACCTATCGATGTCGTTACTCTTACTTCAAAAATGAAGGAGCTAGGAGTTTACGAAGAAGTCGGAGGAGCCGCTTATTTAGCAGAATTGTTGGAAAGAGTTCCCACTGCGCTTCACTCTGAGAAATATGCCAGTCTTGTTTCTGAGCAAGCAATTAAGAGACGTTTAATTACCTCCTGTACGGAAATTGCACAAAAAGGTTTTGATCCCGTCATTCCAGCAGCCGAATTGGTAGACTTTGCTGAAAGAGAAATTTTTAAAGTTAGCTCTTCGAAGAAGTCTGAGAACGTAGCCGCTGCAAGAGACTTGGTACGATCTGCGTTTTCAGAATTAGAAAAGAGATTTGAAAATCAAAATGACCTAACCGGAACACCGTCTGGTTGGATTGAGCTGGATAAACTCACGCAAGGATTTCAACCCTCTGACTTAGTGGTGGTTGCTTGCCGTCCAAGTATGGGGAAAACTAGTTTTTCGCTGGGAGCTGCTCGATATGCCGCTCTTCACACCAAGCGGCCCGTTCTTTTCTTTTCTTTAGAAATGTCCAAGATGCAAATTATTCACCGATTGCTTTCTTCAGAAGGGAAAGTTGAATCGACGAGAATTAGAAGCGGTAAACTAACAGAGCAGGATTGGGCTCGACTCACCCGAGCGGCTGGAAGCATTTCGGAAGCCCCATTATACATTGATGATACATCACAGATCACTGCTCTAGAGCTACGAGGAAAAGCTCGCCGATTGAAGGCTCAGCTGGGAGATATTGGCCTCATCGTGGTGGATTATCTCCAGATCATGGGGAGCCCGAATAAAAATGAAAACCGCGAACGTGTTATTTCAGAAATATCTGCTTCGTTGAAAGCATTGGCCAAAGAACTCCAGGTACCCGTGTTGGCTTTGGCTCAGCTCAATCGCCAAATCATGCTACGGCAGGACAAGCGCCCCACTCCTGCTGATCTTCGAGAATCGGGCGCGATTGAACAGGATGCGGATCTCATTATCTTTATTCACCGTGAGGAATTAGAGCCCGTTCAACCCAATAACGCTTGCGTTGCAGAATTTATCATTGGAAAACATAGAAACGGTCCTCTAGGGGCAGTCAAAGTGGCTTGGTTGGCGCAATATGCCAGCTTTGAAAATCTAGCAACCCAAGTACCTACTATGTAATTTCTATGTTAAAATTTTCGTCTAAGGTATCCCATTGAAACAAACTAGAAAAAAAAGAAAAAAAACGTCATCACGAAGGCCTTCGAAGAAGAGACTTCTAGACCAAGTGATTCAATTGACGGGAATACCTTCACAGACCATTCGCAAGGAATTGCAGACGATCATGGCCAAAAAAAATATCCGAACGGAAGACATCACTTTGGATCAATTAAGATCAATAGCTGCGACGTACTTACGTGAAATCATGGGCGGTCTTTTGGAGTCCACCTATTTGAGACGTCACGATAGAACTCATTAATTTTCAAGGCGAGGATAGCAAAATGAGAATCGAAAACAGACTCCGTTCTTTGTTGCTTTCCCAGCTCTTCCTTTGGACTCTATTGTTTACCACTTCTTGTTCCTCATTTCGTAGCTCCAGTCCCAATAACTCTAGTTCAAACTCTTCTTCCATTCGCTCGAATGATGCGATTGCTCAAATGCTAGATCGCGAAAGAGATGCAGAACTCGCAAATGTTCCAACAGGACGCAGCTTATCGAAGGCCCAAGAAATTGAGAACCTAAAGCTTGATGAGGTAATCCGAGGGGAGGAGCCGAACACTCAGAGCCTCTACGATAATAGCCGTTACGACTTTCCAATCGTCGTTAATACTCGAGTGGAGGGTTGGATTGATTACTTCACCGGAAAAGGCCGAGGCCATATGGAACGCTATTTAGAACGTTCCAGTCGATATTTACCTCGAATGAAAGATATTTTTAAGAAATCGGGGTTACCCGTTGACCTCGTATACTTAGCTCTTATTGAGAGCGGTTTTAATTTGAGAGCAAAATCGCGGGCGAAAGCGGTGGGACCCTGGCAATTCATGAAGGCCACCGGAAAACGTTATGGGTTACGGGTAGACAGTTGGGTAGATGAACGTCGAGATCCCATTCTCTCCACCCAAGCTGCTGCTGCTTATCTGAAAGATCTCTATCTGATGTTTGAATCGTGGTACCTCGCTGCAAGTGCTTACAATGCGGGAGAGTACAAAATATTGAGAGCCATTGAGGAGTTAAAGACCAACAACTATTGGCGCATTTCAGAGACCTCTCAAATACGCCGTGAAACCAAAGATTATATTCCGAAGCTCATTGCTGCAGCGATTATCGCAAAGAACCCACACAAGTACGGCTTTCGAGATTTGAGTTACCAAGATCCCTTGGAGTTTGAGACAGTTGAGACCTCACAATCTATTTCTTTGAAAGAATTAGCTAGAGCCATCGATTGTTCCGCGGAAGAAATGTTAGACCTAAACCCAGCATTTGTGAAAGGCCTGACCCCTCCCAACCGAGAAACTTATGTGCTGAGAGTACCCGTTGGCAGCAAAGTGCTCGTCGAGCGAAAAATTGCAAATACGAAGTGGAACACTCCCGTTTATGCCTCATCAACACCGAACTTCAAATCTTCCTCGAAGACGAACCGATCGCCCGCCTCTGTGCCCCCAGCACCAACTCCGGCAGGTTCTGGTTACGTTTATCACATGGTCCAAAAGGGAGAATCGCTCTGGTCTATTTCTGAAAAATACAATGTAACCATTCAAAGTATATTCAAATGGAATGGCCTCAAGAAATCCAGAATTTTCCCCGGAAATAAGCTTAGAATTCAAGTCGCTAACAAAGCGAATGGCTAAATACTTCCGACCGTAAATGTGAACCGAATGATCGAATTAGCAACTGGACTGAGCCCGTGAGCCAGATCCAAGACGATAGGTCCAACTGGAGTTTTATATCTGATTCCCAATCCGACTCCATCATTTCGACGATCTGCTTTTAATTCAGGAAATAATTGTCCGGTATCGAAGAATACCGCCCCACTGACTTCTCCAAATAATGGGACGGAAAGTTCCGTTCGCACGTTATAGAAAGCCATTTCACGAACTCCCGCAGGGGCACGAAACAATCTGGGAGCATAACCTCGTATGGATCCCTGTCCCCCGAGAGCTAACTCATTAGCAAGGCGAGCTTCGGGTAAACCTCTTCCCATGAGTGAACGGGACCACCCCGTTCCCACATACACGGAGAGACTGAAAAGTTTTGAGAGAGGAATGTAAAAAGAATTCCGCTGTAAGGCTAATACAAATGAAAGATCCTGACTTGAAAGCAATGCAGGATGAGCGAACTCAAAGTCTAAAGAATGCAGACTACCCGAGGTTGGGTTGAAAGCATCATTTCGTAAATCGAGAGTAAGATTAGGACCTGTCGATCCAATCACGTCGACCGTATCACTGAGGGTTGCCGTTCCCCCGGCATCCTGTCTTTCAATTAATTCAGTTCTCGTTCTTTCGAGACGATGAACTCGATATTGCGCCAACAGTTTTTTCCCAAATCGTTTTTCTATCCGTTCCTCAAGCCTTGCTTTGGTCTGCAAATCGCTTTGCTTACCGTCAGAGGAAGAGGCTACCTGAAAACTTGTAAATCCCCCTTGCACAGAAAAAGCAAACGGCAGATCCGCTAAGTACGGGGCCCGATAGTTTACTAGAGCCGCATATTCAACAAACGGAATCAGAACGTTACTTCTTGAAATCGGAAGCGACACTTCCGACCGTACCGATGCCGTCTGATTTAAACCAAACAAATTTCGGTAGCCCACTCCCAAAAATGACCGGGCCCGAAAAAGTGGATCTTCATAGAGAGCTCCCAACCCCACCTCACCAAACCCCGGCTTGATTTCCGACAAAACAAACACAAGGTTTTTTACTCGTGGCTCACTTGCAGAGGAACTGGTCAGGGCCTCCACTCGACTAAAAAGCCCCAGCAATGAGATATTCTCTTCAGACTGTCTGACTTTATCTGGATCGAACGGATCGCCAGTATTGAGTGTGATTTCACGACGAACTACCTTTTCTTGCGTTCTTGCCAGTCCTTCAACTTTTATACTCCCCACGTAATATCTTGGCCCTTCCTCAATTTGGAATTCGATTTCAATTCCCTCCACTCTCGAACGAACCCCCATTTCACCAGTCATCTCTTCCGCTTTTACTTTGGCATCTAAATATCCATTCGATTGGATTTTCGCTTTCACCGTCTCAGAAGTGCCTCTTAAAACGTCTCGATTCAACGTATCTCCAGCCTTAAATGGCAGCACTTCGCTTAATTCATGGCTGGGAACATTCGTATTGCCTTTGAAGCTAATTTTCTTGATTTCGTAAAGATTACCAAGCTGCAAATCATAGAAAAGCTGGACACCCTTGCGGTCATCGCTAAAAAAAATTCGAGGACCGGTTACTGAAGCGCTTAAAAATCCTCTTTCTCGAAGATTCTTTACAAATCGCTCTGTGGATTCCTCGATTCCCGCCTCCCAAAATACTCTTCTTTGAAGGACCCCGACGGCGTTCTCGAAAAATATATGCGCCGGATTTCCCAGGTTTTCTGTCCACAACCCATCAAATACAACAGAATCGACCAATACTTTCTGCCCTTCATTGATCTGAATGTTGACGGTAATAATTTCATCCTTGCTTGCCGCTCCAATGTCAACATCCGCTTGTACGAAGTGATACCCAATCGATCGATACTTTTCCTCAATCACTTTTCTGATCTTATTTCCTGCATCCGATTGCCCTAGCAAATCAAAACCTATTAAACTTCTTATGGCGGCTATATCAAATATCTCGTTACCCCTGATCAAAAATCGATACCGCTGCCCAACTGTCACCTCAAACACGACTCTCATCGCTCTGGAATCAGATTCCGTAGCCTCTCCACTCCATTTTACTTTTGCACCGGGGTACTGATTTGTGAAAAGATAATCGACGATGGCTTGCGCCGTCTTATCGATGTTTTTCTTTTCAAAATAATCGCCCTCTTTGACTTTCAGACGAAGGCGAAGGCTATCTCTCAAATCATCTTCGACGCCCCTGATAACAATCTCTCTGATTCGCGCTCGATCCGTCTTCGTTACTAAAAATCGGACATCGGTAACGCCTCCCTCGTTGACTGGCATTAACTCGTAGTCAACTTTAGCCTCGCTGTATCCCCGTTCTTCCAGCCCGGTCTTAATTTTTTGCACGATTGCCCTTAGTTCACCTGGATCTATCTTCTGTCCGGGCACTAATGCCTTTTCAATCCCGCTCTCTTCGCGAATAGAGGCATCAACTTGCGACCAATCCACTTCTCCCAATTTTTTTAGCCTAACGCCTTCGATGGCGCAGACGTTCTGTTTATCCTTTTGCTTCTCACAATAAACATGAACATCTCCAAATCGCCCCGCGAGAAACAGTTTTTTAATTTCCTGATCCATGTGGTTCAAATCAAGGCTTCTACCTACTCTGACATGTAGAATCTGAGCGACTTCTTTCAACTCTTGGGGATTCAAGGTGTTTGATCTGATCTGCTGAACAATGGAGTCATTGGGAAATGAGAAGGCACACAGGGGCTGGCACGTTATCACGATCAGCACCCCTCGAACTAAAAAATGTAATAAATGTTTATTCAAAGCTAAACCTGTAACGCAAATCAAGCCCAAAGGAATCTCCGGGCCTTGCTTGTGTATTGTTTCGGCTGCGATCACCAGCTGTTGCATTTAAAGTGATATTGTCATCGAGCATTTGTTCAAGACGAATCTCTCGAGATTGATTTTGATCTAACGTGTTTGAGTAAGATATTTTAGTTTTCTTAGATAATCCTTTCTCAATTCGGACAGCTGGAACCATGCCCGGAGTAGTCGGGGAAGTCGACGAGGCTGAAGACACATCAGTAACAGTGGGGCCTTGCCCCGGCGCTGACTGTACCTTGATATCTAATCCCAATTCACTTTGGATTTTCGATCTGATGGGACTCTGACCCATGATAGCAGTGCCCAGGTCAAAATAATTTCCTTCCTGACCCCGAGTGGTAACTCCCAGCACCAAGAGCGAAATGAGATCTTGTTCTGCTAGTGGGGGATTAGATGTCAACCTTATTTTGTAATCAGTCGGGGTACCTAAGGCTTGTAAATTAACTTCATAATCTTGATACGCACGTCCTTTTTGCTCTCTTACAACACTTCTCCCGTTAATTGAAAACCTGGGAAATATTTCATCAGCACGTTCAAATCTAGCCGTTCCAGAAATAATTTCGAACGGAGTATCTTTAAAATTAATCTTTCCTTTAATCACTTCGGTTTTTCCTAAGAGCCCAATAGCATTGGTGTCTCCCACCACTTTTAAATCTCCAGAAAATTCGGCATCCACGACATCGGTCCTAACAAACAACTGATTGTTTGCATCGACCTTGATATCGAAGCTTAAAGCCGGTTGTTCTGGTGTACGAGTCGTGGTTTTGGCTTCAAGACTAGACAGGACTGCCTCATCAACACGGATACGACCAGAAAGTCGATAGGGGGTTGCCTTTCCAGCCAATTGCAACTCTCCCGTTAAACGCGTTTTTAAAAATGACTGCAACTGCAGATTAGCTTTGGAGATGAAAATGGATAGTTTTGGTGAAAACTCATTAAACCGATTAATCCCTACCTCTCCCCCAATGACCACTTCTCCTCCCCCGAGGATCCCTTGGAACCGCTCAATGATCATCTTCTGGGGAGTTAAATTTACTTGCGCTGTTACGGCTCGAAATTCATCTTGCATTCCGGAGATTCGAAACACGGATTCCGATAACGTCATATTCCCGAACAATTCGTACTGACTCGGACTTCCCGTTGCTTCAACATTGATGTTGACCAAGCCACTTCCATAGTCGATTCCGGGAATAAAGGGTTGAAGAAATTCTAATGCTAATTTTCCTTTTAGTGAGGCATCGATTTCGTGCCCGGGAACGAGCGAAAAGCTTCCAGCGATTTCGCTCTCTGCGCCCCCCAAGCGAAAGCGCGGTATGTTTACGCCCCCTTTATCGATCCTCACTTTTATCAGTTCATCAGAAACAAGTGGCCTATCCTCAAAGTTAAGTTTTAGGGTCTTTATTTCAGCGCTACCTTTGGTATCCGTAGGCTGTGCAAAATTCCCTTCCACCTCAGCATTTCCAGTAATAACGATTCCATTTAAAGGACTGATATCCCGACCTAACCAAGCTGAGAGATACGGTGAGACTTCTGTTTCCTGACAAGAAAGGGTCATTTTAGAAAAGGCTGTCCCGTCCCCTGAATCTTTTCTCACTAAGTGCGCCTTTAGTGCTTCTTTTTCTAATGTGAGCCAGTATTCACTCGTTTTCCCCGATGAACGAAGGGAAAGTCGAGCGTCCGACATTTTCTGTCCCTTAAATTGAACTTTACTGATGAGAAGTTCACCATTGCCACGAGGATAGTTCAAATCCCCCTCGAAGGCGAGGCGTCCGGTGATTTCGCCTTGCAACGGAGCTACCCCCAAATGGTTCAGATCTTCGAGTCGTAAACCGCTGCTAAAGAACACGAGTTCCTGCACCTTCTGATCAAAAGTTGCTTTAACCTCTAAAGATCCAGAGCGTTTAAGAAAGACGCCCCGATTTACTTTAAAAGAGTTAGGTCTATATCGGATTCCAAAGCCCGCCGACATCCACTTCTCGTCGTACCATTCGAATGAACGCGCCTGACCATCCACATGAACATCAATTCCTTGATCGTCTTTTCCCCCTTCAATAGTTACTCGAGCTGCCAGCTCTCCTCCTCGAGGCCTTTGAACTGGCAGTCCGACTTTATCAAAAAGAGAAAGCGTCTGCTCCATGCTGATTCGGGGAACATTCACATCAAATCGATAAGCGGTTTCCTTTGGAGAAAAATCTACAAATCCCTGCCCTCTGGCGGATTCGAGTGCTTTTAATTCCAGCTTCGAAAATGAGAGTAAGTCTTTCCGGTATTGAACTTTGCCTCGCACAGCCCCTAACTTAAGATCAGAAATCTCCGCATTTTGAATATCAATTTCCCCTTCAACATTTACATCGTCCTGATTGATTCGCAGATCTCCTCGCAGGAGGGCGATTCCACCAAAGGGAAGTTCTGAAATGTTTTTGAGTTGATGAAGAGAAACTTGTTTCGCATCAAAGTGGAATCGGGCTCGCCCCTCATTGACCGTCCCCAGAAAGTCTAGTTTTCCTCCTAAAAGCTCATTTTCTAATTTCACGTCAAGACCCGTCTCTTGGAGGTTAATCGAACCTCGAATATCATCTCGGGGAATTGAGATGATCGTGTTGGATGCGGTAACTCCCAACTCCGCTTTATTGACAACAACCAGTTGGCTGAGTTGCACGTTGGGCTCTATTTGCATTTTTAAAGATGTGTCGAATGTGCCTCGCACTTTAATTCTGCCATCCGCGTTGCCAAAAACAGGGGCACGAGTGACGTCCATAGCGTGAAACACCTCATTCACACTTACTTTCTTTAAACTCAGATCACCCTGAACCGGATATCCCTTTTCAACTCCTATCTTGATCAAATCTGACTCAATACTCCCGGAAGCAATCTTGCCTATGACTTTAGTGAGCTCGACCCCTTTTTGATTCAGGGAGTAGGCTAATCTCCAATCGCCTAACCTCATTTTCTTTACCCCTACTGTTCCCCACTCTAGCGTCCCACTTCCAGAATAATTATCTTTCCCCACGTGCAGAGTTCCCGAGCTAATCAGAGTCCCGCTAAGTTGTGGTTCTTTTAATTCCTCGATTTGATCCAAAAGCTTCAAATCAATTTCAGTGTCATGGGCCAAATGAAAAGAGGAAATCTGCTTATTGGCGCCCTGGGGCAGAGCGAATGCTCCCTTCCACTGAAGCTTAATACCAGGTCCCTGAACAATCAGTCGATTTGCTCGGACGCTTTGGTCGGTAAAATCGACATCTCCATCAAGTTTATCGAGGATAATTTCAAGCTTTCCTCGTTTTAACTCGAAGTGAGAGCTTTGAACTTCTACGGTCTGTTGACCGACAGCGGTCTGTGAAAAAAAGGCTGTAAGATTTCGAGATCGGATTGAAAAGCTGGGTTGAGAGGAACTCACTTCAAATTGAGAATCTACAATCCCAAACCTCCGAAAGACGACCGGCCAACCTTTGCTTTTAACTTCCAATCGCTTTCGTTTTTCAATCTGATGAACAACTTTTTGATACAATTGGTCGGCTTGGGGTATCAAGACCTTCGGATAAAACAGAGCAACTTCTTGCAAAACAATCTCGCGATTGAGAAGCCCCAACGGTTGGAATTCAATTTTTACTTTATCAACTTGAAGAGGATGATCGAGCTGAACTTCCGCCCTTTCTGTGGTGGTGATTGAAACACGGTTCAGGTAAATCCGGGGAGCGAAAAAAGATAATTCGATACTTTCGATTGAAACCTCGATGCCCTGACTCTCCAAAGCGGCGGTAATCTCCTTTAATATTTTTCTTTGGACGGGTCCGCTCGCCAGAACAACATGGAGAAGCCCATAGATCACCGCGAAACCAATCACTAGACCAATTAGGACTTTTCTCATCATTTCGTTTCTAGCTTTAAACTCTGTTTAAGATTTTTTAAGTCGCGATACTGCGAATCAACTTTATCCATTTGTTCAATGAGTTTTTTCGCATTCGTTTGATCGCCAAGCTTTAGATTTACCCTGATCAACTGGTAAACCGTTTCTTTCCAGAAGGAACTTCCTTTCAAAGCAGTTCTGAGGGAACTTTGAAAAGCCCCGAGCGCAGCCACTTCACTTCCTTCTTTCAGAAGTATAGTTCCCAGAAGATGCTGTGCCTGCCCAAAAAGTAAATGTTCAGCTTCGATATAATTCAACTCAAGTTTTGCTTCCCGAAATCTTCCCATCTCAAAAAAAGCAAATGCTAGGTCTAAGCGCGCCTGAAGATCAGAACCGATGACTTGATTGGATTTCCTCAAAAACTCCTGGATGACCGGTTCAACCCCTTCGTAATCTTCCTCTGCATCAAGCTCCAGTTCTCGCTCTAAGTCAGTGACCAACTCGCTCAGCTCTTTAAGATCGGCTCCATTTTCAACTTTTTTGGGCTCTATCTTTTTGTTAGCGGTTGGCTCGGGGGGGGTGCCAATTAAAACCAGAAAGTCATCGTAACTTAATTTTCTTTCCCTAAACCGTTTGAAATAGTCTTGCTCGAGCTCATTGCCATGCTCTTGTAACACCGAAGTCAGGGCCTCCAATAACAGCTCGTTTTCGGGCTCAATCCTCAGGCCTTTTATAAAAAGTTGCTTTGCTTCTATCCAATTCAATTCCTGAATCAGTTCTTTCCCCAAACCGAGAAAAGGGGCTGCGCTTGTCCGGTCGATGGAAAGCCACAGCTCAAAAAATTTGCGCCTTAAGAAACCGAAACTCCCAAAATATTTGTCTAAATGCTCGAGATAAACTTGGAGTTGCTTCTTTTCGAGACCTATTTGGATACACTTCTGAAGACTTTCACCAGCTTGTAATTCCTCCTTGAGTCCAAAAAAACAAGCAGCCTCTTCAAGATAAAGTCGGCCCGAATCCGGTGTTAGAGCGATAGCCTTGGAAATCATCTTGGAGGCATCTGAAAACTTATTTTTTTTCCGAAGATAGACAGAAAGAAGAGCGTAGTCCTTCGCAGCTTCTTTTTTTTGACCTTCCTTCTCCGACTTCTGGGCCCGATGTAGTACCTCTTTCGGTCGAAAGTGGCTCAAAGGGTTCTCCTTTTCGTAGGAACCTACTTAACTTTTTCGATATATTCCCCAGAACGAGTATCAATCTTAAGAACATCGTCCTGTTTGACATGATAGGGAACGGTAATGGTCAGACCTGTTTCCAAAGTAGCGGGCTTTCCGCCTCCGCTTACCGTGTCACCTCGAATCGCTGGTTCACAGTAAGTAACTTTTAAATTCACAAAATTTGGCAGCTCGATCGCAATCGGTCTGCCATCATAATAGAGAACCTCAATTTCCAAATTTTCGATCAAATAGTATTTGCTGTCTCCAATGGATTCTTTATCCAAAAAGGTTTGCTCATAAGAGCCCAGATCCATGAACTGGAACCCGTTATTATCTTGATACAAGTATTGCATGTGACGTTTATCAAGGTTGGGCTCTCCCACTTTATCCCCTGATTTGAACGTCTTTTCCAAAACAGTTTTGTTCAACAAATTCTTCATTCGAGTTCTAACTATCGCATTTCCTTTTCCTGGTTTGACGTGTTGAAACTCAACAATTTGATAAGGCACTCCGTCTACTTCAATGCAAAGGCCCTTTTTAAATTCTGACGTGTCGTACATAATCCCTCAATTCGCTGTCACTATTCTCGTATTTTCAGTAAAAATTCAAGAGGTTTCAGTTTTTTTCTGAGTCTTGGATTTTATTAAGAATCCCTTTTAGAACTTTGATTTTTTTATGGCGAATCTGTGAATCAGGATCTACTCCCAATCTGATTCGACAAGCCTTCATTTTCCTCTCAAGTTCTGGACTTGATCGCACACGAGATATTTTTTCAAAAATCTTAAGAGAGTGACCGAATTGCCCCTGGGAAAAATAAAGATCTCCCAAGGTTTCAGTGGTAATTTCTGGAGAGTTTGGCTCAGCCACGTTCTTGAACGCATTGGACACCGGAGCGACCGAGAAAACTTCCTCTCCCTCTTCCTCTTCAAAACCTAAAACTGCGTTTACTTGCGCTGAGAGTTCCTCTTCACTTTCTTCTTCCTGTTCAGAGGATTCAGATAAAGGGAATTCTTCAAGAGCTCCAGCCTCCCAATTCTGAATCTGCGAAACAGGGGTTTCAAACGCCACTGGAACGGATGGGAGTTCCAATTCTGGCTCGGGTTCAACTCCCGGTTGAGCCATTGGGAACGATGGGTAGGAGCTTTCAACTACTTCTTCAGTACTTCCTGAGAACCCGCCTCCCGTTTGGATAGGGGCTGGATTTGCAATTTGTTTTTCTAGTTGATGGACCTTATCCGTCAGAGAGACATCACAAGGGGCTAGTAGCAGAGCCATTTTGAATGCATGCAAAGCCTGACTATCCAATCCTTGGGCCATCAACGCTTCTCCCAAAAGTCTCTGGGCCAATAAATTTTCAGGAGCTAAGTGGACTACTTTTTCTAATTCCCCTTGGGCGTCTTGATATCGATGTTTGTCGATGTAACATTTCGCAAGAGCAACACGGCCCCCATGAAAATCAGGATGATGCTCAAGTCCTTTTTGACAGATTTCAATCGCTTCATCCAATCTTCCCAAGCGTCGATAACTTTCAGCCAACGGAGCAAATACTCTGCTGGTAGGATCTTGTTGAAGACGTCGCAGCTGTTCTCGAAACTGCGGAGGTTGTTGATCGTACAATCGATCAAGGGTTTCTCGAATTCGGTTTTGTTTAGTATTTATTTGTTTGTTCATCATATTAAAACGGGGAAAAACCAATCCCTATTGTCGGCGAGCGCTCCGCGTTAAATCAATGCATGTCGCGCCGTAGGCATTTTTTTTTACTCATTTTGACATCTCCTGCGATTCCAATAGGCTAACGCAACCAGCCAAACCAAAAAAACCGCCGTTTCTGAGAAACTTGGCCAATAAATCGAGACGCCGGATGTTTTTACATGGGCGGCTTCCCAATTTAACCAAAGTTCCAAAACTTTCTCGCAAGCTTTTCCTAAGAGCGTCGCAAAAAAAGTAGGCAGGATTAAAATCACTATTCCCACAAGAAAAAGAAGAGGCAGAAAAACCTGGTCCCAAATGAGTCCCATCATGATCTGAAGAAAAATCGAATCTCCCACCCACTTTCCAAAAAACAGAGCCATCACCGGTGCAAACCAGGCGATCAGCCAGCCCCCCGCCAAAAGCTTTTGGCGAGGCAAAAAACAGCGCCCCATGATCAGAACACCTATCACCCCCACTAAACTCAATTGAAACCCCTTTGAAAAAAGCAACTCCGGAAAAAGGGTTAGGATCAAAAAACCGATCAGACTAGCTGAGTATTCGGGTTCAAGAATAAGCGGATTTTCTCGATAGAAAAAAATGACAGCAACACACAGGGCTGTTCTCACGATGGAGGGCTCATTCGGAGCCACCCCCAACAAAACAGCTGCCGCCAGGGGCATTTTCAATCTTCTTCCCCAAAGAAGAACTTTGCCTCGAGGACCAGGCCACCGTTTCCAAATAAAAGTTCCCAAACAACTCAGACAAAGAGCGAGAGCCCAGACATGTTGACCACTCAAAGCCAGCACTTGAAGCAACCCTCTTTCCCGATATTTTTGAAGAAGCCAAAAGGGTAGCCCTCTTAAGTCGCCCTGCCAAAGAGCAACTTGAATGGCAGAGAGATTGGGGGTCTTAAAGGTTCGGGACAGTAAGTTTTGGGAGAAAACTCCTGAAGGAGCGAGCACCCGAGTGGGACCAGGCTCTGAAGCCCATTTAGCGTCTGATAAAGCAGCGGGGTTTTTTAAAGCTTTCAGTTCAATCTTCTGGTGGGCCCGTTTGAAACTGAGAACAAAACTCACGACGACAAGAATCCAGATGAAGAATCTCTTCATTGCCAAGTTCTCTAAACCCAAGGCAGAGGGTTCAAGCCTCTTTAGGGGGCAGTTTTTTTAATTAATAATTTCAATGTCTTAAAAGCCATTCCCCCAACCTTTCAGAACTCTCCGAACACCCCCCCCCGCCTAAGCCCATTAAATGATTGACTATAACGGGCAAAATCCACTAGAAAAGAGCGTTCAATAAAAGGTGGATTTATGTACGCAGTAATACGCACAGGCAACAAACAGTATCGAGTAGAAGAAGGCAAAGAGCTTTTGGTTGAGCGTCTTCACGTAGAAGCAGGTAACCCACTCGAATTAACTGATGTGCTTTTATATTCGGATGGCAAAGAAGTAAAAGTTGGCCAACCGCAACTCCCCGTCTCCGTTCATTGCTTATGCCTTGGCGAAGAAAAAGGGGAAAAATTAAGAACTTTTAAATATCGTCGACGTCACAATTACTATCGTCGTTACGGACATAGACAAACACTCACTCGTTTGAGAGTCGAAAAAATTGAGAGAAAGGGCTAATCCATGGCACATAAGAAAGCGGGCGGTAGCTCTAGAAACGGTCGTGATAGTCAAGGGCAACGGCTCGGCGTAAAAAGATTTGGCGGAGAACTCGTTAAAGCTGGAAACATCTTAGTTCGTCAAAGAGGAACCAAGTTTCATGCTGGTTTAAATGTGGGCACAGGCCGTGATTGGACTTTGTTTGCATTGATCCCAGGACGAGTGGCTTTTGAGCGTCTCGACAAAGACAGAACTCGAATCTGCATACATCCAGAAGAATCAACTAAAGTCGCCTCTTAAGACTGGTTGCCGACAACTCAATTTATATTTTTAAAGAATTCGGGGTGGTGAGCTATGGCTCTCATCGATGAAGTTGTTATACGAATCCAAGGCGGTTCGGGCGGAAACGGCTGCGTCAGCTTTCGCCGAGAAACCTTTGTGCCTTTTGGAGGCCCCAATGGGGGCGATGGTGGTAAGGGCGGGGACGTCTATTTAAAAGCCACTCGAGATAAAACCAGCCTTCTTGATTTTAAATACCAACCTCGCTATCTGGCCGAACGCGGGGAGCATGGGATGGGGAAGGATATGTTTGGGAGGGGCGGTGAAGATCTCATCGTGGCAGTTCCCATGGGAACCCTTGTTTTCGACAACCAGACCGGGGAACTTTTAGCTGACTTAACGGAACATGAGCAAACCATTTTAGTCGCGAAAGGCGGAAGGGGTGGCCGAGGTAATCTTTCTTTCAAATCCTCGACGAATCGCGCCCCTCGAAATGCGACTCCCGGTGAAGCAGGGGAAATCAAAGAACTGAAACTCGAGCTAAAGCTGCTTGCGGATGTGGGATTGATTGGGCTTCCCAATGCAGGAAAAAGTTCTTTCCTTACTGCCGTTTCTCGCGCCAGACCGAAAGTCGCCGATTATCCGTTCACTACTTTAGAGCCGGCCCTTGGAGTGGTGGAACATAAAGGCCATGCTTTTGTCATAGCCGATTTACCGGGGCTGATTGAACGGGCCTCTGAAGGAGCTGGTCTGGGTCACCGTTTTCTAAAGCACGTCGCTCGAAATAGAGTCCTTCTCCATTTAGTGGACGTTACCCACTCTCCAGAAACAATTCAAAAAAGCATTGAAACGATTCGCAAAGAACTGGGAGCCTACGATGCAGAGCTGCTCCAGCGTGAGGAACGTCTCGTTTTTACCAAAATAGACTTATTGTCGGCAGAAGACCTTGCTGAAAAGAAAAAAGCCCTCCAAGCCTTTGGACTGAAGGGTTATTTTATTAGTAGTGCGGCTCGAGAGGGGCTGAATCCCTTGCTAGACGATTTATCAGGACTCACCCGCAAGGAGAGCATAGCTTGATAGGGATTTTTGGAGGAACTTTCGATCCTCCTCATTTGGGCCACATTCATTTAATTGAATCTATCTTAGAACGGTTTAATTTTTCAAAACTCTATCTAGTCCCAAACTATCAAAACCCCCTAAAAACAAAGGGCCCAACGGTTACCCCAGAGAACCGACTTCTCCTTTTGAAAACTGCGATTCAGGGATTGGATTCCCGAATTGAAATCTTAGATTGGGAAATAAAAAACCAAGGGCCGTCTTATACGATTGATACCGTAAAACATGTAAAAACGCTCCATTCTGAACCCATTTCCGTAGTCATTGGAAATGATCTTTTTTCACAGCTTCCCGAATGGAAATCAGCCGCTGAATTATTTCAATTAGTCGATTGGATTGTCATCAAACGAAATGAAGGAATTGTGTTAGAGCCTCAACAATTGCTCAACAAAATCGGCATTTTCGATTCTCATTTTTCAGAAAAAAATCACCTTGCTTATCGTCAAAATCAGAGATCAATTCGCTTCTGTGATATCCAAGCTCTCCCCTTTTCATCAACTCGAATCCGAGAAGAGTTGGGAGAACTGTGGAAAAAGAATAAGTTAGAGGATCCGCCGCAGGGAATTCAACGCTCAGTGTGGCTAATGATTAAAGAAAAGCGGCTCTATACCGTAGGATAAGTCATATGACGACTCGCTTTTTGAGGAGAGTTCCGATGTCTGAAAAGAAAATGACGAATCCACACAGCAAAAATGCTTTAAACAACCACCTCAAACAATTTGTAGGTTTTGGAGAAAAACCCCAGACTCAGACTCCCCCCGGCACGGTGCCGGGCCGTCTCAAAGAACTCGTTCGAAAGGTCGAGGACCTGAATCGACGAGTCGACCGCCTCAAAGATCAATTCTAAAGACCCTTTTCTTGAACTATTGAGAATCTTTAAGTCCCGTGTTACTCGGGTCTTATGGCATTCAACCGTTCTGCTATTGCTTTGCTCTCGGCGGGCCTCGATTCATCGGTCGCTCTCGCTTTGGCTTTAAAAGAGGGGATTGAGGTTAAGCTCGCTTTGACTTTTGACTACGGTCAGAAGGCGGCTACTCATGAAATCAAGCAGGCAAGCCTGCTGGCGAGTTACTGGAAAATCCCGCATCAAAACTTGAGTTTGCCTTTCTTTGCTGAAAATGGACAAAGCAGCCTTCTTCGCAACTCACAAAATAAATCTATCCCCCAGTTAACTTTAGAAGATTTGGATAATTTGGAGACCTCTCAACGAAGCGCAAAAGCAGTTTGGGTTCCCAACCGAAATGGGGTTTTTATTGAAATCGCCGCTTGTTTTGCCGAGCAAATGGGAGCTTCTCACATCCTTGTCGGATTTAACCGCGAAGAAGCAGCTACTTTCCCCGACAACTCTAAAGCCTATCGTGAGAGCCTCAATCGAGCCCTTTCTTTTTCGACTGCCAATCAAGTGGAGGTCATTTCTCCGACTGAACTTCTGAATAAGACTGAAATTGTCGAAATGGCTTTGAAACTCCAAATTCCATTGGAACTCCTGTGGAGCTGCTACGGGAACGGCAAGCAGATGTGCGGCTCTTGTGAATCTTGCATGCGTTTGAAACGCGCCTTAACTCAGAACGAGGTCCCTTTAGATGATTACTTTGCAAACCCAGCTCTATAGAGAAAACCTGATCCCCTATGATGGAACGCCCCTCTCCTCTCATTGGATTTATCGTAAATTTAATATACTGGGAGATGCTTTAGTTGCTTTTGTCGGGCCTGCAAAAGTCGATATCGATCACATGGTAGATTTAGAGGATGTCACAAAGAATGCCCCTATCTATAGCCCCAAAATGCTTCATTTCTTGGGCGAGTGGTTTATTGATTCACTCGAAACGGGAATCCTGCTCCAGCACTTATTTATTGGAAATGTATATCAGCGGCTTTGGGAACGGGGAGGCCGAGACCTCTCTCGGCGTGGGAATGACCTCTTTTACGATCAAAGAAAACTCAGTGTCTCAATTGTGACGCGATCCCCAGTTTCAGTCCTGTTCCATCTGGGAATCAATATAGAAACCGAGGGAACCCCCATCCCCAATTCCGGTCTTAAAGAGCT
>Ga0214923_10000425_pt1 | contig 64707 bp, 92 predicted proteins | sample LL1510_MetaG_FD_177993 | JGI IMG/M metagenome (GOLD analysis project Ga0214923, IMG submission 177993) | Freshwater microbial communities from Lake Lanier, Atlanta, Georgia, United States - LL-1510 | ecosystem: Environmental > Aquatic > Freshwater > Lake | place: USA: Georgia | collected...
TTTTCACCGTGCCTAACAATAACATCTTCTTTAGGATTATAGTGTAACTTCTCCCCCCAACTTGTGTCAACTGTTCCGGAATGATCCGCCACCTTTGCTATTTTGATAATCTTTTTGGGCTGGCAAACACCATTGCCTAAATCGTCTTTTAGGTCTGCGAATTTTTCTGGGCTAATGGGATATTCTTCTCCTTTTGGTCCAGTCATAATATAATACCCTGCTGGGTATTTTACCGGACCCTCAAGTGTTTGAATAACGCCAGGTTCGTCAGCAATGCGATACTTTTCTTTGGCGGGCCGCTTATAGCATTTGAATCCGCCATCCTTAAACCAAGCATCAGTAATGGCCATACCTTCTACAATGTTGATATATTCCCTCAACGTGTTCATTCGTTCCTACTTCCAGTTAAATTTAATAGACTTAAAAAGATATTGATAAAGTTTAAGTATAAACTCAATGCTCCACTGATCTCTGCGGCAGTGCTGGCATCATCATATTGTAAAGTCTCTCTAATACGTTGAGTATCATAGGCTGTCAATCCAAGAAAAATGATAATAGCCAAAGCACTAAGAGCCATACCAAAAGCGGTACTACCAATAAAAATATTAATAATACTGGCAATAACAAGGGCAATAAGGCCAATAACCATAAACTTGCCAATACTATCAAGACTCCTCTTAGTAAAGTACCCATATATACTCATTACTCCAAATAAAACTGCGGCACCTATAAAGGCACTGATAATGCTACCAATCTTGAATACTATGAATATCGTAGCAAAACTCAAGCCCATGATAGCGGCAAAACCGTGTAACATTAAAATAGCCAGTTCTTTTGGAGGATTATTAGCAAGAGCATATCCTACGCCAAATACTGCTACTAAGGGTAAAAACATTACGACCCATTTCATAGCACCAGTAAACAAAAAAGTCATTAGTGCTGGGCTACTGGCCACTAACATACTGACCACCATAGAGGTCAATACGGCCAAACCCATATGCATATATACCCTACCCATAGCCTCATTGATAGCACTGGCGCTACGGTAAGATACACTTGTATCAAAGTATGATGAACCAAACATAATATTTCTCCTTATGAATGTTTGTATGCGTATTTAACTATAAAATACGATTTAAAGTTTTTCTCCTGCCTCAAATCCACGGAAGCGTAAGAAGCGTGGGAATCGTAGGCTATAACTTCCGTCTTGGTTTTGTGATACTGTATCTGCTCTTACTTCCACAATGTGACCAATAAGCTGATCACGAGCAAGCCAAAACTGATCTCGATCATTGTCACTATAGCCACTACCCACATTGACCTGTATTTGTCTTCCACTGTCTGTTCCTGAACAAACCAATGCTCCAAGACGTCCTTTATTTCTTCCTGTACCTTCTTCAACCTCAATGATATCCAAAGATACCTCAATCCAAGGTTTTTGTTTAAGCCAGCTAAATGTTCTTTTACACTCATATTTGGCACTAGGCTCCTTAATCATAATACCTTCATAGCCACCATCAACAGCAATCTTATTGATCTCACTCAATCTTTTCTGACCTTCTTCAGTATCCAAGTCCACCATCTCTTGGCTTAATACCTGTATATTGGGTAGAGCCGCAAAGTTGTCATTGTACCAAGCAACCAATTCGTGACTACGATCAATCTGTTTGGCCTTACATACACCACGCTCAAAATCTGCTAAGGGCAACATATCAAATAAGTGTAGTACAGCGTCACCTGCTTTTACATTGCTCTTACGATGTACCTGCTTCATAAGGTCTTGGAAACTGGAACTCATGATCTCACCATCAAACACCATGGGCTGATTCAAGCACTCAGCCACCGTACTAAACTGCTCTTTGATGTGCTCAAAGTTAACCAGTTCCTTACCATTACGGCTGTATTGATCCACACGACCTTCTGGATATACTACAGTGATTACACGAACGCCATCCAGTTTAACTTCGATCAACTTATGACCACTGAGTTTTTTACTTTGTTCTTCTGCGCCATAGGCTAACTGACAACTGAACACAGGAACAGATTCAATCTTGGGAAACTTTTTCAGTACCTTGTTCACAGTCTTTTCGCTTACACCACAGCGTAGGTCCTTGATCAAAATACGGCGATACCAATCGTTCCATTGACGTTTGGTAGCAGCACTCATCATAGTTTTGAGCATGGCCTTGGCAGTGTTGCCAGTTACTTCCCTATTGACAAAGCCAGTAATAGCCAAAGTAAAACTATCCCAATCAAGGCCAGCACCATCTTCATCACTTTTTTCTGGGACTTTCTTCACACCAAAAGTGACGAATGGGTTGAGGGCAAGCCCAACACCTTCAAAGAATTCAGTGTTACCTGCCTCAGCCTGTGCTTGTATAATGGCTTCTTTGTTCAAGCGACTGGGATGATCCTGTAGAGCACTGATAACGTATTCTGGACGATCCATTCTATTTCCTAATCTATTTACGATATGTCTATTATAGTATCAGACTACTAGTATGTCAAGTATCTTCTAGTTCGAAATGGCTTATCTATATCAATATTTGGCAAATAAGCGAGGGTTTTTCTTTTCAATTTCACTATGATCGGATGTGTATGATCACCATCAAATGCCAGCATATAATGATAGAATTGACTTTTGGAATCTTCAAACCATAAGTCACTATCTAACCAAAGTTGGCTTTGAAGTAGATCATCGCCAAATTTATCCCAAAGTTCGCAGGCTAGGTTAAATGCGTAGGCATCGATTTCATCTTGATCACCCAAATACTCCTGCTGTTCTCTTTGGTCAGGATCTTCTGCTTGACTAGCATAACCAATTTTAGTTTTAAACTTACGTGCTCTATACTGTTTTAAGTGTATGATTTCGTGCAAGACAACATCTGTTATCAGCAAACATATGTTACTCCAATTAGTTTCATCTATATCAATATGTGTTTCTTTAGGACAAAAATTGAACTCTATTTCAATTGGTTTTAATCCATCGTAGTCATCGTCACTGAAATATCCCCCACCTACAAAGACTTTATTGGCTGTAACTTTTTTATTCCTAGTGTTTTTAACACGTATAGGATATGGTTTGAAAAACTTGCGTAGGCATTTTTGGAAATCTCGGATCAGTATTTGTTCGTGACCAAGAATGGCAGTGTGTTCAAGCAGTGCTTTATACAGTGCTTGGCGGGTAAATTGACCCCAATCAAAATTAGCTGGATCCATACACACCTCACACTGTATTTATCTACGGACGTTTGTCTACTATTTCGTCTACCAAGCCATAATCCAATGCTTCTTGGGCACTCATAAAGTTATCACGTTCCATAGCCTGATAAAACTCATCGTAGGTCTTACCCCGACTATTATGTTTAACATAGATTTCTGTCAAACTACGTTTCATTTTGAGGATTTCCTTTACTTGGATTTCCATGTCCGTAGCCTGTCCACCAGCACCTCCACTGGGTTGATGGATCATGTGTCTAGCATTGGGTAGTATACGACGTTTACCAGCAGCACCAGCAGTGGCTAAAAGACTGCCCATACTACAGGCTTGTCCAATTACAGTAGTGACTACATCGGGTTTGATAAACTGCATGGTATCATATATGGCCATACCAGCAGTAACTACGCCACCTGGGCTATTAATAAAAAACTGAATGTCTTCATTACCCTGACTTTCTAAGAATAACATTTGAGCGACTATTAAGCTGGTACTATGTTCTGTTACTGCTGTATCTAGCATAATGATACGATCTTTTAGTAAGCGACTATAAATGTCATAACTACGCTCACCACGTGCTTCTTGTTCAATAACTATAGGTACTAGATTAGGCATTTCTTCCATCCTTTGTTTCAATAACTTTTGGCCCACGACTAACAAAAGTACGACCGCTTAAACGACCTTCGTAGACTCTACCATTCCAACTTAGGTTAATTTTTAGTTGTCTTTCCAAACTGACACTTAAAAACTTACCTTCTTTGTATTCTAATATTTCTGCTGTGAAGGATTTATTGTTATCCTCACATAATACCTGACATACATCATCGTGGTAGCGTGTCATTTTGTTCCTTAACTTGTTTTTCTAATAATTGTATTTTATATTCCAATTGCTCAATATAATCAGCAACTCTGTTTAATAGCTCTGTCATATTGGCTGCTGTCATACGTAGCAAATCACTTGTTTTACCGTCCATTATATCTCCAATATTAAGTTAGGGTCCCAACCACTGGGGTCTTCATATCCTTCGTAACCTCTGGGATTACATACAATTCTAGTACTGCCTATTTCGTAATTAAAACAGTCATGAGTATGACCATGTGTCCATAGCTTAATCTGAGGATGATCTAAAATAAATTCACTGAGATCACTACTATAAGCACCATTTAATAATATATCCTTTTCATACCTAGGTTTAAGACTTAATTTGCTAGGTGCATGATGTCCTGCTACTACATACTTACCTTCAGGGTTTTTTGCTATCTCATCCTTAATATAAGACAATGTATCCATATGACGAAGTACTGTATCTGTAGGCCTTAGTTTAGCATATCCTCGCTGACTATGCCTAATCACACTGTAATCATTCATAGCGTCTTTCACAGCCATCAATGTTAGTGGATCCTTCTTGTTCATATCAGTCCAAAGTGTAGCACCAATAAAGGTAACATCCTCAATGACTATACTCTCCATTTCTAACATATAGACGTTAGGGAATCTAGCGCACTCTGTTTTTAAATAGTCGATACTATCTGGATACTTGCCATGATAGAATTCATGATTACCCGCAATATAGATGACGTGAGGGAACTCTAAACTTACACGCTTTAAAAAGTTTCTAAAACGCTGAGCCTTTTCTCTTCTAGTGCCCAATATCAAGTCCATTATTTGGTCATTTTCAGGATGATCGTGTAGGTCTTGGGCGATCATTATGTCACCACCCAAGATTAAAACATCCGCACCATTTTGATTAGTGATATTAATATCACTAAACTCAAGATGTAGGTCACTGACCAAGGTTATTTTCATTGTGCTATCTTTACGTAATTCAATCTTGTTTCAGTAATCTTCCATTTAAAACTATTTCTAACTTCTTTGATCTTACCCTTGAGTAGTATAGCAGGTCCTAATTTGGGTTCTGCTTTGGCAAACCAACTGACCAGTCTATTGTCTATTACGGCCTCTACGTTAATAGCGTCAAAGTTATTGGATTTTTTAAAGTTGATGATCTCACAGTCCAAATCAAAAAACTGAGTACCTGGTGAGCCTAATTCTCTATCATCCAAATCTCTAACGACTTTTTTAACACCGCTTTGTAGTTTTTCACGAGCATACACACTGGGCAAGCAGGCAATAAAACCAATTTCGCTACTATCTACTTCTGGCTTGCTTATGACAAGATTAAGGTCGGTCCAGAAGTTCTGCTCACCTGCTACAGTATTGAAGATCAATCTACGGAAGTATTTCAAAATCTCTTCGGCCAATGCTTGATCTTCCTCGGTAACAGTTACTCGAACCTTATCAACATCCACACCCAAAGCAGTGTTCAAGATCAAAGTTTTATTACTGTAGTTAGTGTAGAGGTAACTGCCTTCATCACTATATACAGGTTCAGTAGTTTTAAGATAAGCATTGTTTTGCCTTTGACTAGCACAGGCAAGTTCAAGAGCGTACTTAGTTTCGATCTTTACTGGGTTCATTTACCTTCTCTATAATAAGACTTTGATCTTGCAAGCGGATACGAATACGATCCCCTGGCACTATTCCAGCATTATTACATACTTCTTCAGGTATTGTCAAGAGCACGTTGTCAGGATCATCTGGTATGTCCTCGAAAATATCTTCATACAGGTAAGTCTGTGTCATCATCAATCACCATCCATCCAAGTTTGTTTAGGTCATTTTGAATTTCTTCAGTCACGCAGCCTTCGCCCACATAGCCAGGAATGCCTTCCTGTTCTTCTCCATCTGGTAGTATGCTAATACCACCTTTTATTCCACTACAGTACCAATCTATATAGTCACCATATTGCCGCATATCAGCAATGATACCTCCAGCATATCTCCAACTACACCTCCAACGCTGATCTTTTAATACGGGCCATAGATCACGTTTTTGAAATTCACGATTACACATGGCAGCGTAAAGGTTTTGAGCATATACTTTATTGTCACGAACTTTTTCCAAAATCCAATCCGTAGTCAGTAGGTCATATTCGAGATTATCCTTACGACTTTTAGGATCATCAAACCTACGCAAGTGATTATCTCTAGTATCACGAAACATTTCAAGATAATCAAGGCTAGGTTCCGTGCCCTCGGTGGCGCATCGCTCCAAGTATTTTTCTTCTTGGAAGTTGTATCTTTCTGGACTAATGCTCACTTTCTTTTCCATAATATGCTCCTTGGTGTGGTCGGTAGGACTCGAACCTACAAAGCACGACAATGTCGGATGCCCATCGCCAACCTCTTTATGAGAGGCGGCAGGTCTGCCAATTCCACTCACGACCACAGTTACATTATAGCGTCGCCTAGGTTTAATGTCAATTGTTTTCCTGCCTTGGCCCGTTGTAAGCGGCCAACATTATGTACAGTTTCCACCAATACTTCAACGTGTTCAGGAGGAGTGAATTGGTTAATACCATGACCCAAATTGAATACGTGTCCAGTGTCACCTTCTCCAAATTCGTTTAGGATACGTGTGGCTTCAAGAGCAACGGCTTTTTCACTGGTGCGTAGGATCACAGGATCCATATTGCCCTGTAAGCATACCTTATGTCCAACAAGTTGACGAGCACGGCGTAGGTTAACAGTCCAATCTACGCCAATTGCGTGACTACCAATGTCTGCCATTTGTTCAAGCCATAGCCCACCACCCTTGGTAAAGATAATACTGGGAATGTGAGCACCATTGTTTTGTTTGATAAGTTGGTTCAGTATCTGCTTCATATAGGGCAGACTGAATGTTAGGTAAGCATCATGACTTAGATGTCCACCCCAACTATCAAAAATCATCACAGCATTCGCACCCGCAAGGATCTGTGCGTTAAGGTATTTTGCTACGCTGTCTGCGTTGATTTTTAATATACGATGCATTAGGTCTGGCCTAGTATACATCATTTTCTTGGCTGTGGCATAATCTTCACTGCCTCCACCTTCAATCATATAAGAGGCCAGAGTCCATGGGCTACCAGCAAATCCAATCACTGGCACTCTATCTCGTAGACTATGGCTTAGTAGGCTCATGGTGTCAGTGACATACTTGAGTTCTGTACCTACATCTGGAACATAAAGACGATCTACGTCTTGTTCAGTACGGATAGGATTGGCTAGTTTAGGACCTTCACCTTCTATAAAGTGTAGGCCTAGACCCATGGCATCTGGTATGGTCAATATGTCTGAGAATAATATACTAGCGTCTAGGTCATAACGATCCAATGGCTGTAGTGTTACTTCACAGGCATACTCTGGTGTTTTCATTAGGTTTAAAAAACTACCTGCTTTTTTACGGGTAGCATTATATTCTGGCAAATAACGTCCTGCTTGACGCATAATCCAGATTGGAGTAGTATCTGTGGGTTGTCTCATTAATGCTTTTAAAAATCGTTGTCTCATATATTGTTACCTGTTAGCTTTTCTATAATTTTATCGCCACCACGCTTGAGTACAGCTTCGGCAGTTTGTATGCCTAGGTCTTCGGCCTGCTTCCATTTTCCAGAAGCTTTAGCTCTAATATTGTTTGATCCGTCTGGCATCCCTAACATTATGCGTAGATGAAATGTTTCATAAGGACCAGTTTCAGCATAAGCAGCTACGGGCAGACGACAACTACCACCTAGTCTACGACTGAATGCACGTTCAGCCATGACGCATATAGTAGTCTCAATATGTGTTAGAGCTCCTAGTATTTCTACTAGGTCTTCTCTGCTACGTAAAATTTCAATACCCAATGCCCCTTGTCCTGGACTGGGAATAACCAATGTAGGGTCAATATAACTACGAATACGATTTTCTAATTCTAATCGTTTTAGTCCTGCACTGGCCAAAATGATAGCATCATAATCTCCATCATCCAATTTACGTAACCTAGTATCAAGATTTCCACGCAAAGGTAGTATTTGTAGTTTAGGAAAATTTTTTAATATTTGACTTTGTCTACGTAGACTACTAGTTCCAACTCTAGCTCCTTCTGGTAAAGATTCTAAATTTTCAAAATTATTACTGACAAAGGCATCTCTAACATCCTCACGTTCGGTAATGGCCACGATACGGAACTGATCATCCAAATCCATTGGTACATCTTTCATACTATGTACTGCTAGATCTGCACGACCTTCTAACAGAGCCACTTCTAATTCTTTGATGAATAGTCCTTTGCCACCAATTTCGTTTAGGGTAACATCTAATCTACGATCACCCTCTGTGGTCATTCCTGTGATATCTACTTCAAACCCATTTTGTTCTAATAATGATTTTATATGATTAGCCTGCCATAATGCCAATCTACTTTCACGGCTGGCTATAGTTAGTTTTTTATTCATGCTGATATTTAGCAGAGCCAAAAAAATGCCCTAACTAAACAGGGCAAAACGTAGGGTGTAAGGTCAAGTAATAGACTGGACAATGTACAATGAGTTAGATCACTCTTGACAATGGGCAATATACAAAGCACATTACCCTGTCCATATCCAGTGAACAAAAAACAAGTCTGTATGTAAATCTGGAGCACACAAGTATAGACGCTTTTCAAGGGCGTTTTTCCATTGGAGTCTTTATAATAAAGACGTGCCTATATTAGGCTGTCTACTCTCATCTACCCTACACAACTACGGCCAGTTTACAGATTCTCACGTCCTGCTTAACTGGCAAAACCTTAAATAATACCTTCATCCTTCAAGGTCTTCTCAACCTCGTCAGTGATAGTAATTACTGTTTTAACATTCAACTCTAAGATTTGATCCTGAATTTTCTGTCTAGTTTTACGGCAACCCATCACAATACTTTTGAAATTGGCCAAGTCCTGCTGAACAAACATAGTAGTTGAAATACCTTGCTCATGATACATACGGGTGGCATTTTCTGCGGTACGCAAACGATTTAACTTGCCCTCAATAACTTCCTTGGTAAGGCGTGGTTTATTATCCATCAAGTCTGTATAGAACTTGATTTGTTTTTCCAAATGGGCACTATCGGCTAATAGTGTATTCAAACCGCTGATTTGATTAGCAGAGCCTACGCTTTTACGTATAGCGTAGAGTGCTTCTAACAAGCGTTCACGACGCTTGATATTTTCACTAAAAGCATCTGCTGCCTGTTTGATGGTTTGTTCAGCATCCTCAAACTCATTAATTTCAACCAGAGGACTGAAATGAATATTTTTCAGAACATCATTAATTTGAGTTTGTACTGCGTTAGCCTTGCGTAGTGTCAATTCCATTGTATTTCCTTTGCCTTAAATTTTGGTGGACGATGACAGTCTCGAACTGCCGACCTACACGGTGTAAACGTGCCGCTCTACCAACTGAGCTAATCGTCCTAACTAAAATCTTATTTTGCTTTCTTTGCCCTTGTCTTGTCTATTTTTTTGGTAGGTTGATGTGAAATTCTTTTTTCCAAAAGTTCTTCAGTGTTTAATGATTCTGCCTGTAGGTCTAGAAGAGCATCTACCGCAAAATTATGTTGTGTATTTGGATTTTGCCTACGTAGGTCTCGAGAACGTTGAGCTGCTACCAAGACCAAGGAAAATTTATTTCCCCCCACAATTTTAGTACATTTTTGAATATCTATCTGTGGACCACGACTAAGAATTAGTTTTTTCATGCTTGCCTATAAATTAAGTGATAACCAAATTGTGTTTTAACAGGTCCGCCAACACTACCTATATCTAGTTGAAAAGCAGCGTCTTCGAACTCTTTTACCATCTTACCACGAGTGAATTGGCCCAAACTACCACCATATTTGCCACTAGGGCACTTACTATGCTTTTGTGCCATCTGTGCAAAGATCTCTCCGCTGGTAACTTGGTCTAGGATTTCATTAGCCAGTTCTTCACTTTCTACTAAAATATGACTGGCTGTTACTTGATTATTCATTTATTTTCCTTATGTTAATGGTCTCGGGGGTGGGATTCGAACTCACGATCTCCTGCTCCCAAAGCAGGCGCTTTAAGCCAGACTAAGCTACACCGAGGTATTCGGTGCTGAATGTCGGATTTGAACTGACGACCTCCCGCTTACAAGGCGGATGCTCTACCACTGAGCTAATTCAGCATATTAGTATTATATATGCATTTATCTAACTTGTCAAGATTTTTTGCTCAAAAACTTTCGGTATCCTTAGTATGGGGTATGTAAAAATTTTTTTTAAGCAGGTTTTTTTGCTATATACCGGCCTGGGTACGCTATTCAAACTTTTCAAAATCTACTAAACTATCAATTTTCTTGGACATGAGCCCAAACATCTTAGTATCACGTTCAATTAGTGTACAATGGCGGTTAGTCTCGTAAGCAGCCACACCAGTTGAACCACTACCAGCAAAAGTGTCCAAAACCATGTCATTTTCCTTACTTAACAGGTTAATAAAATATTTTAAAATTTCAACAGGTTTTTGAGTTGGATGTATCTTGTTTTTTCCTAGTCCTCCACTGTAGGTTATGGTGTTTGGTATAACACATTGTACAATACCGTCATCTGTTTTACGATTTTTTACTACAGCTAAAGCTTCCTCCTTGGCTTTTTTAAAAATTTCATCCAAATTCAAATTATTTGCGTCTTTTACATACTTGTAGACAATACTACTAATTTTATCTGCTAACGCATATCTTTCAACCATAGTGCCTTCTGCACAATCCGCATTAAAGGTCCTTTTTCCACCTGGTTTGATGCCAAAAAGCACATATTCGCATCCACTTACAGGATTCACTTTTCGATTGAAAGGCACTGCCGCTGGTTTTTTCCAAGTCCATACTCTTTTTGGCTCAAATCCAGCAGATTCCATCACTTTCCATAGATAGCTTATATATTGGTCACTGATGAATATGGCAAAACTGCCACCTTTTCTCAATTTAGCATACCAAATCTTACTCCACTCTGTCATCTGCTCTACAAACTCATCGTGCCCTACAGAATCCCAATTTTTCTCAAAATTTTTGGAAAATTGTTGACTGTGTATGGTATTTTTGTTTTTTCCTGTAGCAGGATCAATCCAAACTGGATCTGCTCCATCTGTAGAAATATTATAGGGCGGATCTGTTAATAAAAGGTCTACAGAACCGTCAGGTATATTAACTGCGACTTCTAAAAAGTCACCTTGTAATTTTGTAATGTTCATAGTGCTATTTTACTTGATTTCTGTGCAATTGTCAATCGGGCACATACATAAATCCTGGAAGATTATTTCCAGGAATATGGCTTGGTGCGTGATATTGAAATTCAAATTTTAATTGACTAAAAGGCGTAGTTTTCAGTGACATTGTACCATTAGGATTAATAGTAATATGTCCTAGGCTAGCATTAGATTGCTTAACAATATCAGTCATCATATTGCTGAATATTTTAGCATCCTTACCTCGTCTAATGTAATTTAGCAAGCCAATGCCCATAACATATGTTAAAATATTAGCAGCACCATATCCTGGTTTGGCCAAATAGCTATTTTTACCAGCAGCTTTTTCTTTTTTTGGCGAATCCTTTTTTTGTCCCATATAGTATGGCCCATCAGCAGGTAGTCCAACAGGTTTACCCCATTCGCCTGCTATCATTGCAGGATAAAATGTTTTCAAGAAATCACCGTACTGCATATTTTTGGTAAAAGTTAAAATTTTTTTGGCGAGTTCATCATAAGAACTTAATTTTTTTACACCTATAATTTTACAAATTGTCGTATATTCTGGAATATTGGCCATGGCCGCAGCACGTATTATTTTATCTACATTACTGCCGCCTGTAGAAGGATGAAACTGCTTAAGTATTTTATACTTTTGCATCAACACTTTATCCTTACTAATACCAGTTTCATATTGATTCATCAGATCAGCAACAGTTTTAAAACTAGTGCCTGAACCAGTTAAGGCTTTAATACTAAGACTAGATTTTTTTAATATCACATCTACAATTGGAGCATTACCAGCTGGGAATTCTGCGATGTCATCGTTATCCATAATTAATATAGGAGCTAGAATTTCACCAAAATCTTGACTAATGATTCCAATTAGAGGTTTTATTGGTGCTGCTAATTGTGGATCTAATGGAGTATTACCACCAGTAGCAGCAATATCAACTAAACCTATTAGAGCCTGTTTTAAATTTTGATCTCTAATAGCAACATCTAAACCTTTTTTAGTATTAATAATTAATTCTTCTCTAGTAAACTTGCCACCATCCAAACCTAACCCAGTTGGGGCAAGTTCTTTACGATTTAATCCTACACTGCCAGCACCTGCACTCACACTACCAATTACTACACTAAAAGTATTATTTCCTATTTTAAAACTATGAACAGGGAATTTTCCACTCAATACAGATTGTTTAGAATCTGGACTATCAATAGTGGCACCGAGACTTTTCATTGCACTTTGTAATTCATTGAGGCTGATTTTTTGTGCTCTAACGTGAGGAATAGACTTAACACCACCTGCATTTTGTACTTTAAACGTACCACTTGGTAAAATACCTTCTAGTTGGTTAGCCAACTCCTTACATAATGCTGGACTTGCATATATTTTTGTGGTCTGTTCTGGTTCAGGATCTGTAAGTTCTTGTATTAACATCATTTATTTATAAGCTCAAATAAATTCAATCATTCCTCACCCTTAAACTCTTCCTCTGTGTCTTCGTTCTTAAGTAGGATAGGTCCGTAGATCCAATGTTCAGTTTCATCGTTTACCCAACCGTCCCCTTCCATACCTTCGTACCAATCTTCTTCCCATAGAGCCTGGATGCGTTCTCGTTCTTCTTCATCCATATCCTCTGGCCATTCCCAATCTACCCAACAGCCGTCATCCATATTGTCCATTTCCCAATCGTAATCAGTACTTAGGAGTTCATAGCCGTCGGGATTATCTAGATCAATATCAGGCTGTTCATCGCTTTCGCAGTACCAAGTCCCCCAACGAAAGCCTTCATCCTTTACTACAGTGACACCATCCTTAATCCAAAACTGTCGTTCAATTGCGTTCTTCTTGTGTAGGTTCTGTATTGTCCACTTTGCCATTTTTAATCTCTCTTTGTTTAAGTATACGAATACGATTAAGGATTTTACCCTTGTTTTTGTTACGGGATTCCTTAGCCAGCATATCCTCTAATTGTACAAGATTTAATGGACCTAGTCTACGCTTTCCGGTTTTCGTAGTCATAGGATCACGTGGTTTGAGTTTTCTGCCTCCGCCGCTGCCTTTAGCCATTGTTTACTCCGCAAATAAAAAACGTTCTACGTTTGGTAATTCAAAAATCTTTTTGGGTAAATCTTTTATTTCATACTTGTGCATAATATGATTAGATCTGCCCAAAGGATCCACACTACCTTCAGTTACTCTATGATTACCAATAAAGTTTTCCAATTCTGTTTTATCGCCACTTCCAGCTGCCATTGGTATATTATCTTGATAGTGCATAAAAGATTTATATTTGATCTTCATACGTTCTCCACCACCCATCCAACTAAAGTGCCAACCAGCTTCTTTGATACGACCCTCGTCCACAGTGTAGATATCTTTATATACTACGTTAAATAATCCTCTGCTTTGGCTTTCACGAATTTCACTTAGTGTATAGCGTTCTTTATGATGACCCATACAAACAAATCCAGCACTCCATGCAATAGGTTGTCCAATAGTGTCGTATGCTCTCATATCAGCACGGCCCATTAAAAAGGCCATGGGCAAGCGTAGTATACTATTTGGATTATTCTGTGCTACCATGGCATAGTAAGCGATAAAACTAGGATCCATTATTTCATCGCAGTCGCTGACAAATGCTAGATCGTTGTATCCGATATATTCTGCTGCTGCATTACGCTGCATACGTTCACGATCATAGTCATCTGGCATAGCTTCTTTATCTGGTAGTTCAACCTTAACCACACGAATTTTATTTCTAGGTAATCCTAGTTCATCTATAACTGCATCTAATGTATATTCTTTTAAATGTCCGCTGTGTGTACGATTTGCTTCGCAGATAACGAATTCGTCAACATAATCATACAAAAGTTTAATACGAAGTTCTAATAATTCTCGTTCATTAAAATAAGGAAAGCAATCCTTAATCATAGTTCACCCTTTATAAATTTATCTAATATATCTGATTTGATGCGTAGTACATAGGCAGCATTGTCTTGAAAGCCGAATGTAATAAGCATATTATTGCCTTGTTCTACCATTCCGGTAGCGAATTCCACATGGGCATCCATAAAAGCAAATATTGGGCTAATTTTAACCATATTAAAATTATCATCCCAAACTAAAAATCTATGACGGTATAATCCATCTTTACGCCCTACTTCACTTTTAAACAAACTGACTTCGTGTACCGCAGCAAGATAAAGTCCACGAAACCTAATAACCTGACTACCACCTCTAAAATCAGAATTGATTGGCGAACGTTCAGTAAGATACACAGTTTCGCAGGTTCCTTTTGTAGGATCAGCTTTAACAACTTCAGTTGGATTACTCCATTTAACATAGTGGAAAGGACGATCCATTACTGGCATCCAATTCTTTTCACAATAGCTATCTTTAGGAGGTTCGATACGCACACGACTTATTTCTTTGACATAGTTTATACCTACGTCAATTTCACTAAGCTCCATACGTCCTTGTCCAATTTTAGTTGTATCACGACGTACACCACTTAGATATAATTTTTTATTCCAACGGAATATACGTGCATCCTCTAAGCCAACAAAGTCCCATTGTGGTTCGTAGGTATCAAATTTACTAGTATCTACTTTATCATAACGTGTGATGTTTAAGTCATCATCTAATTCAAGATACCAATTCCAAGTACGAAGATGCATATCGTGTTCTGGATGTATGTAGGTTAACGGTCCCCACTGATGTTGAAACAATTTAGCTTCACTGTGATAAAACGTATAATTTACATGGCGTAAATTTACTTTAGTGATACCATCATCATCAATAAAAATACTGGGGTTCATTAGACCAGTTCCACCAGTTAGGTCTGATGGTATAACTAATGGTTTTATATAGCCTCCATTTTCTAGGGCTAGTTTTACAAAATTATTCATAAAGTTATTATATATGTATTTTATACTTTGTCAATGGTTTTGATTAACCACCACGACCAGCAGCCTTCTTCATAGGCTTATTTGATGAGATTTGACTTTTTACTGCTTCTTTTGTTGATCCTGATTTTTTATTACCAGGTGCTGATTTACTTTGCTTTTTTGCTAGTGCTTCTTTCATAGTATCTACAAGTTTAGTTGCCATAGTATTCTCCTTGTTAGATACTTATATAGTTCATAGGATAGTCTGTACAAATTCCGTAAAAGTTAGGTAGTTGTTGCCAATGAGGTTCTGGCATAACACCAATACATCTATTACCTGCTGGCATCTGCCCAGGGTATGCCCAAGCATAGCCTCTGCTGGTTATAGTATAGGGATCATTTTCGTGTGTGAAAACGTGTAAACCTTCCTGTAGGCAAAATCCTAATGCGTCTTTATTTTTGGCATGTATCCATAGATACATTTGGCGAATTCTGAGATGCCAAGCATCTATCTCTATAGTAGGTTCGTCATGACCTAAGTATAGTTTATTATCAACATACCAAAGATCAATTTCTACGTCAATGTTTAGTTTGTATATACAATGATCAATAGCCTCAAGACTATTTTCCTCCACACTATTGGGTCCAGTTAGGTTGCCACGATGACTTATTATTTTCATTTTCTAATACAAATTAAATTACCTTCACCATAAGGATGACCAAGAACAGGAATGAAACGAGTTTCAAATCCTTGTTCGTGTAAAAATGATTCTAATTCATTTTGTAGGATATGACCCTTGTAATAAGGATTAGGGCAGGCTTCTGTATGGATGTATTGAACATTGTCTAAGTAATTGCCTAAGCCTTTTAGTACCCGTAATTCAGTTCCTTGTGTATCTAACCAAAGCACATCAACTTTTCTTACACCGAGCACTTCTAGTACTCTATCTAATCTCTTAACTTCTACGGTAATTTTATTCCATTGCTTTAAACCAAAAGGAACATCAATAGGCTCTAATAAACTACTGCATCCATCGTTTACACCCACGCTGTAAAAATCCATTTCTCCTTCTTGATCACCAACAGCGAATTCCATTAGTTCAATATTAGATTTTTGTAGGTTGGCTAATCTAAACCTACAGTTTTTAATACCGAACGGGTTGGGTTCAAAAGCAATTATTCTTGCTTCAGGATATTTGCTACCAAAGATTAGACTATGTTCTAAATCTCTACTACCTACGTCTAATATAACATTAGGATGACGTTCACCAAATATTTCATCTAAAACTTCTATAAATTCATTCATACTTTACTCCATTTTGCAATTGCTTGTTCATATTCTTCACCATAAACTTTATCAATAGCCTGTCTCATAGCACGAGCACCTAAAAGTGTTCCTCCAGGATGGCCGTGTATAGCACCACCACTGTTGGCCAAATAATCTATACCTACTTCACTGGTTACCCAATCTACTAGCCCAGGATGGAAGCCACAACTTAATGCAGGTACAGTATTACCTTCTCTAAGTATTCTTAAACAGACTAATATTTCATTAGGATCATCATTACTGTATCCACCAATCATACCTGTTTGTATAGTATCCACGCCCATCATTGTGGCCAGTTGACATACTATGGGCCAACTGATACTATATCTATGACTTACATCAGTAAAAACTTTTTGTCCGCTGCTTTGTAAATGTAAGTAGATTGGCAAGTCCAACTTGCGTATACTATTATAAACCCCCAGACTACCAAATACATTAACATGCACACCATTGCCTCCTAGTTTATGTACTAGTCGAACACGATCTAATATGGCGTGTGGGTCAGCATTAATAGTATGACAGAACACTACCTTACTATTCATTTGAGCCTGTAGGTTAGATATGATTGATACTCTTTTTTCCAAAGGAAAATGATGAACATTACTCATTATTTCATCTTCCTTAATAAAGTCTACCCCACCATCTATTAGAGCACGAGTCATATCTGCTAATATATCATATCTTGTGATTATTTTAGGTTTAAGTATACCGCCTAATAGAGGCTTGTTATAACTATTAACCTGTGCTCGCATACCAGTAATGCCAAACTTTGGGCCTAAGAACTTCGCCTTTACATGTTCAGGTAAGACTAACCCAACTAATCTACAGCGTAGAATAATATTGATATCAGTATGTCCACCCATGAGTTGACAGATGAGATGATTGACACCATCTCCATACCAGTCTATATTGGCTACAGGAAATGCTATATCAATATATCCTTCTTTAAGATTAATTAAGATATCCTCATTGTTTAGAATAAGACAACTATGATTTAGATATAGTTCATCGTCTTCCCATTGATTACGTATACTAGGATTGCCTACGCTTTGACCTATAGCAATATCCCAAGCAGCATCACGTAAGTTTGTACTTGATTTTATTTCGTATGTGGCTATAAAATATTTGTTCTTATCAATTTCTTCTAAAGTTTTAAATAGGTTCATGTTTGTCTCCTGTAACGCTAGGAACTTTAACACATAATACCTTACAATCTTCGTTAAATACAGGGTCAGCGATTTCCATTGGGTCGAATATGAAAATGTCACCAGGGTTAATTTTTGTTCCTTGTACAGTCATACTGCCTTCAATCAACACGTTGTACTCTACGGCCAATGCATGGTAATGTTTTGGCCATACTTCACCTTTTTTATGTGTGAGTAATCCAACTTCAAAGTCCTTAGTACGTAATATACTAGGTTCAAAGTTACCAATAAACCATCCTCTGGTCATATTTTTTATATTGTATATTCTCATCGTCTTCCATTAACAAGATATGTTATATCAACTTTTAATGCAGGATCTAAGTATATTTCTTTATCTGGTATTTCATTTTTAAAAATATATTCGATCACATTTTCAGCAGATAAGTTCCTATATTTAAACATAGTATTTAATGTTAATTCATACATTCTACTCATTAACTCTGTAATATATGGTCTAGCATAAAAAAAGTAGTTTCTAAACATCCATCTTGTAGAGTGTTTTGGTGCAGGTTGTGTTACCACTAAATCTTTATCTAAAAATATTAAAGGTTCTAAAAACTTAATATCAAACCTATTCCTCATAATAAAGTCATATTGATTAGGATTTTCAATAAGTTTAAACGCTTCCTGTATACAGTGCCAAGCACTGCTTAATTTTACCATTTGTGTACGATCACTTTTCCATCCAGGCTTGACAATATATCTTTTATCTTTGATTGGCCAATATCCAAAATTTTTACCTGCATTATTAATATGCTGATTTGATAGTTTTGCTATTTCCTCAGTATTACCTATATGTACTTTTTTTAGATTAGGATAGATACTTAATGAATTCATTATTTCATTATTGTTAAACATTCTGAATTTTATAGTCTGGGCGTATTCTGGTCCAGTATAGTTTTTATCCCAAGTTCCTATATATATGTCAACATCGTGTCTATCTAAAATGTGACTTTTTAAATAAGGAAAGTTTATATTATAAGTCCTTAGATGTCCGGTTAAAACTAATGCTATTTTTTTACGCTCATTCATTTTTTTAAATATATTAATAGATCTTCAGGAGTACCAACTGCATTATGTTGTTCATTAGGTATATGAAATATTCCTACAGTTAATCCCTGTTTAATCATATAGTTATATGTAGGGGCTACATAAAACTCATTATTAGGAGCACGATCATTCGCTTCAATCATTTCATTAGCACTATCTATAAAATACTGTGCCCTACGCCAGTAGTGTATGCCGTTTAATGATACATTACTAATGACTTCTTTTTCTTTTAGTTCTACTACACAGCCTTTTCGATCCAAACGAGCATAACTATTTTTAGGTGTATCACTATGATATGTTACTATACAACCATCATAAAGTCTAGCATTGTGTAAAAATAATTTTGAATTCCATTCCATTATTTGATCACAATTAGCTATGACCAGTTCATCATCTTTGTCCATTAGATCACTACACATTAGAGCAGTTACAGCAGGACCTTCTGTAATATGATCTATTTCTATAAATGTACTATCCACAATGCCATTTATTCGTTGTTTAATTTCTTCTACACTCCGGTCTTTTCTAATAACGAAATAGTATTTTCCATTCAGATCAAGACTTTCAACGGCTCTTATTATCATAGGTTTACCATTGACGTCAATCAATGGTTTGGTAGGATATTTGCTTCTAGGAAATCTACTTCCTAATCCAGCCATTGGAATAATTATATTCAAAATTCTTCCTTAACACTTCTATGATGATGTTGTTGATGATAAAAACTATGATGTACTTTATTGTGCTTGGCTATGCTCTTTCCATTGCATACCCATTTACAATGGTCACGCATACGTTTACTCCATTCACTATCTTCAGCCTGTCCATGTACTAAATTTTCATTTAATGGAAACTTTTTCATAGTATCTTTTTTAACTAACATATAGCATCCATTTTGGTACATATGCTTGGTTATACTCCAATTAGTATAGGGAACCTGTGTCCAACAAGGATAGTTAGGATGATCTAATGTTACCCAATCCAAGTAACATCTTTGACCGTTATAAAATTGCTGTGCATTGCTGGCCACATCCCAGTCTTCCCCAAACTCTACCCAGTTTTTATAGAAGTCTGGTTGGAATACAAAGTAGTCATTACAGATGATTACATTATCAAAACGTGCTTCTTCTGCTAGTATATTCTTTTTTCGTGTTACCCATCCCTTACGTTGACTTTCATCAAAATAGATATAGTTTAGATTACCTTCTGGTTCAATATGTTTTGGTCCTATGATCAATATTTCGTAATCACTTTCTGGAATACCTTGAGCCCGTATACTATCTATACTTTCTTGCATTTTAGGATGTTGATGTAGAGTGCTTATACCAAATGTAAGCTTCATTTCCATACACTCCATTCCATCGTTTCTCTGAATTGCTCATCAACTGTTAAATCATAACCAAATTTATTATTCCTAAGTATATATTCAAGTAAACTATCTGTGGCTAGATCACCGAATCTACAGGTTGCCTCTAAATTTTTAAGATAGATATTATTCATGATTTCTTTTATACACGGTTTACCATAAAATATAGGATTCCTTATTGTATATAAATCAGTTTGGAATAAATGACTTCCTGGTCTGCGTTTTGGTCCGGGATGCACACCAACTATTTCATTAGGCAAAAACCTAACAGGCTTAAGTAAATGTACATCAAATCTTGTACGCATAATAACATCATACTGTTCTGGATCCTCAATGGCTGAAAACCCTTCTTGTACTGGCCACCATTGTCCTGCATTATAGGGCATGGTTTTTCTATCTACTTTACCACCAATAAATTTTTTATATGTGGAATCATCACAAGTACCAAACTCACCCCAGTATTTGATATAATCATTACTCATTGTGTTGACTTTTTTATAGTCACTAATTATAATTTTTTTTACATTAGGATATATGGATAATTTATTTTTTAAATCATCTTCTGGAGTTTTGGTTAGAGTGGCTCCTAATGTGACACCAACTAAATTCCAATCCCAAGTGCTAAGATAAAGATCCACATCGTGTAAATCTAATAGGTTTTTTTGAAAATGTGAAAAATGCATCTTATAAGTACGAAGATGTCCTGTTACTACAACTGCTACACGTTTTCTTTCTATTTCCATTTTGTTCTCCCTATGAAAATACGACAAATGCTTTATCACTATCCCTTTTAATTTGCTCGCTTAAAAAAAGTTCATTAACGGCCTTAGTGGCACCGTACAAAACTCCGTAATCATCAAACCACATTATACCTCCTTTGACCATTTTTGATCTTAGGTAATTAACGCCGTCAATAATAGATTTATATTGATCACAGTCAAAGTGAACAAAACTTATGTTTTCCATGTCCACTGCACTATCAGGGAATATTCCTTTTACAACGGTGGCATATGGCAATGCTTCTACTATTTTTTCATAGGAAGTATCTTTAAAGTCTCCGATATTATGGCTATCCACTTGATTCTTATATGGGATTCCTTCAAAAGTGTCATAAAGATAAATTTTTCTATTTTGTTCCTCTGCTAATTTGCATAGATGCCATGCTGTTCCACCTTTGTATACTCCTATTTCTACAAAAATGCCCGGGGGAGTTTGTTTGGCTATATTAATCATTGCATTGATTACTCCAGAGTTTACCAAACTAGGTAACATTAACTTTCCTTTTTCTATAATGATCTTCCATGATTTCAATTAAGGTACGATTTTCATACCTAACACGGTCCATTCTATTCTCACTAGGAGTACCCCAGTACAAATGTTTTGGATTACTACACTTGGCATTATTACAAGCATGACAAACTAAAATCATATGTCCATTGGGTATGGTAGTGCCTGTGTGTTCGGCCAGTAGTGCTTTGCTATAGGTACTATTACCACCGCGCTCTATGCAGTAGTCATCTAGGTCGAGATGTTCTTGACGTTGTTTTTTGGGACGATTAATATATTCGTATATATTTTCCATCCTGTATTTATGGTAGTAGGTAAAGGATTCGAACCTTTCCGTTCCAGCCCATCTGACCAGTCTCCAGAGTTTATAAGTCTCCGCCGCACACCAGTGCTACCTACCATATGTGCAGTATATTATCTAATTATGCAGTTGTCAAGCTTTACAATGCGTGTTTTATTTCGTATTTGACAATTTCCCAACAATGATTATTAAATTTATTGTTAGGATCAAAACAGGTTTCTCTACGTGCATCATGATATACAAACTTTTTAGCTTTGCATTTGTCTAGTACACTGTCTATTAGATGAAATGGCCCACTTGGTATACAATGAATTTCTTCAGCATCATATATTATGGGTAACCACTCAAATAAGTTTTTTGTAAATTTTGGTTCTAATGTAACTACAGCTAAGTCTGGATTTAAAACTTCTTTCCGCCAACCTCGTACAATACCGTTAGTAAATTTATCATTGTTGAATACAAGTGTATAAGGTTCTTTTGGCTTATACTTTTCTAATAAAGCTTCGTTATATAATTCTCTATTAGGTAATTTAAATTTTGCATACCTATATTCAAAAGGATGACCACAATTTTTATAGAAAAATTCTTGGTAATGTCTCATACTACAATCTCTAGTGGAAATACTATAATATTTAAATCCTTCACGAGCAGCCCATTCTTCTAGTCGTCTTTCGTGAGTTGATCCTAATAGCTCGATCTGAGTTCCTGGATGTATAATTACCAAGGGGTTATCTTCGTATAGGTATCTTAAAGATTCTTCCCAATGTTTATAACAAACTAAATTTATTTTTCTAAAATTGTAAATTTCACTACATAAATGATTTATAAGCCCATTTGAAATAATGTGATCTCCAATTCCCCCTCTTGTAGCTACTAATAAATCTTGAGTCATGAATTACCTTATGTTAAATTTATTTAAAAAAGTTTCCCTATCAATATTAAATTGACTATTAGTTATTTTTTTTACTGCTACACTACGATTCCAATTCAACAAATCATTAGCAATAATTTCATAGCCTAGTTCTTGTTCTAGGAATTCAAAAAATGCAGTGTTGAAGAAATAATGACAATGCCCATACCATCTTAAATATTTGTCACATTCGTCAATATCAGGCATAATATGTATCATTACTCCACCTACTTTGCACATATCATGAAGATTTTTCCAAATTTCATAATGACTATCTAAAGGTTCAAGATGTTCTATACAACCTATATTAGTAATTACATCAAAATAATTCATATATTCTGCTAACTGACTAGCATCAGGTAACACTTTAGGAATATAATTTTGAGCGATTCTGGGCATCCAAGGGTTACCGTCAGTTCTTACTGGCTCAATCAATGTGTGTTCCATTCCCTTGTCAACAAAATATTGTAGGTCATAATTGGGATCATTATCACCAATTTCTAATATTCTTTTACCAGTCCAGTTAGACCCATGACAGAGAGTGATACACTCTGCTATAAAATCTATATAACTTTCTGGAAACTTACCATTAACTTCGAATCCCATAATTCAGCTCCTTTAATATAATATTTACATATTTCTGTATTTTTTAAACAGTAGAGCTGTTTGTAAAAATGTACTACGCTGATCTTGATTTATTATGCTAGAATAACTTAACACCAATAGATCAACCATTGCTTCCAATACACTTTGTTTATTTCTTTTAATATTAAAGGGAAATCCATTACCGAATTCATCAAATACCATGGTTTGCCATCCGCCCTCTTCAATTTCCTTTTCTACGTAATTTGATTTAGGAAAAACTTTAACATTCTTAGATATAGATTTAAATATATCTTCTGTATCTTTATCATCACTACAAATAAAATATTTTTTATCCTGATTATTTTTTATTATTTCAATGTATTTTTGTTCATCTAATTGATAAGCATGGTCTGTTTTTCTTATGTGTAGACCATAAAATTCTTCACTGTCAAAATTAGCATTTATAAACTCTTTAGCATTAGAGTATAGAAAATCATGAAATGGTACTAGATCTAAGACAGGTTTTAGACCATTAGTATCAACCCAAGGGCATAATAATGAGCTGGTAAAAAGTATATTGCGATCACCGAAACTATTTACAAACTGATCAATGCCCATGTATATGCCCATAGCATTGTGCCATTCTACTTCTTTTTTCCAAGGATTCCAATGTATGATATTTAATGGATTATGATCTTGCCAAAAAGTTTCATGATCAAAATTATTATATTCTTTTATATTAGTATGAAATAAGTCTGTAAAACTGGCTCCAGTTTTTGTATTGATGGGCCAAATTACTAGTGGTTCTTTGTTACAACACTGTGCTAAAAAAAGTCCACTGATCAGAGCATTAAATCTATTACCAAAACCACCATCACAAAAGATAAAAACTTTAGACATTTTGTATATGTGCTACAATGATATCATTAGGCTCAGATCCATCAGCATAACTTATTTCATAGTCTGAATTAATTTTTTTAAGTGCAGCAATGACTTCCTCTTCTTTAGTTCCTGCACCCCAATAGTGGCCAAACATCCTTCTATCATCTACTAAAATACTATGATTTTTAATAGGATGTTGTGATATAAAATCCAATTCTTGTATTAGTGGGCAACTAAACTTTCCTATAATTCCAGCTGCCGAATGTGCATCTAACCAAAATGTTGCAGGTGCATCTACTTTTCTAAGTATATTATTAAAAACTAGAGCAGTATCACCGATAAACAATTCAATACGACCATCTTCTATTTCCTGTTTAAATTTTGCACTACATTCACCGTGATATTTAGGATCAATATCAATGCTGTATATTTTTTCAAAGCCACACTCTAGGGCAACTTCAATACCATAGCCATGTTGTGTACCAGTTTCTACAAATATTTTATTTGGGTATTTACTTAATAATTTTTCTGTAAGTGATTTAAAATGAACCATAATTAACCTATCTGCTGTTTTATCCAATTATATGTATGTTCTATACCTTTATTTAACTGATAATTAGGTGCCCATTTTAATTTTTCCTTGATTAATCTATTGTCACTGTTACGGCCACGTACACCAAGTGGACCATCAATATGTTTAATTCTTAACTGTTTATTCTCCACAGCCATAGCAGTCTCAACAAGTTGATTAATAGTGACCATCTCATCACTGCCTATATTAACTGGACCTACAAAATCACTATTCATTAGACGACGTACACCTTCTATGCATTCGTCTATGTATAAGAAACTACGTGTTTGAAGTCCATCACCCCACACTTCAATCTCATCTGTAGCTTCTATAACTTTACGACATATGGCTGCTGGTGCTTTCTCTCTACCACCCTGCCAAGTTCCTTCTGGGCCATAGATATTATGGAATCTTGCTATGCGTACATCTAAAGCATAGTTACGAGCATAGGCCAAATACATACGCTCACTGAATAACTTTTCCCAACCATACTCACTGTCTGGGTTGGCAGGGTAGGCACTGGACTCCTCGCAGTTAGGATTGTCTGGATCCAATTGATTATGCTCAGGATACATACAGGCACTACTACTATAAAATATCTTTGGCCTGACTTTAGAATATTTTACGATTTCATCTAACAGATTGAGATTGATCAAACTGCTGTTGTGCATGATGTCGGCATCATTATTACCTGTAAAGATAAAACCTGCTCCACCCATATCTGCGGCCAGTTGATATATTTCATCAAAGGGTGGCTCATTATCTATGGCAGTAAACATAGTTTTGTTCGATCTGAGATCACCATAGATAAAATGATCTGCTGCTGTACTACTGAACTCAGGATATTTAAGATCAACACCTCTGACCCAATAGCCCTCTGCTTTTAATCTACGCACAAGATGACTGCCAATGAAGCCACCTGCTCCTAATACTAATGCTGTTTTCATTTAGAATCCTGTCTTAACTCCTGCTTGATATGGATATTGATTACGCATCAAATATTCATCAATACAACTTTTATACTTACTATTTTTTAAATCTGCTGTGAGCCATAAGAACTCTTGTACTACATCACGATCTAAAAACGGATACCTGCCTTCTATGCCATAACTACCACTTACATATTCTTCTTTGGCTAGATAACTTTCCATTGTGCTGCCATAGAAACTGGCCCAAGGAAATATTGTACTTAGGTCTTCTGGAAATAGTCCACCAAAGTTACTATGGGGAAATATTTTATTACCCGCAAATCCATAGTCACTGACTATCTCATCTGCTCCACTGCCACTTAAATATATTTTGAAACCTTCTGCTTTGGCCTGATCACAGATTAAGGCTAATCCTCTACTACCACTGTCGTGTGTAAGGCTACGATGATATTCATTATAGTCACTGCTTGAACTGTGTATAGTATATTTGAATTCTTCTGTGTTTAGAATAATATGTCTAAAACTACGACCCCAAGCCTCGGTGTTCCTATCCAAATATTGATGATTCTGTCTGATACGCTGGTTTAGAATATTTGTGTCCTCACTGCCAGTTACGCTATATGCTTTATAGTCTACTCCCTGACGATCCATAGCACAGGCTATACTACCACTATCATAGCCAGCACTGAGTCCGATGAAGATCCTTTCTCTTAGCCTACTGGTGCGTTTTTCTATACTAAGTTCAAATGCTCGAATCCAATCATCAAATGTAGTTTTATATTGACGTAGATCCCAATCATATACATTGCGTATCTTACCTACTTGATATGTATTCAAATCTAGTAATAGGATACTGTTGGGTTCTACTGGCCTAATATCTATGAATCCCATTCTCTGTAAGGGAGTATAATATGTGCTGATGCCAAATTCATTTCCTTCTACTGCTATGAATAATGGCTTGGTCTTGAACAAATCCGTACTGATCACAATATGATTTTGTGCGAAGTCTGCTAGTACTACAGCGAACTCACCATCAAACTGTTGTGTAAAGTTCACGCCGTGTTGATGATAAGTAGGGATCATACAGTATCCGTCACTGGGGTAGTCACCGTAGTTATATATTTCTCCATTGTGTAGAGCCACTATGTCACCCTCTACAAATGGTTGCGGAGTAAATGCTCCACTGATACTTAATAGGTTATGGACAAAGGTCACACCGTTTTGTTTATGTACCGCAGTATGATCTGGGCCTCGTAACTTTAGGAAATAGTTGACCCCATCAAAGTTTTGTATGTTCCTATTAGTTACAAGTATACTACACATTATCTTTCTGCTCCTAATTCTATTGCTCTGTCTCGTTGTTCTGGTTCATGTACTTGATGCCAACCCTGTGTATGATTTTCTACCACATTGGCCAAGGCATCAACTAATCCATCACTGTCGTTTAGGCAAGGGATATAATGAAACTCTTTGCCACCATTGTTGAGGAAGGCATCTTTAATTTCCATTTTAACTTCTTCTAATGTTTCCAAACAGTCACTGATGAAGCCAGGACATACAACATCCACTCTGCCCATGCCATCTTGAGCCATTTTAATAATGCTGGGTTCAGTGTAAGGTTGTAACCATTCAGCGAAGCCGAACCTACTTTGGAAACTGACCAAGTAGTCATCCTTGCCCAAGTCAAGTCTCTCGGCAAGTAGTCGTGCTGTTTTGTAACACTCACAATGATAAGGATCACCTTCCATTAGGTTACGTTTGGGTACACCATGGAAACTCATTACTAACTTATCACCCCTTCCATTAGCGGCCCAGTATGCTCTAATGTTCTGTTCTAGTGCGTTTAGATATAATTCGTTGTCGTGGAAGTTGCGTACGAATCTAATCTCAGGTAAGTTTCTCCAAGTGGCCAGTTCTCTTGCCATAGCATCAAAACTGGTAGCAGTGGTAGCTCCGCTATAGTGAGGATATAAGGGTAGTAGTAAAATCTTTGTTACTCCTTGTTCCCTAAGCATTTGTAATACTGTAGGAATATTAGGAGTGCCATATCGCATGGCTGAAGTTACTATATAGTCATATCCTAAATTTTTAAGTTTTTGATCGAGTTTTTTAGTTTGATTTTCTGTGTGTATGCGTAATGGACTGCCCTTGTCGGTCCAAATGCTGGCATATTTTTTAGCACTCTTAGCAGGTCTAGTATTTAGAATGATCCCACGCAGAATGATCTGCCAAATGAAGGCAGGAATTTCTACCACCCTACGATCACTCAAAAACTCTTTGAGATATTTTTTGACTGAAGCAGGAGTGGGTTCATCTGGAGTACCCAGTTGTACAAGTAGTATGGCTGTCTTAGGTGCTTGTCCGTGATTGAAATTTTGTTGTTTTGTGTATCTGTTAAACATAACCTCACCAGTGTCTGATTACATTTGCTATAATAAAAAAGCAAGTTATTATATGTATCATAACCCAGAAGGTCTTTAAAAATAATGCTATCCTGGCTTCACGCAAGGTAAGGATTGGGACATCGGGACGATCTTGGTCCGTTTGTCCCATAAGATGTCCTGTGGCTCGTGCCCATATTCTTACAAGGCTGGACATCACATTACCTCCACAGGACCATTGCCATTACGAAATCCCACAGTACCGCCCTCCTTTACGATCCTTTCATTGACTTCTTCCAGTGTGATTGGAGCAAAGTCGGTATGTTCCACACAAACACAGTGATACCTAGGATCAACTACACCATCTTTCAAGACACGATTGTAGTGAAGGTGACCATGGACATTGGTACCAAAACGGCCAAGACTTTCTTCATGAACAGGGATATGAGTAAAGATCATCCCGTTCATCACATGGCATCCACGGATATCTCTAAAGTATGGGGTGTAGTCTTCCATTTTGAATATATCGTGATTACCACGGATCAGTACCTTGTCACCATTTAGCCTACCAAGCACACTGAGGAATTTACGATTGATTACGACATCACCAAGATGATAAACCTTGTCTTTAGGACGAACACGATCATTCCACCGTTTAATCATTTCTTCGTCCATTTCTTCAACAGTTTTGAATGGACGGAGAGGTGAACCATCGGCCCGTTTGAAAACAGTACAGGTTTTTTCGTGACCAAAGTGAGTATCACTCACAAGAAATGTAGTGGGCATCTTGCACTCCTTAATTGTTAATTATACTAGGGTTTTGTTAAATTGTCAAATACTATTTGATGGGAGACTTGATAAACAAATTTTTTATGTTGCTGTCTGTTAGAGCTACATTAAAAACTGCCATGATGGATTCGGTAAATGAAAATACACAATGTTTCTTTTTGGTATTGACATAATACCATTTTTTGTCTTGTAGATGTAGAAGTTTTTCATCTTGTAGCCAAATTAAATCATTGTTACTACATCCTTTTACGGTGTAAATTATTCGAAAAGTTTCTTGATCATTATCTCTATGCCAAGGAAAAAATCCACCTAAACCAAACTTTAAATAATGACTTCTACCACATTCAAAAGTATCTAAAAAGTTAGAAAATGGTTTAGAATGTAGTGTTCTTTTTTTAAAACTTAGTTCATTTAAATTAGTTTTATTTACAATATTATATTCTCTCACACTGTCAAGGTCTGGCATTCCAGAATCGTCACCATCTAAACTGGTTATGCTACAACCCCATCTATTAATAGGTTTTCTTGGATTATAGCGTACCCAGTTTAATGTTTCTAAATCAATAGATTCATCCAATTCAATTTTAAGTTCTATTAGATCTTCATAATTTGATAACGACATCATTATAGTGGAATCCACATCCATATGGCCTGACTACTGAGAACAATACCTATGATTCCACCCACAGCACCAAGATACAGCATAATAGCACTGCTAAGTAATATACTAGCAGTTAATATAACAATGGCTATTTGTAATATGCTTAAGGCATAGGTAAAATATGGACTCTTTTCCTCGGCCATTTCACGCTCTGCTTCCATTGCCTTGGCCTTGGCCATAATCTCTTTTTTATCAGCGTCCATACGAGCCTTTTCTGCCAAAAATCTTTCCTTATTAGCAGGAATGGTGGTTTCTAAGGCACTGATTTCATTGAGCACGCCACGTACATTTTTAGCCTGATACCAAGCATACAAGTTACTGGTTTGAATAGTGGCATTTTGTATAAATCCACTGTTCTTATCGTCCAATAATGACACAATGGCTAGTACAGCGGCTAAAAATACAATGACAAAGCCTGCTTGATTTCTAGTGCGCTCTTCACGATCCGTATTTTGGCTCATATTACGCTCCTTATTTGTTTGCTAATGGATTGTCCAAGGCTTTCTTTATCTTGTCATCCATATCTCGTTCCATTTTTTTCATTTTGGCATCGAGCTCTTTGTTATTGGCTGCTATGGCCTTGGAGTTTTCCTGAGTCATGGCAGATATAGCCTTAGAGTTTTCCTGAGCCATTCTATTGATCTCTTTGCTAGCATTATTTATAGCAGCATCACTAGACTTTTGTATGGATCTGACATCGTTTTTGACTTCGGCCACTGTTTTATCCACATCTCTGCCTATTTGTTTATTACTGCGCTCTACTTCTTCTACTACTTTTTCTAAACGACGTATATCACCTTTTAGATCGTTTTTAATATCTCGTGTATATTCAGCAGTTTTATCGCTACCTTCTTGTACTGCTTTCTGTGTTTTACTGGCGTTTTCTTCAATCAATGCTAGTCGTTTATCAAACTCTGTAAGGTCTGGCGCTACATATTCGGCAATCTTTTTCTTCATTCCCTGATAGTCTTTATATACTTCAAATACGCCGTATAAGCCGCCTAATATACTAGACACTAGGGTAAATGCTACCATAAGTTTGGCTGGCGTAAATTCGTATCCTCCAATACTGATTACAGTGTCAGCACTGGCATACTTTTTTACTGCTTCTTGTGCTTCATCAATTTTAGCATTGACATCTTTAATTTCTTCAGTCATTTTTATCTCCTATACTGCTGATCCACCATGTCTTGGTGTAATTTATCACTGCTGATTTGTCTTAATAATCTTGTATTATCTACTACTCTTTGATTACGATATATTTCACGTGGAGCATAAAAAGCCACATCTTTTAGTGCTACATTATATGCATCAAATCCCACTGGCACAGTGGCTATACTGGCTATGCTAACACCACCAGCCAAATCATTGTCCTGTGTGCGTGTATTAACCTGTTCTATAGGTGCGGGTGCGGTGTTAGCCATAGTTGGTGTAGTTTGTACTAGATCATTAACAGGATTAGTACGATCTGTTAAATTATTAGCACTGGCTGATACAGAGGGTTCTTGTTGAGTCACTTCTACACGCTCTATCCGAGGTTGTTCAACCGGAATAATAGTTTCTATAGTTGTATTCTGTGTAGGAGTAATAGGCATAATGGGTGCTTGATATACAGGTTGTAGGCTGACTATTTCTGTATTAGCACGTGGTGGTTCTATTTGAGATATTATACTAGTATCTGTATTTACTATACTTTGTACGGGTTCTGGGCTGCGTATCAGTGAAATTAATACTACAGGTTGTACAGGTTCATTATCTATTTTAGCCTGTATAGGAGCAGATGGTGGCACAGAACTAGGACCAGTATTCACGCTTTGTACCTGCTGTGGTCGTTCAATCATTTGTACTTGCTCAACTTCATTTTTTGTTTCTACATTTTTAGCAGTGGTACTAGATGTATTCACTATGCTAGTTCTTATTTGTTGTGTCTGATCTGTTCTATTAGCAGTTTGTACTTTGTCTGTAGGTTGTGTGATTTCGTTGACTATTATATCTGCAGATGTTGTCGATTGTGCTATTTGTGCTTGTTTTGTAGTTGTCTGTAATCTAACCTGCTGTGGTGTATCTTGTGTAATACTGGCTGTGCGTGTTTCTTGTTGAGTTTCAGCAGCCTGTTCTTCTTGGCTTACAATTTGATTACGTGTGTTTGATTGTACTAGATTTTGCGTATTGACAGTTATTTCTGAAGATTTATTAGTGGTTTCTTGAGTTGCTGTGGGTTGTGTAGTTTCTTTGCCTGTTGTATCAGTAGATATTGTTGATTGTACTGCTTGTACTTGTTTTGTATTTGTTTGTATTCTCACTTCTTGCTGCTGTACATCCTGTGTAATATTAACCGTGCGTGTTTCTTGTTGAGTTTCACTAGTAGTTGAAGATTCTTGACCTACCGTTTGACTACGTGACTCTTCTCTACGTGCGTTTGATCTAACCAAGGCCATGGCAGTAGTAGTATTTTCTGTAGTCTTATTTGTAGTTTCTGTAATTGCTGTAGTTTGTGTAACAACAGGTTCAGGTAGGCTGGGCAGTGCTGACATCTTGGCCAGTTCTTTACCAAAGTTAGGACACGATGGACTGGATAACTGACTATCAGCACAAGGATCTCGTTTATACTGTAGAGTAAAACTTATATTGGTTACTTCAGGTCCATACGGGCCGGCAAAATTATTATTATCTCTGCCAACAAATCCAAACCTTGCTGTGGCAATATCTTGAGTGGTAAATCTATTATCAGGAAAACTTCGAGTCAAGCTAAATGAAGACCAATCATGAGTGGTATTATGAGTATAGACCTGTGATGATTGTAGAACTCCATCTGATCTTCTTAATAGAACATAACTTTGTAAAAAATCCCATCTACCGTCATCCCATCCATTACCCACCTTGGCTGTATAATTAAATGAGTATCCATTAACCAATAGGCCTGTACCAGAATAGGGCAGAGCCTGTGCTAGATTAACCTGTTGGTAGATATCTGTAGTTCCATAACTAAAATTAATATTGCCATTATTCACATATGGACGAGGTTGACATCCAGGATCTCCAGGTTGCCAACAAGGCAGTCCTTGATTTACTAACCCAGCATTGGTCCAATTATTAGGATCAACCAAGTTGCCAGTGCTATTGACCTGACTCCAGGCAGGTGCTATGAACAAGGCTGCTATTAAGACTGCTAGTTTATTCATTCTTTCCCTGTGCTACTTTTTCTACTAGTTTAGGAATCAAGTGCGGATTGGCTTCCCAAAACTCACGTGCCTTCTCACCGATCATACCATTAACAGGACAAGGTGTACCTGCTGCCAGCATGGCATCAAATACACGACGATCTTGACACATTGTGGCAACAGCAGCAACTTTCATTCCCATATCATATAATGTCTTGCTTAACTTAAGTCTTTCACAATTCATATCTCTTTGAGTTGTACCAAAACTAAGACCAACTATCTGTGTTTGAGCAGCCCCGCTTACACCTGTTATACATAGGTCTGTGCCCATGCTCATCATTGCTGGTGCTATGGCAGTTGGTGGTGGTTGTATCACACGCTGTGTTACTTCAGTCTTATTGATGTTAGTATTGACGTTGTCAGTCTTTACAGTTTGATTACTGTCACTGTAACTTTGATTTATGTTGCTATTAATATTTGTATTTTTATTATCGCTCACACTGGCACTGGTATTGATATTACGATTGGTCATATCACCAGTCTGTACATTGTTATTAGTATTCACACTTTGACTATTGTTGGTGTTGACATTAGTATTGTTGCTCACACTGTTGTTAGTATTCACATTATTATTAGTACTAGTCATAGTGCTAGTGTTAATATTACGGTTGGTCATATCACCAGTTTGTACGTTATTATTAGTATTAACATTATTACTATTCATTGTACTTGTACTGGTATTGACATTGTTATTATTGTAGGTCATTGTACCAGTATTGATATTATTATTAGTATTAGTACTAGTTGTGTTATTATTGTTATTATAGGTCACAGACCCACTCATAATATTACGATTGGTATTATCGCTAGTGGTACTATTTGTGTTTTGATTGATATTGGTCAATGTGCCACTTTGTACATTGTTGTTATTGTAGGTCATTGTACCACTATTCACATTGTTATTGTTGTAGGTAACACTGCCACTCATTACATTATTATTTGTATTTGTGCTTGTAGTGGAGTTTTGATTGATATTGGTCAGTGTACCACTTTGTACATTATTGTTATTATAGGTCATGGTACCACTATTAACATTATTATTGTTATTATTGTAGGTCACTGTGCCACTCTGAATATTATTATTGGTATTCACATTGGTAGCAGTGCTAGTATTGGTATTTTGATTGATATTAGTCAATGTGCCACTTTGTACATTGTTGTTATTGTAGGTCATTGTACCACTATTCACATTATTATTGTTGTAGGTAACATTTCCACTCATTACATTATTATTTGTATTTGTGGCTGTGCTAGTGCTAGAATTTTGATTTATATTGGTTAGTGTACCACTCTGTACATTGTTATTGTTGTAGGTAACTGTTCCGCTACTAACATTATTGTTATTATTATTGTAGGTAACAGTTCCACTCTGTATGTTATTATTGGTATTGACGTTGGTAGCAGTGCTTGTATTGGTATTTTGATTGATATTAGTCAATGTACCGCTCTGTACATTGTTATTAGTATAAGTAACACTACCACTCATTACATTGTTGTTGGTCACCGTACCACTTTGTATATTGTTATTAGTATTGACATTAGTACTGGTACTAGTACTTGTGTTCGTACTATTGTTATTATTGGTATTCGTGCTGGTCACTGTGCTAACACTATTACTAGTACTGTTCGTATCAACCAAACTAGAACTGGTATATCCACCTTGGTTGATCAATGTCTGCGCTTGTGACGCAGAGAAAACACTGGCTATTACGGCTGCTATTAGGGTTTTTTTCATAGGTTCGCTCCCCCTTTACTAATATTATTTAAGGATTCTGCGCCATGATAAATATGCATATATTAGGAGATTTTTATGTTTCAAATTGTTTATACATATACTAAAGATGATTCGACTGAATTTCAGGAACAGGATATTCTTTCAATTACATCATTATCTGATCCTTGTACACAAGATAAATCATCTTATAATGTAACCCAACAATCTACAAATTTTTTAGGTTTTGATGCTGTTTTATCTGAAGATGGTCGAACTCTAACTGTTACTGAATCTTGGATTGATTCAGCTGCTTATTTTACATATGAAAGTACTCGTATAGTACCTGAAGGTGCAAGTGAATTCAAAAATAATGTAAAAGAAGGATTCAGCCTAACCTTAACCAGTAGAACGATATAAAAATGTTAAAACTTTTTAATTACACAGACCCCCTCACTTTAAAATTTGATTATTTTAGACAAATTGAAAGTTTGGGCAACAGTAGATTAGCTAAAAATTATAGCCCATCAAACTTTGTTCTATCAGAACAGGCCATGCTATCATTTTATCAGAAAAATGAATCTATGAATCCCAGTCTTTTCAGCAGCATATTTAGAAGAGATTGGTGGCCAAAAGGTTGCTATAGAATTTTAAATAGAGTTTTTCAGTATCCTAGAAATCAACGTATTAAAAAAGACCTAGGCGATCATGTTTATCAAATGATAGTAGAACAGGCTAAATGGTGTCAGCAACAACCAGATTTTAGAATGGCTTTTATTTCTCGTCAAAATATGAACAAGTTATTTGACGTAATGACAAACACCCTAAACCAAAAACATAATCTTAACTTTAAGAACGGTCCTAATATATGGGTGTGTAAAGGGTCTTGTGATGATTGTTATCAGTCTATTATCTATTTAGGTGACGATTCTGTTTTTCAAGAATGGTATGTTAAAAAATGAACTTATCTGTCACTGCCAAATTTAGATTATTACACATTGTCAATCATATTATTGCACTTTATTGTATATTTTTGGCATTTTCGGCAGAACATTACTATTGGGTTTTAATAGGATTTTTCTGTTTTTTATACACAGGCATAGTTGGGGTAAATGTAGGATTACATAGATATTTCAGTCATCAATCTTTTAAAACCACTGAGTTCAAGGAAAAAATATTATTATTTTCTTCGATTCTCACTAGTTTAGGTAGCCCTGCGATGTGGTGTAGTGTACATCGGCTACATCATACAACTAGTGATCAGGATAAAGATCCGCATAATCCTAAAAATGGTATATTAAAAACTTGGTTTGCAGTATGGCCCAAGTTACACATACCTAAAAGATTTTTAACGCCATTTTTAGCTACAAAAGAGCTTAGATTTGTCCATTATAACTATTTCTTAATCAGCTTTAGTATTATAATAATTTTAGCAATGATAGATATAAAGTTAGCTGGATTTTTATACTGTTTGCCTGCTATCGGCTGTTTCCATGGTGCTGCTGCTATAGGTGTATTACCACATCTTCAGGGACGTTGGCAGTTAGGCTATAGGACTTATGAAACAAGAGATTTGAGTCATAATAATTGGTTAGCTAGTATACTGGCACTAGGAGAAGGCTGGCACAATAATCATCATGCCAATCCGGGTAGATGGTGGCAAGGAGAAAAGTGGTGGGAGTTTGATCCGCCCGCATTAATGATCAAATATTTTTTCAAAAAATGAATTCTTATTTTTATAGAATCTTTATACCACTACAAGTTATAACTTTGATAAGTTTGTTAGGAATCTTTCACGAACAGGTTGAGTTTAACCCTGTCCTTGTGTTATTAACATGGTTTCTCATAGGGCCTGTTGGCATAGGCATAGGATTTCATAAACTGTTCTCTCACTGTCAATTTCAAACCTATAGACCTATAAAATACACGCTGGCTATACTAGGAACCCTTGCGGCCTACTGTCCTTTGTCATTTTTTATAGTAAATCATACCTATCATCACAAACATGCTGATACTGATTTGGATCCTTCTACACCTAAAAAAGGATTATGGGAAAGTTTCATGATGTGGAGAATGAGAAATAGTGCCCTAAAACAAGTTGATTTAAAAAGTTATCCTTTCAAAGTTTTCCTCAAAGATCCTGTATTAAAGTTTATCAGTAGAAACTTTGAATATATTGTTTTAACCTATGCGGTGCTGATGCTAATCATAGGAATTGAATATTTTGTAAACTGCTTCATATTGCCTGTAGCTATTGAACATTTTAGAATTAATGCGGTGAGCAGTTTCAGTCATTTACCGTTGCCTGGCAGTTACAAGAATTTTCAAACCAAAGACGAAGGCTACAATAATTTCTTTTTAGGCTTAATCACAATGGGATTCGGGTGGCATAACAATCATCATTATGATCAACGACAAATTAATAATAGAGTAAGATGGTGGGAATTAGACATAGAAGGATTGCTGGCCAAAGCAATTAGTAAAAAATAATATGATACACGGTGAAACTGGTAAAGAATTTTGTATCTTGGCAAGTTGTGATGCCAAATATTTGTATGACCACGCTAAAGGGCTAGTTTCAAGTTGTGCTCTAGCCAAAAATAATGTACATATTCACGTGACTAATCCTACAGATAAGGAACATCAATACTTAGAATATTTAAAAGTAGGATATAGTATGATGTATTCTGAAGGTAATATGACTACAAGTTACGATACTATAGATATTTCAAAATACAACAATAATCAAAAGAAAACTTTTTATGCCTGTAATAGATTTATAGTTGCTCCAGAAATAGTTAAATCTGATGTATTGATATTGGATGTAGACTGTTATTTGATGCAACATATAGATCCAATAGATTGTGATATAGGATTATTTTATAGACCAAATGAAAATCATAAAGAATGGGGAGGTTTAGCGGCAAAAGTTGCTGCTGGCGTGTTATATTCTTCAAAAAATAGTCTAGATTTTTTTACTTACGTTAAAGAGTATATATTGTCTAATAAGTTAAATTGGTATGTGGATCAGGTCGCTTTGTATAAAGCATATAATTTCTATTCTAATAAAAAATACTATATATTTGATAATAAATTTATGGATTGGGATTTTAAATCTGGTACTAAGATTTGGACTGGTAAAGGCCCTCGTAAATATATGAATTCTACATATAGCAAAATGCTTAACGATTTCAAAAGAAAATTTCCTCTAAAGGAACAATATTATTTCAATGAAAAAAGTTCTACTACTGGCTCCTAGATTAGATTTACCTTTTGGTGATGGAAGTACTAATCCTAAGTCTGACCCTAAATTAGCGGATGATCACTGTAGACGTTATTGGCGTATTTTTATAGATAATGTAATAAAAGAATATTCTAGTAGAAACAATATAGATTTTGAAGTAGTTGAAATGCAGTTGGCTAAGTTTACACCAAAATTTGTCTACAGTAAAAATGTGGACATGGTATTAGTTCCTCACAAAGAACATCATAATTTTCCTATAAAAGGTATTGAAGTCTATTACTATATGCAAACTGCTTTTCCTATACTGTTCAGTGTAGATAAAAAAGGTTGGGCAGGAGGAATAAGCATATATCCTTTTGATAGTATGTTAAAAACTGAATATACTGATATCGCATTTAATTTGTTCAGAGAAAGAGCGCTAAGTAATCAAAGCAAATACCCACAGCCAGAATATAAGGATTTGGATTTACCCAAGGAGTATATATTATTTGCCTGTCAAATTCCTACAGATCAAACTATAAAATATCATTCAGATGTTGGTGTTGAACAGGCTTTAAAATATACCTGTAATGCAGCACAAGAATTGGGTTTATCTGTAGTAGTTAAAGGTCATCCAGCCAGACCAGAGACCATGGTTGGATGTAAAAAAGTTGCTAAAAATTTTTCTAATGCCATATATTTAGATAAGGTGAGTATACATCAATTAATTACTCATAGTCGATGTGTAGTTGTAGTGAACTCTGGTGTTGGGTTAGAATCTTTATTACATAAGAAGCCTGTGGTTACTTTTGGTCGTGCTGATTATGATTGTGTTACTAATCGTGCTACACCAAAAAATATTAAAGAAATTTTAGAAAATCCTATGTTTGATGAACAACGAGTGATTAATTTTTATCATAGTTGGTATAATTGGACTTATGACACTAGTAATTTTGAAAGTTTCAAAAAGTTGCCATGACCATAGCCATACTTCAAATTGGTGTAAAGAGATCCTTTAAGGTTTGCGAGGAAAATCATAATAATTTTTATAACATATTAAGGGAACGATATAGTATAAGGATATATGATCATTATAAATCAAATGATAAGGGAAAGCAACCTTTTAAATCTGGTGGTAAAATACAGGTTTATGATTTTATAAATCATTGTGAAAATATTGAAGAAGATATTATTATAAAATTTAGATCGGATATTTTTATTACAAAAACAGCTCAAGAAGTGATATTAAACGAGTTAGTTAAAGTAATATCAAATCAAGTTGATCTGGTATTTTTAGGGACCAATATCCATAATGATTATAAACAAACTTATAAGATATATGAAGACAGTAGAATTTGTCCAAAAATAAATGATTTTATAATCATAGCAAGGAAGTCAGTATTACCAAAATATGAAGATATTAAAGATTTTTTAATTAAAGCTAAAGAAGATAGCAGTGGAAATGTACATTTTCATTTGATAGTAAAAGAAAATACAAGATCAATTAATATCAGTACGCAGATTTATCTAGTTAGAAAAGAATCTAAAGACCCGTGTGATAATTGGGAAATTTATTATGCTTGGGCACAAAGTTATATGTATAAAGCAGTTATACAACACAATTGGATACGAGATAATAAAAATATTATAAGATGTTTTTAATAATATTAAAAAACTAACTTAGGATAAAAATAATTTATCATTTTCATATAATTCTACTATATGATCAAAAGGTTCATTAAAACATAATTGAAAATTTATACGATAACTATCTTTATTATTGGATAAACTATGATATTTCTGAGTATTAAATATTATGCCTTTTTCAGTAGGATTACAGATTGCCGAAGGACGCATAGTCTCTAAGTTATGCCAAAAAAAGGTGGGTGTATATTCATTTATATCACTTATTGGGATAATAATTACTGTATTTCTTTTATTGGGATCATCTTTGTGTCTTACGACTTTTGAGTTGGGTTTGTGCATTAGAATTAAGGGAAATGCTTTAATCGATAAAGAATCAATAAGTAATCTTAATTCTAATATATCTCGTAATTCCTTAGGACTGAGATAATTATTTCCATCCTCTCTATTATGAGCCTGTGACTTATATGAAATAAATGAATCTATATATTTAAATGTAAGATCATAAATCTGTTTTTTTGTTTCTTCAATGATTAAAGATTTTTTTAAATGGAAAAAATACGGGCTCATTTACACACCAGTTTCAGTATAAAGTTTTTGCATCAGTTCTTTGAATCTTTGGTTAGCACTGAAGACTACAAATTTACCATCGTTATTATAACCAACAATATGTTTGCCTTTTTTGGCCTGTTCATCTGCCCAATCAAATACATACTCTTTTATTGGTGTGCCTGCTACAATTAATCTATAGTATATATATTCTTCAATGTTCTTTGTCAATATGATTACGTTGCTTAGGTTAGGCTTCATACATTCCTCTATGGTATAGTTTTCCTTCCAATCACATTGAAAATATTTACAAAGAGGTTCTCGTACAGGATATATGCCACAGCCACTTCGAGCAAGGAATCTGCAACCACCGTCAGTAGGACTCATCTTAAATCCGTATATTTCAGCTACAAGATATCCTTCACAACATTTGGTACATCCATTACAGGATCTACCAGCAGTTTCTACTACTATTGAAAATTTTTTAGTCACAAAGTATTTACCTAGAGGTGTAACACTAAATAAAAAAGTATATGATAGACCATCAATTTATTATTCAGGCTATAATGAGAAGTCAACATTGTCAGCGGAATTGGGATTTAGAAAAACTAGTTCCTGCTGATGATATTAAATTATTAGTTACAGCAGCGACTCAATGCTCTAGTAAACAAAATATTGCATATTATAAGCTTAATGTAATTCAAAATCGAGATTTAATAGAAAAAATACATCTTTATACTAAAGGATTTACCATAGTACATGGTAGCGATGCTAAACAAACTAACAGTCAAGTATTAGCTAACGTTTTATTTTTATTTGAAGAAATGACAGTTTCATCTAAAAATATTAATCAAATTTATAGTAATGAACAAACATTGAGCTATTTTTTAAAAGGAGATATCAATAGTTATGAACTTTTAACTAGGGATAAAAATATGGCTGTAGGGGTGGCTGTCGGGTATGTTATTTTGACAGCAAATCTACTAGGGTATTCTACTGGATGTTGTTCTTGTTTTGAATCTGATCCCATTAAGAATCTTTTAAATTTAGAAAATTGCCCTTTATTATTAATAGGTGTTGGTCATAGTGATCAAACTTTAAATATAAGAGCACACCATAAGGATCACAGTTTTATTTTTCCTGCAAAAATTAAACAGCCTATTACAGTCAAATATTATTAATTATAATTGATATTCATAGTTTATTGTATCAGCATTTTCTCTGTACACACTGGCTCCATTTTTTAAGTGAAATCTACGAGCCATAGTCGTTTTAGGACTTAATGTGACAAATCTATGTACTGTTGGATATAACTGTTTAATAGCATCTATAGTCAAAAAAAGTAGCTCACTAGCCGCACCCGGACTATAACTCCATATAGTATAGAAAACGGCTGTAGTTGGTTGTGATGTATTTTTACTTAAGTCGTCCACAGTCTTTGGAACAAAGTCGTGCAGACTTATACATACCATAGCCCGTAGTTGTTCCTCAACAAGAGCACCAACAAATCTATTATCACTAACACGGAAGTCTACAGGTATGTCAGGACGCACTGGATCGTCTTTAATAAAGGTAAGTAAAGGGTTGGCAATGTCCTTTATTAGATCAAGCATATGTCACCTATAGCATAATATTATTTATCTGCTAGTATAAAAACTACTATATTTTGGTGCGGCTGGTCAGACTCGAACTGACACGTCTTACGACACGAGCTTCTAAGACTCGCATGGCTACCAATTACATCACAACCGCGTTATTCTTTCTTCGGCCACCTTTTCAATTTAACTCAATTTTAATTAAACTTTTTCTAGTATATATATTTTTTTACCTGACATAAATAAATTTATATGAAACAACATATAGATTTCCTAAAAAATTTAATTAAATTAAATATCGATACAGGTCCATTTATAACTGGTAGCACTTGCACATGGCAACTAGAAAAAAATTATCACAATAGGATTCCAACTTGGACACCTAATGATATAGACTTTTGTTGTACTAGCATAGAACAACAAAATTTTATTGATAATATTCTTCAACCTATAGCTACCATAAGTATATATAACATTTATTATGGAATTCCTTCTACAAGCTATATGATAAATGGTTTCAAATATAATTGTTCACTAATTAAAGACTGCACGACTAGATATCATATGAATCGTTGCGATTTTACGATAAATACAGTGATATCAGATGGTGATAACTATTTACTAGGTAAAAATACCCACGATGATATTACTAATCGTGTACTTAGGTTTACTGATTATATTAATTCGACATATATAAATTTTCTTCCTAATAAAAAAAAACAATTAGACGATACGAAAAATATATACAAAGAGGGTATATTGATATTGACAACCAAGTTATAAATAAGCTTAAAACATATCCATGAAACCTATACAATTTTTTCCAACTTGGCTACAAAATGATAATAAAAATCTTTTCCGCATATTCAACAGTAGTCAATTAAACATTGACTGGAAAAATGTTTCGATCCTAGACTATGGTTGCAACCAAGGCAATTTTTTAAATTCAGCGGCAGAACATATCACTAAGGAAAGATACTTGGGCATAGATATTTTGTCCACTGTCATCGATATCGCACAATCAAAAAATCCAGATTATAGATTTGTACATTACGATAAATGGCATCAAGCATACAATCCCACTGGTGATAAAAATTTAAAAATCACAGATGTTTTAACTGAAAAATATGATATAATAATCATCTACAGTGTTTTTACGCATACCACAATTGAACAGACCAAGAGTGAACTAGAAGACTTAAAAAAATTATTAAACCCCAATGGCATAATTTTATTTACAGTGTGGCAATCTATAATGTTTCCAGGGTTTTATAATTTAATTTATAGGACTTCTGGAAACGTTAGGCCAATTGATTTTAAAACTGTAAATTTTGAAAAAATGGCTTACTGGATAGATACATCGATTGTTGTCACAGACAGATTAAATTTTAAATCAGATCATAATTTATCTTTTTATACATTTTATAATATAGAATGGCTTAAACAACAACTTGACTCTGCTGTTCATTTGGGCATACCTATGGATCAGGATCAAGATTTATTTTGTTTAAGAAATGATAAAAAGTTTATTCTCTCCTAGGAGAACATCCGCATGTTTTGGAGCGGGTAGCGAGAATCGAACTCGCAACTTAACTTTGGCAAAGTCATGTGTTACCACTAGCACCATACCCGCAGTAATACTACTTATACAAATTCATGGTAGGACGTACAAGATTCGAACTTGTGACCAACGGATTAAAAGTCCGCTGCTCTACCGGCTGAGCTAACGTCCCATTGTCTGGTGCTGATAGATGGAATTGAACCATCGGCCTCTTTCTTACCAAGAAAGCGATCTGCCCCTGATCTATATCAGCGTTATGGCAGGAGGTATAGGACTCGAACCTATGTATACCGGAATCAAAATCCGGGGCCTTACCACTTGGCGAACCTCCAATTGTTTGGTGCCTGTTCCTGGACTCGAACCAGGGACCCCCACCTTATCAAGATGGTGCTACTGACCAACTGAGCTAAACAGGCAATATGGAGTTGGGAGTGGGATTCGAACCCACGGTTTTACAGTTTTGCAGACTGTTGCATTGGGCCACTCTGCCATCCCAACATACTTGGCGGTCTCAACGAGAGTCGAACTCGTCCCTACGGCGTGACAGGCCATTATTCTAACCGATAAACTATGAGACCTTATATGGATGCGGGACCCGGAATCGAACCAGGATCTCGAGCTTATGAGACTCGTGAATTACCGTTACTCTATCCCGCGATTGTTTGGTGGAGGATGGGAGGATCGAACTCCCAATTCAGGCTTGCAAAGCCCACGTGTTCCCATTAGCACTAATCCCCCATGATTGGCACACCCAACCGGATTCGAACCGGTGTCGCCGCCGTGAAAGGGCAGTGTCCTAGGCCTCTAGACGATGGGTGCGTTTTTAAAATAAATAAATTTATTATGTATAACTTTAACTCTTATTATCTTAAGTTTGCTAATCAAAAATTAAATTGGCTCCCTATGGATACTGAAGAATTGTATCTAAAAAATCTAAAAAATAGATATGAAGATTTAAAATCTAACGGATGGATTGATAATCATTTTACATATGATTTTAATTCATTAGGATTTAGATGTAAAGAATTCACTGATGCATCATCAATAATGTATTTAGGATGTAGTTATACAATAGGTATAGGATTACCTGTGGAACATATTTGGCCAGAACTTGTTTCCAAAGAACTTAATTTAAAATGTGTAAATTTAGGAATAGGTGGTGCATCTTTGGATACTGCTTTTCGTCTTTGTTTGGGTTATATAGATAAAATAAAACCTAAAATTATTATATTACTTATTCCACCCGGAATACGTTATGAACTAGTTAGTTCAGACAGAATAGAAAATTTTGGAGTTCGGGAAGCAGATAAATATTATTATAGATGGTCAATTGATAAAAATAACAATTATTTTAACCAGCAAAAAAACATATTAGCAATAGAAATGTTGTGCAAATATAGAAATATTAAATTCATATGTAGAGATAGTGAAGAACTATATAATATTTCTGAAAATTCCTGGGCAAGAGATCTTGCACATGTTGGAATTAAAGCACATTTAAATTTTTTAAAAGAGTTTATTTCTATAATTTAAAATGTGTCCTAGCCTCTAGACGATGGGTGCTTTGTATGGCGTCCCTCCAGGGAGTCGAACCCCGGCCCTCAGTTTTGGAGACTGATGTGCTACCGTAACACTTGAGAGACAATTTTTGGCTCCCCGACCTGGGCTCGAACCAGGGACCGACGGATTAACAGTCCGGCGCTCTACCAACTGAGCTATCGGGGAATTGTTTGGTGGAAGCGATGGGATTCGAACCCATGGACCGGTGTAACCCGATCGACGGTTTAGCAAACCGCTGCCTTCAGCCTCTCAGCCACACTTCCATAGTCTTACTTATACTATTGTTTGGTGGAGGCGGCTGGACTTGAACCAACAATGCCGAGGGCGGGTGATTTACAGTCACCTGGGGTTACCAATTTTCCTACACCTCCATAACTTTGAACACACTCTTTAGAATGTGTGTAGTAAAATATTCTCCCCTATAGTTTTACTTGCCGTTGCAGGGCAAGTGAAGAATGTTTTACTACTCTACCTTTTTACCAACTAGGTTATCGCCCTAGTCTTCTCATCCGGTAGACCGCCCTCGTTTGAAGCATGTTTTAAGTGCGCCTCAGGACCGCGTTTCCTATACACACTGTGCCTTACTACTGACCATATTGTATTACGGTCTCAGACTCTTTGTCAAGTACGTAATCTTGGTATTTTTTAAACTTCTCATCTAAGTACTTCTTCAACTGCTCTTGGGTAAAAAATACAATGTCATCATACTTTACTTTCTTGTCATGTCCGTGTTCTTCCATAATTCTCCCTCAAAACAAAAACCCCAGGGTGTTTAGTCCTGGGGTCCTTTAAGTATGGTATAACTTACCTTACCGGGACCCCCGACAATCCACCTGTACATTACTTGTCATAATCACTGACCAATAGGCTAGCACAGGGCTAAATTTATGCTCTGGACAACCTAGATATAATGTACTAAATGTATTCACTTATTTTGTTTCCTTTGTTTTACACTATTCGCATATTATATAACTACTTGTACTTCTTGTCAACAACTTTTGGTATTGTTTTTTTGTTACATCATATATTTATACAACGTCTTATTTAAGTTCTTATTATATGATAATTCGTGGAACCTGTCAAGCAAAGTCTTTTACTAATTCTGTTCTTAGTGTATCAGACAACACAATTTCATAAGGATAAAGATCGTGGGCAATACCTAATTTTACCTTATCTTTTAAATCTTTAAAATCTGCAATTTGACCTTGTTTGAGTTGGAAACGCAGACCGAAGCTAAAAGTATTATCAGTTTCGGTCCTTGTTTCACTGCTATACAGTCTACTATAAACACGATCGTGTCCAAATACTGTAATATACACAGTATTTTCTAAACCTTTTAATTGGTTCATTTTGATTTTTTTAATGTCCTCATCGTAATACTTCATTGTCAAAGTAGCGACAAGTTCATCTCCTGATGGCACTATATTTTTTAATATATCATTTTCAAATACAATGCTACAATCAGGTCCAATTAAAACTTCACGTGTATTAAGATCAACTGCCAGCATACAATCTCCTTTTAGCTATTTAATATACGAGCTACACTAGTGATAACAGAAGCGATACGACCAATATCACGAAGTTGCTCTACTGTATAGCCTTCCTTCTTTAGTGTGTCATAATGTGTTAATATTGTAATATGATTTAACCTATAAATCAAGCATTTTCCATAGGTTTTTTATGGTATTTTCTAATGATACTTATTAATTTTTTTTATAAACAGCAATCACAGTATGTCCTAGGGCATAGTTGACGTCACTGTTCGTAATGTGGTACTTATTATCTTCTAATAATGTACGATGAAATTCTGCCAGAGGTTCGTTATATATGCTCACACATTCTAGGTTGTACAGTCTGGCAATATTTTCTAAACATTGATTAGTGTAACGTGTGACATGATGAGGTGGATAGTTTAATGCCCATCCTTCTATGTTACCTAAAAAACTATCCTCGCTGGGGACAGATAGTATTAACAGGCCATTAGGATTGAGACAACCTATTGCTGACTCTATAAACTTGCCTGTGTCTATTACGTGTTCTAATACTTGGAATCCACAGACAACATCGTATGTACCTGTGTGTTCGTGTATGCTTTGTTTGATAGCCTTAGGATTTTGACTGTATGGATCTAGGCCAGTATATGTGCCTTCAATTAAGTTAGCAAAGTGTCCTGCTCCACAGCCAATTTCTAATACTGTGTCTGCGGGTTTAATATAGGCTTTTGCGTAGTCAAATTCTGTTTTATGTAATTGATAATACCAAGGAAACTTTTGTAGTTGGCTGTAAAAATATGATCCTCCGGTATATAGAGGATCATAGAATTTTAATTCACAGCGTAGACATTGATATAAGTCTACAGGTCCAGTGATGTCTTGTCCTATGTCTATATCAATGCCGTCAAACAATGGGTCCGTTGTGTAAAACTGTTCAACGCAGTCTTGACTGTACATCTTTAGTACACGAACATGATCTGAATTACACAACGGACACAGCATTATTTTACATCATCATATGCTGGCATAGCTTACACAATACTCATACGGTTGGTGATTAATCTAAACTTTTACGCCTTCACGCTCAATCACTTCACGTAGAATTTGTTCTACCATTTGGTTGAGCGTGATATCACGTTCGTGTGCCAACGTCATCAATCTAAATAACTCGTCATCCTCCAATTCTAATGGAACTTGGATACGAAGGTCATAGTCACGACCTTGTACAATAGCACGACTCTTGGACATAAAATCCTCCGTAGTTTCTAAGTCAATAAAATCAACATCATCCCAGGCTTGGTTAGCATAGTGTTCATTATGCTTACGAGCATAGGCCTTGTAGGCATCACGATGAGCAGGATTGATCAGTCTGTAGGCACGGCTACGAGCATAGTCACATACTTCAGCCATATAGACTTCTTGAGTTTTGGTATCAAAAGTAAGGTTTAGGCTGTGCCCGTCGTAATCTTCATTCCAACTGGTCAAAGAATAGGCATTATCACCAAAACAACGCCAAATATAGTCACTGCCTTCGGTGATACGATAATCTACAATTTCCATAAACTGTTTAAGTGTGATCATTTTACGACTCCAAGTGTATTAATAAGTCTTTATTATACGATGTTTATGTTTGATTGTCAATTCTATTATTAATCAATTCTTGCCTAATTTCATCATATACCTGTATGCTGGCTAGTTCTTTGGGATTGGATAGTGTTTGCCATTCATCCTCAGTGACTTCCCTAGTAATGAATATTTCGTAATCGTGTCCATCATTGGCATATAGTCTGATTGATTCCATACCCATAACTCCGTCTGCGGCACGACGTAGGGCATCACTTAGAGTGCGTAGAGCAGTACGTTCTCCTACTATATAGGCTCGTGTTTTGGGTCCATTTGGTGGATAAATGTGTAATCTACTGAATTTGATCATTTTATGTGTTCCAATTCTTCTAGTTTGAATTTTTTATGCCTATTGATTATAACATATTCACTGTTGTTTTTATATCCTAATTTGCCCGTTCCCCATACTATTGGGTAATCGTGAAAACTGATAGCGTGATTGAATACAGCGTCCAAATAACGTCCATTACCTGTGCCCAAGGTAACAAAGGTAATATATTCTTTGGGATTGGCCTTAAACACACGATAGTTAGCCACCAATCCACAAAACTCAACTTTTCCAGGATATCTCATTTCAGTACAAATAGGAATAAATCTTGGACTGTTCCATCTTCCTGTGCGTTTGAGTTCTTGTATTTCACCACCCTCTATGAAAGAGGGAACTGAACCGGCAAGTTTAGCCTCTTGCCAATATACCCAACGAGCGTAAGATCCTTGGCAGTGTTTCAGTGCTGCCTGCCAAAAACGTTCTGGATTATGCGCTTTTTGATAGGCCAAGGCCCAAATAAGCCTACCTAAGTTTATGGCGTGAGCACGACATAGGCCAAAATGACTGAGTTCTTTTAGTGCTTGAAATACTTCATTCTTTCTAGGATGATCTCCAACCAAAGTCATAAACTCAAACATCTTTTCTTCATTTTTTTTGGCAAAAGCACGACGCCACATATCCGCAGTATAATTGTCACAGCCTAATATGTCTGATATGATTTCAATAGCATCATCTTCAAACACTATGGTATCCTGAAATCCATCTTTACTCCAGTCTTGAAAGAAACTGGCTTTACGACGTCCCTGTGTGGCCACTGGTCTGATTAGGGCTGTGGCCAATGTACAATCGCTTTTATTCTGTGGTCTTATGGCTCTGAATAATCTACGCATAGCAGGACTCTCACCCTGTGTTACACCCAGTATATCACCTCTACTTAATAATTCACTGGTCTTGGCATCGTATTCAGGATAGTCACCTAATTCACGTTGCTCTATTTCCCATAGTTGGCTAAGTCCTCTGTTGGCCAGTATGTCAATTTTAAAATGTTCCAGATCTTCAATTTCATATTTGTCCAATAATATCTGATTCTCCGCATTGATTAGGCTTTTGGGCACTGCTCGATCAAATATCAATATGCCACCGCAGTGTTTGCTAATACAGCGTTTTTTGCCTAAAAGTTTTTTGGCCAATCGTTCAGCATCTTCTTTAAATTCGGGGACTGCTTCTTCTAATTTAAAATTACGTTTGAGTCGGCCTTTAGCACCATATCGTTTGGCTGCTTCTCGTAGGGCAGACTTTTCCTTATAGGTTACATAGTTACTCACTCTAGCACTACGGCCAGGCCAATGACGAAATATACGATTCATCACGGTTTCCTGTTGCCAGTGAGGAAAATCTAAATCTATGTCAGGTAGGTCATCACGCTTTGGATTCATAAAACGTGCTAGTGGTATGCGTTCTGCTACAGGATCTACATCACTAATACCTAACAACCAACATATTAGACTTGATCCTGCTGATCCTCTAGTTATATGTGGAATATCTTTAGTTAAGTTTAGTATTTCCACCACACGTAAAAAGTGTTTGGCAAATCCTAAACGTGCTATAATTTCTAATTCTTCTTCTAATCTAGTTTCGTATTTTTTATCTTCGGGAAGTTGCCTAACAAATTTATCTACTAATGTTTCTAATTCTTTATATCTTTGTTCCATTATTGCCTCATATTGCCTAAAGCAATATTTAATAACAGAACAAAGATAATTTTTTATTTTTGAATAGCAGCCTTCATTCTTTCTTCATCAGTGAGTTCATAACACTTGGGCTGTCTGTTAGGATCACGAAGAATCTCGTATTCCGACCTTGGTTTGTATCGGTATTTTACATACTGAAATACAGCCCAAGTTCCAAATGCCATACTAACAACGGCAATATGACCAATCATATTAAAGCCAATGTAGTATAACTCTCCAGCCCATAAGCCAAAGGCCAAACACCAAAAACAGGCCAACATTATACTGAATAGGTATCTTGTGGACCCAGGAGCATAGCGCAGTCCATTTCGATTGGGATCCAGTAACTCTATTCCAGCCTTATATAAAGCAATAATAAATTTAATTAATCCAAACATTTGTGTGTCCTTTGTTAAAATATAAAAGGGACCTAAGTCCCTATTTATCCATTTTGGTGGATTAGAAACGATGTACGATACCAAAACCAACTTGGCTTACATCATTGGCTGCTACCTTAGCATCTACGCTACGATATGCTACTACCAAATCTGTACGCTTGCTCAAGTGGTAATCTACACCAATTGCATAGGCATCTACGTCGCGATTGGTACGACCATAACTGGCTTTCCATGTCCAGTTGTTGATGTTACGTGAAGCACCAAATAGGTCACCCTTGTGTGCGTAAGCACCTTTGTTATCGCTGTGACTGTAGGTTAAGTTAAAACCACCTAAAGTTGTAGTTGCGGCAATAACGGTACTTTCTTCACGGCCCGCATCATAACGTGCTAGGCTGATGTGTGCTGGACCAACTTTACCGTGACCACTTAGTACAGTAACTTCCTGTGCTAGGCCCTGTGTACGATCTACACCAAAACCCATACCTTTGGCTGGTGTTACTGTGACAAATGCGCTGTCACTTAGGCGTAGGCCACGTAGGTTATGTACGTCACCTGCTAATGAGCCATATACAGCACCGAATACATCACTGTCTGCGATAGTATTGAATAAGCCGTGTGTATTACGACCAAATGCTAAGCCAGCCATACCAGTTTGTAGACCAACAGTCATTTGACGATCACCAAGGCGTGTGCCTGGTGTACCAAATGTGTTGTTACCAATACTGGTCTCAATAACTGCTGTTGCTGTCACTGAGCCGACTTTCTCTAGGGCTGTGATATTGATGTTGTTGGTTGGTTCTGTAGTCACAGTAGTTGCGCTACGTGATCCAACTTCAGTACGATCAGCATAAGCGCCTACTTTACCACCTACTGTAACCTGTGCCTGTACAGCACCGACAACGGCCATTAAAGCTACTGCAAGAATAGTTTTCTTCATAAATTTTCCTTTTGTTAAAGTTCTGTTACACTCTGTAAGTGTATAATATATAGCAAAGAAGCCCTAAAGAGCAATTAAAACGAGTGAATTTTTGTCATTAACTGATATAAAAGTGGGGCCGAAGCCCCACTGGTTATTTAGTTACAAGGTTACCAACCCCGTGAAGTTTACGCCGCTAGGCGAATTTCTCCAAAGTAATCGTCGTTTGCGATTATTTAGTTTGCTAGGATAACGTCCTTCGCCTTTCGTGTTGTCCAGTCCTCTATCATACGCCAATCGATACCAATTCATCCCCCCTGTTTTGGAGATGCCCGGATTCGAACCGGGGTCTTGTTCGTTCTTCAATTTCCTTCATACAACAATTCTTAATTATATTTTATTTCATTAATATCAACAGAATAAACTTCTTCTACTGATCCTTGTTCTTCTATCAAATTTTTTAAATCATTTGCTAGCAATTCAACACTATTTTTATCATCAGCATCTACGGATACACATAACATTACACTATATTTTTTCATTTTTACCCTTTTTTCTCAATTAAATTATAGTGCCTACGTATAATAGGTCCTGCTGGGAGATTTACCTCCCAAGCACTCTCTGCTATCTCAGCACATTCTTCTGCTAATAATTCAGCAAAAAATTCTACTTCTTCAGTTAATTCTATACCTGCTAGATCAGCAACTTTACGTATATTCATAATGCACTTTTATTTCATTTGTAGAGTAGAGCATTTTGTATTCTACTATTTGTACTACTTCGCAGAGCCTGTTTGAAGATGCTTCTGTACTCAGCCGAAGGAATTATATTCCCCCTTTTTGCTACAAATTTATTTAATCTTCTTAAATACATAACATGGTCATACAGATTTTTACACAGATTAATGAACCTAAACTACCAAATGAATATTCAGTTTGGATTCCCTGTTTGAGGGTAAATAGCATATTAAGTGTTTGTCCTATACAAACTGATAGCGTATTTATTACACACTCTAACGCTGTCTACTACTATGAGGGAACCCTACGCAACAAACACATATATTGTATAGGGCCTATCACAGAAAGTCAACTACGAATGGATGGATATAATGTAACACGTTTGGCTGATCGTGCTCTTGATGTTGTCTTACCTGATGAGCCCATAACTTGGCTACACGGTGATACTTATAAGAGAGACTTTAGCCTAGAACCCAATGTCCAAGCACAACAAACCTATGAGACTACGGTAGATTATACTGCTGTACATCGTGCTATTCATTTACAGGCCAAATTTGTCTATATCTACACGCCCAAAGTATTAAAGGCCTTTGAAGAAAGGATATCTGGCACATATTTACATTTGAATTGTACAGATAGTTGTAACCCGAATAGTGACCTATGGCGAAGTATTACCAGGTTCTATCCCACCGACAATAAATACGAATAACATGCCCTAGGACCGTTAGGGTTATGTGGCTCACCCCCGAGCCTCAGCAAGGGACTCGCTACCCCTTTGTTGTAAATGGGGGGCTTAGGAGTCAATATGAAATTACTACTAGCGGGCCTCTTCTTACTACCCACTGTAGTATTGGCTCAACAAAACATTCCCCTTAATACCACTAACAAGCCTATAAGTTGTGGTGATGCCAAGGCCATATTTGCTGAACTACAACGTGTAGGTGAAAATCCCGTATGGTATGGTAATGTGGAAGATCCAAAAAGTGTATTAAGTCTTTGGATCAGCAAAGAAAATAATACTTGGACTGTGTTACAGAGTGGACAAACCAAGGCCTGTGTTATTGATGTGGGTGTAGGTAATGTATTTTCTGCTGATCTAGTGCAGGGCAAGTAGTTATTTTTTACACATGGGTTTGATACCATTCATGGTAATGCCCATCTTTTGCCAAGAGTCTATATCACCCATTATGAAATAGGGTAAGTACCAAAATAGTAGGAAAAATTTTACTTGGATATCTAATAACTGGTTCATTGTACTGCTCCTGTTTGAGGGATTTACCATAACTTCCAAGAAAGTTTAGCACTAGTTTCTGTAGCGCCATACTTGTTTTCTAAAGTAATTTTACCCCTAATTTTAGCAGGCCAATTTACCTTCGTTACAAATTCATTACCCTGTTTCTTTGTATTAAGTTGGATAAAATTATATCCTAAAATTTCTAATATAGCACTTTGAAAATTAGGTAATGCGTTTTTTTCGTTAACAGCTTCTTGTAGTTCACTAGCTACATAATATCTTAATTTTTCAAGTAAATTACCACTAGCTGTCTTTTTTCTACCTTGTTCATATTGACTGACTAGATCAAAATAAAGACGTAAGGCATCTTCTCTATTAGGTAAATTTTTTAGCTTATAATAGCAATAAATTGCGTCTATATCAAATTGCCCTACTTGTCCAGCTATGGGCATGTCTCCATTTGGGATAAGAAGATTAGCCAGTGCAAAAGGTTGTAATAAACCACTAGAACTTTGAGCAACATCAAGGAATTCAAGCACTTCTTTATAGGTAGATGCTCGACGACCTTTTCTTATATAGTTTGGAATTTCTAATCCATCTAAGCTTGGGGCAGCACCTTTACCAGTTTCCCCTGCTTTACTGCTTATAGCAATACTTTTTCCAGTTTCCCCTGAAGTTAGAGCCATACTATCTGCTAGAGGATTACTTACATCTTGTGGCCAATAAAGTATTAGATCAGATAAATCAGTGGTACCTAATTTATTTAAATGTTTGTAGAATTGTTTACTTTCTGGAAAATCTACAACCCCTTTGATCAAACTCAATATACCAAGGTATTCCATTGCATAGTCACGAAAAGCAGCAACTTCAGTTGGATTTAGGTCTGCTGGTACACTAGGGTTTCGTCCATTTTCCACTTCATTTGCAGCATTAACTATCGCAGAGGCCAGCTTAGGATTCATTTGTTGAAGTTTAGGATTATTTGTTAACCTTTCGAATAACTCTCCTGCTGGGAATCCGCCCGCATCAATGAAAGCCCGTGTATTAGGTACATCGCCCTGTATATTAGGCTGTAGTTCTTTAGGAATATTTTTCATGCCCCAAAATGAACTTGGCTGTATTTCTTTGCCTACTTTTTCTTTTTCTTGTGCCCCACCACCTGTAAGTTTAGAATCTTTAACTAGAGAACCACTAGGTGTAGTTCCTCCACCTTTAAGTTTTAATGTCAAGCTGCCCTGCTGAGTTGGTTGCCCTTGTTTCTGTAGTTCTGCTTGTTGGTTAAGAAATTTTCTTACATCCTCAGCTTGACTAGGATCTAATTCTACCACCTTACCGGAAATAGTTTTCCAAGTAGTTCCTGGAACAGCGATAGCATCGGCAAATTTATCAGGTCTTCCTATTCTTCCTATCAGCGTAGTAATAGTTAGATTTTTTCCTGTACTTTCATAAATAAATTCTCGTGCTCGCATAAAAAGTATTTAGCGTAGCTCTGGGAACAAACACTCCTGGATGAATACCCTTACATCTTCCTCGTTTAGCCCCAAACTGGTCATTACCTTGGGCGTGTGAGGATTCATTTTTTGGTTGTGTGCGTAGAAATTCTGTGCCTCTCTACTATCGCCCTGCCCATTAGTTTCACCCACTGTTGAAAGATAGTGTTCAACACCAGTGCGAGCCATAGTAAAGATTTGATTTAGTTCGTGTTCGTCCTGTACATTTCCAGCAGCCACCATACTCTTGCTGAATATACGCTGTGCCCAATCTGGGAGTGCCCTTTCCTTGCGCCATTCCATTTTATTAACTTCGTGCTCAAACCACTCTAACATAGGATGATCTCTTCTAGTAGTTGGGCTGAAGTCATAAAAACAGCCGGTGATTTTATTCTTACCGGCTATTACATCAAAACCAAATATGGGGGCTGGGTTATGTGTATGTGGAAATACGCAACAATGCATCATCCACAAACCTTTCTTTTCTCTAGCATCTACTACATCTACGTGAGCACGACGATAACTACTGCTGCTCCAAACACGGTTGACCCACCCTGGTTGGTTAAATCTATCCATACCTTCTTCAAATACTTCAGTACCAGTGCGAGTGAAATTATCTTCTAATAAATGCTGTACATTGATTAGACTATCCCAAACCTTACTCTCCATTGTATAAATCCCTCATCATCTTAATGGCCCATTCGAAGGCCACACGAGCCTCATCACCTAGGTCGTCTGTGAGTGTGATGCGAATAGCTGTCTTCATAGCATCAGCGTTCTCGAAATCATAGAACTTGCCTTGGCTGATATGTGCCACTTGTTTTTTAATGATCTGGCCTCCGAAAAGATCGCCCATATGGCGACAATATAGATGTGCCTTGATAAGGTGCTTGCGGAATTCATCATTGCCCAATTTATTTAGGTATGCCTGATACTCCAAAGTCGCTGGGGTTAGATAACAATAACTACCATCATCTAGTTCTTGGAAGTCAGCATAGATTGCCTTGAGGCGTGGTAGATTTGGCATGCTCACAAGGAAACCTTGGCGTTGGCAATACCATTCTATAGGATCATAGATCGCCAGTAGATTATACAGATAGTTTCTGTAGTCTTCTTTCTTGATTTTTCCGCTGAGTAGCATCTTGGCAAACTTAGTTGTTTCTGCTTCGTGATGTAAATCTTTAGTAATTTCTCTTAGACTCATTATTCTTCCTCTAGTTTAGTCTGTAGCGGGAAACCATTAGCCCTTGCTAAATTAGTAGTTTCTATTGTTTTAATTTCCGCTATGTCAAAACTATATGTACCTGCAATGCCAGATCCACTCTCATGAATTTGGAGTGTAATATTCTTTGCAGTTTCCTGGTTATGATGATAAAGTTCGATCAAAACACTAATAACAAACTCCATAGGAGTGTGGTCATCGTTTAGAAAAATAACGTGCCATTTTTTTGGCTCGTTGATTATTTGTTTGACTTTTTCGTCTATTTTTACAACGGTATCAATTTCAGTATCAACAGCCATTTAGGCCTCCATATTAGTGGGGGAGTTTCCTCCCCCTTGATTTTAAGCTTCTTTGATTTGAATCTTTCTTGGCAATAATGCTTCAGGAATGATTCTTTCGATTACAATGCTTAATAGACCGTTTTTAATTTCCGCACTTTTTACTTCCATATGTTCTGAAAGTGCAAATGTACGTTCGAAGCTACGTAGTCCTAGACCTCTGTGTAATGTTTCAAGATTTTCATCTTGAACAACAGGCATCTTTTCACCTGAAATGATCAATTGATCCTGATCTACACGTACATCTATTTCGCTACGTTCGAAACCAGCTACGGCTAGCGTAATTGTATACACCTCTCCCTTACGCTCAAGGTTATATGGCGGATAGTTATTATTAACACTGTTGGCCCAGCTACGTTCCATAGTGTTAAAAATACGGTCAAATCCAATGAGCGCTCTATTAAGAGCCGCTGTATCCATTCTAGTTAATTGTGTTTGTGTCATTTAAATTTCTCCTTAGTTAAGCAAGATATAATAGTGGCCTCACCCGAGCACCACTAGACTATTTATAAGCACATTACGCCGCGTCTTTAACTTCCTTAAAGGCCACATCACTAATGTCCTTATCTGTTTGTTGACCTTGTCTAGCCTTGACCTTATAGATAACCTGTGCTGCCACTGCTAGATCACTGATCTTTTGTGTAATTAAGTCCTTATTGCCTGTGGCTAATTCGGTCAATACACTGGCTATGGCTGCTTCAACATTATCCTTTTCAGCTTGAGTTAGTTGTGAGTCAACCTCTTTCAAATCCTTACGGATCTGATAGATCTGTGTGTCAACTTGATTACGCAAGTCAACAATTTCACGTTGTTTACGATCTTCCTCAGCATTTGCTTCGGCTTCGCGAATCATCTTTTCAATTTGATCCTTGCTAAGTCCACCATCACTCTTAATAGTGATCTTGTTTTCTTTACCTGTAGTCGTATCCTTAGCACTGATCTTGATAATACCATTTGCATCAATATCAAAAGTTACTTCAATTTGTGGTACGCCTCTGGGTTGAGGTTGAATACCCTCCAAATTAAACTCACCGAGTAGTTTATTATCTCTAGTGAATTCACGTTCACCTTGGAATACTTTAATAGTTACTGCGGGTTGATTATCCTCAGCAGTACTAAATGATTGGCTAGCTTTTGTTGGGATCGTAGTATTCTTTTGGATGATCTTGGTCATTACACCGCCCAATGTTTCAATACCCAAACTTAGTGGAGTAACATCAAGTAGTAATACATCATTACGTTCACCACTTAGTACAGCTCCTTGTACTGCGGCACCTACTGCTACTGCTTCATCTGGGTTAACATCCTTACGTGGTGCCTTACCAAATAGTTTTTCCACTGCTTCCTGTACTTTAGGCATACGTGTCATACCACCAACAAGAATAATCTCGTCAATATCTGCTGGTGTTACATTGGCGTCTTTCATAGCAGTACGGCAAGGAGCAATACTACGTTCAATCAAGTCATCTACTAGACTTTCTAATTTAGCACGAGTTAACTTTAAGTTCATATGCTTTGGACCGCTGGCATCAGCAGTAACATATGGTAGATTAATATCAGTTTGTGTGCTGCTACTAAGTTCAATCTTAGCCTTTTCAGCAGCTTCTTTTAGACGTTGTAGAGCCAATACATCTTTGGTGAGGTCAATTCCCTGATCCATTTTAAAGGTGTCAACCAAATAGTCCATAATACGTTGATCAAAATCTTCACCACCTAAAAATGTATCTCCATTGGTGCTTAATACTTCGATCTGTTTGTCACTGTCTAAGTTAGCAATTTCAATAATGCTGATGTCAAAAGTACCACCTCCTAAGTCGTATACTGCTACCTTACGATCTTTTTTATCTGTTTTATCAACACCATAGGCCAACGCTGCCGCAGTAGGTTCGTTGATAATACGTAATACTTCAAGACCTGCAATTTTACCTGCATCTTTTGTAGCCTGACGTTGGCTATCATTAAAATATGCTGGCACTGTGATTACGGCCTGTGTGACTTCATAGCCCAAATAATCTTCGGCAGTTTTTTTCATTTTACGTAATACTTCTGCTGAAATTTGTGGAGGTGCCAACTCCTTACCCTGTGCCCTCACCCAAGCATCACCTTTAGTGCTTTCAAAAATTTCATAGGGCATTAGGTCTAAATCTTTTTGTACAGCCTCTTCTTTAAACCTACGTCCGATTAGACGCTTGGCTGCGTATACTGTATTTTTTGGATTTGTGACAGCTTGTCTTTTGGCACTAGCACCTACAAGGATTTCACTATCTGTATAGGCTACAATACTAGGTGTAGTACGTGCGCCTTCGCTGTTTTCTATTACACGGGGGTTGCCGCCTTCGATAATGGCTACGCAACTATTAGTAGTACCGAGATCGATACCGATTACCTTACTCATATTGTTATCTCCTTAAATTAAGCAAGAATTAAATGGTCTTATGTTAAGCACCAAATGTATTTATAATCAATCAAATTTTCTACCCAGTTTCCTAAACATATTTTGTACTCCTATGGCCTGACGAACAGCATCTTCTAAAGCATGGTGTTTTTTGACCTGAGGCATTTCTGGATCATAGCCTAAATCAAACAATGTGCGTGTGTCTCTCACTTGCCAAAAATTCCATGGGTATGGTTTACCCAATTGTCTAAAATAGTATTCTAAGATGATGATATCAAATGTGCTACCATGACTCCAAAAGTGTGTAGCACCCATACAGAACTTGTAGAAACTGTCCATTACAGTTTGTATATCTACTCTACCCTCTGGGTTAAATGCTTCCTCTTGAGCTTCTTTATCCTGTTTACTCCACCATTCAATAGTTCCATCATCAATGTAACTATCCAAACCGTCAAAACTTTCCAATTCGACTCTGTAGTAGAAATCATCATAGATTTCTGAACTGTTAGGATCAAAGGTTACTGCACCGATACTGAGTATAGCAGCATTAGGTGTGGTCGCCAAGGTCTCTAAATCAACCATTAAGTGTTTAGCCATTTGTGTATTATATTAGAGTTTTTAATATTAGTAAAGTTTTTTTGGTAATTGTTCTTTTTCTAATTTCTTTTTATATCTGTTAACTGCGGCACCGTGTTTACGTTTGCGTTCGGTAGTAGGTTTTTCAAAAAATTCTTTTTTTCGTAGATCATCCATTATTCCACTATCTTCTACTTTCTTTTTAAATTTTCGTAATGCTCTATTAATATCTTCATCTTCACGTAAAATTACTTTTCTGCCATTAAAATTATTCATCTTCACCTTCTTCTGGATTTTGTATTTCTCTAAAAAATGGCACTGTGGCCAAATCATATATTCTATTTTTACTTATTAAATGATATGGTGTTATTTCATCTTTTGTAAAATAATATGTATCTGTTTGAGCTAACATAAAAGAAACAAATGATCTACTAATAGGATCACAATTATCAATATCTATAATTGTAATATCAGCATAATTGTGTACACTAAGTAGCCAATCAAAGTCTGTTTCATTCATATCAAATACAAAAACATTTAGTTCATCTAGTACCTGACAAATGTATTTTTGAAATGCTTCTTTAGTTTCGTTTGTAGGTTTAACCAAAAGTATACTGGGATTTTGATTAAACAGTTTATCTGGCGGTGTAATTACGTTAATTTTCCCTAGGTTCATATTTAACTCTTAACTTTTCTAGTTCATCAATTTGCCAAGGCAAGCGATCAATTATACCCATTTTTTTCAACTTGACCTGTTGCTTGATTGTGTCATCTGGATTTTGATCTTTCCAAACTTTCATTAATTCTTTTTCACGCTGTTTTAATAATTCGTACTGCTCTTCTTCGCTACCTACTAGAATGATCTTTTCTTCTTCATCCGCTGCTACTTTTTTTTTTTCAATTTCTAAATTATCTTCTTTAGGAGTCTCTATAGGGGTTCCAACTGCTACTTCACTAAGGAAAGATTTTTCTATAGGCGCATTTACTGTTACAACTGTATTGTCGGCTGTTAGTATTGGTTCTGGTTTAACTTCCTCAACTATAGGAGGCTCTTCTATCTTAGGCTCTTCCACTACTAGTGGAGGTTCTTCTGGATCTGGCATTGCCTTTTCAACAACTATAGGAATTGGAGTGGTAGGTGCTGGCTCTGGGACTTGATAAGGTGTTGATACAATCTCAGGTTCTGGTTTTGGCTCTTCTTTTACGGGCTCTACTTCCATAGGTTTCCATTTGAAAAAGGTACCAGGAGTTAAAATGTAAGATTGTTTGAATATTGGTTCAACAGGCTTGGGAGCAGTTTCCTGTATTTGTTCAATTTGTTTTTCGGTCAATGGGCCATCATCAGGTTCATACTTAGGCTCTTCTTTTGGGTCTTCCTTTGGTGTTTCTTCAGGTCCCTTAGGACGCATTTCCTCTTTGATTTTGGCCAATAAACTGGCATCACCCTTACGTTCGGCAAAAGCCCATTGGAAACTCATTTGACTGGCTAGTAACAACAATACAGCCAAAGGATCAAATACAAATACAATGGTCAAAATTACCCAAACTACAGCCTTCTCTAATAGATTGGCATCTGGATTATCACCGTAGATTAGAGCAGCAATATATTTGATAGGGCCTACTTCTGCTTCTACTTTACGTACTTCGGCACGTATTGGAGCAGCCTCTTCATTTAATGCTGTGATCTTACGCTGTTCTGCCTCAATCTCTTTGAATAGTCTTTCTCTATCCTTAGCCTGACTGCGACGTATTTGATTACTGCGATCCGCACCCTGTTCTGTAGTACTACGACTCATTACTTGGTCAACAGCAGCATCCATTTGTTTTAATTGTGCTCTACTACCTTCAATATTTTCTCTTGCTATTTTGATTTTTTCGTCAATAAGGCTCAGCTTGGCCTGTACGTCACCACCAACTAGGTTTTGATCACTGTGTGCCTTACTGAGATAGCCAAAGATACCCATACTGGTTATCAACATCAGTGTAATAACTGCTATAGCGAGATATCCTTTAAGGGTCCAAGGAGTTCGATACCAATTAGCCTTAAGCCACCATGCTGTGACTAGTTTACTGATTTCTAATACAGTGCCCATTATAATGACACTGAGAGCGGCTGCACTGAATATACTAGCTAGGCCAAGAACCGAATAATAGATAGCAATTGTTGAAATTGCTATCCCTGTAAAAAAAGTTAAGAATGCTAATACCATAAAGTATTTATTTGAAGAACTCCCATAGCTTTGTACTTTCGTTATAACAGGCCCAACGTTCGTCGTTAGTTCTACTCTTTTCTGTTATAACAGTAGCATAGATACGTCTACAAATTTGACCATTCATACGAGCAGTAGCCATAACTTCCACAATGCCGTGGTTATAGCTGTCATCGCTGTACCACCTAACGAATTCGCCATTATCCAAATTGGCCAATGCTGTATAAACAGCCTGTTCATATTTACGCCTATCATCACTAGTTAAGTTATCGGTCATTCTTTTAAAAGCATTATACAATTGGTACACACTTTCGCTCATTCTTAATTGAGCGTGAGCTGTATTACCTACTGTTAATGCCACGACCATCAATAATTTCCCAACTACCATCCCGCTTTTGGCAAACATAATTCATTCCTTGTACTACACGCCCATTGGGCAATTGATGACGATATGGATTTTCAAAACATTTTGGGCTAATACCCATACGAGCTGTAGGTATAGTTTCAATTGGATCGTCATTACAACGAACCTGTGTTCTACTATCTACCTTCTCACCGTTTTGAACTGTGATATCCTGACTTGTATAACAGTATTGCCTAGCAGTCTTTGGAGGAGAACTAGCACACCCTGCCAATACTACTAGGCCCAATACTGCTAGGCCTAGTTTATAGCTTTTCATCGGTCTCTATTTTCTTGAATAAGCCTATCAAATACTTCTTTACGCATTTTTAAGCGTACGAAAGTATAATGCTTGCCTCCCATAGTAAATCTGCCTTGTTCTGACTGAACATGATCTACTACAGTAGTTTCACTAACCTTATAACCAATATTGGTTCGAGTAGTACGCTTCTTATCAGTCATTTCAATGCTTGTTTCGCTGTTAACACGGCCATTAATACGTTTGGCAAAGTTGTTAAGAGCAATGGCATACATCTGTTCTTCTGCGGCCTGAGCAAAAATGCTTTCACCAGCACCACAGGCATAGACATAATCTTTGGCCATCCAAAACCAACCTTCACGACCTTCTTGAACGCATTTACCATACCAATCTGGCTGTGCATATGAACTACGCTCAGGAACTTTCTCCATACCTGAACAAGCAGTTAAAACAGCAAATGCCGGGATTAACAATAACTTTTTCATTTGGCGGCCTCACGTGAAACTTCCTTAATCTTATCCACGCCCTTGTCACCAATACTGGCTACACCGCTGAAACCAATTGTGGCTACTACAATGCCTAAAATAAAACCTGCTACAAACTTGACCATTTTATCCTCTCTGTGTGAGTTATGAAAAAATTTACTACAGTTCTTATTGTACTACCAATCTTAAATGTTGTCATTGATTTTGGTTATTTAAAAATGATTAATCCCATAAGTGTTGCTTGAACAAAGAAACCAAACCCAATAGTAATGATATTGAGTAAGTCCCTAGCAATAACACTGCGTAGAAAGAACATTAATAACCCCAACCAAACCAAACCAACTAAATCCACTGGTGGCATCTTTTCTGTTAGTCCAGTTAGCACCGCAATTAGTGTAGGCACGGTAGCCATATGTATTAATACCACAGCAATCCATGCCAATGTTTCAGCACTCAAATGACCGATATTTTCAACTAGATTATCAAATAATTCTTTGATATTGATAAGTGGTTTAAGTTTTTCCATTTATGTTCCTATTTGTAAAAAATGTGTTGCCCAATTACTGCTACTCTTTCACGCTTCCATCCTGGATTTACATATTTGGCATGAAAGTACATGGCTTCGGTCAAACTGGGCAATTTAAAACCTTCCAATAGAACCATTCTTGCTACCTTTTCACTTTCTATATAGGCTTCTGCATGGATTGGTTTATTTCTAACAGGTTTGGTACAATACCAACTAAATTGGCAAAGCATTTTCTCATAGACTAAGTTTTTTTGGTAAACTACTTTACATAGGTCTGATGGAAATATGCCACTATTGGCTCTGTTCAATGTGACCTGTGCTACTGCTACTTTGCCTTCAAATGGCTCACTACCTGCTTCATGGTAAACATTCCGAGCAAGACACTCTAACTGCCTAGTCATACTTTCAACTGGAGTATGTTTCAAAGAACTCATTTTGATATTAATCTCTTTGTTTTCATCCAGTTTAAACATTACTACTTTATAACCTACCCATCCTAAACCTATCAAGGCAATTAGAACTAGTAGCATTTTAACAATGCGTATCATTTTTTTCTCCTTTACGCTGGATAATTAAAGGCTATCTACGCATATGAGCAATATCCCGTGCTTCATCATCGCTGAAGATTGGCACAGCATTACTCTTATGCATGGTCCCTATTCCTTTAATCTTAGTGCCGGTATAAACCTTAGCCTCTGTCTTAGTGGCACTGGCACTGTCTATACCGTTATTGAGGCTGGGAATACGTGGAGCATCCATTCCACGATATGTCAGTTTGGGTGGCTGATATGTGGGCGTTTTCATAGCACGAGTTTGCTTACGTTGCTCCTGTTCTATGCCCCACTTCTTTTGGAGGGCTTTCCAATCCTCTTCAAGTTCCCTTGCCTTACGTGCCTCATCAGCGTTACGGAATTTTTGTTTACCCTTGCGCTTGCCTGTAGTACTGAGCCACGGTCCTTCAAGATGCATACTCATTGGTCTTCCCTTGTATAACTCAAAACATTACCTGAACCATATTGTGCTTCACCCAGCATTTTGGCAGCATAGTCATTTTCCGCATAGACTATGGTATGTGCTGTTTGATATTCATTGATACGAACCCAAAGTTTGTACTTGTACATGGTACCTCCTATAGTATTTTATTTATTGTAGTAGAACTGTAAAGAAATGTCAACTAAAAGCGGTTATAACGCTGGCATTTGTTTACTTACCACATCTAATATGTCTTTGAGATCAAAATCTGCTAGTTTTTCCCCTAATTCTACGGGCGCATCGGGTAAATTCTCCCAATCTTTAATACATAATAGTTCAAAAATCTCTCTGCGTGTTATGGGCTCTTCTCGCATATATGATACCCATAATATGGTAAGAAAACTTAGAGTAAATACAGTTTCATTATTGATTATATTGTTGGCTTCGCAGTAGTTTATGGTTTGATTGAGATAGTAGTCCATATCTTCAATACGATTTTCCACATGAGCTAGCCAAATTTTAGTGTCTAATCTCGTCCAAGGTTTCATTTATCTTTATTATTAATATTTTGATATACATTGCCTGCAATATAAGCACCTATAGCAGCACAGGCTACTACACTATATACTCCAGCATCTATTTTACCAAACCAAGATAATAATTGATTACCTACAATGGCTATCAATGTGATTATGAATTTTCTTTGACCAATTATTCTATCCATTATACATTAAAACTTTCTCCGCATCCACAACGATTTTTTTCGTTAGGATTGCGAAATTCGAATCCTTCATTGAGCCCTTGCTTGACCCAATCCATTTCTAACCCATCAACATACACAAGGCTTTTACCGTCTACATAAACTTTGACACCGTAACTATCATAGACAAACTGATCTCTAGTCAATGTTGGGT